>Ga0210040_10000655_pt1 | contig 56585 bp, 44 predicted proteins | sample CryGeyCG12114_NA_FD_185462 | JGI IMG/M metagenome (GOLD analysis project Ga0210040, IMG submission 185462) | Groundwater microbial communities from aquifer - Crystal Geyser CG19_WC_8/21/14_NA (SPAdes) (version 2) | ecosystem: Environmental > Aquatic > Deep subsurface > Groundwater | place: USA...
TATATACATAATGTTGTATGTTCTACAGTATATACCGTCTACATCTCAAGATTTGTACATGTACACATACTGTTCAACTGTCCTTGCCCTTTCCATGCTAAATAATACAGCCGAATGATCCAAGCATCCAGCCGACCAGGCCCGACCTAATCCAAACCAACACCGTGCTCTCATATCATATTTACCAGACCAAACCAAACCATAAATCTCGTAACCAATCGTGATGCCAAGGCCATCCTAACACTAATTCGTCTAATGACTCACGGTAATGCTCTTCTTCTCGTCCTTCGAAGCCGGAGATAAGCCGCGAAACCCGTACTAATTCCGACGGTGGGCTCAGTTTCTCTCACCCATACTCACCCTCTAGCTGCTGAACCCCATTCAGTCAAATCCGGGCGCAACCCGGCCTACAATCCTCCTCCACAACGGCCGTCCCACGTCCGCCTGCCGAGCGCTCGCCTCCTGCTCATGATACACCTCGTCTTGCTGGCGCGCGAGCCGTTCTCTGCGCCATGCGCGGCGGGCGGACGAGCCTTGAGATGAGACCTCTGGGGGCATGGCTAGGGTTTGGCGGCGAGGATCGAGACGGGACGGTGTTGGTTGCGGTTGTGGCTGTGGTTGTGATTCGGCGGACGTAATGTGGCCTAGTTCGACGTCTTGTGTGGCGGATGGGCCAGGAGAGCGTATATCTGTTAGGGCGTGATCGTTTCTCGTCTGTCCCGCGAGTGTCGAGGTATTAGCGGCTGCACTCCCGCGCTCAGGCGGCGGGGTACTGGGCAATCCTGCGCCCACGCGCAAGCGGCGTTGGAGCCAGAGCGAGGCGTGAGTTGCTCTGTTCATTGGGCGCTCGGGCTCATCGCCTGCGGCTCTTGCTGCGGCGGCGGCGACACCGGCTCGACGACGCTCGCGCATCCTACGCACGAGGCGCTCGCGGCGGACCATCAGGTTGGTCACCTTGACTGGGCAGTAGCCTGGTGGCAGAGCGGAGACTTTGCACATGGGGCAGAGGGAGCTGTTATCTCGTAGGAAGAGGTCTATGCATTCTGGGTGGAAGATGTGTCGGCAGGGAAGTTCGCGGACTTCCGACTCGTTCGGGGCGAAGTCGTCGAGGCAGATTGGACAGGTAGTTTGGGCAAAAGAGGCAGCGTGTTGGTGTGGTGGTTGTGCTGGAGTCAATGCGCGCTTTGAGGTGGTGTCTGGTCCTGGTGCTGCTACTGGCGCTGGTGGTGCAACTTCGGGAGCTGTGGTGAAGAGGTATCTTGGCATCTTGTCAATTAGTTCTTGAGGGACGTTCATCTTTTTGATGCCGAGGGCTTCAAGGTCTACCTCTCCTCTTTCCAGACGTCGTTGAAGCACATTGCGTTGATGGCGTTGGATGAGGTGCATGACGACGCTGGCCAGTATGACTATGCCGAGAAGGACGGCAAGGACGATAATGAGAAAGATCCAGAGGGATGGCACATTTGCACCACCTTGGAGGTCGACATGGGCAAAGAGGCGAGGGAAGTCTCTTCGGTCATACTGTGTGGCTAGGAGATTGCCGTTGGGGACACTGGTCATATTACCGGAGTAGAGAGCCATCTGGTTGAGCAACTCAGTGCCGTCGTCGGCCGTGATGGCATAAATGGGAAACGGGTTGTAGGATATGCCGAGATGGCTGCCGTCATCGAGGGACCACGAATCGTCTTCAGGCTCTGGGACAGATTGGGGATCGGTGTTTGTCTGGAAGGTGATAGCGCCTCGGACGGCGTCCATTCTTGCTTGGGCGAGGTATGCTTCAGTACAGTCGACTGAGCTTGTCCAGGGGAAGACGGCGGTCAATGGGTAGTCTTGGCCCGAGGGAAAGTCGGTGATTCTGGTGACGCTCTCTGGGATGGTGCCATTAAGGTCAGGACAGAGGTCGGCGACATCTTCGGCGAGAGTGGGCAGGTAGAGGAGACCCTCGATGGCGGCATAGTGGTTCGGGTTGTTCTCGGAGAGAGTCTCGAAATGGTTGAATATGCGCATAGAGTAGCCCAAGCTGTTCTAGGTCATGTCAGCAGGTGTATAGAGGGTGCCATCGAGGACATACGTTTATGATTCTTGCGCTCCGAGACGTGTCATATTCGGGGTTGGGGACGATGATGGTAACTATCTCAACATCGTTGGCCGCTGTAGGTAGCCGTTAGTCTCACATCTCACATCTGGCCTGTGCGTGTGCCACCTACACATAGTCTCAAATCAGCCGTCGGCGTTACTGTTCGTCTGTTGTCTCTATCGCGGTTCGCTGCAGTTAGTATGTGAGATAACAGCAACTGGTGCTCGAGAGCTCGGTTGTGTCACTGGGTATGCATCGCGTGGTGTTGGTGCAAAGAACGTCGATGGTGAAACAGTATATGTTGGAGAAGCGAGTGAGTTTCACGAGGCAAAGTCTGGGTCTTCTAGTCTTCTAGTCTGCTACCATGATGTCGCGATTCTTAGGAATCGGTTTCCCAAGCGCACCCGCCGCTGGTTGTGATAATTGCAAGGACTCGATGACGCTCTGGTGGGATCTGAAGCTGTGCTTACCTGTGATTCGGCTTCGGATCGGTGCCAACCCCAGGCCAAGGAGTCAACCTTTCCTATTTGGCTATGGCGCTATCAGCATTTTGCCACTTCGGAAGGTGCGTGTGTGGCGGAGTAGTGCCCAGATTAGCGTGAACCCCCGGTGACGCTAACCTAACCGTGAGCGCAGCCTGGCCGTCGCTGCCTTTGAGACCTGCGCTCGATATCCGACATCTCAATGCGCCGGAAGCACAGCGACGACCAGGTCTAACCTGCTTCATTTGATGACATTGCCGCGTGATCGTGAGGTCGCGGGAGGCGCCTTAGCAACTCACGGTTAGACACAATTAGAAACGCGCTGACAACTTGAAGCACATTGTGAGAGGCGCAAATTAAGGTCTTGTCCAGATTGGACAAGTCAGTGCAAGATGCCCCCAGTCGGGAGTGCGAGCAAGAGTAAGAACAAGCATGTTAAGGATGCAAGACACTCGCGAAGTCGCAACACCACCCCCAGCTCAGTTATGAGTGCCACAGCCACAACGGCTTCGACCGCTCCATCTACTACCCCCTTCCTGCAGCTGGACACGTCAAAGCTCCTCGTTGCTTCCCAGCCCAGCTATGCCGACATCCTTGACCGTCTTGAAACGAAACCCGCCAATCTTGACCCAAGACAGCTGCAAGATACTATCGAGCAGTTGAAACAACTGAGCGACTCGGCCGAAAAGAGAATCGATACGTGTGAAAAAGCCATTCGCCTGATCCATGACCAGCTCAAGGATTTGGACTCGGAGCACAAAGAGCGCGAGAGGCAGGCTGACCACGCTAAGAGGCTGAAGGCTAAGAAAGATGACTCCTCGTCGCAAAAGAACCTGAAAGCCAAAAAGCGCAAAGATCGCGATAGGGATGCTGGTGAAGTCGAGATCAAGCGCGAAGGTATGCTCTCCCTGTATTTTGCCAACTTTCACTCGGCCTGCGCTACAGTAGGCACGCTTGTACTGGAGTGACGATGCCCACTGATACGTTTGCCATAACATTGTGCCCCGTCTCTATATAGTGCTAACGTGAACGCCAGATGACCCCAAGTCCAAGCTCAATCGAGCCTCAGAGACGCCCGGCCCACGAGATACCCCTTCCCCGTCCAAGAAAATAAAGCATAGCCCTGGCACTTCATCCTTATCAGAAGTCGCAACCTCACCCAAGGCCGCCTCAGACGCTCGGGCATCGCCAGCCTGCTCAGATGAGTCAATGGAAGAAAATCGCGTCGTCCACAAACCACCACCTGTGCCCGCCCAGGGCTTCTTTCCTGATCCTCTTGCGCCAGACCCCATCACCTACCACATTCGAGATGTCACTCCTGACATGCCAGATGAAGAGAAGAAACAGATATATAGTGTCACTTCCTATCCTACAATAGATTTGAGCCATCAGATAGCTGGAGGAGGCGTCATACCCGACAAAGACTTCAGCAATGCCAGGCCCCAGAACCAGATCGCTGCAAACACTTTCCAGACTTATGTCGAAGCATATGTAAAACCTTTGGCAGAAGAAGACATGGCCTTCTTGAGAGAAAGAGGCGACAGAGTCACTCCCTTCTTACCCATACCACGCGGAAAGAGAAACTGGGAAGAGATATGGGCCGACGAAGACGGAAAAATGATCACTGATCAGATGGACCGCCTATCCACCACTCACCCCAGGGGCAATGTCGACGATATCGATGAAGACAACGTGCATACAGACCAGGTGTCAAGTGGTCCCCTGGCCAGCCGATTGCTGTCCTTGCTGAAATATGAGCATCGCTCTCCTTTGAACGACATCAACGGCAACGATCTGAACGCATTCACAGACGGCAATGACACAATGGATCTCGATGGCCTAACGAATGGCAACGAAAACGAACGTCCTCAGGCTTCTGCCACCAGCATAGCAGACTTGGCCGGTGGCAGGTCGGTACAGAAGCTAGATTATGTGCAGAGTGACGACAGGATAAAATCCGAGCTGCGCTACCTAGGTCTGCTCGGCCAAGACGAGAACCCCGACTATGATGCACATAACGACGATGGCATTGCTGAGCGACTGCGTCTTCTGCAAGCTGAACTGCGTCGCGTCATGCTCGTCAATGGCGCACGCAAAGCTAGGTTGCTAGACCTAGCAAAAGAACGCTTGGCATACCAAGAATACAGCACTATCCATGACGATCTAGATAGTCAAGTACAGCAAGCATATCTCAAGCGTACCCGCACGCTTGGGAAGAGTAAGAAAGGCGGTCCTGGTGGGAACAAGCCCAAGCCAGGCCTAGCTTCGGCTATTGGCATCGGCATCAATCGTGCACGAGATATTGGCGATAATGCTCGCATGCTGATGGATCGCAGAAGGAGGTGGCAGAATTGTATCGGCCCTGTTTTCAAAGATATGAAGCATGGCATACCTGGTAAAGATGAGACTATTTGGGAGTCCAAGCTCATGGAGTCATACGAGAAGGCTGAGCTGGAGGCCATGGAGGAGGAAGGCGAGTGAAATTGAGCATGCACGACCATGAACGTGCCTAGAGCTTAATGCATCCAGGCGCACAGCCTGAAGTTCACAATCTCGAAGCATTATTGCTTGCAATATGCAATAGGTTCTGTACTGCACCTGCTTATTCAGCACAGACTAGACGCACATCAGTGCCATTCTACGCACGCACCCTCCACGAACCTCTGAACGCGACTTCCTTTGTGCCACGTGCTTGGTTTTGAGCAACTTCTGGTCTGAGCTCCGGTGACGCACTACAACGCCAAGGCAATGCTCAACCAGACCTGCAAACTTCAGAGACCCTCTACACTTAGTTGCCTAAGACGATTATCTGGTTGTTCTAGTCCCGCATGGCGTTTCGTGGAGCTATTGAGACTCATGCTGTGCCTTAGGACCGTCGCGCCCCAAGATGTGGTGTTCTTGTGTGGGAAGTCCCCTATTCCAGACGACATGTTCACGAACCATCCTCCCTAGGCACACTTACTCCCTGCCAATGCGGCGCTCTTGATGCGTGGGTCTAAGGAAACCAGGTTCGGGACGACCAATGCGCGAAGGTTGGAACGTGCTGGCGTCGTCAAAACAGTCTCTGCAACGAGCCATCGCCCGCCGAGGCTCGAGACAAAGCATTCACTTGGGCTCCGACCACTATATTTCTCGCCCACAGTAATGCACCGAGCCATGTGGCCTTCGCCCGTATCCGGGGCAATTGTACAGTGCAAAAGGTGGGTGCACAGCATTTTCTTTGTGATCATCTCTCGAGCTATGTTAGGAACATGTATTCGAACAAACAAAGGTATTGAGGCACCCCGAAAGCAGAACCTCTGCAACGAACAGTCTCCTCGAGCAGATACTACGAATCACACCATCTGTGGTCCTTGACCCTCTCCACATTTTCGATTGTCAGGAATCACATTGCCATGGTTGACCGACGGCGCTGGCCGACCGCCACATATTTCCACACCCAGCATCTCCTCTATGAGGGTGACCACACATCGAGCAACTTCCGCGAACAAATCCCCGACCATGTAGAGAAAATAGCTCGCCAGGAGCAGCAGAGCAGGAATCCAGGTCAGGTACTCTCTGTGGGCGAACGCATTCGGGAGCTTTATTGGTCCGCCTTACAGTTTGAAGACGACGAGGAGTTCTCCTGGGATTTTGACCGCCTCTTAGGCTTTGGTTCATTTGGCATTGCTGCCTCGTATCAGAAGAGAAACATCGATGGGAATGTGGTTGATGTATGTACAAGTTGTCGTTTTGCAGTGCGAAGCTTACACGAAGAAGACAGTCGTTGCAAAATCCGAGACACCTCGGAAAGACTTGGCAGTAAATAATCTCCATTTAAGTATCGGCAGAGAGGCGTATCATCTCGCTCAGCTCAATTCACGAAGCTCAGGCACAATTGTCGGGCTTCGTGGATACAAGTATTTGACAGGCGACCACTCAGTCGTTAACGATGTACCTTTCCAACCGCGCCCCGGCGAAGACTTTCCACAGCCGCTGTATCAGGAATGGAGGTCCTTTCTGGAACTTTGCGACTGCGGAAATCTCTACGGACTATTATTAAAGTACAAAGCATGGGGGTACCACCTGCCCGAGGCCTTCATCTGGTGGGCCTTCCTCCAGCTCATGCTAGCAAGCCGAAGCATGGATACTGACCCAAACAAATCTTTCCGCCACGAAGCCGCTGTAATGTTCGGCGCACCATGGGATGGTAGCTTCATGCTTCACCACGATATGAAGGAGGAAAATATCTTTGTCAAATCTCATCCCGAGACTATGGCGTGGGGATTGCCATATAAAGCCTATCCAATGCTTCAGCTTGCGGATTTTGGCCTCAGTCAAGTAACGACCATCAACAATCCCACCAACAGAGCAGGCAAGATAGTGCGGTTAGGGACGGAATCTTATCTTGCCCCCGAGAGACGTCGCCTCGAGAAACAGTCGTCTTTCTACCCATTCACAGAGCATCTGCCGCGCGATCCACCTCGAGATGCGAACGGAGTCCCAGTGGACAAGGCACGACACCCTATCGGGCCTGAAGCAAATGTTTGGGGCGTTGGCGCAATAATCTATCTCCTCATGACGCTACAAGATGGGGAACAACTCAGCCAACTTGTCAACGACAAACTCAATTACAGCGATCCTATGAAAACCCTGCCAGAGGGTGACTTTGACCTCTTGAGCCCAAACGATTTCGGGCACGGTGCTGCGAGCCCCACAAGCGATGACTACAGTCCGCAGCTCAAAAGAGCCGTTATCATGTGTACTCGCATCCAGCCGTCACAACGTCCATCAGCTGCGAGCATGATCGCACCACTGCAAGGCCTCATGGCTACTGAAGCAACACGCCTGCGCCATGAATTCGATGGCGACCAACGAGTCATCTTTGAGAACACTCGCCTAAACCTTACTCACGATGACTGGAATCAAACGCCGGCAGGGCCGTTCTGCACAAATTTCTGTGTCTCCCACACCCCTCCAGCTCACAGACCTTTAGACGCCCCCTGGCTGAGTTATTTCTGGGGTGAGTTCTGGAGACACTGCGACAAGTTCGCACATCCCAATGATGCACGTCTTATTCCTCCAACAGCATGCCAACCAATTGACGTAGGGCCAAATTATCAGAATCGTGACTATCTAGGTAGTTCACGGGTTTACGGTCAAAGAGACGAGGTCGTATATTATCCATACCAGTATAACCAACCGCCACATTCATACCATAGCCGCACATTCTTCCCACCAGGGGGCCGAGCCATAAAACCACGAACTGTTGCAGAACAGCGAGCACCAACACAGCAACAGATGACCCAGGCACAGCAATGGTCAGCGCAACACCCGGTGGCATCTCAAGCAATACTTGATCATATAACGAGACAAGAAACGGCATTCGCACAGCAACAACAACAACAGCGAGAGATGCAGCGCCAGCGAGTAGCTGTGCCACAACAAGCAGTGCGCCCAGCCCTCGGAATACAGCAGGACCCAATAGGCCGCCCACAGCGATTCGTACCCGCACAGCCGACGCCGCTACAGCAAATGCAGATGCAGATGCAGCAACAGCAAATGCTACAAACAGGAATATTGCCAATACCGACCGGCTTACCACCCTCAATGCAACAGTGGCACATACAGCGCACGGGTGTGCCTGTCAATGGCGACGTACCTCAGCCATCACTGCAGCCACAACCGCGCCCGTTGCAACAATGGCATCCGCAAGCGACTATCGTACAAGAGGCGCAGTGGCAAGAAGCACTACAGCGACAGGCTCATGGTGGCGGCACGGCAGAGAGTCCTTTTACTGTTGATTCTGACTCGGAGCCGGAGTGGCTGAAGAACTATGACCCCGACATGGAATTTTAACGGTGCGATTCTCTAGCCAATGGCCCAGTATACATCTTCTAGTTTGGAACTGTGAGGGTACCGGAAGATGGGGTCAAGTGTATATCTCATTGGCAATTTAACTAGTCAGTTATGGGGGTCGATTATAAGAGGAGACTACTGTATGACTATAGCCTCTCTGTAGCCACTCTGTAAGCACCATAGTAGGGAAGCTTTGTATAGGAAGTCTTGTCGATTCTATGAGGCCAAAGCATATACTTCACCCAGGTCTCATGCCGCACTGGATTCCGTGCCGATTCAGCTTAGGCACAAACTTAGTGTCGCATGTGCAAGACTTCGCCCTTTCGCACCCGCGTACAGGCTACGAAAGACGCGTAACACTTCAGCGCGTGCAGGCGGACTGGACCAGCACAATGGGATTTCCTAGAAGCAACGCACTCGAAGAGACGCGCAGAACGGTTGCCTTTTTCGAATGGAGGTCGTCGCAGGTCTATTACTCTCTCCTTCGCTCCCAGAATGTCGAATTCCTGCCTTGGGCATGATTGCCGGCTGAGATCCTTTACATACCACAATCGCGTGCTGTCATAATCACTTTTCCCGGGTGTACATTTGTGAACGATGCTTAAGGCAGAAATTCAACATTTTGGAAGCGGAAGGAATACCCTGCGTACAGTTCGTCATGTCGCCTAAGGAATTGTCAGGACTGGCTCGAATTCAGGATTAGCTTATACTGTCTCTCAGTACTATGATAAAGCCCAACATCGAGGTAGACTCCTAACTCACAGCAAGTCTCTTAAGTAGACCGGCATTTCTTCTTCGACAAGCTACCGAACTTATCAGTCCATTTGTCCGAGAGATTCAAGATGGTTGCCGCAAGCCTCGATATGTCTCTGTTCTTCGGAACACCAGAACAGAAGAAGGAATTTAGCTCACAGCTTCTTCAAAATCTGAAGACTAGAGGTGTAGTCAAGATCAGAAATCATAGCGTTCCTGAGTCTGATATTTCAAGACTGTTCGAACTAGTAAGATCTGCTACGAAGATGGTGTTCGATTTCATGCTTATCCCAACTACAGACCCGCCATTTCTTTGCACTCAGCTATGAGGAAAAGATGCATGCAAAGCACCCTCCTCACTCGAGCCCCAGCAGAGGATACAGCTACGTTGGCCAGGAGAATATTTCCAGCATCAGCGGGTTCGACAAGGGTCTATCCTCCGGAGGATTCGTCCGAGACTTGAAGGTATGTTGCACCACTCCATAGTTTGCACAATGCAAATTCTGAACGCCTTTAATAGGAGATATATGACATTGGTTCAAAGGATGGCACCATTGCACCAAACCAATGGATCAAAGAGACCAGCCTGCCTGGCTTCCGATCTTTCATGGAGTCATTCTATGCGACGTGTTTCCAAACAGAGCTACAGCTCCTCGAGGCACTTGAGGTGGCCCTCGACATGCCTGCCACCTCACTTACCGATATTCACCTCACGGCTCAGAACGAATTCCGTCTCCTCCATTACCCCGCGATCCCCACGTCAGAGCTACGTGACGGTACTGCTACCAGGATCGCTGAGCACACGGACTTTGGAAGCATCACTATGCTCTTTCAAGACTCTACTGGTGGCCTGCAAGTCGAGAATCAGGAGCAACTAGGCTGTTTTCACGATGTGAGCACAGAATCACAGAACGAGATCATCTTGAATATTGGAGATTCACTCCAACGTCTGACAAATGACACTTTCCGGGCCGCGTGCCATCGAGTAACCTATCCACCATCTATCAAAGCTGACGATGAGGAGATCATACCGGAGAGATTCTCCGTTGCATATTTCGCGAAGGTTGATCGGGACGCATTCATAACACCAAGGAACGAATTCATTTCAGATGCGAGGCCTTGCAAGTACGAGGCCATGACTGCCGGCGAGTTCGGCAATATGAGATTTGCCAAGTTACTTGGTGGACGTTCGTAACATGACACCGTCGCTCTTGGCTAGCCAGTGAGAAGGTGCACCAGGGCGCAAAGGCTGTTTACAGCGGGTTTCAGGCTCTACATCCTGGTTACTGTCTTGCTATCAGGGCTCGGAAGTTTAACCCGGCTTGCATAAACGCCGTGGCCTTACAGATACAACGAGGCTTCTATACAAAACTTCTTAGACAGCGCGAAGAGGTCTCCTGTATCGCTAATGTCAGAATGTGCGCGGTCTATCTAAAAAGAACACAGAATTCGGCGGACCTTAGCCGCAATTCCGGCGCACATGCTTATATCGCGTCGGATTATGCCATGCCGCAGCGTGTCATGACAGCTAATTGGATCATTCTGTATTTAGCTCTAAATCACAGAATTATACTATTTCATTAGCTGAATAAACTTTTGCTAGTTTATAAGCATAGGTTCAAGTAGTATTCATATATTAAAGGCATTCTTACTCCGATAGCTATAGACTTTAATATCGCTATCGGTTAAGATAATTACCGTGGTGTTAAGGTACGATGAAAGAAGATATTATAACTGCAGTCTTAGCACGCTAATGCGTACGAACACTTCCTCCGACTACGGTACCCGTACTGAGCATTTTTTGCGCAGATAGACGGTGGATAACTCCTATCCCGGTCGCTACTTTACTGCCTCCACAGCGTAAAGGCCCGAGGAAGCGGACTTGCTGGAGACCACTGCAATAAGCACAATGCGGGGAAGTGCTCTACATACTGACGATGGATCTATTGAACATCAGCCAGATCTGAACTCACTTCGTTCATTCGACCTTTTCGTCTCGAGACATGGTATAGCAGACAACCAGTCGACTCGCGGTTATGGCAGAACCCTTCCGACTCTATTCACGGGCCGTCGAGCACAAACCGTTACCTTCGGATCCAGTTGTGAAGAGAAATGTAGAGCACATACTGGAGCATGGCTATGTCATCATTCCTGATTGCTTCAGCAAAGCCGAGGCGAAAGAGGCTCGCGATGAAATCCAGCGCCTATTAGGCAAAGACCCTCAAAAGGGTCGCAACCCTTTCGAAGGTCTCAACACAAATCGCATCTATTCCCTGCTTAACAAGACGCGGCTCTTTGATAAATTTGCGATCTTGCCGCGGGTACTGGCCTTGAACGACTATTTCTTGAGCCCGGGATACTTGATGAGTGCTTTCCACACCATTTCAATCAACCCTGGCGAGGTGCCGCAGGGTCTCCATCATGACGACGGATATGTGCAGATTCCTCGTCCCCGTATGCCTTTCGGCGCAGCTATCATGGTTGGGTTCGACGAATTCACGGAGGAGAACGGTGCTACAAGAATCATTCCTGGTTCTCACAAGTGGGATAGCCTTCGAAAGCCGAAGCAAGAAGAGACCGTCCCTGCTTTGGTTCCGGAAGGAGGCGTCGTGTACTTTCTCAGCACTTTGTGGCATGGAGGGGGCGCAAACTCTTCGGACAAGCCTAGGCAGAGTGCGACTGTCCAGTATTGTCAGCCATACCTCAGACCGATCGAGAACCAGATCTTGGCTGTGGATCCTCGAAAGTTGGACGATATACCACCACGGCTTGTGGCGATGATGGGCTACCGAGTATTGGAGCCGTTTATCGGTTATGCTGATGGTATCAGCCCTAGGAAAGCAGTCAAGCGCTATGCGAGATGGCTCCAACGTGACGTCGATTACAGTCCGCCAACCTTTGCGCACGAAGCACACAAGAGCAAACTTTGACAACATGGCCGGCAGAAGCAGAGGGTCAGCCACCTCTTATTCCTCCTTTCCCATATCACCACCTGACCTTCCAATAGCTACGCATGGGTAATGATTACCTAGGCATATATCCGTCTGCCTGAGACCAAAGACCGCACTTTGCATGAGCTCGACCATCTCTTCGCCATGCGGGTCCCTGCTCGCAAACTTGCCAGCACTAACGTCGACGCCTTCGACGAGCACGGCCAGAACCAGCTTGCCATCCGCTATTCCGTCTCTGGCCAGGTCCTACGCCGGCCCCCGTTCGTGCCGTCCATTACGGATCCCTCGCGAACCATGGCCGTGCCGAGGATGCTGCGGCTCAGACGAGGGCTTCGACCACGCCAGCTGCGACTAAATTCTTGAACAAGTAGTCGGTCTAGGCAACGCGGCAGAATAAGTAAGGTATGCCAAATACCATCCGCGTCGAGGTTTCACAGTCAGTGTGCCATCTTCGAACAAGAAAGCTGCTTCCTTGGCCTATGCAGCCTTGAGAAAGATGATTGGGAGTACACCAGGAACATACAGACTGCATTACCGGAAGAATGTCAAGATATCGCTAAAGGGTCATTGGGCTGCCCGTGGAAGAAGGTGCAGTGCAGTGCAGTGCAGTCAAAGATCGCAAGGGAGATGCGATGTGGTGATTTATCAATGGAGAGGGAATGTGCGATACTGCTTCTAATTGAGTAGACAGGGCAGCTGCGCGTCAAGCGTGGAAGGGGCGCAAGGTGCGTGCGGAGCTGTCGTGGTGAGAACGGTGCGTTTGATTACTAGTAAGTTACCTAGAGTCGAGCGTGGTTAGGTAGGACGCGCCCCAGTTGCGAGAGCCGCCAAAGACGCACTATAAGTCAAAGGATGGCGATGAGAGTGAGTGGACAGGGTTAGGACAGGCAGTATTACGGTCACTCCGTGCGAAAAGAAACGGAGAAACGGAGAAAAGGAGTGTATGCATGAATCTTATTGAGTGCAGACCCATTGACACCTTGACAGAAATGCAATCGTGCTGCCACGCCTCCATAGATTGAACTCGTGACTGGCCAGTCGGCGTGGCAGAATCGCTTTGTCAAATGTGTTCGTGCTGGCATTGACCCTGCCCAGTCTAGTCTGACGCAGGGTATGCCGTGACCGCTGTAGAGACTTTCATCAGTGCATCGGCACAGAGGCTAGACATCATGACTTTTGGCCAGCGTGGCGCTGGTGTTGGCATGCGTAGAGTCATAATGTTGCCAGAGATTGAAAAGGTCCTCTCGTCAGAGGACAAACCACCATATCACATCGGGAGTAGCATGTGATCTTCATCTACTTCCTTCTTCGCTCAACGACAGCAGCGGGTGCGTGTCGGCTTTTGGCAGCTGGTGCCGCAGCTTTTGGTGCAGCCTTCGCTGGGGCGGCCTTCGCTGGGGCGGCCTTTGGAGCAGCCTTGATACCGTTTCGTGCGCGTTCAGCCTCCAATTGAGCGCGTGCTCGCCTTCTCAACTCAGCCTCTCGCTGAGTCTCTTCTTCCTCTTCATCTGATGATTCTTCCTCTGAGCTTGTCTCACACTCACTACTTTCGTCGCTTGTGTAGCCACACTTCTTGCCGCCGCAGTCGAGCATGACTCTTCGACCGTCACGTGTCACTCCCCATCTGTTGCATCTGCATCGGTCACCATCACTGTCTGAGGTGGCAGAGCTGGCTGAAGCGGCGGATGAGGAGAAGACTGTGCCGCTAGACTCGGAGCATTCCGAGAGCTCGGATGGCGATGAGTTGCCGCCACGGTCGGAGAGGCGGGTGCCGGCAAGGCGGTCCTCGAGGTCATCGATGGGCGATTGCTCGTAGTCTGCTTCACGCAGACCTCGGCTGGCGTAGGGCTTCTGGGGCTTGGGGTGCACAATGCGGCCTGGTGACAAGGCACGGCCCTGTGGGACAGTAGAGCTGGGCGACTTGACGCTCGCAGCGGCTCTTGGGGCAGCAGCTGGTGCTGTTGCGGGCTTGTTGCCAGCTGGCACGTTGAGCACGTTCAGCTTTCGGCCTGTTGTCTTTTCCACCACATGTTCCTTGGCGGGGTCGTGGGAGACATGGTAGCCATCCACGATGTAGTAGTACCAGTAGCGGCTGCCGAGCTTCAAAGCGTGACCACCTTGGAAGCGGAATGTGCCTTTCCATGAGCCTGGCTTAGCGGCATCTTTGGCGATGGACAGAGGAAGCTGTGACTTGTAGCCGTCCCATGAACCGAGAAGGTGGACTGATCGGACATTCTCGGAGGTTCGGAGAGTGAATGTAAGTTGGACTGCTGGGGAAGTCATTTTGATTGTTGTTTTGTTGAATTAATTAGACGCTGGGGTACTGGTTAAGAAATTGTGGATCGTGAGTCGTCGATGAAGCAATGATTGAATTAATTAGTGACGATTGACCGGCAATCGTTGTGAAGGTAGTATGATGCGAAAGACTGTTTGAAAGACCTGGAATTATCGTTGTAAGGTGCAGACAACAGGTACCAGACCTATCGTGATGTCCAAAGGTGGAAAGGGAACAAGTCCTCGATGGAAATCAGGAAGGAAAGAAAGGTAATAAGGGCAGCAAGTATGATACGCGGAATAGACTATTGATAGAACTGTTGACCGGCAACAGAACTGACTTGACGAGTAAGGAAGAATCGACTGTTGTTTTGCCGCCGCAAGTTTGATGTTCAAGTTGTATGGGTATTGGGTCGGCGTTTATTATTGAATGCTCCAGGCACAACAGAAGACCGTTCCAGACGGGTTGAATTAGATGGAATAGCTAAAAGGCGCGTATCAAAATTAGACAAGACTTGCTTGCTGGAGAAGAAGAAAGAGGGAGAGACAGAAGCGCGAAGAATGCGGCACCTATATCTAATTTTGAAAACAACCAACCTGAAGAAGAGGTGAACAGCAAGAACGCATGATACTCCACTTTTGCTGTAGGCAGCTTGACGAGAAGGACGTGCACATGGCTGCGGTATCACAGGAACCATCCTCAACCTGCATGGACGTGGCACATAGCTTTGAAGTCTTGAAGGCAAGGACGAATGGAAGGGTTGAAAGACCACGAAGGCGCGTAAAACGGCCAAAGAGAAGGCAAAGCATAGGAAATAGCGGGTTGTGATTTCTATGCCTGCTGGGTCATGAGCTGCCTCGACCGAGCGGTTCGAAGTGCTTCACGAACGCTGATTGGACGTGCGGAAGTGACTACCACCACGCCGACCTGCAGATGATTACCCAATCACATCGTGGGATTTGGCGCAGCGGCGTCCAACGCCATCACCTATCGTCCAGCGATGGATATTGACCCTGCTAGAGCACGGCTGTTCCCAGGCGTATCCTTGTACTCGGTGTCGTCGAAAAGAGGACGGGCTTCACAAAGTTTGAACGCAATACTAGAACAGTCGAAAGCGGAGAGCTGTCTTTGACCACGGCATCTTAGTCTGAGCCAACTCTGTAGACGTTCGAAGGAACCATCACGGCAGATCACGTATGCGCTGGCAATCACATCGATAGGACAGGCAGTCCCGTGTGAGTCAACTCCGCAGAGATGAACGAGCAGCTTCGTCAGTGGACGACCTTTCCGATAAGCGCGAAGTGATATTGATCATTGATATACATCACAAATAACATGGCTGCAAGCTAGGAGAAAGAGCCTTCCGGCACCAGATATCCTATTCCGTAGACCCATTCCAAATCATTGATCAAAACCACTCCTTCATCAACCATCGATTGAAGAACTCCAAGGAGGACTCAGGCTGATCAAGCGGGACCATGTGGCCACCGGCGTGGATCCTCATGAAGGTAAAGTTACCATGGCTCTTGACCTCTCCGATTTTGCGCCCACTCTTCTCACCATCGATGCGGAGATCCTTCATTTCCGCCTTGGCGAAGTCCTTGTGACCAGGCCAGTCCAGCGCCTCGGACCAAGCTTTGTTTCCGAGCCAATTGCAGATGAAGTCGGCATCACCAGCATAGACCAGGACTGGGATCTTCTCCAAGATGCCTGGGACGAGTCTATGGAATGGCTTCATCCAGTCACCCTGGAACAAGAAGTTGCGGTTGATGTCGAAGTTGCAGGAGTCGTAGCTATCTACTTCGGCGCCTAGTGCCTTCATGACGGACTTGTCGTTCAGCCACTTGCTGATCCACCCGAGCTCTGAGTAGCAGAGGTTGCTGCTGTCCTTGCACTTTCCTCGGACGTCATAGACGTTCTGACCAGTCCGCTGGTATGGTCCGAGCAAGGCATTATTGCAATAGATAGCTGCTGGGACGCAGGACCAGACACTCTCGCTGTCATAGCAGCCCTGGATCAGGTTCTGGCATCGGGGGAGTGCGTTGTCCATCGACTGGCAGGACTGCTCATCGAGAACAGCCGGCCAGCCACCGTCACCGCAAGCCATTGGCCGGTAGTACTCGTACTGGGTGAGACCATCAGTCAAGCCGTTGCCAATCAAGACAGATTTGAGGTTGATGTTGGTCTTCTTGTGCGATTGAATTTCAGCTGCGAAGACTGGAATGTAGTGCCCTGCGTACGACTCGCCGGCAATGTGGAAATCTTGATGAGCATACTCTGGGAATTGCTTGAAGAACAAGGTGAGCAGAGCATAAACGTCCTTGCTAGCAGCGACAGTGTTCGACACGCTCGAGCCCGAGTAGGAGTACCCGACGTTGACCGGTTGGTCGAGAAAGATGACGCTGGCGTTCCTGTTCCATGAATACGGGTTGAAGACCAGGTCGAGGTCCTCATTGATGCGAGATGGGCCTAGCTCGAGGAAGAGACCGGTCAATGAAGAGCAACCCGGGCCACCGTTGAGCCACAGGACAACGGGGTCGTTCTCGGGGTCGTTTCTTGATTCAAAGAACCAGTAGAACAGGTGTTTATCGTCCTCGTTATCATCAAGATATCCGGAGTATTGCTTAACGTTCGGGTCGACATTGAGCTTGCTCGGGTCAACTGACTTGACACGCAGGTCATATGACTCAAGCTTGCCATCAACCTCGCGCTCTTTCTCACCGTTGGCACCCTCGACCCAGACACTTTGAACATCAGCGCCACGGACAATGTGGTCCCATTCGTGGTCTGGCCTGCGGTTGTGCTTCTTGGGAAGCGAGAAGTAGCTTCCTGCTGCAGCCATCTGGGAGGGAAATTCCTCTGCAACGGAATCCCACACAGCTGCGGCTTCAGCAGTCAACCCCTTGAGGCCATCTTTCATGCTGTGAAGCTGGTTGTCAAGGGCATTCTTCGCTCGCTCAGGGAAGGATTTGGGTAGCTGCAAGGGCTGCTGTTCGATGACACTGGCGGTGGCAGCGCCTGCAGCCAGCAGGGCCGTTGGAAGGACTCTCATCTTATTGAGCTTTATCAACAGAAGAGAGATGAGAATACGGGACTAAGTAGATGATCACCAAAGCTATTAAAGATGATGGGTTGTTAGAGATGCAACAGCAGTTGAGCGTGACAGTTGAGGACCCAAAGCGAGTAGTAGATGACGCTGATCATGCGACGACTTATCGTGTTGCCTGTTATCGGCTGTTGCTGGACCGATGGTGTGGCTGGCATGCTCCATACCCCATCACTTGACACCTGTCAGGCGGACCTTGATTGGTGTGAAGCTGCCTCGGGCACCTCGAATGCAAGGCACAAGACTTTACCGCCACCACCCGATACGGTCTCTTGGTATGCCGTATTTATGTCCGGCGCGGTGTTCACTCTACTACGGGAAAGGATAGCGGTAGAACATCAGAGGCTGGAAATGCGTCAAGTGGAGGACCACTCTTTCCGATGGAGCCTGCCTCTTCATGCACGCCCATGGTGTCAGAACACGTTACGCCACTTCTTTTCGTCCCCTCAGTCCTTCCAAGTTACGATCTTCGTCCTACACCACTCATCCAGACCCTCTTTCATGTTAAAGCGGCCGAAGCCACTCTTTTTAACGCCGCCATGCCTAAAGTTTGGTTAGCCGTGGTCTAATCATGCGAGGTAGAGACACGTACGGTAGCCCAGCTTCATCGTGCACACTCATGCTGTTGATATGCACTGCGCCAGCCTCGATGCCTTTGGCCAACCTCAATCCTTTCCTCAAGTCCTCTGTGAAGACAGCACTGGCTAGGCCGTAGTCCGTGTCATTTGCCAGTTCGAGCGCCCTCTCCTCGAAAGACTCATCACTTGGGATGACGTACAGCGACACGGTAGGCCCGAAGGACTCCGTATGATAGATGGACATCTCCTTGTTGACATTCTCGATGATGACTGGTCTCATCCTGGTGTTTGAGGACTCCTCGGCGTCAACATCTCCATAGACGGTTCTTGCACCTTTGGACAAGGCGTCCTTGAGAAGCTCCTTGTTCTTCTTGACAGGCGGTGCGTTGACAAGTACGGGTGCAGGCTGCTCTTTCGAAAAAACGTGATCCATCTTCTCCGAGAGCTTCTTCTTGAATTCCTCTGCGATGGTCGACTCAACGATGATCCTCTCGGTTGACATGCAGATCTGACCTCCATGCAAGAAGGCGCCGAGTGCGCATTGCAGTGCTGCATTGTCGAGGTCCGCATCTGCGCAGACTATTGATGGGGCCTGATATCTTTAGTTTACCTATGTCTATGTTTTAGAGATGTGACAGATGAGGAACATACCTTCCCACCCAACTCCATGAGGCATGGTTTGAGATTCTTGCCGCAAAGACTAGCTATGATAGAGCCAACGTTGGTCGAGCCTGTGAAGTTGACCTTCTTGATTGCGGGATTTGTGATCAAAGCGTTCGTTACCTGCACTGCGTCTTCCCGTTTGTGATAGATCGTGTTCAGAACACCAGCAGGCAGTCCGGCCTCGTGCAAAACATTGACGAAATTCCAATACGTGGCAGGTGAAAATTCAGGACACTTCAGAATCACAGTATTACCCATAGCGATCGGAGCAAGACAAGCTCTCATGCCGAGCACATGCGGAGCGTTCCAGGGGGCAATCCCAAGACAAACACCGTATGGCTCTTTGAGCATGATGGCCGAGGATCCTTCTTCTCCAATAGTCGGCACAGAACCTTGGACAGACTGAATCAGTCCACCGAGCGTCAAACAGCCCTGATACGCAAGGTTGAACTCGAATCTGAACATCGACTCGGCTGCACCGGTCTCGGTGCTACTATACAACAAGGCTTCCTCCTCTTTCTGTTTCAGTAGCTGTGCCGCTTTAAGGAATATGTCTCGTCTAGTGGAGGGCTTTGTTTTGCTCCATGTCTTGAAGGCTTTCTCGGAAGAGGCGATCGCTTTCTGCACGTCTTCCTCGGTTGCAGATGAGCATTTCCAGCAGGTTTTGTTGTCGACTGGCGATTCAACGTCAAAAGTAGAGCTTGTGGTTACTTGTTTGCCGTCTAGGAAGAGCGGGATGGTCGACGAAGAGTCAAAAGCGGCATGGGCTTTGCCGTTCGCGCCATTCGTCTGTGCCGCCATTTCAGATCTTTCTTGGTGTCTTCGGTGGGATTTCCAGTCACTGTGTCTGTCAGCAAGTTGGAAAAAGCTCGCTGTGTACCCAGGTATCCTGTCGGGTCAGATGCTGTTGTTTTAGCTTATAGGCGCAGATGATCGGATACGGGCAACGGGATGTGGGGTTGTGCGGCATGACGCGCCTGAACGTCTCCTCGTCTTGTACCCGGACAAGCTCTCGGCAGATCATATGTAATCGTGGAAATCAGCCTGCGTCTTTGACCTTGCTGTGCTGCCATTATTAAGGGCTCGACAGTCAAGACAGAAAGTGCTAGAAGTTCGACGTTGAACATGCAAGAATGCACTGCTCTTCCACACTGGCTTCCCGCAACCAAACATAGTCCGAGGATTGTTTTACAATAAAAATGCTTCGCAAGCTGGAAATAGCGTGTGGTGGACGTTCAATCACCACCTCTTTCTTGGAGCGATACGCATAGGATTGTGCTTCGAATGTGGGTGTGAGCAGTTGCTGCCGACCTATAAGAGCATCACAGCGTAATGTCAAGCCGCCGAGATGAGTTCACAGGAAACCAGGAGGCCATTTCTGAGGAATCAACGGGTCGATATCAAATTTAGATTAGTCTCACACTTTGGGTGCCGTAGTCGAGCGCTGCTTCTTGGATTGGATAACAAACGGATACCCTCGGGTGACACAGGCTCCGCCTAGTATTGCTTTATGCTTGTTACGGGACAGAGTTTGTGATGTGCTTACGAAGGTCCAGGGCGGCGCAGCTATGCACGCAACCTCGTCGCCGATGGCTCGACCGGACGTAATGAGAGAGACTGCGGTGATTTTGATCCTCCAGCATAGAACTCGTGAAAGAAGCATTTAGATGCGAGGAAGCCCTGAGCCCCTTATCAGCAATTCATAGATTTTGTGTTTATTGCAACATCGTCGTTGCTCCTTGTTGCGGGCGAACTAACCATTCTAACTGGACGCTCCAATGTGGTCGCTGTCATGCACCAGAGAGAAATGGCTATTATCGGATTCCAAAAGACGCGTCTAGATCAACTTATGGTTGAGTTGTATCCAGCTCGTACACTGGACTTTAGGTTCGCCCACGGAGATGTGGCGGCGGCCTAGAATCTGCTGTCCCAGACACCGTGTTTCGTTGCTTAGCTATGTGCCCATGCGACGTGTTGGAGCGTGCGCCCGTGGCTGTTCGAGAATTAAATCTGAAAGTAAGTTTGTTTGCGCCGAGTCGGGCGACGCGTCCCAAATAGTGAGGGGCACGAGAGCTCTGCTCATGCAAGAGAAAGCCACGCGCTTCCTTGATCACGGGAGCTCAAACACTACTGCAAGAGCGATATCCCAGAGTAACATTATTGTTGAATTTTACTTCGGTGCATCCATTAACCCAGACCAATGAGGAAGCATTTGGCATCATCTCAGATGGTCGAGCCCGAAGCTGTGCCATATGGAAGTAGGCCGCAGCAAGTACTTCCGTCCAAGCTCGGGCACGTCTCCGAGTCTGTCAGTTCCCCGCGTTGCTTCCTCTCGAATACATCATTTGTTTACATTTGGCTCAAAGCTCTGCTAGGCAATTAGAACTTTGTCCAGGTATGTCTCGGAAGGCATGGCTGCTGGACATAGGCACCAATGGCTTTGAATGGGAGTCGACTTGAGCCTCCTCCTTCACGTAGCATCGTGGGCAGCCGATAGACCGGACACTGGGCAATCAACCCTTGTTAGACAGCTCTAGGCAGAAGTGGTACGATCTGTCCCTCCCGTCCGTAATCGCGCTTTGCATAATCGCCCCTCTTGACGAGCGAGCGATGTGGCTCAGTAGCCACTCACGTTACAGGCGTACCTTCAAACTTTCCGAAAATACCTTTTGCTAAGACTGCATTAGCAGATTGTTCACTCTGTCCGGGACCCATCCGTAGATCCATCTGTGTTCCTCATGGCGCATTGGCTCGATTGGCACTCAACCGTCTTCCTCTACCCCATCTGCCCACACGAACAGACGCCTCGCAGGTCGAAAAGGGATTGGTGTCCCAAACGCCGGGTGGACCATGAAGCTGTTTGGTAGTCAGACCATTTCGTAGAGGATGGATTGTTGAGGGGAATTCCTTTCATCCCGCATGGAGAGCAGGACGGTCATGCAGGAAACTGAGTACATATATCCAGCTGCGTAGTTGTTGCTTTCGCTCCTTGGTCTCACCGGCACTCATACTCAGTACCATTCATACAATCGAAATATTCTCAGTCTCTTCCATATTACACCACAATGGCCCCAAACGTTCCAGACGAGCAATGGGCTCAGGTCATCGAGAAAGTCGGTGGACCCGTCGAGTACAAGAAGATCCCAGTTGCGAAGCCAGGTCCTGGCGAAGTCCTGGTCAACATTAAATACTCTGGTGTTTGCCATACTGACCTTCACGCTGTGAACGGCGACTGGCCCATCCCAACCAAACTACCACTCGTTGGTGGTCACGAGGGTGCAGGTATCGTCGTTGCTCGAGGCGAGGGTGTCACAGATCAAGATTGCAAAATTGGCGAGGCTGTCGGTGTGAAGTGGCTGAATGACTCCTGCCTTTCCTGCACATTCTGCCAGCAAGCAGACGAGCCTCTCTGCCTTACCCCCAAGCTCTCCGGTTATACCGTCGATGGAACCTTCCAGCAATACTGCATTGCCAGTGCGAAGCACGTTGCCCACATCCCAGAAGGTGTACCGCTCGATGAGATTTCTCCTGTACTCTGCGCTGGTATCACTGTGTACAAGGGTTTGAAAGAGTCGGGTGCCCGACCAGGCCAGACCGTTGCCATCGTTGGTGCCGGTGGTGGTCTTGGTTCATTGGCTCAACAATACGCAAAGGCCATGGGTCTAAACACCATTGCCATCGACTCTGGTGATGAGAAGAAGACCATGTCGGAGAAGATGGGCTGTGATGTAAGTCAAACGTCTCCTAGCGACCGGAAGAATACTAATCAGGAATGCAGGCATTCATTGACTTCGCCAAATCCAGCGACATCACCAAGGATGTCCGAGCTGCTACTAAGGATGGTCTGGGTCCACACGCAGTCATCCTGGTCGCCGTCAACGAGAAGCCATTCCAGCAGGCTGCCGAATACGTGCGACCAAGAGGTACCGTCATCGTCATCGGTCTGCCAGCTAATGCCTACATCCGAGCACCAGTCTTCGAGTCTGTCCTCAAGATGGTCAGGATTCAGGCTTCATACGTCGGCAACCGACAGGACTCCGCAGAGGCGATCGACTTCTTTGCTCGTGGTTTGATCCACGCTCCATTCAAGACTGTTGACCTGAAGGACTTGCCAGATGTGTACGAGAAGATGCACAAGGGAGCGATCGCAGGAAGATACGTCCTCAAGATGCCAGACGCAGAATAGATGAACATACCATGATACCCAAAGCTAGATAGTGAAATGAAGAAATTTTTAAATGTTAGCATGAACCTACCTTGGCATAAACTAACCTTCTCGGCGTCGCTACAAAGTTGTAAGTGCACGTGGAGGACACCTGGGTATGGCAGTGAACGGTCTGTCATGCCTTGACACAGAGGGACAGGTTTTCAGAGACACGTAGCGGTCCATGAGCTAGGTCATGCTGTACTGAACCATTGTACTCGTGCTGTATCACAAGATCTACATCCTCACCATCGCTAAGAGCGCAGTTTGGCTTAGGTCGAATTGTCACGGTACAAGCATATTCGGAAGAAACGACGCGATGAGGTTCGCAGTCTTGTGCCACATGTTTTACAAGTGAATAGCGCACATACCTTTAATAATGCGCATACAGTATGTCAGGATGAAGAGAATAATGTCCTCACTTCACAGTCCTCAATTGTCGCTATCGCTTCAATTCCAATTCGCGTTAGCTTGTCCAGGCAGTATTGCTGCCTTAGCCTCGTAGCTTCTTAGCCTTGTCCAACAACGCCAAGCTCGGGAAACTTGCCACGACATTATTGACCCGCGCACAAACTTCTGCGGGACTGCCTTCGAAGATCTCCTCTACGAAGCTCAACGTCGACAATCAATATCACGAGGACAACCGCCCATCATGTCTCTCGTCAGTGGAGAAAAGTCGAACTGTGAGCAACTAGAATCATTCGCGCGACGACTAAGACTAACCTTGCGAAGTCCAGTTCATTTTGCGTCTCCTCAACACCAACGTCGATGGCAAGGTGAAGATTATGTACGCCTTGACTCGAATCAAGGGTGTTGGTCGTAGATACTCCAACCTGGTTTGCAAGAAGGCCGATGTTGACCTGAACAAGCGGTATGTCGTGAAGGAATATGGCTGAAAGAGCAGAGTATTGATGTCTAAGCAGGGCTGGAGAGATCACATCCGAAGAACTTGAACGAATTGTCACAATCATCCAGAACCCCACACAGTATAAGATTCCTTCATGGTTCTTGAACAGACAACGAGATATTGTGGACGGCAAGGACAGCCAGGTTTTGGCAAACAGCATGGAAAGCAAGCTTCGCGAGGATTTGGAGCGGCTGAAGAAGATCCGAGCTCACCGTGGTCTCCGACACTACTGGGGTCTGCGAGTGAGAGGTCAGCACTCCAAGACCACAGGACGAAGGGGACGAACTGTCGGTGTCAGCAAGAAGAAGGGTTAAAGGTTGCGCGGTCTGTATGAGTCGCGAGGCAAGGAGCAAAACAATCCTATCGAAGAGAGAGTGGCGGAGACTGGTGCTGACAGCGGGCACCATAGTCGTGTTGCTGATGTACTCCTTTCCTGCGTGAGAGGTAGTGCGTATCTGTGGGGAGACGGCACAACCAAGGGGAGGGCGAATGCGTCTATTGGCACGAGTACCCAAAACCAGAACAATCACATTCCAAATGCAACTTCATAGCCACACATCCACGATGTATTGCGTGCATCGCACCTTGATCTCAATGCCACGCGATTGACATTGCGTGACAGTGTTAGGCCTACATACCTTTGCGCGGACTGCTCTCTGCATAGTCGGACGCGCGGGGAGGTACAAATGAGGCAGTGCCCTTGCTGAGCGACGAGAAACGAGGACAGCTGATGGGCCGCTAGAACAAACATGTCGTTTGTGCTGCGGTTTTGATAGGCAGGTATCGAAACCTGCAGGAAAGGTACGTTTCGTCTCAACCAGGATTTCGCTCCTTCATTCCAAGGTGTTCCAATTTCGCCACAAGCCTCAAAATCGGGGTTCGCCAATCTCGCGTACACCAAATGTTCCGCATAGGTGGTACAAGAATATGCAGACTCATACTGATCGCGCGTTCCTTTGCCTATGATACTAGTGCTTCCGCCAAGACCATATGTACTTACCCGAGACGCACTCTATCTGCAAAGGGCAGTGGCCACCAGATGCCCTGAGCTTCAACATAGATACCATGGTCGGTAAAGAAGCATTCCTTCCAACTCCGTCATTCGTTCCCACCAGATCCAATGATTGCAATGAAGCTGAGGAAGTGGACAAAGATGACGACTTCCCATGAGCACCATCACACAAACATACAAGCTTGCCCCAATCACTGTGCTAAGTGTCGTGCATACAGCTACTACATTGCAGGGCTGCTCGCTACATTCTAGTTTTGCAACGTGAGGGAGGATTAATACTTAAACTTTGTGAAGGAAACCACTGAAGTACAGCGGGCGCCCTCCCCAAACTTCACCATCCCACAAACCACCAATCCATCCACATCTCTCTGACTGCAAGACGACACCTGCTCAGCACACCTGCCAGCGATCATCACGGCATGGCACCCTCATTCAAGATTTTTGCAGCAACTGTGCTTGTCAACTGCCTCACCTTCGTTTACACTGCTCCTACTGCGGTGCAAGGCTTCAAAAACGACCTTTCCATCGCAGGATTGTACATCACAAACCCCTACCAGGCCGATGTCACCTCAAGCTACAACAGCACACTCAGTGGTACCTCAGACCGACCACAATCCGATCTAGGAAACTGACAGGACACAGTACTTGTGATTGACGACGACTACCCCGATGAGCAACCAGTCCACTGCCAGATCGAGTGGAAAGTTGGTACATCCCCGCCTGACACAACCAGATATACATGCGAGAACAACACAATGCGAGCCTGGTTTCCAGAGAACACATTCAGAGGAGTGCAGGATTTTCAGCTCCAGTTTGCTCATACTGTAATTGATCCAACGTTCGTGTGATGTACCAGAAGCCATAACCACATGCTGACTCTGGGGCAGTGTCGGAGAATGTCCCCAATACTGCTATCTCACCAAATACGCTGCGGTCAACCTCACTTACCCTGGTACTCCGAACTACGAATGTGACACGGAGAACGCCATATGCTTGCAGCGGGTCAACACTACAATCAAGGCGCCAGTCTTCCTGTCGGTGGCGTGAGGAAACCACATGAGGTTGGAAGAGAAGAATGTACGATATGTCTACAGCCGCCAATGTTCTGCTGTGCTTCCGGAGGTCGTGGATATTTATCGAGTCAAGAACAACGTCTGTTGGTCAAGGAAGCTCCATAAGTCCATAATATGTGACAGCTTAAGACATCTCATAGCTGAGTCACGCGAAGAGAACAACGAATGATTCCATTGATCCAATAATTTCCCGCATAGATTGCTGACGCCGCTCGCCCCGGGTACGTCGAACGTCAACGGCCACTAATTGCCGAGTCTTTCTCACTAGGTGCATTCGCAATGATTGGTCAGTAGATGAATCAATGAAAGACACTCTGCTGCCTGTACCGTACCGTAGACCATGGCTACAAATGCAAAGAAACTACTTACACCAACACCCACTCGCCGACCGTCTAACGTCTAGCCAACATCCGACCAGAACAACATGTCATGTCATCCCCAACCCCAGCAGACACCACCATCCCACGAACCAAGCAAGCCACCTCACCCGCCTACCCAGCCCCCCTCATCATCGCGCCCGCAACAACCCACACCCAATCCTGGATCGTCCTCCACGGCCGCGGCGACACAGCGCACCGGCCCCGACGGCTTCCTCCGCCTCCGCCTCACGCTCCAGCAAACGCACCCACACGTACGCTTCGTTTTCCCCAGCGCCTCACGGCGCCACGCCCGCGGGGCTAACGCAGTGGTTCGACAGACTGTCTACTCGTGGGACAGCGGGGAGAAGAGCGAGGGGCTAGTGGAGACGACGGCGTGGATCCGCGAGTTTGTGTGGAGGGAGGTGGAGAGTGTTGAGTGGTGTGCGGAATGTGGTGCTTGGGGGGGAGGGGGAGGGGGATGGTGCAGTAGAAGAGAATGAAGATGGGAGTGCTTGTCGGCGGGCGGTTAGGGCTTTGTGTTGGGAACTTGGGGTGCCGGTGGTCCAAGGGGATGCATTCCTGCAGACACCGGTTTTGCTTACGCATGGGACGGACGATGATACAGTTGATATTGGGCTTGGTAGACGCGCTGCAGATTGTCTTCGTAAAATTGGTGGTAATGTGATTTGGAAGGAGTATGAAGGGTTGGACCACTGGATGAGAGGAGATGAATTGAGTGATATTGCCAAGTGGGTTGATACGCTGGTAGACCCGGCGGAAGCAGGGTAACATTGGTTGCAGATGCATCTAGATGACCGGACGGAGAATGCGACTAGCATTGCTCTCGTAGTCGTTGAGAGGGGATCGCAAGTTGTGAACTTTGTCAACGTCGGCGTAGTCTGAATGTGGTCTCTGTAGATTGTGTATGGGCTCCGGAGATGGCAGCCTCTCCAATGACCATTCAGCGACTGCTGCTGAGTGCCGGCCTCGTGCGTGTGCTGGCTTGGATTGAGGTCGTGTCTGGTTGCTGGTTGGTAGGTGGCAACAGATCAGAGTTTTACTGGGGCGTAAGGCGTTGCATTTCCTGCGACGACTCTGACTGTTGTCTCAGCGCAAAACTGTAGGTGTTCTCATAAGTCTCGAGTTTCTGGAAACAGATGTTCACTAAGCAATCACTTCCAACGCCGCTCATACGGAGCATGAAGTTCGAGGTGCCCGACCGATCTGCTCTGAGTGCCCATAACCCGCGTTGCATATGTTTCTGATGGGGCAGCACTTGTGAGCTAGTGTCTTGCCAACCGAATTGCTCGAGCCCATTGCACTGCCAGAAGGTCTTGCCCGACAAGTCGTTGCTGTCGAACCGATCCGGGAAATCGAACAGCGCCGATAGTGATGCAGGTGGAGATCGTAACGCAGGATGTGAAGTCTCGCTAATGATACAAACAGGGTGAAAGCCCCGGTCGAAGCCCAGCTTTATGGCGAAGAGGTTCGTACCACGAATAGGCATGACTACAATGCACATGAGGCCACTGGACGGGTGGCCTGGACTTGTATAGGTCCGGATCAACACAGGCCTACTTGCAAATTCTTCTTTGCGAGGTCCACACAAGATATTGAAACTATATCTGGCCTCCCGAACGAAAGTCTCCCAATTGGTTCTACCAGCACGCGAACCGATGACTGTATGACTGAAGCCATGTCGAAGAGCGCTGTCAGACCAGGGTGCAAGTCCCACTTGTAGAGTAGAGAGATAGAACCCTGCCAAGGGAGTTGGTACTTTTTGGAGAGAATAGTGGCTTGGCTCACTGTGAGAACCCCTTGTTGCAATGTTAATGGTCATCTGCGTGCACCGGAGGAATCGTGGTTGGCGCGGAAGGAGATACATCAGAATGTGCTTCCGCCGCAAAGCCATGTCGTCCTCCCAGTCCGCTAGATACTGGTGGACTCTCATGTAGCAGCCCTTCTGCCTCTCGTCTATCAAGAGCCAAATGCCCAATTGGTCATACGCATTCTTTGTACAATTCAAACCTGCCCAATAGATGCTTGGAACCCATTCTTCCAGCGGTAGTTCGATCTCCAGACCTAAATTGGTGAGGCTGTATGCCTTTGCATCCTGGAAGTCGCGTTGTATGACATCCGCATCATGCTTAAATGCTGCTGGGGAGGATGCCAGCAGGCCTGGGAAGCGCTTGTCAGCGGAAGACCAAGCGAAAACTGTATGATCGTAAGTCTGTCGAATGATCTCCTCTTGGAGTCTGCGGAAGGCCTTCTGGCCTTCTCCGTACAAGAGCGGCATGTTGACGTCGAAGATCCCGAGTAAACTGTAGGCCACATCTTCAACTCTTGTTGCTGTTCTCTTGCTTGCCCACGACATACGCTGAGCTACCGACCACTCGCTGAGGTCTATTTTGTCAGATGTCAGGGCCGAAAGATGAATGCCAGAGGCTTCCGCTATTTCCTCGGACAAGGCTGATCTTAGACCTATCTTGTTCCATGTGCGATCGTAGAATTCCAGCGACTTTGGAGCAAGCAGTTCTTGCAGGGTCCATGACCTTGTGAACCAGGAACTGGTGGTGAACTCTTGTTCCCAGTGGTCGTTCTTGTTGAAAGTCACATCAGGCAAATACGAGTAGCAGATGTGAGCATTGGCGTACCATCTGAACATGCTATTGATTGCTTCCGACAGTTCTGCACTGCTGTTCTTGTCAATGCAGCAGGTGTCTACCCATGCGTAACCCAGACCATCTGTTGCCGCCTGCGTGCAGCATAATCGGATCTTCCACCATCCGCGGAGTTGCTCGTTCCTTCGTTTGACCAAATCCTTGTAAAGGACTTCTTGGCCATCGACCCAACGATGGGACAATATCGCATATCTGGGAATATTTCGTTCATCGTTGAACGTTTCGAGTTCGAGGGTATTAACATTGATGAGTCGCATTGGAATACCGGCGTCCTCTGCAAACGTCTGGTCTTATGAATTATCAGGCTGAAGAGGGGCTGCAGATCAGAAGAGAACAGTCTCCCCGTATAGACGATGACCCTGCTGCGTTGACGAAGGAAAGATTCTGAGTAGGGCGATGACACAATTTGCTAGGCGTTGATCGAGCTAGTTGCGAGACGTGAGTACAGACGGTGCTGTATGAGCTGAATCGCAAGGCAGGTACTAGATGGAGCGAAAAGGTAACTTGTCGAAGGCACGCTAATGCAAGTAGCTCTTTAGCCATGCGCTTGCCGTGTTCGGCCCCCTGGCTTCTGAGAAATGAACTTCTAGTAAGTTCGTATTTCGTAAGGACTTGTGCATCAGAATAGATCTGTCACAGCACCGTGGCTAGCATCGCTGACTTGGTTAGCATATTTGGCCATGACGCCGCGTGTGACAACCATCCTGGGCGGTGTCCACTTCGCTCTCCTTGCCTCAAGCTCTTCGTCGCTCACATTGACGCTTAGAGAATTGGTTTCTGCATCTATCGTGATTTCGTCTCCATCTTCTACCAGCGCTATCGGACCTCCTACAGCGGCCTCAGGGGTAATATGGCCGACGATAAAGCCATGGGATGCGCCAGAATATCGGCCATCAGTGATGAGTGCGAGGTTCTTGAGCCCAGCGCCCATGATTGCAGCCGACGCTTTGAGCTGTTCGGGCATGCCAGGCCCACCTTTTGGTCCTTCGTACCTCACGATGACAACCAGGTTCGGAGAGTTTGGCACTTCACCCCTGTTCAGAGCTTCATTCAGAAGTCGCTCTTTGTCAAAGCACAGAGCTTTGCCGACAAACCTGAGACCTTCTTTCCCTGTGATTTTCGCAACAGCGCCGGCAGGCGCTAGGTTACCTCTTAATATCCTGATGTGTCCTGATGACTTGATGGGCGACTTCAAATCCTTGACAATAACCTGGTCTTGAGGCAGTGAAGGGAAGTTTGCAACGTTCTCCGCTAGTGTTTTGCCTGTCACTGTAGGGATGTCGCCATCGATGAGGCCAGCAGCAATTAGGAGTTTGTGAATGGCTGGAACACCCCCAATATCGAACAGATCTGGCATCAAGTATTTGCCAGACGGTGCCATGTCTGCAATGAAGGGAATCTTGTCGGAGACTCTTTGGATGTCATCCAGGGTCAGCTCGACTCGAGCAGTAACAGCCATAGCAAGAAAATGCAGCACAGCGTTAGTGCTCCCGCCCAGAGCCATAGTCATGACAAGAGCATTCTCGAAGGAGCGTTTCGTGATCAGTTTGTCCGGGGTGATATCGTTCTCCATACACGTTCTGATGGCTTCTGCCGCCTTGACACACTCTCGGAGCTTGGCTGGCGACGTGGCAGGTGTGGAGCTAGATCCAGGCAACGACAGGCCCATGGATTCGATGGCTGTTGCCATGGTATTGGCTGTATACATACCACCACAAGCACCTTTGCTCGGGCACGCATGCTTCTCGATGTCCTCAATCAGCTCGTCTTTGGTGGCTGACTGATCACCACCGTCGGCTGGCTGTTTCAAAGTGTTATATGAATATGCGCCGAATGCCTCGTAGCAGGTAGCAATGTTGATGGGCTTACGCATCAGTTTCGAGTAGCCTTTATCGATGGAGCCACCGTAGATCATCAAAGAAGGCCGGTTGTGCCTCGACATGCCCATTATCACACCAGGCATATTCTTATCACAGCCAGGGATGGTTATGCATGCATCATGAGCTTGAGCACATGTTACTGTTTCCACCGAATCTGCTATGATCTCTCTGGACTGTAGGGAGAAACGCATGCGGTCTGAACCCATCGAGATGCCATCAGAGACACCGATGGTATTGTATAGCCAGCCCATCATATTCTGCTTCTCGACAGCCTTTTTCACTTCTTTTCCCAGGTCCAGCAGGTGCATGTTGCAGGGATTGCCTTCCCAGTACACCGAACATATGCCGACGTGAGGTTTGTTCTGCATCGAGTCGCTGTCTGGTACGCCGGCTGCGTATAGCATTGCCTGATTTCGTCAGCAGCGAGCCCTGGACGTGAACATTGCGAAGCTTGTTCACACCTTTGCGCCTGGAAAGTCATGATGATTCGTCAAGTCGGTGGAATACTTGTTCAATATAGGCTTGCCATCGGCAGTTTTCTTGTCTGACTTTGGGAACTCGAGGTATCTGGGCTCCTGAAAGCCTCCAGCCTTTGTATCCATTATGGAAAGGGATGGCTGCTTCTGCTCTTGATCACAATCCGGTGCCTACGGCAAAGTCTTGCTAGATCCGACTATTTCGTCTCGTCGAGCTTGATGGGGCTTTAGCCAGGTCGAGGTAGTGGTCTCTCGGAAGTGTGAGATCTGGCAGAATCATCGACCAGTGGGTGCGCGTTGTAGCGTCCATCTTGTAGCTCTATGCCGGCTGTGTATTGCCCTTACTTCTATCTGGTCTGCACCCCGCGTTGTGACTCCAAAACACGCTGAAAGTTCATATGACATCGGCCTGCTCGGTCAATCTTGGTGCGTCGGTCTCTCCTCCGAGTCAGCTCTTTTCGGCGAGTGCATGATTGGCTCGAGAGGGGCCTGCATTGCAGAAGCTTCACGTCCTTACCGTCTGACATATTAATTGCGGTCATCAGGATGCGTTTGCAATGCTTTGAAGACGCTGTATGGAGAGGCAGTCTGTTGTCAACAAACCTCTGAGCCATCGATAGAGGTGCCAGCGCCAGCGCCAGCGCCAAGCTTCCAGGCGCCGGGCTTCAGGACCTTCAATTAGGTTGGAAAATCGTTATCGGAAGCTACTACGAGTTACACACCTTCAAGATTCGTCGCTACAAGCAGATCGTGTTGATTGTCATTGATCATCCTCGTCACGTCCGACCAGCGAGGGTGCTCTAAATGAACAATACGTATCGCTGCCTACTCACGGTGGAGACTTGGCTTTGGCACGAGAAGCCATACCACTCCAGTCGCGGAGCACAACCCAACAAGCATCGGCTGCAAGGCTTCGACGCCAACTCTTGACGCGATAAGGCCAGTGAAAGCTGGGAATACTGCTCCGCCGACCTGACCTAACATGAACACCAAAGCTACGATGTTGTCAGTAAGTGCCAGAGTGAGTCAGTGAGTACCTACCCAGAGCACTTGACCTAATGCTGGCGGGGAAGATCTGGCTTCCGACTGAGACGCCCGTAGCAAAGAATGGTCCAGAGAAGAATCCGAAAATGCTGATGGCGACTGCTCCAGCAATGATGTTGGGCACAAGCCAGAACACGAGTTCAAGGCCAAGACACAATACAGCGTACATGAAAACCATGCGTCTTTCACCGAGTCGTTTAGTCGGCTCAGCAAGCAGCACCCGGCCAAGAAACATTCCGCCTGCAAACCCCGTTTGTACGTAACCCATCTTCGAGATCTCTCCATCGCGCACCGTGATAAGGTACTCGACCACCCAGCCTGCTGGTGTCAGAGCATGTTCTCTTCATTTGTACCGACTTACCTGAGGCGGTGATGAGAGCACCAAGAAAGAAGAAGAAATACAGGCTCAGTAGCCATACTGCAGGTAAGCGTAGAGTCTGCTGAATCTCGGTCAAAGCAGAGGCTTTCCTTGTCCCAGCCGACTCGTCTTCCGGCGACACTGCGGTCTGGCCCGAGTTGGGCTTCAATTTCATCCTGTCTTTGAATGCCACAGGCACTAACGCCAGGTTGATTGTCCCGAATCCGACGAGGCAGGTGTAGTAAAGGTACCATTTCGCACCGTCGTCGGCAGAAGCAACAGCCGTTGCAACAAATGGACCGACCCACAGTCCCAGCGCGTACATGGCATGTATGAAGCCGAGCCATCTGTGAGCCACCTTGACAGAGGTAACCCAAGTGTTCGAGTGCGTGTCCTGCAAGGCCATCCCAAGGCTCTGGACAAAGAACGTGATAGTGAAGACCGGGAATGGTGGCAGCCAGCAGCGAAGGACTTGAGCAAGCAGTTGCAAGGCAGCTCCGAGCGCTAGCAGTATCCCGAGGTCAAGGTACTGGCAGAGATGCGTGTTGATCAGTGCCGTGAGAAGCCACCCTGCGAAGGTCGTGCCGTACCTAGCACCGGGTCAGCAAGACATCGAAGTCAGTGTATCAACACAACTTACACCACAGACACAAGATCAGTGCCGACGCTGTATGATCGCAGTATATATGGTATCATTGCACCGAGCGAGCCATCATTGAGGCCTGCACAGAAGAACGAGAGTCCGGCGCTGGCCAACTTGAAGAGCGTGTCGCGGGAGTGAGGTATACCTTCCTCCATCGTGACTCCAGGCCGAATGTCATGCTCGGTTTGTGGACTTGGTCCCAGCTCGATGGCTGTGCCTCCGCTTTGTGTTGGCATAGAAGACATCGTGTTGAAGAGGAGGTTCGTCAGAATAGCGAAGGCAAGAGGTTGAGGGGAGTAGGATGTGATTAATGAGTAGGCTCTTGTATTGCTCCCCAGCTGTTAACCACGCTTTACCACATGCTGACACGTCGTGTGATCGGCGCTATCTCCTGAAGCTCTGCCTTCGATACACCATTCCGCCGTAGCATGACGCATGCGCCATACCTGCTAGGATCAGGACGTGAACCTATCACTGCAGAGAAGGGACGGTACATCTTCGGGGGCATTCAGCCCCTGTAAGCGTCCCCGCTGTCGATCTGCCTGGAACGGGTGCCTGAATGGTCGCTTATCCTGTTCGAGACGCAGCCGGACTGGGGGCATCCGGCGTTGAATATGCGCCCCGCGTGTAGCCGGACGAGAGTGTCGCAGGAAGGTTTCTTGTAAATCACGAAGCATCGATAATCGTCTTCACCGGCGCAACAACAGGATGGCTCACATGATGGAGGCCACTCTGAAAGAGAAATATCCGGCCAAGGCGCATTGCCGGCGAGTTGCCAAATATCTCACAGAGCAAGGCAAGGCTCGTGACGGTGTGATCTATCTTGAGGCTCAAAAGACGCACATGGTCGAGGATGACGACCAGGCGATGCAGTTTCGCCAGCGGCGCTATTTCTTCTACTTGTCTGGTTGCAAATTGCCCGATGCTTACCTGATCTACAGCATCCCTTTGGACAGGCTCACGCTCTTTATCCCACCAATCGATCCGGACGAGGTCATCTGGTCAGGACTGCCAGAGTCGAAGGAGGAGGCGCTGGCAAAGTACAACGTCGATGAGGTGAAGTATACAAACGAGGTCAATGCTGCGCTTGCAGCGTATGGCCCCTCGCAATCGACGACGGTGTATGCTATACCCGAGCAGGTTTCTGACCACATCACATTCCTGCCTTTTCAAGCCACGAACCTCGATAGCCTGCGGACCGCCATCGATGAATGTCGAGTGGTCAAAGACAGCTATGAAGTTGCGTTGATTCGAAAGGCGAACCAGATTTCGACACTGGCACATATTGAAGCACAGAAGGTTGCGCAGCATGCAACGAATGAGGAACAACTCTACGGCGCCTTTATAGGCACGTGTATCAGCAACGGCGCGCATGAGCAAGCATACCATTCTATATGTGCAACGGGCACCTCCTGTGCTACACTGCACTACGTACGCAACGACCAGCCGTTGAGGAACAGGTTGAACGTCCTAATGGACGCCGGCGCAGAGTACGAGTGCTATTGCGCGGACATCACGAGGACGTTCCCACTTAGTGGTTCCTTCACCTTAGAGTCACAAACGGTCTACGACATTGTGAAGGAGATGCAAGAAGCAGCATTCAAGATGCTTCATGCGAACGTGCAGTGGGAGGACGTCCACGCGGAAACGCACAAGGTCGCCATCAAAGGCCTCGTCAAAGCCGGCGTCCTAGTTGGTGATGAACAAGAGCTCTTCGATAAACGCGTATCGGTAGCTTTTTACCCGCATGGTCTTGGGCACTACCTTGGGATGGACACACACGACACGGGAGGTCATGCAAACTATGCAGACGAGGATAGCATGTTCAAATATCTTCGCGTGCGAGGAAGTGTGCCAGCCGGTGCGGTCATTACGGTCGAACCAGGCGTATACTTCTGTCGTTTCATCATCGAGCCAGTGTTGGAGAACCCCGAGTTGAGCAAGTACATCGATAAGAAAGTGTTGGAAAGATACTGGGAAGTCGGTGGCGTCAGAATCGAGGACGATGTGTTGATCACCGAGGACGGATACGATAATTTGACGGACACGCCAAAGTTATAAGCGCGTTCATATTAAATGTGATGGAATATAGCAGGCTTAGCCATGGCGTCCCTTCTCTTGCCCTCCCTTCAGTCCGCCAGCGCGGAGTAGGTGCAGGCATAACTCGATTTGGGATTGTACCTCCCTATCTAAGGCTAGGGGCAAGCTCAGAAGCGCGATAAAGTTTATATCGCCACGTGCGGCTACTATCAAGTACTGTTCTAGACTCAACAAGATGCACGATCCGTTTAGCCCACTGCTTTCAGGTAATTCACCACGAACCTCGATCGTACCTGAAGGGTGAAGCAGGCGGGTAGCTTGGGGTGGATATCTGGTGTTGCACGCATGGTCCACCCTGCTTTACTCCAACCTTCAAGTTCTCCAGCTTGGGATCATGACATCAGCTGCCACAGGTGCACTCCATTTGACGACTCCGTCAATCTCCTGACCTCATTGAACTCATCATTCCTTTGGAGTGCATTGCGGACGCGGTTCCATCGCTTGACGGAGCGCGACCAGTGGTCCCATCATGATGCAGATGATTGTTATTTGCTCCGTTGTCTGACCCCTCTGACAAAGCTCAAAAGGATTACTTCATTGCACAGCAGCCCACTTGGACGTGACGTGCCAAAATCCGTCTGTATCATACCTGTCCGCAGACATCATAACATATAGCATCATGACCCCTAACCCCGTTAAAAACTCCAACGCTCTACCAGGAGACAGATACGACGACCCAAACCATCCGCGAAACAACCCAGCCTACCAACCCGAGTTACTCAAGCAGAGAAAGGCCGAAGGAGCTCAGTCAGATATGTCAGAGCAGGCAGGATACACTAGCCGGCCAGATGGCGACCACACTGCGAAGGGCTTGGATCAAGGTGCCAATGTAGCCACGAATGCCCAAGACATGACCGAAGGTATTCATGAGGACGTTAGCCACGGTGTATGTTCTCCCAAGCCTCATCAAGAATATTCTGCTGACAGGTGAAAGACTGGTGCAGGCGACAAGGAGACCGGTCAAGGCACCTCCATCTTCTCCAAGGACGGTGCCATAGGCAAGCAATTCACAGCAACCGGCAATATTGGACAAGTGGGCGAGAAAGTCGGAGGTCAGTAGCTCTTTGCAGGGTGTGGTACAAGTCAACGTCAGCAAATGCTAATCTCATACATCAGGTCCCCTTTCGTCCCAGGGTTCCATCGGATCGCAGTTCACCGAGCAAGGCTCAGTAGGAGGAGCATTCCAGCGAATGGCAGAGAAGAACGAGCAGCACTAAGCTATTGGCCATATGGACCCTGTATTATCAAGAAGATTAATGTGAACAACCATGTCCGGCATGACAAGCACTCCTTTTCCAAGTCTCATTTTTGATGAACAGCTGCACAACACGGTGCTTCTCAAGTCCCCTACACGCATCTGTGGCCCATTTGAATATACTTACCAGACCACCTTCGTTACGGCAAAATGTCTCCTTTGAGCAAGCTATCTGCGGTGTGCGCCTGCGCTGACCGTCCACAGCATTTCCCTACATGTGCATGTTCTCGAATGGTTGCACATGCTGCACAAAAATAGGTTTGCTTCTCGGTGCTTGATTTCAAGTTGCCTCTGTCAGGCAATCTGCCACAACAGGCCTCCTGTTCCATGCGGCTCGGCTGGTCATGGACTATTCATTACCGGAACGAACTATTGCTCCGACGCAGCAAACATTCGTAACACAAAGAGACGTCGCTGTGCGCCTGTGTTACTACCGACAATAATGTGGTAAGCTGCACGAAGTACTTGCGAGATGCTTGATGATCTTACAGATGCATGCGTGTTCCCGAGATATCCAATCGTTTCTTAGACCTTTTCGTGGCTTCTTTGTTGGTCTCTGTGACCAAGCGCAAGCATTTCCACAGCACTGGCGATGCTAGCAAGGCAGAAGGAAGGAGATTGACGCCTATTCTAGTATACATACCTTGTGCTTCCAGAACGACCTTTCATTCTTCACGCGAGCACAATCCGAATGTCCTTTGACCTGAGCTTCTACAAAGACCAATTACTGAACAAGCTAGGTGAATGCAAAGATCGTGCTGCTGCAGCACTTAAGGCGCTTGACAACTGTGAAGTCAACCTCAAAGTTACAACCACAACCACCAAAGCCGATAAAATGCCGTACGGCAAGCTCTACAAAGTTCGCGAGCGCTCCAAGTCCAAGTGCAAGCGCTCTTATTCGCATGAGAGCGAGAGGATATACAAACCTGGCGGCCGCCGCTCCTATTCACCAGCCTGGGATGATGACAGTGACTCGGATTCGAGCTGTGATGAGTGCGATCCTTGTGACTGCGCATCCTGCTCTGGTCGCGGACGATCACCTTACGGAGTTCCGATATATGTTGGCGGTGCGGGCGGTCCATTCCAACAGAACGTCAACCAGCAAAATATCAATGTCCTGCCTGGATGCCATGGGACGGGTGGCCATAGACACCGACGTCGGAGCCGAAGTCGAGGTCGACCAGTCATTGGTCGTCCTTCTCGAGGCCATGCGCCACACTACCATCTTGGACTTTTACCACGACACGAGGATGGGCACTGCTGCATTCATGGCTACGGTCCACTCACCATCTGTCCTCAAGGCTGCCATCCTCAACGACAACACCAACGACCACACTATCAAAACGCCATAATGACACGAGGTGATTACACGCCAATCACCAACGACGATGGAAAGGTCGACTTCTATAACAACGCCAAGCTATTCAACAAATTCAAAGATTTCGCCGACGCTCATACAAAAGCAAAGAAGGCCAAGGAAGATGCAGACAAAAAGAAGCAGGATGAGGCGGCAGACCTAATCAACAAGCTATTGAAGCCTGCGGCAAGTTCTTCCGCATGGACGTGGCCAGGAGAATATGAAAGGTCAGCTGAAGACATCCGCTCTGAACTAGAAAGAGTGAATGCTGACATGGACCAGTTGCGTACCTGGGCTTCTGTGATCGCGACGGATACTGCAGCTCACAATGAGGCGGAAGTGATGGCGGACCAAATGGCGATGTGCAGTGGTGCCTTGCAAGGTGGTGAGAACCAGGAGAATGTGCGACCTGGGAAGCAGAAGCAGTTCAATTCGGCTTTGGCTGGACCGAAGAAGGTGAATTTTGCTGACCATCTTCATTGCAAGGCCGGCAGCCGTGTTGAAGAGATTGCTGATGAGGGTAAGGAGAGGCATGAGTGTGGTTATTGCTAGATAGTAGATTGTGCCCACGATCAATGAGCTTGTTATAGTACACAGCAATCTAATATGATATCTTACTTCACTTCGTTCTTATCTCTTAATCAAGTGAATTCACCCTTGTTCTCTTCCTCTCATCTGCTTCTCTGTTCGGCGTAGGCTTCCTGATTCGTGTGACGTGAACCTGGACCGGCCATCTCCATCGCTGGTTGACTGCTCCCCAATTCACTTGCGACCACAATGTCTTCAGGCTGGTCCATCTAGGGTCTGAGCTAGCACATCTACATTCAATATCCCGGTGAACGAGTATTAGCTATCACAAGACATTACCCTCAGGACTCATTGTATTAGCACTTGGCCTCGACAGCCATGCCTATCAAAGAAGTCATTAGTGCCGCCGACGGCCTCAAGTCACCCCTCCTTTCACAAGCAATCAAATATGGTGATACCATCTTTGCGAGCGGTGCTGTAGGCATGGATTTCACTACTATGAAGATGGTTGAGGGCAGTGTTTCAGATCGAACTGTAAGTGATGAGTTGTCATGCGAAGTGCTAGACGTGAGGCACGGTCCTAACTCCGCAAACAGAGAAAAGCCATTCAGAACCTTGAGATAGTGCTCAAAGAAGTAGGCTCCAGCTTGAACAATCTGTTGAAGGTAAATGCACTGGCCAACACTGGGCCGCACCTTTCCGGAGCCCCAAACCCATGGTGTAGAGGAATGCACAGTCGACTGATCATGCACTCCGCATAGGTCAACATCTATCTGAAGAATATGCACGATTACGCCGCAATGAACAACACCTACGCTGAGATGATACCCGATCCGAAGCCGGCAAGGACGTGTGTCGCTGTTGCGGATCTGCCATTTGGCACTGATGTGAGTGCTTCCAACCACAAAAGCCTTCAGGATGCTCCTGCTAACCAAAATCTAGGTTGAAATTGAATGCACAGCACATCTGTGAGTACGTTGACTGCCCCAATTTTTGCGGTCCTTGTGCGATACAAGGAAGACGGAAACGATATATGCTAATCTCGGTAGCAGGAACGAGAACGGGGTGGCTGGGAGGCCAACGAAGCTTTGACCACCTCCCACCCAGTCTTTTGCACCTCTAGCTACTTTTCAAACTTGACTACCGTCGTCATGCCCACCAGTTGCGAGCTTTCAAGTTATGAATATACGACTTCTGCCTTGAGGAGTCTTGTAGGTAAGCTGCAATATATGTGAGAAGACAGCCTGACCATCCTGCGGAGAGCACCTTTGTGAACCTATGGCTGCCTCAATAATCTGATGGTATGCATGCGGAAGGTACTGCATGCGGATAACAATGAGGCAGCTGAAAGCAGCACAACGTTGCGGTCTCAAACCTGATGTTGCCAATGATTGCTCCGGCTTTTGTGTTTCTTTTGTTCTTTACAAGCCGATCGTAGTGCCTGCGAATTTGTGAATTGCTTACTACCGCCTGACAGAGAACACAGTAACTACGATGACCAGCCGTGCGAGAGCAGCCTCCAAGGCTCCGAAGGCCAAACGCGATCAGCGCACACGACGCTCTACAAGACAGTCACAAAACCGACGCAAAAGCTCGACCAAATTTCCGCCCAAGCCGCGAGTTGAAGATGTCTCCTCTGATGAGGACGAGTTGCCAACCCTGGGGAAACAACGACCTAGCCAACCTTCGTACCATCGCGCGTCAGAAGCCTATCACGCAGATACGGAAGGACCTGCCGGCCCACGCAGGTTCTCCAATCTCTACGGTCACGGCCACCGCTTTGAGGAATTTCGCGGTGCAGCCCGGAGCCCTATATCGCCGCTCAGATCAGTGCTCAATGATAACAACAAGCGACAGTTGTCTGCGGGTTCGCAAGGCAGCTCGCCCAAGAAAGTCCGTTTCAGCCCGACAGACAACCAGACGAAGGTGTTTGTAAAGGGGTCCATCCCGTCACCCATTTCGACCACGCTTGCTAACAGCGTTGCCACTCCAGCCGCTGCGGATGTTGAAAGTGATCACACCTTAAGCGATCTGGATGAGATTCTAATCGAGCCGATGAAACTGCCAGATAATCCAGATCACCACCTGCTCAACGTACTCCGCGAAAGTCCTCAGTCATTGTCGCTCCGTCAGATCTCTGACCTTTTCTGTGTCATTCAGGGCTACACCGAGCATTTTTCACGTGCATGGTTCGGCCAAGCTACCAATGAAAACGTGCAGGAAATTGATAAGGACATGTTGAGATTTCCAATTCACGATCTGGAATTGAAGTACCCGGCACTATACCTCACAACTGCAAACGTCCTTGACGCATCCACCACGGATGATTCTAGCCACGGGTGGCTAAAATTCTTCGCTCACCCTGACTACCGCCAGTACTTGGTCTACGCCATTCTCGGTGAATGGTTGACCCAGAGGATATTCAAAGACACCGCATTTGGACTTTCACCCACCGTACAACAGAAGATGCACGAAGATGTCGACGAGGCATACCTCTATTTCGAAAGTTTCGTCCGGACCAAGGAGCGCAGCAAACTCGTTGCGCAATTCTTCAATGCCGAAAGCGCCGAGTCCACTGCTTACTGGCTCGAATGTGAGGCAGGCAAACTTGCTGATGAGCTCTTTATGTTACTCGCACCTATGCATCCCTGGGCCAACGTGGCAGACCAACAAGGCCGACCTCAGCACGAGTTCGGTGAAATACAAAGACAGCAGATGAGGCATGATCTTGTCGAGCTGATCTCCCAGTGCGCTGCCCTCAACTGGTCAATCGTGCGGAGTGGCGAAGACGGCACAATCATTCGTGTCGCTGACAGGCTAGAAAATGGGAAACGGTTCTGGCCGACCGCACCGATGCACTGTATCAACCAAGACACGGTCGATAAAACCCGAGACACTTCAGTACAGAGCGCAGTTCCTGTAGTGAAGATGACATGCTGGGCGAGGATCGAAGCGTTTGTTCCTCATGGCCTCGACATGATCCAGATGGCTGAAGTTGAGGAGGAAGCAAGAAAAGAGCATGACCTGGATGCTGTTGATAAGCTCACCGCAGAAGGTAAAGCCATTAACAAGGATGTGCTTGACAAGGCTCACAACAAGTTCTGCTGGGAATGCTCCGATGCAAAAACGGCGTGGGATGTCCTCCCAGAGGAGCTTTGGCCGACAGAATATCAAAACCGACGGAAGGTGGAGAACCAGATGAGAAATGCAGATTGGCGACAAAAGCTGGAACGCAGGCGAGCTAGGCAGCAAGCTCACGGTGACAGCGGTGGGGATCCGGATGACAGTGATGCTAGTTCTAGCCGGTCTGAGCAGTCAGAGAGTGATGAATCTTCCTCCCCGAGTACAGGCGATGACGAAATGCACCGATCCGAAAGCGCTGAGCTCAACGGCATTCAGGGTGATGGGGTACCTCTTCGCGGCAGCTGGGTCACATACTATAGCTGCCTGAATCCACACCAAGTCTATTGTGAATGGGCCAAATCAGAACCGGATTACCAAGAAGAGCTCAAGCTCAGGACTGGACATGACTGCAAAGAGCCCATTCGGCGCTACAATGGGCTCAGCGCAACAATCAGACGAGCACGCGCCAACCTCCCGCTCCTTCCTCGGTCGATCGCGCAGAGCGAAGACTTTCTTTTAAGGCTCTGGAACTTCTACGCCGGCAACAACCTGAAGATCGAATGGGGCGCATTTGTCATACTCGTGATCTACGGTCTGACAAAGGCTCGTATTTTCAGCTTCGCAGGGGAAATGTCATCGGCTGCAATTCACCTTGCGCTTGATGCTACGACACAAGCACTTGCTGGCGCACAGAATCTGGTAAACCTGGTGCGTTCAGCTACTCCGCTACGGAGTATTGTCGAGCAACTCCAGCTCCTGCATGCTGAAGTCCAAGGCTTCTTGGGTCGCTTCCAGGGAGCTTTGGGTTACAAGTGGCATGAATTCACCGTTTCCATCAGCAATGCGATCCCGCGACCAAACACTACCGAGATCGAGCAAGCCATTCGCGAGGCAGGTGCAAAAGGCAGCTTCTCAGCCCTCAGTGTCTTCGACCGTGCTCGCACCGGATTTTCTCACATGACAGAGGCCGCTAAGAGCGACCTGGCGAAGATATTGACTGCTACGACAGCTGCAGCTAGCACTGCAGCTAGTGCCACCACTGCCACCACTGCAACTATCCCTTCTGCAATCAGTGGCACTCCTGGTACCGCAGGCCATTCCAGGAGGTTCATTGACCGTATTTGGGGAAACCTGCCTACTGGCTCAGAATCAAGAGATACTCAGTCCGTTATGCCCTCGCCTTCCGCATCTACAGCGGCGGATGAGCACCTCGCTCAATCTTTGAAGCAGAGTCGACCCTGGATACCCTCCCCATCTGACGTCGAGGCCCAGTTGGGGAACCTCGACGGTACGCCCATAGCCACGCCAACGTCCACCGCACTGTCGAGGCTTCAGTCCACACTCAACGATTCCGTGCAGACAACCGCCCCTACATCGATTGCTACCGCTACCAGTACGAGCAAGGAGGCCGGTGCGTGGTGGAACCTCAATTGGCTACACGCAAACTCCAACCACATAAGTCCACGGACCCTGTCAACAACACCGACACCGACACCGGGTGCGACCCCTCAGCTTGCAACCACAAACGAAGACGCGCTCTCCACCGGCCCAACGCCCCACAGCGAACAGTTTCCGTCAACCTCCAACAAATTCCGTCCGAACAGACAGATCACAAACAGGCGAGCGAATAAACCGTACTCGAAGAAATCCAAGCAGGTCTCATCGAAAAGTAGTAAGATACCCGACGCCAAAAGTCCAGGTACAGCTACGACTACAACTACAACGCCAACTGCTGTGCCGACTGAGACACAATCGACATCTACATCTACATCTACAACCACCGAGGTCCAGCCCGCGATCCACATCCACATCAACGACAAATACCGGTCCGCATTCGACATGCTCAACCGCGTCACGCATAAGCACAAGCACACCGCCGCGCCCGCCTCAGAACCCAACGAGCAGATCTCGCAAACTACAACTATAGGGAAAGTCTCGTCCGCGCCAGCGGCACCGGCATCTACGGATGTAGCATCGAAGATCACGGCAAAGTTCGATGAGATGGCGGAGGACAGCAGTACACGCGCAGACACAGACAGGACGGAGAGCTTGAGGAGGACTATTACCGTCCGACCGCCGGGCGAGACTCTGGTTGTGGAGATCGATGGGCCGGAGCGAGAGGAGTTCAGGAGGAGATGGTTTAATCGGTGAGCACGTTGAGGAGACGTTTGGAAGTGCTAGTGGGCCGTCGAACAATGACTTGGTATGAATAGAGGCAAGAAGTACAAAATAGTAGTAGTAGTTAGTGGCCACATTCAACGAAGATCAGTTTCAAGGGGTATAATTCGGAAGCATTGCGACTACTGCTCCGTTCCGTGTCGCTAACTTCGCTCCATGGCGGGAACCCGAATGGCTGACTCATGCCGCAGTCATTACCGTTCTCCGTCCGTTCGTCATTAGCTCTCGTATGTTTGCGCTACTCGCCTTTCAGCAAGATCAATTCCTTTCGCGCTTCGTGTGTATCCATCTGCATTATCCTTGTCTCCTGCTGGTGAGGTGCAGGCATAACTGAAGACGTCTCTCTTCTCAAGCACATTTGCTGCCATCGGTGTGACCATGGTATTCGCATCGTTCCGCTTCATGCATTGGACCCCACGGTGCTTTGTTGTATTCGCGGATGCTCTCAAGCATGTCCTTCGCAACTTCTGGATTCTCCAACAGTTTTCCCATACCACCTTTATCGCCGTCAAACCTTGCTGGTGCCTTCATGTAGAGAGCTACACAGTCGCGCAGGAACATTCGGTACAGCTGCGTATCAGATCCTTCGTGGAACCGCAGGGCACAAAGAGCGTTTATATTGGCCGCCCTTCCTAGCTTCTTAAAGCAGTCTTTGACAACGTCAAGGAGACTATTCTTCATCTCGTTTACCATGAACTTGTCTGCGAGTTTGAAGACTTTGAGGAGCAAGATCGTATATGCCTCGGGCCAATATTCAGCAGCGCCCATCGGTGTTGAAACACTGACCGAGTCTTCGTAGAGCCAGTCAACGAAAACGTCGAAGGCGCTGCTGTCTTCATCCGTGAGGTCGATCTCATTTGTCTTCCCGTTCCAACAGTCCTTCAAGCTCGTGGCGAAATAAGGGCTTTTGGAGGTGAGCAAGACCTTGTGAAGCTTGTATTTAGTCTTTTCTTGACCAACAAGTACATCGACGAACTCGCCTTTAGCAAGCCTATAGATATAATTAGAAGACATCAATCCTCAGGTATGGCCTTTGACTTACAAGGAAGGTCTTGTACTGGCGGCAATTGAAGTGTTTGCTAGAGGGCTATCAATCACATTTGTCTGGTTGATTGTCATCGTGAATGATCGACTGGGGTTTGAGGAATGTTGCTTTTCTTCAGCGCAATCTATGGTCTGAATGACGGATTTTGTTCTTTCGATCAGATCAAATCGGATCTATAGCTGTGGGAGACTCGTGTAGAGCTGTTAGACTGAGAAGACCGTGTGAGAAAAGTAGATGAACGTAGAGTCCGAGGGAGGGCTGTCAATATATGTGCATACTTAGTGACAAGCCTTACGCGGTGAGAGCACTTGCACTTGCAAGGAGACCAGTGATGTCAGGCCGTTCTCAAGTTGCACTTGCAGCGACAAATGGCTCGTTCGTCAACGACTTGTTTGCATCCAGCCAGTACGTCGGAGAACCACGTCAGCCTCGGACTGATCGAGCAAGATGGTGGCTGAACATAGCTGTCGCTTGCTCAAGCGGCCGACTGGTTATTCTGCTGAGGCGACCCGCGTGTCCAACTTGAAGCTTGATGTGGTAGCTCATTTGATCGTCGGATCCTCTGCATCCCATTTCTTGTCATACGGAATGTCTTCAACCCTGACACCGCCTTTCTCATCTGCCAGCAGCATTTGCTCCCGTCCAATTAGATGCCAGTCATTGGCATGGTACGTGCTTGGCTCACTGGCAACGATCAAGTGCTTGCCATGTTTCGACCTTGGCTTGCGCCCCGAATCATCCTGTATATGTGCACCGTCAGGATGGTCCTCGTACTTTCGGTTCAGCGTCGTTCCGGCTTTGGTGCTGTAGTATAGTGAAGGTGGATCTTGATTGACATGGTTTCGCAAACGATATGCGACCAGCTTAGTGCCATCCGTAACGCACAGATTGAGACTGTTAGGAGTTCTCTTAGTGCCGAGATACTCTTCCTGCAGGTTGAGCACTGTAGCCACAGCGTCATGGAGCGCCGTAGCCATCTCCTTGACAGAGTACTCCCGCTCCCAACTTGCCTGGTCTCCACCGTGTTTCTCGGTGAGATAAGTCATGTAGAGTGCAAATATGTGCTCTGAGTCCGTGCTGCCGAGGATGGCTGCGTAAGCATAGCCGTTCATGCGAGCACACATGGCACGTCGGATAGTAGCAAAGTTCGACACCACTCCATTGTGCATGCAGGCATGACGACCGAATATGAACGGGTGATTATTGGTATGCACAATCGGAGTTCCGCTGGCTGCCCTAATGTGACCGAAGACGATGCGAGACTCGGTATTAGCACATATTGACCTAAAATTGATGTCGTTGATGGGTGGCACAATCGTCTTGTATGCAGCAGGTCGAAGTCCTTCCTTCCACGTGCTGTCGGCAGACAGGCCGCTGTCGCCCTTTTCAAAATCGGCCGAACTCGAGGTGTACCTGTTGTTTGTCAGCAGTGCCTCCGACCATTGAAGGGATCCTTACCAGGCAACGCCAAGCCCATCGATATTGTGAGCGCTGTTTCGGGCTCTGATGAGAACGTCGTCCCCGAGACTCTTAGGATTGTGAGGAACCAGGCCTGGAAGATAATGCTCGTGGACCTGTTTGACGAGCGAGTGCTTTGGGGTGATGAGCACGTCCTCCAACAGGCAGGGCTCGGTAGGAGAAATATAAGCGAACCACCGACACATCTTGAACAGCGAGGGGCCGGGCTGTGGATGTATAGCTAATTCACGATGAAGCGGTCTCTGGTGCTGATGCAGAGGAAAGAGGGCTGAAGGGCGGCGTTCTGGGTTTGGGTCGAGTCCGGCGCCTCGGCAAGCACGAGACGTGACCCCACCTACCTCAAGAGGCTCACTTAATTAGACGCCCAATCAGAATCAAGCGTGCTGCAGGATGTACCTTCTCTGGCGCGCGCGGCAGGAGCTGTCGGAACGTTCGACGGATCCATCTGACGAGGTAGATCGGTATTCGGTGGGAAGGTCCATCAGCGTACACTTATTAGGCATGCGCCGCGATCTACGAGCTTGAGGCCCCGGGCACGATCACTTACAAGTTCAAGGCGGTCACCATTCGGGTCTTCTCAAACCATCGATTGCTGACCTGTGATGCGGACTTTATACACACCTTTCATGCCTGTCAACAACCATATACCAGTCTCACCGACAGGCTCCAGGTTGAACACAATGTCATCACCAACATTGAACTTCCCCACCAGAACACCCGCTCCGCCCTCCGTGGTATCGACAACGTCAACGCCACCCATGCTTGCAACGAGCACTAATTCTCTTCCATACTTCATCTTTGTGACCTTGAGTCCATCGGGCCAGCCTCTCTCGACCACGTGCACAAGCCGCCTATCACCCAGCCTTCGAGTCTTCTCATCGAAGTCAAAGGCATATACGTTTCTCACGCTATCCTCCCAAACTCCAATTGGCTTGCCACTAGTGCTATTGCTATCAGCTACGTATAGAGTCTTCTCATCGGCACTCAAGGCAAGGCCGTTCGGCTGCAGTACGTCGTTGTTGCTCAGTGGGAACAGTGTTCTAGATTTGGTGTGGAAGAAATAGACTGTTGTTGGTAGTTCTGGCGCTCCAACCCCTGGCCATGACTGCGCCCAGCCATATGTCGGGTCGGTAAAGAGAATGTTGCCTTGAGATGTAAAGATTAAGTCGTTCGGTGAGTTCAGATGAGCGAGGCGATAGTTGTTAACCACAGCGGAGCAGACAACTGTCTCCTCAGCGGACGAAGTGCGACCAGTCACGGTGGGTAGGGAGCAGTTCCAGACTGCAGGTGATGGAGAGCCGTTGGTCGTCAGAAACAGCCTAGACGCATGAAGGGCGCCACCATTCACGTTATGGAGTGGAGGATCAGTCCTAATCTTTCTATGCTGCAGCAAGAAGATGTGTCAGCAATGACGAATCAAGGAAGTATAGGCGTGAGACACATGGGCGCGTACCGTGTGCGTCTCGACGTCCAAGGCCCAGAGCCAGCCAACAACGCTCGTATCAGCGAATACGAGCTCCTTAGTCTGAGGCACATACACCGGTGCCTCGTGGACATGATTTGCATCTTCGCCTTCAAAGGACTGTATCAACTCTAGCTTGGCGCCAGGCCCTATCAGCTCAAGGAAAGCCTCGTCGAAGGCGATGAAACCAGCTGCTTTGATTCTCTGCGTGCATTCCACAAGCCCGGCGTCTGCGGACTCGGCGTTGACCCACGGCGATTCTGCATGGAAGGGGTAAGTCTCCGTGCTCCGGAATAGACGGTTTTGTACCTACTGACGCCGCCACCGTTCCATGCTGGAATGACCGCAAGATTGTCCTTTACAAAGGCGAGGGATGTTTTTTCAAAATCCTTTGCCGGTGGTACCAAGTACGAGGAGCACTCCGATTCTGCTAGGGCAGCAGGATCGTGCTGGTGCTGAGGTTGCTGAGCACCGAACTGGGCAATCGATTGTACAGCAAGGAGGTTTGTAAACCATTCTTGGAAACGTACTGCCATGGTTCGAGGTGCATCAGGCCCAAGACCGCGCTCAAGGCTAGCAAGCAACAAGATGCTGGATAACGAAGTCCGAAAGATGTCGACTGACTGGGCTCCCAGGATGAGGAAGCCCAGGCCCGGCGTCAAAGGACACCTGGTACGGGTGTGGCTTGGGCAATCCCCGCATCTGGAAACACGCGTTAGGCGGGGTACGGAGAGCTATGAAATCCATTGCGCTCGATACAGTAACGACAGAGAACGGGATCTATGTGTGGCAGATCCTTTGATGCTAAGTACCATATTCCTAGTCAAATACAACTCAAGAAGGACGCTCAATGCCCGCCCAACACCTCTCATACACTCCAAAACACCTTGCAATGCTCGTGCTTCCCCAACCCCACCTGAGGTACCAAAAGTGAATTGCTCTACGAAGTCGCACTCCACGAAGTAGCCAAAAAGTGGCCCACAAACTTGTTCACCAGATCCTGTGTCAAAGCAGCACATTCCCGAAGAGCAGGAGACAACGCCTCGACAGCCTTCGTCTCGTACTCAAGACCATCCTTGGCCTGTCTGTCATGATCGTACTTGCTTGCGAAAAACTCGAGAAGCTTGAAAGTAGGATTCGCTTCGACGTCTGAGCTCGACTCACGTAACCGCTGAATCCAGTCGCGTTGGCCAACTTTGTCGAACTTGAGACCGGCTTGCTTCAGGTTCGGGAGGAGGTCTTGCGTCCAGTGGAACGTGTTCGGGTTCACAACGTTGAAGAATGTGCCGGCGTCCTCTGAGAGCGAGATGTCGTTAACTGAACTCGCGACCACATCCACTGGCAGCCATCGTGGCCTCTCGTTCAGCGTCGGCAGTGCACCGATCGTTGTTGCAGCTTGTAGCATCAAAGGAATAGCTTCGGTGTCGTTCCAGATGCCGTGGGTCTGGTCGGCGACGATCTGTCCAACACGAAGCACTCGGGCATGCATGCCAGTTTGCTCGGCAGCTCTGGCTATGACGTGCTCGGTCACCAGCTTTGATTGTGCGTAGCCCATACCCTGTGCGCAGGCCAGAGATTCCGGTAGAGCTTCTGGCACGACGGGACCTGGCGTGCGGGCAACAGTACTCACGGATGAGCAGAAGTTGAATGAAGCCGGCTTTGGTGCTTGGGCAGCAAGACAGAGAAGCATGAGATTCCTTGCACCGGCTATGCAATCATTTTCGAAGCTGCTAAGTCGCTTGTTGAAGTTGACAGACCATGCACAATGGATAAGTGACACGAGACCAGACTTGACATGGTCATACACATCGGGCTCGAGACCGAGATCCTCTTTCGCAAAGTTGGAAGGATAGGCTGTGATCTTCCGACGTGCTGCTGGTGACAACTGATGGAGCACTGCACGGTCACCCAGTGAGATGAGAGTGCGGCTCATGGCGGTCTCTTTCGACGATGCTCGAACCAGGCAGCAAACTTCCGTGATCTCTTTCCGACCTGCTAGCTGTGCCACAACGTGTGCACCTAGCGATCCTGTAGCTCCTGTGACGACAACAACCTTCTGCGCGGATTGTTTCTCAATAGGGACATGCTGCGGGAACGTGCCGTACTTCGAAATCAGACTTCCCATATCCTCTTCAACGTTTGCGGTGGACGCCGTGGCCCCATCTCTAATGCTGATGAGGGCTTGGGCTAGTTTCGATATGCTGGGCTGCTCAAAGACAATGTTCTGAGACAGCGTGTTGCCATTGAGCTGTATGTCTTGCAGTATAGTGCCACGTAATCTGCTCGATTGAAGCGAGTCGACACCCAATGAGAACAAATCTGTGTTGTCTGTAATTTCCGTGAGGTCCACTCCAGGAACGAATGCTGCAAGTTTCTCTCGCAGATATTGTCGCAGCTCTGAGTCATTGAGCACTAGTGTCCCATTTGCTGAGCTTTCGAGACTCAAGTAGAGAGCCGCGATCTGGTCAGCAAACTGCTTGTAGAATGCTTGCCGTATGAGAGTGCCTTTGTCGGTTTGTGGATAAGGTGTTCCGGCAGGAAGGACCACAATTGTCTCGCGAGCTATCTGAGCGTAGGCGGGCGCATCATTATTCTCCTTCGAGATCGTTGACCACAACCTGTCCACCAATATGTTTGGGTCGAGCTCTGCCGCTGTCTCTGATGCCACAATAATCATGCCCAGCCTTGATTTGCCAGAGCCGAAGACCACCGCGTCTTTCACGAGAGCATGCTGCCGAACAGCCATCTCCATCGGGATCGGAATCGCCTTCTCTCCGTTCATGAGCACAATTGTGTCGTCTAAACGGCAAGCATATTTCCATGCATTTTCGATGGTCGGGTGAGGGCTGAAAGCATCTTTCGTCGCGTATGCTCCATCTTTACGGTTGGTTGCCACTTTCGATGGCCAACCATCAAGGATGACCAATTCGTAAAGATCACCGCCTTGCGGCTCGAAACGTGCGTATGGTTGCAATTTGTCGTGTACCCGGACATAGTTCCAGGCTTTGTCCCCTGGTGGGCGGAACGAAGTCATGAGCTGACCTGTTTCTGTAGTCCCGTAGTGGCTGATCAGATTGACTCCGCGCTCGACAAGTAGATCGCCCAGACCATCAGGACAGGCTGAGCCACCAAACATGACCACCTTCATTTTTGTGAGCATCTCAATACCTTCTTCACTTTCGCTGAGCAACTTCAGTGCGTAAGGTACACCATAGAAGATTTCAAACGAGTGTTTGCGGCCGATGTCGAGAAGGTTCTGCCTTGTGAGCGGTAAAGAGGCGTTGTACATAAAAATCTTCTTGTAGCTGGTGAACCCTCTTAGCACACTGCTCAACCCGTGTGCGTGAAAAAGTGGTAATGTGATGAACCCTTGCATGTCCATGTTGTTCTCATAGTTTCTTAGCGCGGCACCATGTGTCTGGTAGATCGGCTTCGGAAGGCCCGTCGACCCTGACGAGTGGATGATCCAACTGGTCTTGCCGCTTTCCTGGTTCAGGTCGAGCTGCTGGCGTGCCCTTGGTTGCAACGTTTCATATTGACTGGATGTCTCAAAGTCCGCCCTAGCTAGCACTTCCAGGACATTCAAATCTGGCAGCTGAGCCTTTACCCCGGCAATGGTTTTGTAAAAGCTGGGGTCAATGCAGATATTGGAGCAATTTGTCGATTTCAACAAAGAAACATAAGCTGCTTCCGATATTCTTGTTGACAGGAATAGAACTGTGAAGCCTAGTCTGCTCAGCGCGAGTACGGTCACCAAGTAGTCGAGCGATGATGGGCCCAAGATGGCCACCACTGACTCCGCCACCGTTGACTCGGGCCTGAGGGGTAGACGTGGCGCAAGATGGCGTGCACCGGCATCAGTAAATGCATCAACCTGTCCGTACGTGTATTCGACGTAGTTGACGCCTCTGGTTGGGTACCCCAGAATCGCTAAGTCGCCAGCCAATCGTGCTCGTAATGAGATGAGCTCTGAAATTGTTCTTGCCTTTTGAGGTGGTGGTGATGATGGTGGCGTCGGGATCGTGCTGAGTAAAGGTGATGGCTTCACCTGGCTGTGAAGCGGCGCTGGAAGCACGTCAATTTGTGCCATGTCGCCAGATCTTCTCTACAAGGTACTAATGGCGATAGTCCTACTGTTGTGATCGAGGGAATGGCAGAAACGGGGAGGTCTAGAGTATAAAAGCTGCCTACCTTGTGGCTCCTCCTCAGACATGCTTGAGCTGTACAGCACAGCACACGGCTTGCTGTCAGGTGCCGGTACGTGGTGAGACGCAGGACTCTCGACGCATAGGCCTTCGAGCCGGCGGCAGACGATCTGTACAAGCCAAAGGCATTCCGCTATTCTGCTGTTCAGAACAACAGGTTACCAGGGCCTCGGTCCCTGTACGGTGTGGCGACTGGGGCACGCTTCTCCGAGTTCGATAGCTAAGGTCCCCACAAGCGTTCCGTCGGCAGAAATTTGGCTTTTGTACACCCGCCGGAACAGCAACTACATTCTTTCGCTCGGGCGGGTTCGATGCATCAGGGCAAAGCACGAGGTTAGTCCCAGGGTGTTTGGCCGTGTGAGAGGCGACCAAGTGTCGATCTCGTCCCAATTACTAAAACACAAGGGACAATGCAGAAAGCAGCTGTTGCGGAGTGAGTCCAAGACTCGCGGCACATTTACTGGTGGTTAGCTTCCTCCCCGCTTAACAAATTATCCTACTTCGGTAAAATACGACTTCTGCGGAAGGAACATCGCTCTTCCCGGCGGAGGGTCGGAGACAAGCGTTTCGAGCATCGACACAAGAGTGCGACATACGGTAACGTTATACGGTGTACAACGTGGCGGACACTTTCGCGTCGCGTTCTTCGCTTCGAAGTGGCCAACATGCACATGTGCGGCTTCTACGTAGCCGTAATTTCGTTTCTCACGCTATCCACGCTAAGTATATCGGGAAAGAAACGCATCTGACCGGTAGAGTAGAATGCGGTCGTTTGATCATTAACGGCTGTCAAAATTACCATACTGCTATAAATCGACGCGCATGTCTGATCAAACCGAGGACTCTGTCGCACGTTCATGATGGTCGCCGAATCGAGGTATGATGTCCGGCTGGGGTCGCCACGCCCCCTGGCCATCAGCTTGACCTACTCCTCAATCCCTGATTCCCAGGACCTGTACAGAGCGTACGACTGCTTAGCACATTGCTATGAACGGACCGCCCGGGTCTGTTCCGAGATGACATGCATATTCTAGTCCGAGTCTTTCCTGCAAAACACTGTTGAACGGGCTTGACCAGAACCACGTTTTGACGGAAAGGTTTGCGACGCGAGCTTGGCAATGCCCAGACTGAGGCCGGAGCTGTCGCCAAGCAACTAGAAGCCGTCGGTACGGCGCCACTTGACAGTCTTAGGATCACGAGCTGGACTGAGAGCGACCGATGTCGAGGAGCACGCAGGTTTTACCCCGGGTTCTGGTTCTGTTCTCCACGCTGACCTCCACATGCGGCTCGCGAAATGATTTCTCTGGGTTGTCAGCCACGAGCGTCCAGTTGCCGTCGGCATGCTGAGCTGAACCACTCTTGCGAGCAGATCTGGGTAGATAAATACCCCCATGGGGCTACCACCATCCTCATTTCTGTCATCATCCACATCCATCACAATACACACGCAGCCCCAACAGAGGAACAGCATCGCACTACACCCACAACATTGAGTCAACTTCATCATCGTCTCAGGTATGGCCAACATGGCAGACAAAGACCTTGAATCCAAGGTCGAAAACATCGAAGTCTACCACAAATACGCCAAGCTGGGCATCTCCGAGGAAGATGCCGCTTTCTACGAAGACTTTCCTGAAGCCAAACGGAAGACCATGATCCGCAAAATTGACGTTCGACTTGTTCCATGCCTCGCCTTGTTGTACCTCATGGCTCATATTGATCGAGCCAACATCGGGAACGCGAAAATCGAAGGATTGCTCGAGGACTTGAACATGAGTGCAGTCCAGTACAATATTGTCCTATCGATCTTCTTCATTCCATATATCCTTTTGGAAGTACCGAGCAACATAGTTCTCAAGAAATTCAAACGACCATCAGTCTACCTTGGCATATTGGTCGTCTCCTGGGGTTCAATCATGACGGGCACGGGCTTCGTAAAGGGTTTTGGCGGACTCATGACCGTGAGGGTCCTTCTAGGTATGTTTGCAGTCCTCTGGTCAATCCTTTTGCTAACCGGACGCAGGCATCGCAGAGGCCGGTTTCTTTCCCGGCGCCGTCTATCTCATCACCAGATGGTATGATGCCAAACAATTACAACTCAGAATCGCACTATTCTACTGCGCCAGCGCGCTGTCCGGAGCTTTCTCCGGTCTCCTTGCTTTTGCCATCGCAAAAATGGATGGTCAAGGTGGTCTACCCGGGTGGAGTTGGATTTTCATCCTTGAGGGTGCAGTCACGGTCCTCATTGGTTTCATGGCCCCGTTGATAATGCCAGACTCGCCCGAACTCTCCCAGAAATGGCTCAGTCAGGAAGAGATCCGCTACTTGCTTATCCAGCGCTATATCAAAGAAGGCGGCAAAACCAATGCCGCAGGAGAAGTCGCCGAGAAAGTCAAGGGAAAACTCTTCCTAGAGTTGATCACCGACTACAAGGTCTACCTTCAAGCCCTCATCCTCTTCACTGCCTCGACATGCGCGTACGGCCTCAAGTTCACAATGCCGTCAATCACAAAGTCAATGGGATACACCAGCAGCCAAGCTCAGCTCTTGACTATACCCCCGTACGTCGCCGGCGCCACCAGTGCCCTCGTGATGTCTTACTTCAGTGACAAATTTCAATGGAGAATGCCATTCGTTGTCGGTCCTCTGGCACTCATCACACTCGGCTTCTGCATTCTGACGCCTCTGGCACCGAACATCACCCACCAGATCCCCGCCTGTTACATTGGAGTGATGCTCGTCTGCATTGGACAGTACCCAACGAACCCGGCAGGCTCGGCATGGATCGGTGGCAACCTCGCGAACGACATGAAGAGAAGCATGGGCCTAGCCCTCAACATCGCTGTAGGCAACACCGGCGGCATCCTGGGATCGTACATCTTTTTGGATACACAGAAGCCTGGCTATCCTCTGGGCTTCGGTCTTGGTCTAGCATTGGCTGCTCTGACTATCATCAGTACTCTCTTCCTCGAGTACTCGTATATGCAGATCAACAAGAAGCGAGACGCCATGACTGAACATGAGATCCGAGCACAATATAGCGACGAACAGCTTGCGAGACTGGGCGATAAGTCGCCATTCTTCCGACACAAGTTGTAAACGCGGATCGAACCTAGAGACGGATAGGGTTGCTAAGACTAGGGGAATGGTCACGAGCGAGCTTGCTCCAGGAATTGGGCGTACAGGATATGAGATGCGGATTAGCAAGGCGCGTTGGGCTTTCTTGGAATCAGTGAATTGAAGAACATACACTGGGAGAACTTGAATCAATAGACGCACTCTAAATGACTTTGAACACTTTATTGCGCATGGACAAGCCTACCTGAGTACTAGCCTAAGGGCATACCCGGAGGGCTGTACTTCAGAAGCTATTGTATGACTAATCTAGTGAACAACGTAACCTCGTGAAACCTAGTAGTCCCATGAAACTTTTCGACTAGCTCAGGACGTAGGAGCACTTTACCCTATGATTGACTCTAAGCATATTAAAATGCTTTATTGACTCTTCTAGGAGAGTCATGGTCAACTTCCCCTATTGGTTGCTTCGGCGCGCCGCGCTTGTTCTAAGGCTGGTTCTTGGATGGTTTATGGTTAAACATATACTAACACGAACTCGAGAGCGTATAGAGACGCGTAGTCAACTAAACACCTGGATTATACCGGCAGGCTATTGGCAGTGTCACGGAGTGACGCAATTGTTTGCACTGTTTTTATGCTTATTTTAGCTGTAGGATTGTCGCTACTCGACCTTCCTCGCTCTTCGTACGATTTTCTAGTTTTGATACGATAAGTTACCTTTGACCTCTCCGCTCGTAGATGCCTGTGACAGGCAGCGTATTGGTACCCGTGCTGACAGTCTAACAAGGGGCTAGTTGGTAAGAGATTTGTGTACCTCAGCCTTTCGGAATGTACATGTTCCTGCAGAATTCCCAAGTTTGTCATCGTGCGAAAGGTCGAGCGTGGCTCAGGTCATAATGGCCTAAAGAAAGCAACGACTCATCGTGGATATTCCCAGAGTGCACCCAGATTCAGATTTACAGTAAGCCGTACGAATACATGTCTCCACTCATACTGCTGGCACCTATGGTGTCAAGACTCTGCCAGCCAAAATCAGGCATATACTGGAAGCTGCCATCGCTGTTGGAGTTTGGTGTAAGCATGTTAGAGAACATAAACATGTCGTTCGTGCCATCTTGGGCGTCCATGCTTTGGGTTAGAGGAGGTACACAAGGCTCTGTGATAGCGGTCGCTTGATTCGGGGGTTCCTCCCGAGTTGTCTGAAACTCCGAAGCAGTGTTGTCGTGCTGGGTAGTGGATAGCGGATTACTGAAAGAGTTGTTGTTCAGATTAGCTATGCTCATCGTGGTCTGCAGCTCATTTGGTTGATCATCGGGCCTTCTGGCAATACTCGACTGATGTGCTTGGGAAGAACATATCAAGCCTTTGGGGCTTCTGCGTCTTAAGAGGCTTTTCTCAGCCTTCAAGCGCAGGTG
>Ga0210040_10000656_pt1 | contig 56571 bp, 38 predicted proteins | sample CryGeyCG12114_NA_FD_185462 | JGI IMG/M metagenome (GOLD analysis project Ga0210040, IMG submission 185462) | Groundwater microbial communities from aquifer - Crystal Geyser CG19_WC_8/21/14_NA (SPAdes) (version 2) | ecosystem: Environmental > Aquatic > Deep subsurface > Groundwater | place: USA...
GCCTTTCTCTACTGGAAACGCTACCTCAAAGCTTTTCTTAGCAATATCAATCCCGATATAAGACATAGGTGTTTATATATAATAAGAAACTTATGGCGGATATCCTGTTTCCCGGCTTATCAATCCTACATACAGGCTCTTTGGCCTCCTGAACTGTCCAAACTCTAAGAAACAGAAAGAAGAAGGGGCTATCATTCAGGACGGCCTCTTAGGGCCTATGACAATTCCTAGCCTTGTTCTTCCTCTTATCCGTTTTTTCTCTTTAATTTAACTTTTAAATTATCCCATTACAAACATAGGATGACAGTTGTGAGCTCAAATAGCTTACGACTATCTTGTTTTGCGTAACACAAGTTATAAATAGAGTGTGAGATAATATTGCTCTTTTTATTAAAGTTTATTAATCCTTTATGTAGCCAGAAACATCTGTATTACTTTTAGCAACTATATAATCACCAACAGAAATTCAGAAACAAAGTTGGTTTATGGCTAATGGTAAGCCGATAATATAATAATTATGTATAGTAATGTACTTAATTATGTATTGAAGAACTTTAATTGATAATTGTTTTAACAAATAACGACAATTTTCTAAAAATTTATAACAACTAAACAAATTAAATGGAGTCTAAAGATCTTTTCCTTACCCCTATCTATCTCTTGCTTCTTTATGCTCTTGCTTTTGGTATTAGGCCCAAAGTAACTACAAAATTTACCAGGAAATATTTTATACCGGCTTTAACGTTAAAGTTTATCGGGGCTATTGGTCTGGGGCTGGTTTACCAGTTTTATTATGGGGGTGGCGATACTTTTAATTATTTTCATCATGTAAAAGTTGTTTATCATGCTTTTACTAATTCTCCTACCCAAGGTTTAAAATTGGTATTTGCCCAGGGAGAATATGATCCGCTCACGTATCAGTACGCCTCCCAAATGGAATGGTACCGGGCTCCTACCGAGTTTTTTGTAATCAGAGTGGCCGCGCTTATATCTTTTGTAACTTTTTGCACTTATACTCCCATCGCCATTTTCTTTGCTTTTCTTAGTTTTACGGGTATGTGGGCCTTGTATATCACCTTTTTGGACATGTACCCTTCCTTACACAGGAAATTTGCCATTGCTATTTTTTTTCTGCCCTCGGTATTCTTTTGGGGCTCCGGCTTGATGAAAGATTCCCTCACTATTGGGGCTTTGGGATGGTTGTTTTATGGCTTTTATTTTGCCACCATAAAAAAGAAAAATATCCTGAAATCATTTATAATCGGATTTGTGGCCGCTTATGTGGTTTACACGGTTAAGGTATACGTATTATTATCCTTTTTGCCGCCGGCTATATTTTGGGTATTCACCGAAAACAGCCAGAAAATAAAAAATGCTTTGCTCCGCAACTTGTTAAAACCTCTTTTTATTGGCGTTGGTTTGGTAATGGCTTATTTCGGCGCTACTAATCTTACCGAAGGCGATGCCCGCTACGATGTTAATAACATTGCGGAAAGGTCCCGTATTAATAATACCTATCTCTCGCAACAAATGGCCTCCGGTTCGGCTTATAATATTGGCATTTTCGATGGGAGTTTAAGCAGCATTTTAACTGTTGGTCCGCAGGCAATTGTGGTTTCGTTGTACCGCCCTTTTCTTTTCGAAGTACGCAATCCTTTGATGCTGCTCTCGGCTATTGAGGCAAGTATTTTTATTTACTTTACGGTGTTATTTATTTACAAAGTAGGTTTTTTTAAAACCATAAAGTTTATCCGCTCCAAACCTGTTTTAACTTTCTGCATGATCTTTTCCTTCGTGCTGGCTTTTGCCGTAGGTACCAACAGCGGTAACTTTGGTAGTTTGGTTCGTTATAAAATACCGCTGATGCCTTTTTATTTAGCCGCTTTGTTTATCATGCAGGCTCATTTAAAAAGGCCTAAAAAGGTTGTCCGGTTAGCCACTACCGCATAATTAACTTCAATTTTCTTCCGGGCGGCCTCGCCTAACTGCGATCTCAAAGCCGCATCTTTAATTATACGTTCCAGTTTGGTGTACCAATCTGCTGGGGTGGCACAAATAAAACCATTTATCCCATCTGTTACAACCTCTGTGTTCATGCCAACCGGCGATACCAAGGCCGGAATACCCAGGGCCATATACTGTAAAGCCTTAAACGCACACTTTCCCTTAGCCCAGGGATCATCTTCTAAAGGCATCAGCCCCACATTAAACGTTAATAGATCGGCTATTTCCTGGTCTTTTCGCCAGGGCTGATATACCATTGACCGTAGAGGCAAATCGGGTGCCTGGTTCGAAATCACCTTTAATTCAAAGTCATATTGCTGCTCTAAATTTTGCAAAACCGGCACCAGGGCATTCAGGTATTTCATGGTCGAATGCGTTCCCGTCCAGCCAATAACAACTTTGTTTGTGGCCTGATTCTTGAGGCGATTATGATGATGCTGGGTATCGATGGTAGTGGGATTGACAATGACATTGGCATTAAACTGCCGGGCATAATCCCGCAGATAAGCATTGCCGCAACTTACTTTATAGGCCCATTTACAAATAGATGCAACTTTATGATGCCATTTGATACCGGCTACAATTTTGTTGGTTTCGGAAGTATTCGGAATCCAGATGGCATCATCAAAATCATAGACTATCTTCTTCCGGAGCACTTTACTTACCAGCCATTCAAACCAGGGCGGCCCAATCGGGGTTGCTTCCCGGTGAATAAAAACAAAATCATAAGCCGGCATCGTGAACAGCAGAAAAAATCGTTTCATAAATCCTTTTAAAATACCCCAAACTTTCTGGCCGGTGTGGCCGGGCTTGTATAAAATCTGCCAGGTTTTATCATCTATAAAAGGAGCCAATTCATATTGCCAATTTTCTTCTTCCAGAAGCTTTAGGTATTGTTCAAAGCGGAACCGTTGCGATGGCGCTTTGCCGTAAGGATAGGGTATTACAAAAAGTATTTTCATTCAAAAATATTCAGGATTGGGTTTTCCGGTAAATAAGATAAGAACTTCTTCGTACTTGAACAACTCAAAACATACATTTGCAGCTTTAGTGTTAAACAACCACCCCTACCCCTCCTAAACTTAGGAGGGGAACTTTTGTCCTATTTACGCAAATATTATCTTCACTTGTCTTTTATACCTACGGTATGCATTTTTTTTATCAATCTGCCTTTACCTATAGCAAACATCCGGTTCGTGATCTTCATTTTATCTGGTAATTCACAATCTATTGAGTAGAGAGCATTAATGGGCCTTGGCTTTAATAAGCGTTTCTTTGATTTAAATAACTACTTAAGCCAGATTTACATTTTAAACACCTCAGCCTGATCGTGCTCACGGGCTAAAGTCCGGGTATATTCAAATCCTTTTTCTAACTTCTGAACAGGTGGGTTTATAAATCCAAAATAGCTAAGCAATTGTTTCCCTCCTAATTTAGGAGGGGCAGGGGTGGTAAATTTTTAAAATATTATCAACAGCCTGGAATAGCTAATTGTCTCTGCCCACTTGCCAACTTAGATTTCTGCCAAACTTACTTGTTAAATGAAAGCTTATTTTATTCTAACTGAATCTCAAAATGTATTAAGTAGTTGTTAGTGATTTGATTTTAATTTTTAATCAAAAGGCCCATCATTAAACCAATTAAAGACGCCGATTAAAATTGATTTGCTACTTAACCACTTTGCTTTTCTCCGGAATTAAATAACTATAAACCTCCGCGTATTTTTTTATGGCGTTATCCAACGTATAATAATCAACAGCCCGGCTCCGAATAGCGGTAGCCTCCTTTTCTAACAGTTCCGGGATTAATGCTACCACTTTCCCGAAGCTCTCAGTGCTAAAATCAGCTATGGCAATCCCGGACTGGGTAACCCGCACAATTTCGGCGACATCTCCAACCCCGGCGTTACAGATAACCGGCAGGCCCATGGCCAGGATCTCACCTAATTTAGTAGGCGAACTGGCAATTTTGGAATAACTCTGTTTTATGAAAAACAAGTTAATATCGGAAGCAGCCGTAAATACCGGCACTTCTTTCCGGGTAGCCGACCGGATAATAAAATCAGCCGGCGACAAGTTAAACTTTTGGGCGGGCTCCAGGATGGCCGCGGCTGGTTCGGGGGTTATAAATAAAAATACCGCCTCCGGGTATTGCTTTTTAATATGCGTAAATAGTTCCAGCATTTCGTTGAGCAGGTACCACATGCCTACCGACCCCAAGTAACTAATAACCAGGGCATTTTTATCAATCCCTAGTAAAGCTCTGGATTTTGCTTTCTGATCCGGGGTTATCAATCTAAATAAATCAAAATCGGCGCTACAGGGTATTACCCGGATGGGGGCTTTTTTATAACTAGGCCAGGTTTCTATCTCATGTTTCCCGGCTTCTGTCAAACTAATAATAGCATCGGAGTGGGCAATATAAGCAGCTTCTTTGCGCTTGTAGTTGTTGTAGGCAAAGCGGTACAAAGGATTTTTCAGGTCCCAGGCGCCGCCGTCTACCCGTTCATCCACCCAAAAGCCGCGCATATCAAACAGCAGCTTCACCCCGAATTTCTTTTTTAATTTTAAACCAATGGCCGCACTTACGTAACTGCGGCAGTGCACCAGGCTGAATTTCTTTTCGCGGTAAAGTGCTTCGGCTTTATGTTGCAATTGGTACAAATCGTAGTATTTCGCCAGTACCGGCGGACTAGTGGTAAAAGGAAGCGGGCGCCAGTCAATGTTGTTAGCCGTAACTATTTCTTCTATAATGCTTTTGTTTTTCGTAAACCGCTCTTTTTTTTCGCAGGATAAAAGCGTAACCTGGTACCCCAGCCGGCTTAAACCACTCAAATAAGGCAACACCTGCGATTGGCCTAGGGGGTCAGTCATGCCGTCGTATGAAATAAATAGAACCGTTTTAACAGGCATTTAATTGTATTTAAAGTAAAATATCAGTTAATTAAAATTCTCAATATATTTAAAAGGGCCGGAAAAGGTGCTTAGAAATAAGTACAAGACAAATTAAAATATAAATTTAAACATATGCAGAAAGTTTCCCTCCTGTTTTAGGAGGGGCAGGGGTGGTAAATATTCCCCTAAGACTTTTATATAGTTTTTTATGTCCTGTCACTTACTCCTTAAACTAAGCAGGTTTTATTCCTGAGCTTTTTACAACACTAAAGCTATCTTTAAGTTTAATAAAACGCTTTTCATAATATTCATACGATAAATAGGCAACTGCTATAGTGAGCATCACCACCCCCGTATAAACTAAGATATATTTAACCGGAACAGGAAGAAAGTTTCTCAACTTAATTAAATAGAATTTTATTTCTGCTCACTTGTCTAAAACAACCACACCTGCCCCTCCTAAACTTAGGAGGGAAGCTTTTGCCTTAGTAAATGATTTTTATTTAAAATTTCCTTTTTATTTATTAGCTAACCACTTGTGCAATACAATCAGTAACCACACCCGGTTATATAAATAATCTTTTCCGCCTAAAAATAATTTCTTCAGTTGTTCTACTTCCGTATACTTTACCACCCCGTAGGTATTAACTACCTTTTCATTCAGGTAATCTGCCATTAAGTACTTTAGATCGCCTTTGAGCCAACTACCCAAGGGTACCGAAAATCCCCATTTGGGCCGGTTAAAAATTTCGGCCGGTACAAAATCGTATAAAACCTGTTTGAGCAGGTATTTAGCCTCGCCGTTTTTAACTTTTAAGCCCGGGCTCAGATTAAGGGCAAATTCTACCAGGCGGTAATCCAGTAAAGGCACCCGGGTTTCCAAAGAGTGCGTCATGGTGGCGCGGTCTACCTTTACCAGCAAATCGTCTTGCAAGTAATACTGCATATCAAAAAAGGCCTGCTGCTCCATGGCCGTTAATTCCCGGTTGGGTAAGTCCCAGGTTTCCTGAATGGCCGGGAAAGCGGAAAAACCCGGGGTTAGTAAGTTATTAATTTCTGTTTCCGAAAACAGGTATTGTTCCTGCGAAAATATATGGCTTTTCATACGGGTTTTGCCGGGATAACGGAATACGTGCGCAGCCCGCTCGTAGCGGTTTCCCATATAAGACAAAGCCGTGGCAATAGGCGCTTTAAAAGTTTGAAACAAAGGCTTTTGCAGGCGGTTTGCCCATTGGTACATGCCATAACCCAGAAACAATTCGTCGCCGCCATCGCCGGATAAAGTCATGGTAACGTGTTGCCGCGAAAGCTCCGATACTAATAAAGTCGGGATAGCCGAGGAGTCGGCAAATGGTTCGTCGTAAATATGGGTTAGTTTATCTACCCAGTTCAGGGCATCTTTTTCGGTAACGGTAAATTCGTGGTGATCGGTTTTTAGGTGCTGCGATACGGCGCGGGCAAACTGCGCTTCGTTGTACTTGCCGTCTTTAAAACCGATCGAAAAGGTTTTTACCGGTTTATCCGCCACCCGGGCCGCCGCCGCGGTTACCAAGCTGGAGTCGATGCCGCCGCTTAAAAACGTACCGAAAGGCACATCGCTAATCATGCGGTATTGCACCGAACTCAGCACTAATTCTTTTAATTTATCTTTCGCTTCGGCTTCGTTTCGCAACACTTCGGTTTGTACCTTATCCGTTAGTTGCCAGTAGTTTATTGTTTTTAGTCCGTGTTGGTCCAGCACCATATACGACCCCGAATCCATTTTCTTTATTTCGGTATAGATGCTGTTGGGCCTTGGAATATACCCTAAATACAAAAACTGGCTGATGGCTTCTTTGTTCAGCGTTAGTTTACCGGCTAAAAACGGTAGTTTCACCAATGATTTCAGCTCCGAAGAAAAAGCAAAACGCTGCCCGTCGTAGTAGTAGTAAACCGGCTTAATGCCCATGCGGTCGCGGTACAGGAAAAATTTTCGTTCCTGCTTATCATAAATGGCAAAGGCAAACATGCCGTTGAGGCGGTGCACAAAATCAGGCCCGTATTGCACAAAACTTTCCAGGATTACTTCGGTATCGGAAGTAGTCTTCATTTTAACCGCCAGAGCCGGCGCAATTTCCTGGAAATTGTATACTTCCCCGTTAAATATAATCACGTAGCGCTCATTAGCCGAGTACATCGGCTGGTTAGCGGCCGCCGACAAATCCAGGATGCTGAGCCGGCGGTGCCCCAAACCAATGGTACCGTCAAAGAAATAACCGGCCGCATTGGGTCCGCGGTGGGCAATACAATCGGTTATTATTTCCAGATCATTCTGAGAAGAATTTTGCGTAAAATCAACAAACCCGGCAATTCCGCACATAAAAAATTTAGGGATGATAAACTTATAAAGCAGTTCTACAAAGATAAAACAATCTGCTTAACCCCGGCGGGCAAACCTGAAAAATACAATATTTCAAGAGATTAGTGATGGTTAAGTAGTACAATCATTAAAGTATAAAATAACAAGGTGCCTATTTACCACCCCTACCCCTCTTAAAACAGGAGGGAAGTTTGCTTAATATCTTATCATGTATAATTTAAGTTAGTCCACTTACTTCCGGGGTAATAGGTTTAGCGCCATATACTTCAGTATGGCCAGGGTGCGGCGCTGAAACAATTCGGAAGCATGGCGGCTAATGCCCTTTGCCAGGAATTGCAGGCCAGCAGTGTTATTTCGGGCCAGCACCGAATGCAAGGCAATATAAGTATACATGTGCGCCTCAATTTTTTGCAGGGCCTTTTTCCCGAAAAAATTTATAAAAGTGCTATCCTGGGCCAGGTATTTGGTCAGCAGGTTGGTGCGGTCTAATAGTTGCTTTTTATCGAAATGCAATACGCTCCGGCTTTCGTGGTTAATCATACTGGCCGTAATGGTATTGGTGTAATAAATGGGAAAGCGGGCCGCCAGCCGCAGCCACAAATGCCAGTCTTCGGTGCCGGCCAGGTGCCGGTCTTCTGCAAATAAAAACTCCCGGGCAATGTTCTGGCGCAGAAAAACGCCGATGCAGGAAAAAGAATTGCCTTTTAACAAGGCCTGCCGCAAATCACCTTGGCGCTGGTTATACCGGAACAAGACCTTACCACTGGTGTCCTGCATTTCGTAGGCCAAATGAAACATTTCCGGGCACTGATGCTTTTCCACCAGCCGGGCCGCTTCGGCCAAATGGTTCGGATAGGCCAGATCATCCGAATCAATAAAGGTTATGTAATCGCCTTTGGCTTGTAAGGTACCTATATTCCGGGCCCGCCCCCGTTCGCCGTTTTCTACCTTCCGGTAAATTATCCGTGCATCCGGTATAGCCTGCACCACCGCCGCTGTATTATCCTTGCTGCCATCATCTATAATGATTATTTCGAAAGCCGTATAGGTTTGATCCAGGATAGATTGAATGGTTTTCAAAATAAAACCTGCCCGGTTGTAAGTAGGAATAATTACGGAGAAGAAAGGTTTAGGCATTATACAAAGCTTCTAAAGCGCCGATCATCACCGGCAAATTAAATTGTGCGGCCACATCCCGGCGGCCCTGGCTAATGATGTTGTTTCTTAATTCTTTATTCCGGATTAACTCCAGCATCCCGGCGTAAATAGCATCGGCATCCTGATAAGGTACCACGTAGGCGTTTTCTTTATGCCGGATAAATTCGTTTGCTACGCCCGAAAGCGTAAACACCGCCGGAATACCCGCAGCCAGCGCTTCTATATACGTTTGCCCGAATGCTTCTGAGTGGTCATCTATGGGCACATGCACAAAAACATCAAATAACTGGTACAAGGCCATTACGTCTGGTTCAAAAACAATCTCCTGGTAGTTAGACTTGGGAATTCCCAGTAACAATTCCTGAATAGCTACCTTGTAATCGCCGTTGGCATTTGCTAAAATCAGCAAGGCATTCGGGTATTCAGGTAAAAGCTTCTTAAATGCCCGAATAGTATATTGTAATCCTTTCCAATGCGTATACCGCGCTATTGCGCCAATTACCGGTCTTAAACTTTTCGGGTTATATCTCTCTCTTAAAGCTTGGCTGCGATGTGGTTCTACCTGATAAAATTCATCCAGTTTAAAACCGTGCGGGATCAGGGTAACTTTAGCCGGAATTACATTTTCCTGTTGAACCAGAATATCCTTTACTTTACCTGATATGGCTACAATATCTGTAGCTAAGGTATTAATCAATTTATCGTAGTAAACTGCCCTAGGAAAATAAACATGATGCAAAGTGGAATGATGACGGGTAAATATATTTTTTTTAACTCTAATAATCCGACCTGCTACCAGCCCTACCATAGAGGCATCAAATAAATGGCAATGAATAACTTGGGGCTTTTCTTTTTTTAACAGCTTTATAACTTTTAAAAGGGCTTGCGGAAAATCTTTTTTCCCGTTATAAGTAATCCGAGATACGCTGATTTTATTTTCTAATAAAAATTTTTCTAATACAGAAGGCCCAGGATTAAGAAGAATAAAGCTTAATTTAAACTTATCATTATCCAGGCTAGTTGCAATCCATTCAAAAGCTAATGCTTTATCGATGTTTGATATTATATAGATTATTGATTTCTTCACGCAAGTTTTAGTTTAGGCTTTAATTATAAACCTAAATTTTCTTTTGATAACCTTCAAATACCACTATACCCAGCATGGTATTTAAAACTTTAAAATAAACAGGGTCCAATGCTTTCACGTTCGGAATTAATGACAAAGAATAATAAAATTTCGGTAGTAAAGGTATTAGCATTATATATACTGATGATTTCAGGAAGCCATAGTTTAGCTTTAAATCAGTATGTCCCATCTTTACGGCAGTACGCCTGGTTTCGCCACCTCTTTTCTTTCTATCCAACCACAGCTTCACTTCCATCCGGTCTACTTCATTGTGATACATCATACTTAAAGGGCAAATATAGGGCTGTATGCCAGCTACTTTTAACCTCCTACTGAAATCATAATCCTCATAGCCGGCAAGCGGAAATTTTTCGTTATAACCTCCAGCTTGCAAGAAATTAGATTTCATTATAGATAGGTTCTGACTTGTAATGCCTTCAACCGGAAATATATCTTCATCACGCCACAACAAACCTTTCCGCCATCCTTTTAAAGAGTCAAAACCAAAATAACTTAAGTACCGGCCAAACTGCGTACCTTTTATTTGTTTTGCTAAAACTGGAGGATATACCCAATTTAGGTTAATGCAAATTTTATCCGCACAGCGCTGGTGCAAACTTATTATAGTTTTTATGTTATCGGCTGATATCCACATATCATCGTCCATAAAAAGCAATAACGCTGCACTTGCTTTACTGGCACCTAAATTCCGAGCCGAAGCCACACCATGCTTGGAATTATTTAATACTTTAACTTTATTGGTCCATTCGGGCATTAAAAGAACCTCTGTAGTTTTAGAATCATTAATAACTATAATTTCCCCATCTATACCGGCAATTGCTTGGTAAGCTTTTCCTAGAGATTCATATAAAATTTCTTTTCTATCTATAGTTGATATAATAATACTTATTTGCATGTAAAGAGTTTGTTGAATCTAACACCAGATTACTCAATAAGCATTATCAAAATTTATTTGTTTAAAATCTTATTTAAGATATTAATCAAAAATAAATGTATTGGAGGGTAATGTCGTTCTAAAAAAAGTTTATAATTTATTTCCAATAAAGATTGCTTTGGCCCAGAACTTCCACCCATCAGATGGATAACTTCTGTCTCCGCACAGAAATGAACTTCATAACCTATATTTTTAATATCCTTACACCATTTCATATCTTCCTGGTACATAAAAAAACTTTCGTCTAGCTTATTATCTTTTAATTGTAATAGTATTTTTTTAGGGAACATGAAATATGTTGCCCAAACCCAATCAACTGCAGTATTATATTTGTGATTAAAAAAACTGCCTAGTAATAGCTTCCCTCCTATATGCCTGGGCAAAAACTTTTGTAATCTGAATAATTCTATTAACTGATAGCGTATAGATGGAAACCGTTGTGCTACCGATTGATGGGTACCATCCGGGAAAATCAAACGTGCCGAAACTACCCCCACTTTGGGATACTTTTTTAAATAATCATAAGTAATCTTAATGGAGTTTTCTTTAAGTAAAGTATCACTATTCAATAACAGAAGGTAATTACCTTCAGCAACTCTAATACCAGCATTATTACCTTTGGCAAAACCACCATTCTCTTTTAATCGAACAACTTTAATACTTGGAAATAAATCTTCATAAGATATTACCTCTGGTTCAACCGAATTATTATCTACTAATATTATTTCGTATGAAATTTCCTTTGTATTAAAAATAATGGAGTTGATACAGTTAGAAGTTAATTTATAAGTATTATAATTTACTATAATAATCGAAACGTCCATTACTATAATTTATTGATAATTGCCTTGATGCGCGAAATATTTTTTGAATTTTTTAGTGCCCGTTTGTAATTAGGAATAAAAAAATCTTTACACTGTACTAAGTTTTGGATTAATTCCTGCATATTTCTTCCTTCACAATAACCTAAAGCAGGCCAGGTATCTGGATAAAGAGGGTGTATATTTTTTACATAGTGATAGTTGTAATTATCTAAAATTTTCCAAAGATTGAAATAGCTTTGTTTGTTTTTAATATCAGAATCGTGTCCCCAACTATTAAGCTTTTGCCACAACTCCTTCTCATTTCTAGCCCAGGTTTGATGTACTACAAAGGAATTACTTAGCAAGTTGAAATACCCATTCTTTCGGGCATTTTCATAGGACGGCCGGTTGGTCGCAAAAGCTACCGTTTCAAAATTGTACCCCTTAAAATCTACATACAAATAGCCATTTTCTAACTTTTTAAAAATAGGTATCAGATTACAACTTACATTAAGTGGAGCATCAGCATGTTTAGGCGCAGAATTAATTTTCTTTAGGTAATTGACGAAACCTTCAAAGTTTAAGAAGTATTCATCGGCATCAATTTGAATATGCCAGCCATTTTTTCCCATGTATTCTGCCATCAAGTTTCGCTGCCGACTATCATTCTGAATAGAAGTTAGCTTGGGAATTGAGAAATCATCCTCATAAACTTTAATTTTCTGAGCTACATCTATTTGTTGTAACCATGTATAGAAGGCTTCATTGTTAATCTTATAAGAACTACCAGACCATGATTTTCTATTTTTATCGATGGACATACAAATACTATCGGCAAAATCGTAAATAGGCGGAACAGAATATTTTAACAATTCCCAATCATATGCTACACAAAAAGCAACTTTAATGATATTCTCTTTCATCTACCAAATATTTTGTCTTTTAGCACAGTATTTGTCAAGTTTAGCTGTAATCCATTAAATAGCTTCTGGTTTATTTAAGTTTAATATTTCATACACTGATAACATCTAAATCGTAAATAAATGTAAGTATTAGCATCTTTTTTACTTTAAGAAGAATTTATAACTTTATTTTAGAGCCACTTTAAGCCTCAGTAATGCACCTTTTATCTTTTTAAATAAGCTTTGCTTATAAATCATTTCAAAATCATCTAAGTACTGAGGATACTCCTGTGAAACAAATCTTTTTCTTTCTTCATAAATCAAATTCTGATTTTCCATCTTAGAACTTAGTCCATCAGTATCAAAAATTGTAACTAGCATATTGACAAATTTATAGGAAGTCTTTTCCGAACTAAATATTTTCGCAATTAAAATTACATCTGATATAACTTTGAAACTCTCATTAAACCCTCCACAATCTCTAAGTAAATTGCTTTTTATAAAAATTGCTGGGTGCGGAGGAAGATTATGTTGGTATCTTTTAAAATATTCTACCTTTGAAGCAGAGTTTATTTCATGAAGACGGCCTTTTTGGTACACACCAATATTACCGTAAAATACATCTTCTTCATCCTTAACCTTGTTTATAATAGTCTCAATTACTAAATTATTAGCTAAATAATCACCACTGTTTAAAAAAAGAATATAAGCACCGGTTGCTTTTTCTAATCCTTTATTCATTGCATTATAAATACCCTTATCAGGCTCACTAACCCAATAAGCAAATTTTTCCTTATTCGAATCTATAATATCAACGCTACCATCTGTTGAGGCACCATCTATTATAATATATTCAATATTTGTATAGGTTTGTTTTATTACGCTTTCAATAGTTTTTTCTAAACCTTCTTTATTATTCCAATTTATAGTAACAATCGAGATCTTCAATGTACAAGCTTTAAAATTATAAATTACCTAAATATTTCACCAGGTGTTTCTTTATTAAGAACATCAAGGAACAAATCAACATTATGCATATATTGTAAATTATCTTTTAACCATTCTTCATTTTTTTCCCACCATTTACTTTTTAGCAATTTTCTTACTTGTCCCTCAGAAAAACGTGTTTTAATATACCTAGCTGGTACTCCACCAACTATTGTATAAGGAGCAACATCTTTGTTTACAATAGCTCCAGCAGCTACTATAGCACCATCACCAACTACTACGTTGTCTAGGATCACGACATTGTTACCAATCCAAACGTCATTACCAATCTTTACTTTCCCTGAATCTTTGAAGTAAAACCGATCTGCAAACGTTTTTCCACACTGTTTATGCGGCGAGAAAAAAACTGGGCTTGTTGAAACATATGTATGAGTAGGATGCATTCCTGGGCTAATGGAAACAAATGAACCAATCGAACAGAATTTACCTATACTGGTATTATTTACAATATTGAAACCTGCCAAATAAGTATATGAACCTATTTCTGTATTATAACAATAAGACTGCTTACTTATGCGAACATTGGAACCTAAAGTACAATTATGAGCGACTGATGTAACATGAACCTTTTCATCTATCCATTTTGCATTAAACCAGTCATATAGCTTCTTAAAGAAGTGAACTAACATTATAAAGTCGTTTATAATGGAACATTACTTGGAAAAAAATCACCGTTTGCTGTTACAATTATATCATATAACTTAAACCGTATATCTTTAGGTAACCATTTCAAATGGCCTTTTTCAACAGCCTTGATCCAATAATTATGAGCAAAGAAACTAAATGCCTTTGACTTAATTCCTTTCGGATTTACCGGGAACCGTTGGTTTTTGGCTTTATCTGCATAGAGTTCAGGTTTATAATACACTAACATTTCTTGAGCTTCTCTATATTGTCTCAAACGCCGAATGTAATTTTTAAAATTTTTTAATCCGGCATCATAATGATAAGCAAAGGCTTTCGAACTAAGATAAATGGGGTAATTCTCTTGGAAAGCTCTTACTGCTAAATCATAATCTTCAGCATCATTGAGCCTGTCATCAAATTGTCCTAAATCAAAGAAGAGATTTACCCAAACAGAAAAATTGTTTGCTGTTAAATATGGAGAATTAAGAAGAATTACATCTTGATTACTATTTACTAAGCCTTTGTTCCATTTTGCATTTTGCCATTCTTCAAATATCATAAACTCTCCCCCTTTATTTGCTTTAACCATTTCAAGCTTTCCGCATAATAAACTGTCTTTTATAGTAATATGATGTTCGACATGCGCAGAAATCCAATGTGGAGGAGCAATCATATCATCATCCATAAAAACCAATAAATCTCCAGTTGCTTCTAGCGCTCCCCGGTTTCTTACTTTTGCTCGACCTCCGTTAGGTTGCTCTATGATCTTGAAAGCTGGTAATTTTAGCTCAGTATTCTTTAGTAAATCTGTGGTACCGTCAGTAGAGCCGTCTACCACTACTATTACCTCTTGTGGCATTACTTCTTGCTGTTCAAGACTGTGCAGGGCAGCTAGAATTTTATGTGCTCCATTATAAGTAGGTATAATAACTGAGACATTCATTACGTATAATTAGATTGTTTAAAAATATAAATTTTATTAATAGCATTTCTACTTACGATTAAACATGCTTGATCTTTATTATTTAAATCGCTGTTTTAATCCCATATAAACCCGACTATTTCTTTTTAGTAAATAACTTGCAGTTAATTTAAGATTGCCATTCTTTTTCATCCAGTCAATGGCATCGGCTATATTCTGGTGAGGAAGGTAACCCAACGAAGACCATGTTTCCGGCTGATAATAGTTAAAATCTTTAACATACATGTAATTAAACTCATCAAAGGCTTTCCAAAGATTATAATAACTTTCCTTTGAAACAAAATCATTCACGTGTCCCCAACTATTAATTTTTCTTAGAAGCTCCTCTTCACCTCTGGCCCAAGTTTCATGTAATATAAAAAACGGACTTAAATGGTTAAAATGAGAGTTCTTCCTGGCTCCAAGGAATTCTGGTTTGTTTGTAGCACAGGGCATTTCTTCGTAGGTATTTTGTTTATTATTTACATATAGAAAACCCTTTTTGGTTCTTTTGATTAAAGGCACGGCATTTACAAATATATTAACTGGTTTTTCGCTGCCATCCGGATTAACATGTATGTTAAGTAAATATTTTTTGAAGCCTACAAAGTCAAAAAAATACTCATCGGCATCAATTTGTAAGTGCCAGCCTCCCTTTCCCATAAAATCGGACATTAGCTTACGTTGCCGGTTATCATTTTCCAAAGCTGTTAAACTTTCTATATAAAATTTATCTTCGTATACCTGAATTTTATTGTCCGTATCAATATTCTTTATCCAGGAAAAAAACTCCGCACTATCAAAAGGAAAAGGTTTACCACTCCATGATAGCCGATCTTTATCTAAACTCAAACATATTGAATCAGCTTCATGGTATATTCTAGGCACCGATTCCTTTAATAGTTCCCAATCATAAGCTGCACAAAACCCGACCTTAATAATTTTATCTTGCATTATTTACTTTATGTGTTCCCTAATATGATAAAAAACATCTTTTATAAAGTTTATATCAAAGGGCGTTTTACTTAATACTTTTAGTGAATGGCTATACCCAACTAGAAACCGTTGCTCATTAAAAGCTTGAATAGCAATATCCTTAACCATTAAAACATGTTTTGCAAAATAATCCGGCATTATACTACACCATTCCTTTACGTTAATCAATTTTTCGGATAATGGCTTTTTTGCCCACGCCTTATTTAAATGTTCAGCCAGAAAAATATCCATAATCTGTTTTTTTACCCGGTACCAATAATGATATATCATAGTGTCACAGGGTTTAACTTCGGTCTTTGACTGAAGAATCAATGAAAAAGCAAACTGTTCACTGGCATGGCTTAACGTTGCCGGATAAAATTGGTCTGTTAATGTATAAACATCCGGAATAAACTTGGCATGAGCAGGATGAAACATCATGGCACCTGCATTCCAGGAAAATTTATCAGTAGAATACTTTACATTAATTCCATTAGTTAATTTAAAAGTATTTGATTCTAATAACTCTAAGAAAGCTCTTGCGGTTTTTCCGGACGGTAATGCCGCATGCCTAAGGCTTTCAAAGGCATACTCCCGAACATGCATGTAACTTTTTTTAGAGTTTAACTCCTTCAAAAGGGGAGCAGGATCGGAAATAAAAAAAGTATCTGAATCAGCATAAATTATATCCCCTTCGGTTATATTAAAACTTTCTTCAATTAATGCTATTTTCATGCGGTGCAAAAAATTTATCCGGCCCCGCATTTGCTTTATTTTTTCTGGGGTTAGTAAAATGCACTGTATCGGAATCTCATGCAGGTAAGCTTTAAAATAATCCGGATTGTCGGTAAAAAGTATAATTTTGGTTTGCGCAATCGGTAAACTGTTATAAGCATAAAAACTTAAAACAGTTAAAATGGCGCGCTTTAATTCATTTTCACTACCAAAAGATTGTATAACTAAGTTTGTCATTTTCAGTAACTATCTGTTCTTGCCTTATGCTTCAATCTTTTCCAGAACTTTTGCAGACCAGGCGAATCATAGTAAAACTCATTCAGCCTAATTTTAATTAAAGTTGGCACCTTTGACCACTCAAAATCTACTATTCTTTTAGCATTTTCAACCGGTGATTTATGGAGATAAAAAAAATATAAATTTCTATACCTGTTTTTACACAATAAATACCAAGGACGTTGCAAGGTAAAATGCAATATAACTTTATCCGCTACAAACTTATTTAATTCTTCCTTAGAAAGGTCTTCGGAAATATACGAATACATGAGATTATACTTTGCATTTAACTTTTTCCAGTTATTCATCAAAACAGCGTTCAGGGCATCCTGATCTACATATTTTATCTTTTCGGGATTAGCACTTAAAAAAGCAAATGAGGCATCGGAAATACGCTGTGCATTCCATTTTTTCACATCTATGAGTAAAACTCCGGAATTAAAATAATTACCTTCTTCCTTAATCCCTAACTGCGGTGCCGTTTTAACCCAGTTATCGTATACGGCACCAACAGGATAATGCTCTAGGTCCGATGTATACAGTTGGGCTAAATTGTTGACCACAATGGTATCCGTATCTAAATAAAGTAACCTATTTACCGAGGCTGGAACAAGTAAAGGAAAATATAAGCGGTAATAAACAGCCGATGTCCAAGTACTAGTTAAAACATATTGGGAAACAGTTTTTTCATCTATCGAGTAGTAGTTAATAATAGCATTATTTTGCTTAACATAGCCGTTGATTGTTGCTTTCTCTGCTTCTGAAATTCCAGTTACAATAGCATGTATGGAAATTTGATTAGATTTATTATTAATAAATATCGAAGTAATTAGTGTAAAAAATGGGGTTAAATAATTTTTATCAAAAGCAATCCCTAAATGTATAATGTTATGAGCTCCCAACATATATTATATTAAAGTACTATTGTAAATAAATTAATAATCTAAAGAAAGTTATCCAACTTTACTACACAATAATTTATTATTTGCATTCATAATAAAATATATTAATATTCCTTTATTTATCCATGTTGATATTGCTTTAAAAATGATTGATTCCGAAGATAGTTATATTGGTTCTATTTTGGAAAATTCTTCCTAAGAACCATTTTACAACTACCATCCTGACAAAACCTATTGAGCATATAAAAGATTAAAATGCTTATCCTATTTTAGAGTTCTCAAACTTAAAAATCTAATTTTATCAACTTCTTTATTATTTAACTATTTATATCAGTTAAATGTCTTTAAATTTAAATCAAGGTTTTAGATAATTAAATGCTTCTGGCTTTTGTTCCAGAATAGGTAGCATCCAGATTTGTAAGAAACCAATATCCCAATATAGAAGTCGTTAAAGCATAATATGGCGCTAAAAAGTTTTGATCGAAGGCTAAAGCTAAATGGATAACCTGCATTAATTCTTATAGATAATTTCTTTATAATGTGTAAGTTTCAGACTAATTAATGCTACTATCTTAGCTTACGTAACACATTAAGGAAGCGATTCTTGATCTCATTACGTCGCGTAGCCTTCTCATGTTCTTTATATATGGTATTTGCCTTTTCCGCATCTATGGTTTCTATACAACTCCAAGCTTTTTTTAAAACTGCGCTACTCTCAATTTCGCTGATATTATAAAAAAAATGATGAACGTATTTAGCTAAACCTTTTTTAATTTCATCGGGAGTAAGTTTAAATTCCTTCATAGCAAACCTGAATACATTTACTCCTTCTATATAATAAGCACCGTTTTTAGATGGAGTATTAGACGCACTTTTAATATGCTTCCGGAAATAATTCAAGTATTTACCTGATACTAAAACATGGCCCTTAGAGGCAATTTGAGTCCAAAAAAACCAATCGCCACATAGCTTGAAATTAGTTAAACTCCAATCCAAATTTTTTATAGCCGCTTTTTTAAATATGGCCATACTGGCATTAATCAAATTACAAGTTCCCAGCATCTCTGAAACCACCCAATCTTTACCTGCCATTTCCGATGATAATTCAGGCCAGTTTGTTTTGGTATGGATTTGTTTGTCGTTAGTAAACATAATGCTTTGGCAATAGCTTAAAACAACTTCCTCCTTATTTCCTATTTCATTTAAAAGTGTTTCCAGGAAGGAGGGTTCACAATAATCATCACTTTCAGCTATCCAAATCCATTCTCCTTGCGCTAATTCAATACCTTTTTGCCATTGTTTAAAAGTGGTGCCGCTATTATTATCATTGTAAATAACCTGACTTACTTTTGAATGACTGCTGTACTGCTCAAGTATATCTCGACTTTTATCGGTTGAACAATCATCGAGAATTATGATTTCAAAATCCTGATACGTCTGCCCCAGTATAGAATCAATCCGCTGCTTTAAATAAAAAGCATGATTGTAATTAGGAATGATAACTGAAACCATTCTTAGTTAATTATAATTTGAATTAAAGAAGTATCAAATTCAGATCGATTATACCAATGGTATAATACTTTTTTTCTTCTGAAAAAACTTAAACGATTTAGATATGCCCTTTTAACCTCACTAAATGTTTGTCGTGCCTCTTCTATGTAAGTATTCAAAAAAGGCTTATTACAATATAACTTTGCCCTTTCAAGATATTTCCAAGCTTCATAAATAGAAACTTCTAAGTCCATGCTTAAATATCCAAGATGCCAAATATTATATTTTAATTCTTTAGTATAAGTCCAATATTCTCTAGGAACTGTTCCCACTTGTTGGTTAGAATGAATTCGATACTTCATTATAATTTCATTGACTGGCATTATAGCATTGTCGCTTGCTAATCGAAATGCTATAACTTGGTCATGTTGTTCATGATTCCTTTTTTTTTCAAAAGGAATAATTTTGGATAATGCTGTAGTTCTTAATGCAAGTGCAGCTCCTGTAACAACATTATCATTCATCAGCATATATTTAAATAAACTTGATGAATCTGCAACGAATTTATCTTTGTTTTTTACACCCAAGGACTCCCACATAGTTGCCTGTAGTGAGTTACTGTTTTCGTCGATTAACTCTGCATCGCCAAAGCAAGCTTCAACTTGGGGGTTTGCTTTAAAAACTTCAGTCATAATCTGAACTTTGGCAGGCAACCATATATCATCTTGATCAGCTAGAAATATATATTCCCCTTTACATCTTTTTATTGTCTTTTCGAAGTTTTTAAAAGACCCTAAGCCTTTATCATTGATTTCTAACCAAATCAACTTTGGATGTTTTGATTGGTATTCATTAATAATATCTATTGTACTATCGGAAGACCTGTCATCTCCAATTATAATCTCATCTACTGGCCTCGTCTGATTTAAGATACTATCTAACTGTTGTCTTAAAAATCTGGCACCATTAAAAGTGCAAAGCGCAACAGAAACTTTCATTTAATTAAACCTTTTAAAGCCCTTATCTTAGTTACAATTTTATAAGTATTCGAACTTGTGAAGCTTTTGATATAATTAGGATAATGATTGAAAAGCCACTCTTTACCTATTTCAGGTTCTTCATTATTATATTTTTTTAATTCCTGTAAAAATTTATTTATATCAGCTTTGAAATATATCATTAATAGTTCGTTAATATACTTTTTCTTTTGGCTTTTAAGAACCTGTATAACTTCAAAATCAAAATCTGCAGAGATTAAAACAGATAAAACCTTCAGCCAACGTTCAAGAATAGTTGTTCTATTTTGACTTGACCACATACTTGCTTCATGAATTCTGTATACTGCCATTGCGTGCGGTAAATATTTGATTAATCCATACCGAGCATTTAACATGTGTAATACATAATCTCCTGCCGGTACTTCATTAAACCATTCTGGAAAACTCTCAAAAAGATGGTTTCTAAACAAAACAGAAGGTGTATGAATTATATTACCTCTTGCCAGATCTTTAATTGTATAAGTAATTTCCTGTTCAGAAGGATTCATAGAATCTAAAACTTTCCTTCCATCAGAATACAATTCCCACACTCGATGAAAACAAATTGAATAATCTTGATTCGCCTCTAAAAAATCTACTTGTTTCTGCAACTTCAATGGATCACTCCAATAATCATCACCCTCACAAATTGCTATATATTTACCCTTTGCAGTTTTCAGGTTCTCAACAAAGTTATATCTACCCGTAGGTTTACCATCCATGTAGATTACATTCGCTCTTGAACGTAAAATCAACCTAATTTTATCTGAATATTCTTTTGCATATTCTATACATATCTGTCTTGTACCATCATTAGATTCATCTTCACCAATTATAACTTCATACGTAAAATTTGTTTGTTGCTTTAAGATACTATCGAGACACTCTCTAATAAACTTCGCATGTTGATAAGTCTGAACACAAACCGAAACTAATGGTTGTAAATAAAATTTATCTTTATTTAAATACTCCATTTATAGTATTTGTTTAAATCTAAATAATCTTTATCAGTAAGTATAGCTCCTGCAATTTCTAAATCGAGTTCATTCTTCCATTTATAATTCTCTTGATTGGCTCTATAAACTCCATAAGGATCATCTGAATTTGTTTCTTTACTCATCCTGATAAAATCTTCTGTTTGCTTATTCCACTCTAAGTTTACAAAATCAAATAACTTTCTAACTTCAAATTCAGATTTAGTATTTAGGTCTTCATATTTAATAATATAAAATTTATTAGGGAACTCACTAGCAAGTTGTTTATATAGAAAAGCTAACTCCTTCCACTTTTCATAACCATTATATTCTTCTAATTTGCCTGCATTTTTCTTTTCAGCATTTCGCCATTCTTCTTTAGGATTCCAGCTAGAACTAAACTCTTTTGGAGCTTGCAACCAAGAATTTATAACTGCACAAGGATGCCTAACAATTCCAACTATCTTAGTAGAAGAATTATTAAGTAAATTTTTAATAATATAATGATATCTAACTTCTTTCCACACTAAATGAGAAATAGATTTCTTTGGAAAATCAGCTATTTCATTGCCATTAATATTTTTTTTCTGTAAAATAAAATCGTCCTTAGTAATAAGTAAATCATTATTAAATTCTTGTATTTGTTCTGGAGAATTAGAACCAGATAATCTGCCTTTTAGTGCAAAAGAAAAAAGAGGTTGAAATCTATAAGCAACTGCTGGAGAACTATTAAAAATCTGTCCTAACCAAGAAGTACCTGACCTAGGTGCACCAAAAATTCCTACTGATACCATTTAATATTTTATATGAGTATATATTCTTTGAGAAAAGAATGAATCGTTTTAGGAGAATTAAACATTAATATATCTATAATTGAAAGATTAGGCACAAAGTTTTTATTTTCTTGATCGTACTCAATCCTTTTACTTTTTAAAAATTGCAAATTAATACCTTCTTTATTAAAATCTTTTTTATCATAAAGTTCAATGCCTCCAATAGGATTTATATATATTGTGGCATTCTCCTGTTTACAAATATCAATCACCCTATCCTTTCCTCTTAAGAATTTATTGTTATAAGAGCTTGAAGCAATGGTCCAGTTCACTTCCAAGTTCAGATAATTCATTACAAGAATTAAACTATGCTCAGCTAACTCTTTTATATACTTAAAATCATAATTGAAAGTATCTAGCATTTTAGGATAGATTATTTCAAAAAAAGGAGCATGCTTATAATTTTGCTCTAAAGATTTCAAAAATTTCTTACGCCAACTTTTATATAATGAAAGATTAATTTCAGTATCATATATAAGTTTTGAAGAACTTGGATTAATTAGTGGTATAGTAAATAAATATGGCTGTTTATTTATTAATATATTATTTCTATTTATCCAGCCTTGCTTTATATAAGTTACATCGTCGTAAATTATCAATTTATCTACTGCATAAATTAATTGATAATAACCAATGTAAGGAAATACATAAGGCTGCATGATTGCAACTTTCATTCAACTTTATTTAATTTTATAAAAAGAGGTATACTTAAAGTTCTGTGATATTACATTCCACTAATTATTCTGTACTCTTAAAAGAATTCTGGAGATTAAATCGACTTCCTCAAATGATAATTCATAATAAAGAGGTAAACACAGAATTCGTTTACTGATATCGTCGGTTATAGGTGTTTGTTGTGGCTTCACATAAGGCAAAGAACTTAAACTAGGATAAAAATATCGTCTGGGATAAATCCATTGGGCATTTAGTTTCTCTACCGAACGTAAAAGTATTTCTTCAGATTCTAATACAATAGGATAATAGGCGTAGTTGTAAGAGCATTCCGGGTGCAATTTAGGCCGCATTTTACGCAGCCCTTTTAGCTTTAAATCGTAATAATCGCATATCTTTTTCCGGCTCTCCAGAATGTCGTTTATATAAGGCAAATTAACCAAGCCCATAGCAGCATGAAATTCGGAATTTTTACCATTTACGCCTAACCCATCAAACTTCTCAGGCCCGGCATGTCCGAAATTACGATGGTATGCCATAACTTTTAACAACTGCGGGTTCTGGGTAACAATGGCACCACCTTCTATGGTATGGTATAGTTTAGTAGCATGAAAGCTGGTAGTGCTGATATGGCCAAATTTAAATACACTTTCTCCTCTCAGCGATGTTCCAAAACAATGGGCGGCGTCATAAATAACTTTTAAATTATGCTTTTCAGCTATAGCCTCAATGGCATCTACATCGCAGGGATTACCAAAAACATGAGTGGCCAGGATAGCAGAAGTTTGGGGAGTTATGGCTGCTTCTATTTTCTTTGGATCAATGTTGAGTGTTTCTTCATCTATATCCACAAAAACAGGTTCGCAGCCTTCCCATACAATACTGCTGGTGGTAGCTACATAAGAAAACGGGGTAGTAATGATTTCGCCTTTCAGGTCTAAAGCCTTTATAGCGATTTGGATGGCAATAGTACCATTACTTACAAAAAGTAAATGCGGTAACTTTAAATATTCCTTAAGTTTAAGTTCCAGTTCATTTACCAGAGGTCCATTATTGGTTAACCATTCTCTTTTCCAGATACCGTCTACATAATGGTTATATTCATCTTTAGGAGGCAGAAATGGCTTTGTTACGTTAATCATTGTCTTATTGAATGTAACTGTCGATATCTAAGTTTTAGAACCAATACTTATTATTAACACTTTATAACTTCTTACTATTTGTATAAGCTGGTGCGATACTAGGCTCCCATCTTTTATTCTAAAGTAAAGGGTAATTTTGGCCTGACAATTCCTATCCACTTCCCATGCCATCCGCTTGCATTCCGATTTTCATTTACTTCAAACGAAACCGCGTTTTCATAAAAAAATAAAGAAGAAGATCTATCTTCCACCACCATCATCGAAACGGTATACGTATTATCGTTTAATAGATTACCAGGAATTGAGCATACTCCTTTGTGCAACCCCTTAGATAAAATTTTAGATTCGGTCCCCACATTAAATACACATTCTTCTGTCATCGTATATACCATCATACTCAGATTAATTTTTGCCCCTTCTTTAAAATTCCAAAATTCAAACTCTATATCAATCGGGGTATGAATCGTTACTAATTCAAGTGCATTGGTTACTTTCGGACATACTTCAAATCTTTTAATTCTTACTTTATCGTTGCCGGGGGCATTCTCGGGCTGTTCAAATTTTTGGGCTAAAGGATTATTTGAATTTTTAGATAAATAAGAATTAATTATTTCATCTGCACGGCCTGATTCAATAATAGTCCCTTGCGACATGTGCGCTACGTGATTGCACAAATTTTTTACTGCCGTCATGTTATGGCTTACAAATAAAACTGTTCTGCCATCATTTACACTTACATCTTTCATCCGCCCCAAGCATTTCTTCTGGAACTCGGCATCTCCCACAGCCAGCACTTCATCTACAATCAGGATTTCTGGTTCTAAGAAAGCTGCCACGGCAAAAGCAAGCCGAACGTACATGCCGCTGCTATATCGTTTAACCGGGGTATCAATATATCTCTCTACGCCGGCAAAGTCTACTATCTCATCAAACTTACTCCGGATTTCGGATTTCGTCATGCCCAGAATAGCGCCATTTAGAAATATGTTTTCCCGGCCGGTTAACTCCGGGTGAAAACCCGTACCTACTTCCAGCAGAGAAGCAATGCGGCCTTTTACTTTTATCCGGCCAGTAGTAGGCGAAGTTACCTTCGATAATAATTTTAATAAAGTCGATTTGCCGGCTCCATTCCGGCCAATAATGCCCAACACTTCGCCTTGCTTTACCTCAAAATTTACATCTTTCAGGCTCCACACGTAGTCGCTGTTGCCTTTGGCGGTGCGGTCGTTGGTTTCGCCAATTTTAGCAAAAGGGTCTTCTTTGCCGCGCATCCGGGCCCACCAGCGGTTCAGGTCGTGGCTCAAAGTACCCGTTCCCACTTCGCCCAGCCGGTAGAGTTTACCTAAATTTTCTACTTTAATGGCAATATCACTCATTAAATTAATTGTTGATGGTTAATTGCTGATTGTTAGTACAAATTATTAACTGTTCACTTTTACTGTTCACTAATAACTGTTTACTGAAATTTGTTCACTGTTAAACCGTATCGGTAAAGCTTTTTTGTACTTTGTTAAAGGTAATAATGCCGATAACCAATATAACTACCGTTACTACCAGGCTATAGCCTAAGTAAGCCCAACTAAAGGTGCCGGAGCCCAGAAAGCCGTACCGGAAGGTTTCCACAATAGAACTCATCGGATTCGCCAGAATTAACCATTTATATTTTTCGGGAATGCTGGATAAGGGATAAATAACCGGCGTAGCGTACATGAGCAGTTGCACCCCAAAGGTAAGCAGCATGGCCAAATCGCGGTATTTGGTGGTTAGGGCGCTAAATATCATGCCTAACCCTAAAGAGAGCAAGCCCATTTGTATAATAAGTACGGGCGTGAGTAAGATATACAGGTTGGGTTGGATGGAACTACCTATTATTAAATAGTAGAGCCAGGCCATTAAAAACAGCCCAAACTGGATGCCAAACCGGATTAAGTTGGATATGACGATTGACAAGGGCATGGTAAGCCGCGGGAAATATACCTTACCAAAAATGGCGGCATTGGCCGTAAATACCGAAGAAGTAGCCGTAAGGGTTTGGGCAAAATAATTCCAGATAGTAACGCCGGCCAGGTAAAACGCCAGCATGGGCAAGCCATCGGTAGAAAGCTGCGCGACATTGCCAAAAATCACAATAAAAGTAATGGTGGTGAGCAAGGGCTGGATAAAAAACCAGATCGGCCCCAATATGGTTTGCTTATACGTAGATACAAAATCGCGGCGCACAAACAGCATTACCAGGTCGCGGTAGCGCCAAACATCCTTGAGGCCCAAATCCAGTAAATTGGTGCGCGGCTCAATTATTTCGGTCCATTCTTCTCTTTCGTCCGCAAAGGTTGGGGTGTGCTGCAATTCCGGAGCTTTCAGGGCTTCTGTTGTTTTCAACTTTATTATGTAAATTTAATATAATCCTGACTTTAGATGGTTATCCTTAACTGCTCATGCTAATTCCCGGCTTATTTATATCGTAACCTGATATTTTTTGTACCTGAAATATACCAAAGCCCAAGCCTAATTATCCTGGCATTCTTTCCTGCTAAACTCAATTACAAAGGTAAAATTTTTTCGTAAATGCGTATCAGGATGTTAGAATAATCAAACTTTATTGAAGATTAGTTCACAATATTTTGAAGTTTGCTTTTTAACCATCAGTAGCAGTTGGTATTAATAGCCGTTTATATAGAGAACGTCGTAATTTATCGGAATTAAATATTTCCGAAAAAGGTAAATAGTTCCCCGCCTAAGTTTAGGCGGGGTTAGGGGCGGTTGTTTTCCTTACATTGATTTCCGACAAGTTCTGTTGCAATTTATAGGTAATTTAAAGTTATACATCGGGCTGTATAACTTAGCTAAAGATTAAATCGGCACATCTGCTAATGAAGTAAGCGTACAAAAGTAGATTTAAGTTTTTCGTCTTTTCAGTTCGGTCATGCAGTAGACTCCGAAGAATTCCAAAAAAACTTTTGTCTGAACTGCCAGTAACGCCTAAGATGCTTGGGGAATTCTTCAGATTCTTGCAGCAGGCCTAAGTTCATTCATTTAACCAGTTTGTGTCCCCCTGGCTTATTAAAAAAAATAGAAATCCTTTAACTTACCTTATTTAGAATACGCCGGGTTAACCAGAGCGAAAAAGCAGAATTAACCCAATAACTCCTAGTGCTTGATAAACTATAGATTGTGGGGTAATGGAATAACTGATAATTTGTTTCCGGTGAAAACACCCTGAAACGGCGGCCCGGATTCCCAAAAAACAAATCTTCATGGTGCACTAGATCTTTGTTCATTTAAAACACGCTTAAAGTAAAATGCAATAGCCATAATATTTGCCTTACTTCCGGTGTGCTGCTATAATTGTTTAGCATCGGGTTTCTCAACTTACTTAACTATATTCCCACCTATCCGTCAGTGGTATTACTTGCTTTCGCTTAGAACTAAACAGATAGAAGTTCTGGATGTATGTAACTTGTTTATGAAGAGATAGTGACTGCGTAAGTACTACATTTCAGTGTTCTACGAATCAATTAGCCAAAATTTATTTTTAAAAACTAATTTTTTTTCTAAAAACCCCTCCTAACTCTACTATAAGTAAATTAATATTTTATTATACTTAAAAAATTTAATATAGTTCCTTTCATATATATTTTAGTGTTGTTTTTGTCTTCTATCAAGGATTCTTGACTCTTATTGTGAATTAAAATAATACAATATTTATATTTTATGTGAAGTTTACGTTTTGATGTTTTGAACAGAATTTTTATTTAATGGGATTAAAATAATTTTTTATTTAAATATATTAACCTACCTTAGTTCCGGATTAAAGGAATAGTTAAATAAAAAATTCAATGCCTGCTATTTTCTGGAATTACAATTTAAGTAGATACGAAATGGGTAATTTACCGGTAGGAAACATTGCCTCTACTATTCCGGAAGAGTATTTGAATCTTTCTGCTTTACCACCAAATGGGACAATAAATTCTGACTAAATTGCTAAATAAGCAGTTATCTTCTTCCTCTATTTAGTACCACTATACCCGACCTTTTATACAACCCTACAGCTATTATTTACCGGACCGGCTGTTCTAAACCTTATGATTACTAAACCCTGACCCTAAAGCTTAACCTTACTTATATGAATAAAAATTTTACCCTTCTGATCTCTGAAAGTAACTTTCTCCGACGACCATTGGCCTTGTTAGTTGCTTTATTTTTCATGCTGCTGTTGCAGGCGAATGTTACTTGGGCGCAAGCTGAAAACCCAAGTATAAATCCCAAAAGCTCAAGTATATGCGTTGGCAGCACTATTACTTTTACCTCAAGCTATAGTGGTAGTGGAAATAATAGTGCATCAAGCTCTAGTTGGGAATATAGCCCAACTGGAAATAATAACACTTGGCAAACAGTTCAAAATAATAATGTAAATAGTAGTCCATTCACAACTACATATACAATTTCTAATGCAACTGTTAATAGAACAGGTTATTATAGAGTCCGTTATTTTAGACCTAATGGACGCGATATTGCGGGTGAAACTGTGTCAGTCTTGCTAACCGTTAATCCTTATCCTACAGCTACTATTTCTTACAATACACCTTTAACTTTTTGTTCGGAAGGTTCGGTTGTCTTAAGAGCCAATACCGGTGGTACCGGCTTTTCTTACCAATGGCGGAAAGATGGCAATCCGGCACCGGGTGTCAATAACGAATTTACCTATTCGGCTACAGAGTCGGGCAGCTATCAGGTTATTGTTACCAGCAACACTTGTGCTTCTACTTCAGACGCGGTAGTGGTAAACGAAATTCAGACACCGGCGGCTTCTATTGCTCCGCCTACTACCCCCACTACTTTTTGTGCCGGTGGCGCCGTGCTATTATCAGCGGTAGCTGCCCCCGCTGCTCCTGCTTCGGGCAGCTACAGCTATACCTGGTATAACGGTACTTCGGCCATTCCGGGTGCAACCGGGGCTACTTACAGTGCTACCGAATCGGGTAACTATTCCGTGGTTATTACCAACAGAGTAACCATTAACAATATTACCTTTGCTTGTCCGAGCCCCAATTCTACACCCGTTGCCGTAACCGTTGATTCTTACCCCACGGCTAGTATTTCTTATAATACACCTTTAACTTTTTGTTCGGAAGGTTCGGTTGTCTTAAGTGCCAATACCGGTACCGGCTTTTCTTACCAATGGCGGAAAGATGGCAATCCGGCACCGGGTGTCAATAACGAATTTACCTATTCGGCTACAGAGTCGGGCAGCTATCAGGTTATTGTTACCAGCAACACTTGTGCTTCTACTTCAGACGCGGTAGTGGTAAACGAAATTCAGACGCCAACAGCTTCTATTGCTCCGCCTACTACCCCTACTACTTTTTGTACTGGTGGCGCCGTGCTATTATCAGCTGTAGCTGCCCCCGCTGCTCCTGCTTCGGGCAGCTACAGCTACACCTGGTATAATGGTACTTCGGCCATTCCGGGTGCAACCGGGGCTACTTACAGTGCTATTGAGTCAGGTAACTATTCCGTGGTTATTACCAATACAACTGGTTCCATTTCTTGTCCGAGCCCCAATTCGGCACCTGTTAACGTAACTGTGAACCCTTTTCCTAGCGCTACTATATCGGCTCCCAATGGTACCAGTAGCTGCCCAAACACTTCTGTTTTATTACGGGTTGAAGAAGTACCCGGTGCCACTTATACCTGGCTTTTTAATGATGCTCCGATACCCACTAATGGTAACAATACGGAATATAATGCTTCCAGCACTGGTAATTATAGGGTTCAGGTTACCAGCAATGGTTGTACTACTACGTCTGATGTTATTGCCATTACCATTTTATCTCCGGCCACGGTTATAGCCGAAGGGCCTACCGCTTCTTTCTGCGCCGGTAATCCGGTATTTCTACATGCTGTAACGGGTACCGGTTATACTTACCAGTGGTTTAAAGTTACCAATAGTATACCAGCACCAATATTAGTAGAAGGCAACAGCGCTACCCTTAGGGTTGCGGAAGCAGGAGATTACCAGGTTATTGTAACCATTACAAATGCCAATAATTGTATAACAACTTCTGATATTACGCGGGTTACCCAAACACCGGCTATCGTAAATAATACCATTGTAGCCCCCGCAACTTCCACCATCTGTGCTAATACCTCTCCGGGTGTTATTACCGGTGGTATACCAAGCCCTAGTGGCGGCAATAATATATCGTATGCTTACCAATGGGAGCGCAGCGAAGATGGCGGTACTACTTTTGCGGAAATTACGGCGGCTACCGACGCGAGCTATGCCCCCGGCGCATTAACTACCACAACTATTTTTCGCCGGGTAGTTATTTCCGAATGCTCCAGTATAAGTAATACCGTTACCATAACGGTAAATCCGGTTATTGTGGATAACACCATTACCCCTCCTACCGCTACAACTATTTGTTCCGGCACCGCTCCCGGAACCTTAACCGGCGTTGTACCAACCGGTGGTGATGGCACATTTACTTACCAGTGGGAAAGCCGCATCGAAGGTGATATTTACACGGCAATTGCCAATGCTACTAACCAGGATTTTGCTCCCGGTAACCTGACCGAAACCACCTGGTTCCGTCGGGTAGCTACCTCAGGCGGGTGTACAGCTGTAAGCTCAGAGTTGCAGATAACGGTAAACCAATTGCCAATTGCCAGTGCCGGCGCGGACCAGACCCTTTGTTCTACTCCCGGTACTACTTTCTTTACCCTGGCTGGTACAGGAAGTAATGCAAATTTCCAGTGGACGCAAGTAGGCAGCACCAATGGTGCTTCTGCTGATATTCTTAATCCATCCCTGGTGAACTCAGGGGTTAATGTAACCGGCACGGGTACGGTTACCCTGCGTTTAACTGCTACCAGCAACACAACACCAACTTGCGGTACAGAAGTAATTGATGAAGTGGTATTAACCGTAAATCCATCACCTGTGGCGAATGCCGGCGTCGACCAAGCGGCTTGCTTTACCCCTAATGGTACCGCTTTCACCCTGGCCGGTTCGGGTGCGAACGGCACTTTCCTTTGGGAACAAATAAGCCAGACCGGAGATGCTAATGCTACTTTCGCGGATGCTACCGCTCCTACTTCAGGAGTAACCGTTACGGGTACCGGTACCATAACCCTGCGCTTAACTACTTCCAGCAACACCAACCCGCTTTGTGGCACCGCTACAGATGAGGTAACCTTAACGGTAAACCAATTGCCAATTGCCAGTGCCGGCGCGGACCAGACCCTTTGTTCTACTCCCGGTACTACTTTCTTTACCCTGGCCGGTACAGGAAGTAATGCAAATTTCCAGTGGACGCAAGTAGGCAGCACCAATGGTGCTTCTGCTGATATTCTTAATCCATCCCTGGTGAACTCAGGGGTTAATGTAACCGGCACGGGTACGGTTACCCTGCGTTTAACTGCTACCAGCAACACAACACCAACTTGCGGTACAGAAGTAATTGATGAAGTGGTATTAACCGTAAATCCATCACCTGTGGCGAATGCCGGCGTCGACCAAGCGGCTTGCTTTACCCCTAATGGTACCGCTTTCACCCTGGCCGGTTCGGGTGCGAACGGCACTTTCCTTTGGGAACAAATAAGCCAGACCGGAGATGCTAATGCTACTTTCGCGGATGCTACCGCTCCTACCTCCGGGGTAACTGTTACGGGTACTGGTACGGTAACCCTGCGCTTAACTACTTCCAGCAACACCAACCCCAGCTGTAATACAGCGGCAGCGGAGGTAACCTTAACGGTAAATCCACTGCCTACCGTTAGTGCTGGCCTGGCACAAGCAAATTGTGCTACTGTTAATGGTACCGCTTTCACCCTGGCCGGCTCGGGAGCTAACGGTACTTTCTTATGGAAACAAATAAGCCAAACCGGAGATGCTAAAGCTACTTTCGCGGATGCTACCTCTCCTACTTCAGGAGTAACCGTTACGGGTACCGGTACAGTTACCCTGCAGTTAACTACTACCAGCAATACCAACCCGCTTTGTGGTACCGCTTCCGATATGGTGGTTTTAACTGTAAACCCAAACCCGATCGCCGATGCCGGGCAGGATCAAACAAAATGTGCTACTCCAAATAGTACCGCTTTCACGCTGGCTGGTTCGGGCGCTAACGGTACTTTCTTATGGGAACAAGTAAGCCGAACTGGTACTGCTAATGCAACTTTCACCAATGCAACGCTGCTGGCTACCGGAGTTAATGTAACGGGTACGGGTACGGTTACCTTACGCCTAACAACCACTAGCAATGCCAGCCCGGCCTGTACTCCGGCAGCAACCGATTTGGTTGTATTAACCGTAAATCCAACTCCTGTTGTGTCCTTTACCGGTTTAACGAACGGTCAGATTGTATATACGGGAGGTGGTAACATTACGCTTACTCCTTCCCCAGTTGGGGGTACATTCTTTGTTAATGGTACTGCCATGACTGGTACTACTTTCAATCCATGTACCAGAGGCGCCGGCACCTATTCTATTTACTACTCCTACACCAATAGCTCAGCCAATGGTGGTTGCACTAGTACCACAACTCCGATAACAGTAACGGTTAGAGAATCAACCTACTCCATTGTTGTTATATCCAATCCGAAGCCATTCTGTGCCGGGGTAAACGTAAATCATACCGTATACGTTTACCGGGATGCCCAGATTGAATATCCTTACCTGGTAAATGCACTAGGCCAGCCAGTAAGAGCAGATGGAGTTACCCAGATAGGTGCAAATGAATTACCGGTAGCTAACCAGAATTTTTCTAAAACCCAAGGAGCTACGCAGGCGGTAAAAGATAATGCTTTCCGGTTCTTCGACCCTATTGTAACCGGTGGAATAGAAATTACCAGTGGACTTACCTACCAATGGACCAAAAACCAGGCAAATGAAATAGGATCGGATGGCAAGACTTTTGGTAACGCGGGTTTATCGTCTTTAGAATACTATGCAGCATACGTTACCATAGGTTCTTCTGGTGCTTGTGCGCCTAACTTTACCCGTCGTCTTTCAACCAGGGCCTATACTGGTTCATTACCAGACTATGAAATTATATTAAGCGCTGTTCCCAATCCAATATGCCCGGGTGCACCGGTTACCCTTACTGCTACTTTAGATCCACAATTCCAATATTGGAACAGTATCAACCTGCAAGTGAACTGGGTGGTAACCCGGAATGGCCAAGCCACTACCTTTGCTACCAGCCCTTACACGGGAACGAACAACTTAATTCAGTTAACAACAACCGGACCCGGCGGAGCGCTGGGAAATTTCCAGAATGGTGACCAGATATCTCTTGTTTATACTTCTGCTATAGACCAATTTTACGGCACTAGTAAATGCGGGGGGGATGTAGTTGCGAATACCATAACCATGAAAGTGGCGGTACCACAGCCTCTATCTGCTAATGGTAGTTATTGCCAAGGCACAACAGGTTTCCCAATCAGCATGACTACTTCACAAACTGATATATCGTACGATTTATTGAGAGCTGACGGAACAATCGTAACAAATCTGCCAGGTACTGGTGGTATCGTAAACTTTGGACCGCAACAAGCCGGCACCTATACGGTACGTGCAGTTACTGCCAGCGGAAATTGCTTAACTTTTGGTTCGGTTACTATTATAGAAACTCCCTTACCGAATGCTGCTTATACTGTTTCGGGTGGTGGAGCCTACTGCTTTGGCGCAAACGGTCTTTCTATAAATGTAAGCAATTCTGAAGCAGGCATCAGGTATATGCTGATGAGAGGAGGTACTTTAGTAAGATCCATAGACCGAAACAGCGCCGGGGCTTTCTCTTTCACTAACGTTACGGAAGCCGGTACTTATACGGTACAAGCTATTACTATTGCTAATCAACCTACAACTGCTGGAGGGTGCTCAGTACTATTAAATGGTAACGCTACAGTTATTATAACACCCTTACCAAACCAATATACTGTTACTGATGGTGGTGCGTATTGTAGTGATGCCAATCCGGCCGGATTGCCAGTAGGCTTAAGCTCCTCGCAAACTGGTGTTAGTTATCAGTTACAAAAAGATGGCATCAATATAAGCAACCCTGTAACTGGGACCGGCAGTGCTATTACTTTCGGCCCGCAAACTGAGGCCGGTAACTACACCGTTATGGCAACCACTATTGGTAATTCAACCACTGCCACCTGCCCACGGGCAATGATAGGAAGCGTTAATGTAAGCATTACACCATTACCTCAAGTATTTGAGATTTCCGGCGGTGGGGCTTATTGTGAAGGTGGAACCGGCGTTTCTATAAATGTAAGTGGTTCCGAAGCAGGTACCCGGTATACATTAATGAATAGTACTACTGTAATTAGCACCATTGATAGACTAACATCCGGGGCTTTCTCCTTCAACAATGTTAAAGAGGCCGGCACTTACACGGTCCTGGCAACTACTATAGGCAATCAGCCTAATGTAGCTGGTGGTTGTTCTGTAGCCATGACTGCCCGAAATGTAACAGTAAGCATTATTTCTCTGCCAATTTCCCAAACTGTAAACGTATCTAATAGTGGCCATTATTGCACGAACCCGGAAGAAACAGGCCCTTCTATAAGCTTGAGTAATTCTGAAGCAGGTATTACTTACCAGTTAATTAGCCCAAGTGGCATGAAAACTGAATATATTGGAACTGGAAGCGCATTGGTATTGGGTAACTTCAAAGAAGGCGGAGATTATACGGTAATCGCGTATAATGCGGCTAACTGCTCCCGCCCAATGGGTAAAGTTAATGTATATCCCGTAGCAATACCTAAAACGCAGGAGATTACTGGTAACAGAGAGTATTGCGCAACATCTACTCCAAACGGCGTAACAATTGGTTTGGCAGATTCACAGCCCTATATCACTTACCGTCTTTATAAAGTTGGAAGTGATTTACTTTTAGCAACTAGAGTTAGGGGTGCAAACGAAAGCGGACCATTTAACTTTGATGGGACTTATAAAGCGGGCACCTATACGGTTAATGCAAAACAAGACACCGGACCAGATTACGGCTGTGGAACTAATATCGGTACTACAACTATTTCTCTTACTCCTACAGTAGAGAATCTGATAACCAGACCAGACATAATTGAGCCTGACCAAGTAGATATTGGCAAACCAGCTGTTTACGAAGTAAAACAAGCACCTAATAACACGGTAGCTTGGACTTATGAATGGACCATTATTTATAGTGATCTTTCAGATGAACTGCAAACCGAAACCAGCAACAGACTTACTATAGCAAGTGTACGCGAGGATATGATCGGTTTAGTAGTTAACCAAGTAGCTCCGCCCGACGTTTGCCCTAATACCTTGAGATCTTCTGTTATAATAAATGACGTAACACCTCTCCCAGTTGAATTAATCTACCTGAAAGCCACCAAGCAAGATAAAAACGTGGTAAAAGTAGAATGGGCTACGGCCATGGAAAAAGACAACAAAGGCTTTGAAGTACAGGTATCGCAGGATGCCAAAAACTACCGGACCTTGAGTTTTGTTCCTACTCAGGATGGCAACACCTTACTGCAGCAGGTTTATACTTTCTACGACAAAGAAAACGGTAAACACGGTACGCGCTACTACCGCCTGAAACAAGTTGATAATAATGGCGACTCCGAGTACTTTGGTCCGAAAGCTGTAACCATGGACGAAGCAGGCCCTGGTTTGACGGCTTATCCGAACCCGTTTGTTAACGAAATAAACCTGCAGTTTACGGCTGAAGAAAGCGGCGATATGCTGGTGGAAATTACCACTGTGGCCGGAGCCAAAGTTTACGAGCAGAAAGTGAAAGTACAGAAAGGCTTTAATACCGAAACCTTAAAACTTAATTCTAACCTGGCTAATGGCGTGTATATTATTACTACCCACCAGGGCGATAAAACAGATTACATCCGATTGATGAAACAGCAATAAGCTTTATTAGGGTTAAAGCTGAAAGGGGCAGGTATTTTACCTGCTCTTTTTTTTGCTTATAGGTTTTGCATCTTCCTGAACCAGGGTTAAGGGATTTGCGAGTAAAAAGCCGGAATTACGATTTATACCCAATAGCATAAACTTACTTCCCTATAAGTAAGTGGACAAAATTAGTTTAAATTGAATAAGCTGCAAAGTTTAGATAATCAGATAGTTATTAACGCATTCAATCATTCATTAATTCTGTCATTGTACTTATTATGCTGTTAATCATTTAATTATAGATGGCGACAGAACTTGTCGGAAATCAATTGAAGGAAAACAACCGCCCCTAACCCCGCCTAAACTTAGGCGGGGAACTATTTACCTTTTTCGGGAATATTTAATTCCGATAAGTTACGACGTTCTCTCTATTACTTAATAGGTGCGCTTTTAATAATTCCCTGCTTTTTCTCCAAAAGGTAAATAATCGTGCTTTGTAGCGGCGTGGCAGTGCCACGCCGTTCCTGGAAAACCGCAAAATCTATTTCAAATAGTATTAGTAATTTAGAAGGCCTCGAAAAGTAATTTTAATAGGGATGAAGGTATATGAGCGATGGTATTACAGAGTAACAAGCTAAAATTTTACGTTGGTTTGTGCCCCCACAAACCAACGTAAAATTTTAGCTTGCCTGCGTTAGTCATCTTGCAGTTCTGTCCTCATTCTACCTCATAAGCCTTAAAACTTATATCATATTACATCATTTTATCCTCATTCAATGCCGGGAAAAAGCTCCTTTTGTCATTCCGGAAGGATCTTTTGTTAAAAAGGGGAAGTAGGTGATACAAGCTTTACTAATTGTTACCTGTAAGTCATACTAATTAATAGATCTTTTCAAGAAGACAACAACAAGTGTATAGAATTAGAGATAAGGTTTATACAATTTGGTATTAAGTAGTTAAACAATCATAAATATACATTTAGCTTATTTAGAAGCTCCCCTCCTGTTTTTAGGAGGGGCAGGGGTGGTAAAATGACACCTAACCAAAATATATAATTTTTCTTGTCCTGGCACTTATTTAGGTCCGATTACTTACTTGCTTATTATTGCGCTAATGGTTGAAACACCGCTTCAGTTTCGTACACCTTCCGGATACCTTCTTCCAAACCAATGGTATATTTCCAGCCAAAGGCATTTAGTTTGGATACATCCATTAATTTACGGGGTGTACCATCCGGTTTAGCAGCATCCCATTTTATTTCGCCTTCATATCCTACTATTTTCTGAATCAGTTCGGCTAATTCCCGGATAGATACATCTTCGCCGGTACCAATATTGACCAAGCCCGGCTCATTGTAATGTTCCATTAAAAAGTAACAGGCGGCGGCTAAGTCGTCGGCATGTAAAAATTCGCGCTTGGGCGTGCCGGAACCCCACACATCTACGGCGGGCTGGTGATGGATTTTGGCTTCGTGCATCTTGCGCAGCAAGGCCGGTAGTACGTGCGAGTTGTTCAGGTCGTAGTTATCGTTGGGTCCGTAGAGATTGGTAGGCATTACCGAAATAAAATTACAGCCATACTGGTCACGGTAAGCATCGCACATTTTAATACCGGCAATTTTGGCAATGGCGTAGGGCTCATTGGTAGGTTCCAGGAGGCCGGTGAGCAAATATTCTTCTTTTAACGGTTGCGGCGCCAGTTTGGGGTAAATACACGAAGATCCCAGGAACAGCAGCTTTTTAACGCCGTGTACATAACTCTGGTGAATCACGTTGTTCTGAATCATCAGGTTATCGTAAATAAACTCAGCCCGGTAAATATTATTGGCGTGAATGCCGCCTACTTTCGCCGCGGCTAAAAACACGTAGTCCGGCTTTTCAATGGCAAAAAATTCTTGTACGGCTACGGTATCCCGCAAGTCTAATTCCTGGGAGGTCCGGAAAATAAAATTAGTATAACCTTCGGCCTCCAATTTTCTTCTCAGGGCCGACCCCACCATACCTCTATGGCCGGCAATATAAATTCGGGCTTCTTTCTCCATGCTGGAAAATATATTTTATTTTATGATGGCTTAGGTAATAGCAGTTTTCTAATTTCCTTTTTCGGCAAAGCTGCTGCGTTCTTTAAAAATGGTTATTTATTGCTATTTCGTTTTTTCAATCCGGAACTTAACTGCCGGAGATTTATAAATCTTCTTCCCAACAGCATTCGGATAAATATATCCGCATGAACCTGCGCGCTAGCCTTAAATAGTTGCTATTTCCTCACCCCCAGTAGTTTCACTCTAAATAAACGATAATTAATGTTGTATTACTATATTGGGTACTATCCCCTGGAGGGGATTATAGGGGTATTAATACAGACCGGGACAGAACTTGTCGGAAATCAATCTAAGAAAAACAACCACCCCTAACCCCGCCTTAACTAAGGCGGGGAACTGTTTACCTTTTTCTGCCATATTTAATTCCCATAAGTTGTGACGTTATCTATACCAGGTCTGATCAGGTAAACTTATTTCTTAAATCTTGCTCGCAGTTAAGTGCTGTTTTCCTCTCCCCAAACCCTTACAACAGGGGGACTTTTCGATTATTTCTGGAAGTCAGGCTTCACCTACTCTTTGTAGTTTAGCACTTTGTGGCCGCCTTCCATTAAGTAAGCATCGCGTTTAAATAAAGCTACGTCAGCTTCAATCATATCTTTCACCAGGGCCGGCAAATCGTACTTACATTCCCAGCCCAGTTTGGTTTTCGATTTAGTTGGGTCGCCAATGAGTAAATCTACTTCGGTAGGTCGGAAATACGCGGGATCTACGGCAATTACTTCTTTGCCAATTTCCAGTTGGTACTCCGGATTAGAACAGGATACTACTTTAGCGGTTTCGGTGGCGCCTTCTCCTGCAAAAGCAAGTTCCACGCCTAATTCTTCAAACGTCATACGTACAAAGTCGCGGACGGTGGTGGTGATCCCGGTGGCAATCACGAAATCTTCCGGCGTGTCCTGCTGCAAGATAAGCCACATGGCTTCTACGTAATCTTTGGCGTGCCCCCAATCGCGTTGGGCGTCCAGATTTCCCAGGTATATTTTATCTTGCAGGCCTAAAGCAATGCGGGCCGCGCCCCGGGTAATTTTACGGGTTACAAAGGTCTCGCCGCGCAACGGCGATTCGTGGTTAAACAAAATACCGTTAACGGCAAACATATTGTAAGCTTCGCGGTAGTTTACCGTAATCCAGAAACCGTACATTTTAGCTACAGCATACGGCGATCGCGGGTAAAAAGGCGTAGTTTCGGATTGCGGCACCGCTTGTACCAAGCCGTACAACTCGGAAGTAGATGCCTGGTATATCTTTGTTTTGCCGCCCAAGCCCAGAATCCGTACGGCTTCCAGGATACGCAACGTACCTAAACCGTCGACATTGGCAGTATACTCCGGCGTATCGAAACTTACTTTTACGTGCGACATCGCGCCCAGATTATAAATTTCATCGGGCTGCACTTCCTGGATAATGCGAATAATGTTGGTAGAATCGGTCAGGTCGCCGTAGTGTAACTTAAAGTGGACATTACTTTCGTGCAAATCCTGGTACAAGTGGTCAATGCGATCGGTATTAAAGAGCGAGGTTCTTCTTTTTATACCGTGTACTTCATAGCCTTTATCCAGCAGTAACTCCGACAAATAAGCGCCATCCTGCCCTGTGATTCCCGTGATTAACGCAACTTTTCCTTTCATGAAATTTATAAATATTTTATTGAATAAACTCTTCCCAAACAGACTCTTAAAAATCTTCGGTACCGGGCTTCGTTACCCGGATCAGACATAAATAATTGATTTCAGGTTGCTAAACAGAAAATCCAAGCGCTGCTCCTGCTCGTTCGCCCCCATACTAGTTTTAATATTATTGGTAAAATAACGACATAAATACGGGATTAAAAAGATCAGTAAACTAAAATAAGCATGATTAATAACCCGTATTAAACCCCTTAGAATTAAAATACAATAAAAAGCTGCCTTAGTACCACACTCAGGACTTTTTCTCTATTTTCAGAAATTTGCCAAACACATTTTGCTGATTTAGAATAGCAAACAGCAACCATAACTGATTCAATAAAAAGTTGTATGGGTTAATAGGAAGCGATTATTATAAAAATTAAAAGAGAGGTTTTACTGAAATGGAAGTAAAATAATGCGTTTGAAAAGAGACCTGTTCAATTGGTCGAAATAACTATCTGCTGCGCTTATGTAAAATATAAACATCTAATTATTGGCTGAAGAAATTACGGATGCAGGCGCAAATGTATTTTACCTGGTTCTCTTCTATGCCGGGCCAGAGGGGTAAACTTAAACTGGTAGCCGCAATTTCTTCGGTAATGGGGAAAGCGCCGGGAACAAACCCCAAGGTGGCGTAGGCTTTTTGTAAATGCGGTGGCACCGGATAATGAATTTGGGTACCAATGCCGCGCCGGAGCAGAAAGTTTTGGAGTTCGTCGCGCCGCGGGATGCGCACCTGGTAAATATGATAGACGTGGGTAGCACCACTGGCGGTAATGGGTAAGGTAAGCGCCGGCAAACCTTGCAGGTACGTATGATATAAATTGGCCAGATGCTGCCGTTCGGCAGTCCATTGTGGCATATACGGCAGCTTTACCCGGAGCAAAGCCGCCTGCAGTTCGTCTAAGCGGGAGTTAACGCCTATCCGGTCGTGCTGGTATTTAACTTCCGAACCGTAGTTCCGGAAAGCCCGGACTTGCCGGGCCAGTTCTGCCTGATTGGTGGTCAAAGCCCCGGCATCGCCGAAAGCACCCAGATTTTTAGTTGGGTAAAAGCTGGTAGCATTCAGGTGACCAAAACTGCCGGTTAACTCTCCATTATACGTGGCTCCCTGGGCCTGGGCATTATCTTCTACTACATATACCCCATGTTTTTGGGCTATTGTCATAATAGCTTCCATGTCGCAGGCTTGGCCGTAGAGATGAACCGGCAAAATAACTTTGGTTTTGGGGGTAAGGGCGGCTTCAATTTTTGTAGGGTCGATGTTGCCAGTACTGGCTTGGGGTTCTACGGGCACCGGGGTTGCGCCGGTGTGGGATACCGCCAGCCAGGTAGCAGTAAAAGTATGAGCCGGCACAATTACTTCATCTCCCGGACCTACCCCCAGTACTTTTAAAGCAATATATAAAGCATCGCAGCCATTTCCTACCCCACAACAATAGGCAGTACCGCTATAAGCAGCATATTCTGCTTCAAAGGCCTGCAGTTGTTCGCCCAGGATGTACCAACGGGTATCCAGCACTTCTTCCATTACCCGTAAGGCTTTTTCCCGGATCTGGCGGTTTTGGTATTCCAGCGAAAGATAAGGTATTTGTAGAGGCATGACGGCGCAAAAATAAAAGACCACCTTTAAACGGTGGTCTTTTATTTTAATTAGTATAAACTTTTACAAAAATAGATTTTGGCAAAGAATTGATAGCTTACTTCTAACTATTAATTTTCTTTCTATAGCAAGAATTTACTTCCGTAGTAGTTCGGTATAGAGGCAATAATAAAGATAAACTTTTGAGCAAATAACTTACTACCCCTCCTAAAACAGGAGGGGAACGCCTCATTATTGATTTATAATCTTGTTTCTTATATTAGCTTATCTTGATACTTATACCCTGATACTGGTGTCTATTTTCCTAAAAGGTAAGATGTGCTTTTTCGGCGGTATCTACGTTTTCCTTAAAGTATTCCAGCGTGCGTCTTAAACCTTCGGAGCGGGATACCTGCGGCTCCCAACCCAGAATTTCTTTGGCCTTGGTTATATCGGGGCGGCGCTTCTGCGGGTCGTTTTCCGGTAAAGGCTGGTAACCCAGGTTAAGCGGCGCACCGGTTAGCTTACAGATTTCTTCGGCAAATTCTTTTATGGTAATTTCGGAAGGGTTACCAATATTAACCGGCAAAGCATAATCGCTGAACAGCAAACGGTAAATACCTTCAATTAAATCATCAACGTAGCAGAAAGAACGGGTTTGGGAACCATCGCCGAAAATACTGAGTTCTTCGCCCCGCAAAGCCTGGCCCAGAAAAGCCGGCAATACGCGGCCATCGTTCAGGCGCATACGCGGGCCGTAAGTATTAAATATCCGGACAATGCGGGTTTCTACGCCGTGGTGCAGGTGGTAAGCCATGGTTATTGCTTCCTGGAAACGCTTGGCTTCGTCGTAGCAACCCCGCGGACCTACCGGGTTTACGTTGCCCCAGTATTCTTCTACCTGCGGGTGCACTTCGGGGTCGCCGTATACTTCGGAAGTAGAGGCAATTAACATACGGGCATTTTTGGCGCGGGCCAAACCTAATAAATTATGCGTACCCAACGAACCTACTTTTAGGGTTTGGATCGGGATTTTCAAATAATCGATGGGGCTGGCCGGAGAAGCAAAATGCAGGATATAATCCAAATGCCCCGGCACGTGCACGTACTTGGAAACATCGTGGTTATAAAACTCGAAATTGGGCAGTTTAAAAAGATGCTCAATATTCTGCAGATTGCCCGTAATCAGATTGTCCATGGCAATAACATGGTAATCTTCTTTAATAAAGCGGTCGCAAAGATGGGAGCCTAAAAAGCCGGCTCCCCCGGTTATCAGAATTCTTTTTCTTTCCATTCAGGATTAAGCTATATCGATAGTGGAGTGGTAGTGCGGTTTAACCCCGATGCCATAGTAGGTAAAGCCTACTTCTTTCATTTCTTTGCTGTCGTAGATATTACGGCCATCAAAAATAACTTTGTCTTTCATCAGGCGGCCCAATACTTTAAAGTTAGGCGAACGGAACTCCGGCCACTCAGTAATAATCAACAGGGCGTCGGCATCCAGTACGGCATCGTGCTGGTCATTGGCATAGCTGATATCGTCACCTAATATGTGTTTGGCTTCTTTAACCGCTACCGGATCGTAAGCTTTTACTTTGCCGCCGGCGGCCAGTATTTTCTCGATAATCACCAAAGAAGGCGCTTCGCGCATATCGTCGGTTTTGGGTTTAAAAGACAATCCCCACAAAGCAAAGGTTTTACCCGCAATACCTTCTTCTTTATAGTGTTCCTGTATTTTATTAAACAGCACCGATTTTTGGGCTTCGTTTACGTCTTCTACCGATTTCAAAATTTTCATTTCGTACCCGTTTTCCGAAGCCGTTCTAATCAAAGCTTTTACATCTTTCGGAAAGCAGGAACCGCCGTAACCAATACCCGGATAAATAAATTTATTGCCAATGCGGCCGTCGGTACCAATACCTTTGCGCACCATATTTACATCGGCGCCCATGATTTCGCACAAGTTGGCAATGTCGTTCATGAAGGATATTTTAGTGGCCAGCATGGAGTTGGCGGCGTATTTGGTCATTTCGGCCGACGGGATATCCATGAAAATAATGGGGTGACCGTTCAACAGGAAAGGCTTGTAAACTTTCTGCATGATGTCTTCGGCGCGTTCCGATTCCACACCCACTACAATGCGGTCAGGTTTCAGGAAGTCGTCGATCGCGGCACCTTCTTTCAGGAATTCCGGGTTAGAAGCCACGTCAAACTCCAGTTCCGATTCGCGCATTTTCAGTTCTTCTTCTACGGCAGCTCTTACTTTTTTGGCGGTACCCACCGGCACGGTACTTTTGGTTACCACTACCAGGTACTTGTTCATGTATTTACCAATGCTGCGGGCTACGGCTAATACGTATTTCAGGTCGGCACTGCCATCTTCGCCCGGAGGGGTACCCACGGCAATAAAGGCTACATCGGCATCCTGGATACTTTCTTCGATGCTGGTAGAAAAATTGAGCCGCTCTTTTTGAGAATTGCGTAACACCATTTCTTCCAGGCCCGGCTCATAAATGGGTAAAATGCCCTGACGCAGGTTTTCAATTTTTTTGGTATCGATGTCGATGCAAGTTACATCCATCCCGACCTCTGCTAAACAGGTACCGGTTACCAAACCAACGTATCCTGTTCCTACTACCGCTATTTTCATAATGCGTAATGATTAAATAATATTAATTTAAAATTATCAAAAGTTTAAGTAAATCACAAAATAAATTTAAACAAAATAGCTTATTTCATCCATTTTTTCCACCAGTACTGAAACACAATCAAAGCCCATATCCGGGCGTGTACGTCTTCCGGATTTTTAGAAAACAATTTTTGTTTTAAAGCCCGGATGCCGGCCACTTCAAAAATACCTTGCTCCTGGATAAAATCATCCGATAACAACTCATCGGTAATAAGCGCATGGAGTTCGTTGCGGAACCATTTGAGTAAAGGCACTTCGAAACCGTGCTTAGGGCGCTTATATAATTCCTCGGGCAGCATGGGCCGGAAGGCGTCCTGCACAATTTTCTTTTTTATGTCCTTGTCGATTTTAGAAGACTGCGGCAAGGAAAAGGCAAAGTTTACTACTTTGTAATCCAGGAAAGGGGTCCGCACTTCCAAACTATTCGCCATCGACATTAAGTCTACTTTTACCAGCATATCGTTTTGCAACACCAGTTGCATATCCGTGTACAGCACTTCGTTTATGTCGCCGTCCGGGTGCAGGTGTTCTAATATCTGGCGTTTGCGCTTTTTATAAATATTTCGGGCTATTTGCTGCCGGCTTTTTTTACTCAGGATAGATCTGGCTTCGTCTTCATCGGCCAGAGAAGCCCAATTATAATACCGGTCCTTGTGCGAAGCCGTCATGCCTTCGGCGAAGCGCTGAAAGTGCCGGATTTTATTGCCAAAAGCGGAATTACGGGATTTGGGAAGTACATCCCACAAAGGGCCTAGAGCCGTAACGGCTTCGGCGGCCATACCGCCCTGCCGCACTTTAAAATCGCCGAGGTGCTTGTTGTAACCGGCAAATAACTCGTCGGCGCCGTCGCCCGATAAAGCAACGGTTACTTTTTCGCGGGTACGTTTGCTCAGGATATAAACCGCCAGGGCCGACGAATCGGCAAAAGGTTCATCAATATAATCCAGCACTTCGAACAAGTGCGCATATAAATCGTTGTTGGTGAGCGAAAAAACGGTATGGTTGGTGTTATATTTTTTTGCTACCAGTTCGGCATAACGGGTTTCGTCGAAAAAAGGCTCGTCTTTATAACCTATAGAAAAAGTATTAAGTCTTTCGGTATGCCGCGCAGCCAAAGCCACAATAACCGACGAATCGATGCCGCCGCTTAAAAAAGCGCCTAAAGGTACATCCGCAACCAAGCGGCGTTTTACGGCATCATCCAGAAGCGTCACCAGCTTGTCTTTTTGCTGATCGTAGCTGAGCGGATTATTGTTTACTTTTTTCTGGTCGTACGGAATGCGGTACCAGGCTTTTTTGAGGACCCGGTTTTTTTTGATGTATAAGTAATGGCCCGGCTCCAGTTTGCGCACGCCTTTAAATATAGAAGCCGGCGCGGGTATATAATTAAACTGCAGAAACTGGTAAAGCGAGGTATAATCTATTTTGCGCGGTATACCAAACGCCAGCATTGACTTCATTTCGGAAGCAAACAGCAGTTTGTCCTCGTCTTTATAAATCAGCAAAGGCTTTACACCCATGCGGTCGCGGGCAATAAACAAAGCATCTTCTTCTTTGTCGTAGATAGCAAAAGCAAAAAAGCCATTCAGTCTTTTCAAGAATTTTCTACCTTCTTTTATATAAAGCTTCAGAATTACTTCGGTATCGGTGCCGGAAAAAAAAGTATAGCCGTTTTCTATCAGTTTCTGCTTTAGTTGCAGAAAGTTAAAAATCTCACCGTTGAACACGATGGTGTACCTACCCGATTCATCGGTCATGGGTTGGGCGCCATCGGTGGTTAAATCCAGAATAGCCAGTCGCCGGTGACCCAGGCCACATTTTTCAAAGTAAAAATGGCCCTGCGAATCCGGTCCCCGCTTTTCAATCGCATCGGTGGATGCTTTTAATTTATCAAGAAAATCGTGCCCTACATCGCTGAAGGCATAAACACCAGAAATTCCACACATAGACGGAACAAAATTAATATTTCTTTATACTTGAACAAACAAAAAATACAATATATTTAATAAGCTTAAAATCAATAATATATAGCCTATTTAAACTGTAAATAATACAATAACGTACTTTAAAATACCGGCTGTTTAGCTCCTACCCAATAAAATTAGCACGACCTGTTTAAACCCGCAATACCTTTCTGCCGGGCTTTAATTAATTGTATTATAGCGTGCAGACGAATTTTGCTTTAATTGGTTACTTATGGTTAAGCCTTAACCCGGCCCGAAATAAAATGGTAAATAAAGAAAATTAAATTTACCCGCTTCTTTTATTTTTACTTATTACAAACAAACAGCTGTTGTTGGAATATACAAAAAGTGCTAAAATACTTACCTCTTATAAAAACTATTGCGGTTTTACGGTAGGAGTTTATAAAAATATACTTGTACTTGGCTCGTAAAAAAACCAAAATTTAACCCTTTCGACCCGGATAACCAGGAGCTTTATTTTTGCAAAAGGTATTAATTATACTTTGTTAAACTTTTACCGATTATCTTTAATAGCACTGGCAATTTAAACTGGATTTTCCTTCGCCAGACTATGATATAAAAATCACCAACAAGCCGGCAAATCTTATAAGTACCGTAAAACCTGATTAATTTTTTCATGTAAATAAGAGCAGCTAAAACCCACCATTCGTGCTTATTTACGCTTCTGAGCCGATTTTACGGATCAAAATTATTTTTTCTATGCTTAAATTACTTTCTGTATAACAAATTCATCCATTATAATATAAATTCATAATTATCAATAAGTTAAATAAAAATATTCTATAATTTAAAACTTCACTTTTTTAGCTAATTTCTTTATCTTAACTTTAAGCCGGTCTAAAATCCGCATGATTTTATGTTTTGGCGTACATTGACACTTCAATCAAAGTATGGGCTGATCGGACTTTCGTTAGCACTTACTGTTTCCTGTAAAAACACCAGTACGGTTTTCAATTCTTCTTCCGACTCTGGTTTTGCGAACACGGACCAAAGAAAACTGGAATGGGAATACCAAAGGCGGGAACGGCAATTTGAGCGCCAGGAACGCCGGGCCGCTAAACTGGCTAAAACCCGCATCAGCAAAGATGTTCAGCAAGTAATCAGAACCGCCCGCTCCTATCGCGGCACCCCCTATAAATTTGGCGGCACCACCCGCATCGGCATGGATTGCTCCGGCCTGCTCTGCACTTCTTTTAAAAGCATCGATGTAAAATTACCCCGCAACTCTACCGATCAAAGCCACTTTGGCCGAGAAGTCCGGCCCCGGGATATTCGGGAAGGTGATTTGGTGTTCTTTAGTGCCTCCGGAAATCCGCGGCAAATAACGCATGTGGGTTTAGTAACTAATGTAAAAGGCAGAGATGAGATATTTTTTATACATGCCTCTACGCACCTGGGTGTAGTAGAAGATAATTTATACGCAGCCCATTACCAGAAAATATTTGTAAAGGCCGTACGGCCACATATTTAATTTTGTTTTATATTTACGACAAAATCTTAAAATTTATTTATATTCTGCAAAAAATACTTAACAATAAGTTAACAAATAGCCCAAAAACACAGATTAACTTTGCGTACGGAAATTATTTTCCGGATTTAAACAACCACTTACAATCAAGTATATAACAAAAACCCCTTTTATATTCAGTAATACCTAATTTTTATTTAATTATTCCTTATTTATTGTTCACAAACCAATCTTAGTAAAACCAAAAATTTGCACCAAAACAAACCTTTATGAAAAAGATTTATTGTAGGTTAATTTTATTGATTACCCTTCTTATTCCGCTTCAGTATAGTTACGGGCAAGGAGTTACCACTTCCTCCCTGACGGGAACTGTTACTGATGCGAGCGGAGAAGGTCTTCCTGGTGCTACAATTGTAGCCGTGCATACACCCACCGGAACGCGATATGGTACAGCCACCCTGTCAGATGGAAGATATACCGTTCCAAACATGAGAACCGGTGGACCTTATACCATCACTGTAAGTTTTATCGGCTTCGAAGATCAGGTTTTTAATAACATTTCGCTGCGCTTAGCCGAACCTTTTGTCCTTAATGTTAAGTTAGGTCAGGCAGCTACAGAGTTAACGGAGGTAGTAGTAACTGGTAACAGTACCCGGTCAGTACTAAATGCCCAGAGAACCGGTTCAACTACTAATATTGCCCGCCAAGAAGTAGAACGGCTACCAACTATTAGCCGTAGTTTAAACGATGTTATACGTTTAACACCACAAGCCAGCGCAACTTCAACGGGTGCTATTGGTGGTGGTAACTATCGCCAGAATAATGTTACGGTGGACGGAGCTGATTTTAATAATAACTTTGGTATTGGTGGTAACCTACCGGCTAATGGTTCACCTATTTCTTTAGATGCAATTGAAGAAATATCTATCAACGTTACCCCCTACGATATTCGTCAGTCCGGCTTTGTGGGTAGTGCCGTAAATGCGGTAACCCGTTCCGGAACAAATGAATTTAGTGGTTCTGCTTACACCTTTTTCCGGAATGAAAATCTGCAAGGCAATAAAGTGGGTTCTGAAACCTTTACAAAGCAGAATCTTGATGTGAATACGTATGGTTTCCGCATAGGCGGACCTATTATAAAAGACAAATTATTTTTCTTTTTAAATGCTGAAAAAGGAAACACGTTAAGTCCGGGCCAACAAAATATTGCCTCCTCACCTAGTCAGGTGTACGGCGCTTCGGGGACCGCTTCTAACGTGGTACGTCCAACTGCCGCCGATTTAGACATGATTAGCAACTACCTGCGCACTACTTACGGCTACGAAACCGGCGCTTACCAAGGCTATGATTTTATAAGCGATAATACCAGAATATTGGGCCGCTTAGACTGGAATATTAATAACAATCACCGGTTTACCATACGTTACAACCAGGTAGAAAGTAAAAACCCCAGCTTTGTTAGTACTTCCAGAAGTCCGTTAAGTAGTTTTTCCAATAGCCGTACAAGTAACTTCGCCTTACCTTTTAGCAATGCCAATTATTTTCAGGAAGCTAACTTTTATTCCGGTGCTGCCGAGTTAAACTCTACTTTTGGCAGATTTGCTAATACTCTTCGGGCAACTTATACCGATCAAAACGATCCACGTAGTTCTAACAGTGCAATTTTCCCGTTTGTAGACATCTTACAGGATGGTAACCCTTATACTTCTTTCGGCTACGAACCTTTTACTTTAGGTAACTTAAGAAGGGTAAAATCTTACTCGGTCGTTGATTACCTAACTTTCAATTCGGGCATCCATACCTGGACAGTTGGCGCTCAAGCTGACATGCAAAGTACCACTAATGGCTTTCAACGGTTTGCCACCAGTTATTATACCTTTAACTCGTGGGAGGATTTTGTGAGTGGTGCTAATCCGCGTGATTTTGCGCTTACTTATTCGCTGCTGCCGGGTTACGAACAAGCTTTTCCCCGTTTCAAATTTGCCCAATATGCAGTATTCGGACAGGATGAAATAGCCTTAACTGACAGATTCCGTTTAACCGCCGGCTTAAGACTGGAATTGCCAACTTACCTGAACGTAGATGAAATTCAAACCCATCCTTTGGTTGCTAATTTACAATTTGCGGGCGGTGAAAAAATAGATACTGGCGTATTGCCTAAAAACAGATTAATGTGGTCGCCGCGCATCGGTTTTAATTATGATGTTAAAGGTGACCGGACTTTACAAATTCGGGGTGGCTCGGGTATATTTACCGGACGGGTACCAACCGTATGGATTGTGGCGCAATCGGGCGATGCCGGCTTGTTGCAAGTAACCCAAACCTGGTCAGCTCCTAATTTGCCGTATGAAAATATGCCTTTTAATCCGGACCCAAATGCTTATCGTCCGGAAACCCAACCTACTCCTGGGGCTATTATACCCAGTACCATTAGCGCCACGGATCCGAATTTCAGAAATCCACAAACCTGGAAAAGCAGCATAGCCGTTGATGCCAAACTTCCTTTGGGCCTGGTAGGTACTTTAGAAGGTATTTACAACAAAGATTTAACGGTTGCCCTGGGCAGAAATCCGAATTTGGTAAATCCGGAAGCTTTAAATGTAACGGGCTATCCGGATAACCGCCCTATTTATCCAAACCTCAATACAAATAAATTCCTTAACCCGTTGATTAATGGTTTAGCGGTAACTCCGGGTACTGTTCCACCAGGTACAAATAGAGATGCAAGTGCCTTTAACCCAGTAGTATTGTACAACCGTCATGAAGGTTATTATTACTCGTTAATGGCTAAATTAGATAAACAATTCAGCAATGGTTTGTTTGCTTCCCTGGCTTATGTTAGAAGTGATGCGCGGGTTTTGTTTAGCGGCAGCGGCGACCAGTTAATTAATACCTGGTCTGGTACCGCGATTGTAAATAATGCCAACGATCCGGAATTAGGCTATGCAGATTATGTAGTTCCGAGCCGGGTAGTGGGTGCCCTTTCTTACCGGAAAGAATACCTGAATCATTTAGGTACTACTGTTTCTCTTTACTTAGAAGGATCAAGTAGTGGCCGGTTCTCTTATATCTACGGTTCTGATTTTAATAGGGACGGACAAACTAATGATTTGATTTATGTACCAAATGATGCTTCCGAAATTACTTTCACCGATTATAATTATGGATCAACTGCTAATCCAAACATTGTTACAGCCCAACAACAAAGCGAACTTTTCTTCGCTTACATTAATCAGGATGACTATTTAAAATCACGTAAAGGCAAATATGCGGAGCGGGGTGGCGCTAAACTACCTTGGCGCAACCAGATTGACTTTAAATTTGCCCAGGATATATTTGCCAATACCAGTGGTAAGCGCAATACCCTTCAGTTCACAGCCGATATTTTTAATATTGGCAACTTATTGAACAAAAACTGGGGTATCTATAAGACGGTAAATAATAGTTCTTTATTGGTTCCGACTAATGTTTCATCTTTAACTCCCGGAGGTAGTACCGTACCAACTTTCCGGTTGGCTACTGATCGCGGTCAGCCAATTGAAACTACCTTCCGCAATAATGTAAGCTTAACTTCTACTTATTATATGCAGTTTGGCTTCCGTTATATTTTTAACTAGGTTGCATATTAAATAAATAAAAAAGGCGGGGACATTCTCCGCCTTTTTTATTTACCATAAAATTTCTTATATCTATTTTGGAATAAGAAAAATTCTTCTACTTTTGCATTACTTTAGCAAACGGGGGATTAGCTCAGCTGGCTAGAGCGCTTGCATGGCATGCAAGAGGTCATCGGTTCGACTCCGATATTCTCCACTGATAAAAAAGCACTTACGGCATAAAAACTGTAAGTGCTTTTTTTGTACATACAATTTGCATACAACTATTGGATCAAGTCGAAGCGTTGTGGGGAGTGAAATATCTTGGTCGCTTTGCATCCTCAAGCACACCGAATAGATATTCGCCAATGGTGGTGTTATCACCAACCATTATATAGCCTTTCCGGACTTCTTGCCGGTAAACATACCTTAACCATGAGATAAGTATAACGCTAAAAGTACTCCTGAGCTTGCCGAAGGAACTAGCTGGTACTTTCAGGGGCATGCGCGCATGGCAAGCATGATCTTACCCAGCCCAATCGAATGCGTTAGACCTGTCGGCAGGCTTAGGAGGACCAGATAAAGTGTTTAATCTGGTAAAAACAAGAACTAAAAATGTTAAATTTCCTTAGCCTGACGGCTACGGTGACAATACTCGGCAAGGGCTATTAATTGGTAGGTTTTTAAATACCAAACAGCTTCAATTTTTTATTTACTATACTTAATAAACGTGAACCCGGGAATTAAAAGAATAGAAACAACTGCTTGTTGTAACAACAATAAGGCTAATGATCAGGTAGAAATATTTTCCGATGTTTTACCTAAATCGTTAGCCTTATGTAATTTATTATAGATATTGCCAAAGTGGTGGAAGTGTTCTGCTTTATTGGCGATTTCTGCCAGGAAGCCGCGCATTATTTCTCTTCCTATACCTTGCCTAAAGAACTCTATGCGAAGCCCCCTACCGGCCGCAAGCCTTTTCTTTCCAAAAGCGAGGTGCTCACCATGATGACTCTTCTTATAACTTATTAATGAGCCGTTGCCCCGGGCGCCAGAGCAGAATCATACAGTTTACTGTTTACCTCTTTCAGTTTATTTGCGGGCACTTTCATTACTTTCCGGTCGTAAGTCATCAGGCCATTGGTTTCTACTTCCACATCCGTGGTTTGGGTGTATACGGCCGCAGATAAACCTTTCTTTATAAGATCTTGCAGTTTAACGGTAAAAGATCTATATTTTTCGAAAAGCTCATCGGCGTTTTTAAAAGTTTGGTAGCCCCAGTTATTTTTTTGCTGCCAGGTATGGCCTTCCAGGGGTAGGCCCAATCCGCCAAACTCACCTAACACAATAGCTTGCTTGGCTCCAAACAAGTCGGCGCGCGGCATAGCCGGACCCGGATAGTGGTGCAAGTCAATGATATGCCCTACCGGATGGAAATTACCGCCACTGGCACTGTTCACTAGTCGCGATGGGTCTTTTTGCATGGTCCAGTTCACTATTTCCTGGGTCTTAAACTGGCCCCAAGCCTCATTAAACGGTACCCACACCACTATACTGGGGAAGTTGTACAGGTCATCCATAATCGCGGCCCATTCCGTGCGGTAAATTTTCTCCGACTCTGGGGTACGGGTCATATCTTCGCCCTCTCCTTCTATACCCGGGTGATTGCCCCAACTGGCGCCCAAATCGCCACTGGGCATATCCTGCCAAACCAGCATTCCTGTTTTATCGCAGTAATTGTACCAGCGGGCCGGTTCTACCTTTACATGTTTCCGGATCATATTAAAGCCCATTTCCTTGGTTTTATCAATATCGGAAATTAAAGCTGCTTCGGTAGGAGCGGTGTAAAGCCCATCGGGCCACCAACCCTGATCCAGCGGTCCGTATTGAAATACAAATTTGTTGTTTAACATCATGCGCTGAATACCTTGCTCATCGGGGGCTATGCTGATTTTGCGCATTGCAAAGTAGCTTTTTACCTCGTCTATTACTTTTCCTTTACGTACCACCGCTATGCGCATGTCGTACAAGAAAGGATTTTCCGGTGACCATAGTTTAGGATTATTTACCTTTAATGCAACGGTAGCGTCTGCCCGCACCAGTTGCTCGGCTACTTTAGTTTTTCCATCCCAGGCCGAAATCCGCAGTTGGTCATTTGCCTGAAGATTCTTTACCTGGGCTGATACCGTAAGCGTCTGCTGATCGATATCCGGGAAGTGTCTGGTGTCGGTAATGTGCGTTTGGGGTACAGACTCCAGCCAAACTGTTTGCCTGATACCGGTTACCGGCGTATACCAAATGCTCTCCGGCTTGTTTACTTGCTTGCCGCGGGGCTGCGGACCTTTATCGGTCGGATCCCAGACCCGCAGGGCAATTTCCTGCCGGTCACCTGGATTTAAGGCTGCGGTAATATCAAAAGAAAAAGGATCATACCCCCCTTGGTGGGCGCCTATATTTTGACCGTTTACATAAACATCGCATTGCCAATCTACCGCCCCAAAATGCAGCAATACATTTTGTTTTCGGAGTTTGGCAGGTATGCTGATTGCTTTGCTATACCAGAGTACACTATCCTGGCCTACGGTTTTGCCAATCCCCGACAGGGCCGATTCGATTGGATAAGGCACTAATATTTTTCCGGAGAAGGAAGTTGGCATTGTTTCCTGTTGAGACCGTGGTTGAACCGAATATTCCCAAAGTCCATTCAGGTTCTCCCAATTAGCACGTACCATTTGCGGACGCGGATATTCCGGCAGCGGTTTGGCAGGATTTACTTTTTCAGCCCAGGGCGAAACAATTCTTCCCGGCACCAGTTGCCAGTCTGATTTTTGGGCATTAACTATACCAACCTGCGTAAATAAGGAAAACAGGAAGATTACGTATTTTTTTTTCATGTTGTAGTTTTATTTGATGTATCTAATCATTATCAGTACCAACCTGATTTATTAAAGAACCTGTTTAGGATTTTCAAACAAATTGATAAATCCCCCTTTGAAGGGGGAAGGGGGATGTTAATTGCTAAGGAATATTTTCTTTTACAACTTTTTACACCCCTATAATCCTCTCGAGGGGATAGTTTAATTAGCTTTTTGCAAAATACTAAACAGCTTTAAGGTTAAAGGAACAAGACAGGTCTGTTAAATTTGCTTTAATATTACCTAGCAGCAGCCTAATCTATAAAGCAAGTTATCATTTTAAATCGTAAAGGCCCGGTATTTTTGTAAATACCGGTCTGGAATAAGTAATGCTTTGTAGAGCAGCTCTGTTAACACAAAAACCTATACCAACTGCTGGAACAAAAAATTCTATGTATATTCCGGCCAAAACGCAACATTGTGAAATATTTTTTTTCTTTTCTGATTTTACTATGGGTAGCGGCGTGCCAGCGGCCGCTTCAGCATAACCCTACTACCGCTACCGGTGTAAACAAATTTACCGATCCCGAAATCCGGGCTATTTATACATTACAGGACAAACGAAAAACTGATTCGCTGATATTGTACCTACATCACCTTAATCCGGTTTACCGCGCCGAAGCGGCCCTGGCTTTTGCTTCCGTGCAGGATAAAAAGGTTATTCCGAATTTAAGTAATTTACTAAAAGACAAAGCGGTGCCGGTGAGAAAGGCGGCAGCTTACGCCTTGGGGCAGATCAGCGATCCGGCAGCTGAACCGGCGTTAATAGAACAAACCAACCAGGAAGCCGCTCCGGCGGTGAAAGCCGCAATACTGGAAGCAATAGGTAAATGTGCCACGCAAAAAGGACTGGATTTCCTGGCTACTTTTGTCTCTCCTGACCCGGTTATAAAAGCCGGGCAAGCCTGGGGCTTATACCGGACCAATGCCAAAAAATTAAATTATGTAAAAGCCGTTGCTACTGCAACCCAAATACTTCTATCACCAAACAGCCCGGCGGCGCATTTGGGAGTTACTCATTTTCTAGCCCGTACGCCCGGGCTCGACCTCTCCGGCCACGTTGTACTTATTACAAAAGTTGCTCTATCCGATCCATCGGCGGATGTGCGGATGGCGGCTGCGCAGGCACTGGGCAAAATTAAAACGGGTCAGGCAACTGCTACCCTGATACAACTGGTGCAGCAAGATCCGGATTACCGGGTACAAATTAATGCGCTCCGGGCTTTAAGCAACGCTGATTTCCTGCAGTTAAAAGAAGCGGTTTACAAAAGCCTTACGCATAAAAACCCCAACCTGGCTTTGGTAGCGGCAGACTTTCTGCTGGCCCAAGCCCCGGCGCAGGAAGAATCCCGCTTACTGGCCAGCGCCCAAAGTGCCTCTAACTGGCGGGTACGGGCTACTTTGTACGGAGCAGTTTTAAAGCTACATCCCAATAATACCTCGGTTCAGGCTACTATCCGGACTTTGTATGCCCAAACAACTAACCTGTACGAAAAAGCGGCCTTATTATCAGCCTTGGGCCAGGATATGAGTGCTTACCCTTTTATTCAGAAGGTTACTTTCTCCGGTGCTTCCCCGGTACTAGCTTCTTATGGCATGCAAGCCCTGGCCGACATCCGCAGTAACAAAGCTTTTCCCGCGGCTTTTAAAGATACTTTCGTAAAAATTTTCCGGCAAGCTATTGCCTCGGAAGATCGGGCTATAATGGGTATTGCGGCCGGAGTACTGCAAAAACCGGAGCTTAACTTCCGGTCAGCTTACCCGGACTATAGCTTCCTGAAAACCGCGCGCGATAAACTTATTTTACCCCAGGATATGGAAACTTACCTGGAACTGGATAAAACCATAAACTTTTTCGCAGGTACTGCACCTGCATCGGTTGCCCAAAACCCTTTCAACCACCCTATCGACTGGCAGATAATCCAGAAACTGTCCCGTAACCAACAAGTACGCCTCACTACACCCAAAGGCAATATAATGCTGCAATTATTTGTAGAAGAAGCGCCGGGCTCCGTGGCTAATTTTGTTTCTTTAACGCAGGCCGGATTTTTCAACGGCAAAAACTTTCACCGGGTCGTGCCTAATTTTGTGGTGCAGGGCGGCGATCCGCGGGGCGATGGCTGGGGCGGCACCGATTATTCCTTGCGCTCAGAATTGGCCGACTTACGCTATCTGGAAGGTTACGTGGGCATGGCTTCGGCCGGTAAAGATACCGAAAGCTGCCAATGGTTTATCACCCATTCGCCTACTCCGCATTTAGATGGGCGTTATACTATTTTTGCCAAAGTAACGGCCGGTATGGAAGTGATGCATCAATTGGAAATAGGCGATAAGCTCATAAAAGTAGAATTAGTAAATTAGGCATTTGCATATTTCTGTTTCTCTCGATATAACTTTTAAATAGTAAAATCCCCAAATCAGCTCCTTATATATGAGGCATTATCTTGTTCTAAATTACGACTGTTTTCACTTGCCCAAACATCTTCATTTTACAAAAAAAATGCACTATAAACCATAATATATTATTTAAACTATATTAATTTTTAATATATAAAATTTTTAAAATATTTTATAGATCATTAGGTTGAAATCAAATTAATTTTCTTCATATTTAGCATTATATCAACTTGTTAAATATGATAAACATTTACAAAACCTGTTTTTTAATCTGTTTTTTCTTTTTGCTAATTCCGGCAATGGCGCAGGAAAAATCGGGGCATAGCTTTATGAAGCTGGGGAATATTTCGATGGACGATTTAAAGATGACCCGCTATGAACAGGACACCAGCGCCAGCGCAGTTGTTCTTTATGATGCCGGCAAATCTTATTTTT
>Ga0210040_10000657_pt1 | contig 56533 bp, 41 predicted proteins | sample CryGeyCG12114_NA_FD_185462 | JGI IMG/M metagenome (GOLD analysis project Ga0210040, IMG submission 185462) | Groundwater microbial communities from aquifer - Crystal Geyser CG19_WC_8/21/14_NA (SPAdes) (version 2) | ecosystem: Environmental > Aquatic > Deep subsurface > Groundwater | place: USA...
GCTTAACCGAAGTAACCGATAGTGTGGTATTGGTAGTATCGGAAGAAACCGGGCAAATATCACTGGTAAAAGACGGACAAGTATTCCGGAACCTGGCCGTATCGGATCTGCGCTCCCGCTTAAACCATTTCCTCTTCGACATTGAGCCCAAAACCGCCATTGAGAAATCATCTGCTTCGGCAGCTTAATTAAACCAGGCAAACTAAAATTTAAGTAAACAGCCACCAATATCAGGATCTTGGTATCAAGATTAAATTATAGGTGATAGGTAGATGTAATATACCGTATTATAAATATTTAAGCGACTGTTAAATAAATATAATTTTGTCGGGTTACTTGGTTTCTTACCCTGTTGTTTTTATTAGGTATAAAAGATAAATATTGGGTTTACTTTAAACTAGGCAAAAAGTAGTCTATCAAAGCTCCCCGGAAACACTTACTTCAGGTAATACACCGGTGCACCTACGGTTTTATTTTATATAAACTCCGGTAGCATTTTATACGAGTTATTACCCGTGTTTATAAACACGGCTGTTTAGCAGCTGGAAATATATTTAAGTGCTGGCAAATTGAAAGATAAGGTGTGTTTGTTGCCGATGAATAGAGCTATTTACAGTATAATATAGGGCTGGCTTTCTTTTAAACTGGTAAAAAAGCAAGCGGTGACACTGATTTTATAGTTTTCTGTAAAATTGCCTTCGAATATTGGAAATAATGCCTTATGTACTAGTATGTTTATTAAACATTTCCTATATTCATAACAATATGCAAAGGGCGGCAATATTTATGGAAGAAATTAATTATGAGTCCGACGATAAAGCAGTTGCTACTCCGGACATAGTGCTGATAACCGAAACTACTCCGTTTATCTACAAGTTGTGCGCCATCTTTGATTTAAAGTATATGGAACAAGGTGCCTTTTCAAATATTGTTAGAGATTACATAAGTAAAAAATACCCTGCTTTCCTTGAGACTATTTCTTACCATGCTGATGGGTCATTTGATTGTACTATCAAAAATGCTAAAGGGAAATTTTCCGTATGGATTGCCACCTACGATTCTGAAATTACTTTAGGTCTACAAGCTGCAGATGGTAATTCCGATTGTCATACTCATATGAGTTTTTACGGTGAAGAGCCTACTGAACAACTTGAGGCTATGAAAAATTATTTAGAAGATATATTCTCAAATAAGTTACTCTTCATGCAAAGTTCGCTTTCTGGCTATAGTTGGACTAATAACGTTGAACACACATTGAAAAAAAAGAAGAAAACCGAGTCATTTAAATTATTTAGATGGAATGAATCATAATCATCATTAAAGCCGAGAGTAAAAAAGACGAACGCACAACAAAACCTATAGTGCATAAACGCACCATAGCAGAGACGTTGGGCACAATTTTACGAATGACAGCTACAATAAACAAATGACAGATTTTTCAGTAATTAGCTCTATACTTTCTTCGTTAGACATTGCTAAGTTTGTTCGAGATAAATATTCATTGACAGCGTCTACAACTTGCAAGCTCTTAAAAACTGGTATCAACCATACTTATCGCATTGACAGCAAAAATGAAAGTTTCATTTTTAGAATCTATAGCTACAATTGGCGAACGAAGGAAGAAATAACAGAAGAGTTGAACTTGTTGCAACTTCTAAAGAAAAATAATATTTCCGTTTCATACCCCATTGCAGACACTTCGGAAAACTTTATTCAATCCATAAAAGCACCTGAAGGACTACGCTTCGCTGTTTTGTTTTCCTTTGCGAAAGGACATAAAATTCTCAATTACAGGAAAGAAACACATTTTGAAGTTGGCAAATTGATGGCTCAAATTCACACGCTGACAAAGGGCTTAGAGCAAAAGAGAATTAACTACACACCGGACACTTTACTAAATCAATCACTTGAAAATATTCGAGAATTTCTTGGTGACGAAACAGACGAAATGCAATTTCTGATAGTAACCCGACCATTATTGGAAAAGGAGTTATTAAATGCGAACAATCAGAATTTACGGAAAGGTATTGTTCATTTAGATATATGGTTTGACAATCTGAACATTTCAGACAAGAATGAAATTACTCTTTTCGATTTTGACTTTTGTGGAAACGGTTGGCTTTGCTTAGACATTGCTTACTACGTTTTGCAATTGAATAGCACCGAAAAAGACGAAATTGAACTAGCCGAAAAATTGGAGGCATTTTACAGTGGTTATCAAACGGTAGAAAAAATCAGCGATGTGGAAAGACGACTAATTCCGATTTTGGGTGTTTGCTTGTATTATTTTTACTTAGGTATTCAGTGCAGCCGGTTTGACAACTGGTCTAACACATTTTTAAACGAAGTGTATTTAAAGCGCTTTATTACCATCTTGATAAAAAACTATTATGAAAAGACTAAACAAAATAAAATCTGTGCATAACAAGGTATTGCCCAAAGCGGGGCTGATGCAGTACTATTGGACTGACGGAAGTAATTGAACATAAGTAATTCTGTTAATCGGTAGAACTGAAAATCCCTCGCCTTCGGCAATACCCCGAATGTTAGGCAACATTAAGAATGAGAGCGGATGAAATATATAAGTATGTATTAGAACACCAACTTGTTACCTGAGGTGCGTTGAAAAAGACGGGGAGTAGATTTGCGTAGTTATTGTAGAACAATTGTTCAAATTTAATAGGACTTAAGTATTTTAAGCTGGCATGTCTTCTTATCGGATTGTAATACATTTCAATATACTCAAAGATTTCAGTTTGGGCATCTTATTTACTTGTAAAAGCGCCATCTTGCATTAATTCTGCTTTAAAGCGGCTGAAACAGGATTCCATAAAAGCATTATAATAAGCATTATCTGCCCGGCTCATGCTCTAAATGGCTTTTTTGCCATCAATCAACATCCGGAAAGCCTTGCCCGCATACTGGCCACCCCGGTCAGAGTGGATTCATATTACCAGCTAGCTACCAGCTTATCATCTTACGAGAATATAAGTCCATCCACACGGGCAGGTACATAAAACTGCCATTGGCCATGGCAATATAAGTTATATCGCCCACCCATACCTGATTAGGTGCTACTGGAAAAGATTGCTCTAGCAACAGATTAGGACTAATGGGGTACGGAGTGGTGCGGGGAACAAAACTGGACCTAAACGTTGGTTATCTTCGGAATGGCTGGATGGCTTTGAGCCCGTTCTTTTGCATTACTCGGCTGACCTGATAAATTCTATTAAGCGGTAGTGCTAAAATTTCCCGCCTTCGGCAATACCCTGCCCATTATACCCACATTTTAATAGTTTATTTGACATTATAACCGATATAGAAAACTACATCAGCATTGAGCAAAAAATATTAGCCGGACAAGCCGTTTTTACAAGTACCCGTGTTCCGATAGCGACACTTTTCTGCATTTAGAAAAAGGAGTTTTTATTAAACGAATTTTCAGAAGGTAGCACTACGATAAGCCAAGAACCCGCCATTTATGTATTAGATATGGTTGAAAAATAATAGCTTCTTAAAATACAGAACAGCTATACGAAACTGCTGCTTAACAAAAACTCAACCAAGTAGCTTAAACCTGTCTTTTTAAGACATGAAATTTACCCGTCTACGACAATGGTTGGAACTTACCAATATCCTGGCTACTTTTTGGTAATCGGGATATTGGTAAGTTCCGTTATGCCTAATACAATTCGTGGCCTCCAGCCTAAATCAAAAAACAGTATTAATTGGCGGTTACTTTTTTCAGAGAACTAAGATATTCTACCAGGTTTATTAATTCTTTCTCCGATATACCTTGTTGCAGGTTGGCCGGCATTAAAGATTTATCCATTTGCTTTTTAGAAACCACATCTTTTATGGCGTAACTCATTACGGTTCCGCCGGGTAAGCGCAAGTCCAGTTTATCTTCGGTCTGGCTACCAATAATGCCCACCATCTGGCTGCCATCTTTTAGCTTAAGCGTATAGCCTTCGTAGCCAAAACTAATGCCGGCGTCCGGGTGCAAAATAGCCGTATACAAAGCTTGTTTGGGTAGTTTACTACCTATTTCGGATAACTCCGGCCCAAACCAGGCACCTTCGTTGTTTACTTTGTGGCACACACTACAGGTCTGGGCAAAAACAACTTTGCCGTTAACCGGATCGCCGGTGGAAGCTGCTAACTGGGCTATCGGGGGTAATGGTTTGCCTTCACGAGAAGGCTTTTTAAAATAGATGGCTGCTACTTCTTTTACGTCTGGCCGCCAGGCGCGTAAAAGCACCGTGCCGGCGGTTTCTTCCAGTGCAACCGGAATCTTTTTGTTTTTAACCATTTCTACCAACCTATCTTCGCCGCTGCCGCCGGAGCCCAGCTTTTGTAAAGCCAGTTGCCTTATTTCCAGCGGTTGTTTGGTGTCCAGCATCACGGTTTGCAGTAAGTCTTTCACCTGGCTACTTTCGTAACTACCAACCGAGGTTATCATGCCCTTAGCTACCTGCGGATCTTTACTGTTTAGCGCTTTTGTTACTACTTCCACCCCACCCGGTGCTTTTATCAAAGCCCGAGCCGCATTTTTTGCTGTTTCGCTGCCCGGATTGGTTAAAGCCAATGCTTGTAATTCCTGGTTGTATTCCGGCAAGCCGTGTTGCTCCAGTAACATGGTAAACTGTTTGGTATTGCGCGATGCCTCAATGGTCCGCCGTAAGGCCGCCTGGAATTTGGCATCTTTCTGCCCCGCCTGATCGCTATGTTGCAAAGCCAGGGAAGTAATCTGGTTTTGTACCGGGTTGTCGCCATCTAATAAACTGGCTAAAGCGCTTTGTTTGGCTGGTGATACGGCCTGAAAATCGAAAGCCCGGAAATAATGGGGCAGATCAGTGGCGTTATGGGTATTCTGGATAATCTGAGCCAGCTTAGGCAAAGCTGCCGCCGACCGCACCCGCCAGATAATATCCTGGTCGGCTGCTTTGGTAATATTGGCACCACCTTTACCTGCCCAGGCCGCAAAGAAAGCGTCGGCTTGTAAATCAGAAGCAATACCCAATGTTTCCAAATACCAACGGTCTTGGCCGTCGTACTGCCGGGCCAGGTCGGCCCAAATAGCGGCCGCCTCGGGTGCTTTACTATAACGTAAAGCCAAAGCTACTTCCCGCCGGATTTGCGGATTGGTATCATTGGCCCAGGCTTTTAAAACCGGAATTACATCCAGCTTTAGTTCCTGCGCCGCCCGCAAGCCGGTAATCCGAATATTAGCATCTTTATCCTGGTAAGCTTGTTCCAAGTATTTTGTTCCGCGGCCCTCTATCCGGCTGAGCAGCCACAAAGCCCGGGCCCGCTGCCGCGGCTCTCCGTTTTTCCAGAGCTTGGCCAGGGCTTTTTCTGCTTTACGCCCCATCTGGTGCAGACTGGTATAAGCCTGGTACCGGGTATCTAAATTAGGACTTTGTAAAGATTTTACGGCACCAGCAGCCGTTCTTACTTCCATTTTGGGTATGATATACGGTGTATTGGGCGGTGCTACCCGGAACACACGTCCTTTCTGGATTTCTCCCTGCTGGTGGCCGCCCACCCCCGGATCGTACCAATCAGCAATAAACAAGGAGCCATCCGGCGCCACGGTAACATCCGAAGGCCGGAACCACTGATCTTTTACGCCAGTCACCAGATTAACGGTTTCGGCTTTGTAACCGGCCCCGTCGGGCGTTACCGGGTAAGACCGCACCACGTTAGGCCCCGCATCTGCATGAATCATCTGGTTTTGAAAAACTGCGGGCAGTAATTTTCCTTCGTAGATCAGCATGCCGGTAGGCGATCCGGCCCCGGTTTGCAGTAAATTGGGTACTACACCCGGATCGTTCAGATGCCAGTGACGTAAAGGAATTTCGGTTTCCTGACCGGTACGGTAAGCACTCCAGCCAGCCCCGGTTTTTTCGTCCTGGTAGCCGTAGTTGCCATACGGTAGCACGTAGTTAATTCGCACGCCCCGGTTCCCGTCATCGTCATTATCCGATTGCCACAAAGTGCCGTAAGAGTCAACGGCCACTTCATAGTTGTTCCGGAAATTATGGGCCAGTACTTCAAATTCGCTGCCATCGGGGTTGCAACGGAACACCATGCCCTGGCGGTACGGTTTACCATTATTGGCAACCACATTGCCGGCCTGGTCTACAATGGCTTTGCCGTTTTTATCTTTTATCTGCTGGCCTTCGTTGCCGAAATTAAAATAAAGCTTTCCGTCCGGTCCAAACGTAAAAGTATGCATACCATGATCGTGCTGAGTGCCGCCAATTCCGGTAAACAATAATTCTTTTTTATCAGCTTTGTCATCTCCGTCGGTATCAGTAAACACAAATACATTGGGCGAAGCCGAAACAATAACTTTATTGCCCATTACTGCAATGCCCAAAGCAGCATCCACGTCTTTCCCTTGGTAAAAAACTTTTTGCTTATCGGCTTTGCCGTCGCCATCTACATCTTCCAGAATCAAAATCCGGTCGCCTTCCGACCGGCCTTTATTTTCGGGGTTATGCATCAGCCGGTAATTAATAACTTCGGTTACCCATACACGTCCTTTGGCATCAATATCCATGTTCGTGAGGTTCATGGTCATGGGAGCCGTGGCAAAAGTTTTAGTTTCCAGACCAGCAGCCGTTTCCAAGCCTTCGGTTTCCGGATCAGCCACCTTTAATTTGGCTTTGTTCATATTAAAAGCAAAGCTGACCGTGAGCAAGGAAGCCAATACCAGGCCGGCACCGGGTTTCAGGAGCCGGTGTTGCATAATTGACTTTAGGCCGGGCAAAAAGTTTTTAAACTTCATATTTTAAGATGTTTACTGAATACCTGTGGTGGATATTTTATCTATTAATTGTTTCTTACGCGATATCGCAAATTTGTACGCCTTGCTTGAGAGAAGCTAGTTTATCTTCGCGTTTAGGAATAAATTCCTGGGCTACAAAGCCCTTGTAACCCGTATCCGCAATAGCTTTCATAATGGCCGGGTAATTCAACTCCTGCGTTTCATCTATTTCGTTGCGGCCCGGCACACCGCCGGTGTGGTAATGCGAAATATATTTGTTGTATTTTTTAATGGTGGCTATGACGTCGCCTTCCATAATTTGCATGTGGTAAATATCATACAACAACTTAAACCTATCCGAACCTACTTTATCGGCCAGGGCCGCGCCCCAATGCGTCCGGTCGGCCATATAGTCGGCATGGTTTACTTTGCTGTTCAGCAATTCCATTACCATGGTTACCTTGTATTTTTCGGCAATAGGCATCAGGCGTTTTAGGCCAATGGCAGCATTTCCCATGCCTTTTTCATCGTCCATGCCCCGGCGGTTACCCGAAAAACAGATAATCTGGTTAAACCCGGCTTTGGCTACCAAGGGGATTACTTCTTCGTAACTTTTTACCAGCTCATCGTGGTATTGCGGGTCGTTAAAACCTTTATCGATGCCCTTTCCGGCACCCCAGGGCAAGGCCGAAGTTAAACCGTATTTCTGGATGGTTGGCCATTCATCCGGCCCCACCAGTTCAATAGAAGTCAGGCCTATGCCTTTAGCGGCTTTGCAAAGATCGTCTAAATGAATCTTATCGTAGCACCAGCGGCATACCGAATGGTTGATCTTACCTTTTAGCTGCGGATCGACAATGGCTTCGGCGGCGGCCAAGCGGTTAGTCAGAGAAGCTCCAACACTCAGCAGGGCGGCGCTGCCCGCTATTCTTTTGATAGCTGAGCGGCGGGAATTTTTATTTTTCATATTGAAAAGGATTTTAGCTTGTGGTAGAATAAATTAAGTTCCTAAAAAATTTTTTAGGGAGGTTAAAAGCATACGGCAGTTTAAAAATTCAGGCTTAAAAATGTAATTAGTCTCAAATATTACTAAATGAACCTGTTTAGGATTTTCAAATAAATTGATGCCCCTTTGAAGGAGGCAGGAAGATATTAATTGCTGAAATACATTTTCCTTTACAGCCATTCACCCCTCTACTACTCCCTCAATAGACTAATTTACAGTTCCTTGCAAAATACTAAACAGCTTCAATATGGCATTTTTTGAACTAACAAGCAAATATGATTATAGCCTTATTCAAGTGATTTGTAAGCTTAATTAAAAATATATCTATTTTATATTTGTATCATAAATTTGCTTTTATCAGCATTGAGTTATTTATAGTCCGGCAACACATTATTATAATTTCCCCTAATCAGGTTTATAACTCAAATAAAAGGGCTCAAACCAGTACTACCGGTTAGAGCCCTTTTATATTTAACCCTCAAAAAGAATTATCTTGTTTTACGAGGATATAAGTATAGACCTTCATTATTATTTTAAATTACCAATTAGGGTTCTGTTCGATATTTGGATTGGTATTTAGTTCGTTTTGCGGAATTGGAAAATAAGCATGTCTGGCTTCATCAAAGAACTGGCGTCCTTCTTTATCGCTGTTAGCAATTTCTTCTTTTAGTAATCCCCATCTTTTCAGATCGTAGAACCGTAATCCTTCCCGGAAAAATTCTACCATGCGTTGATGTCTGATTTCGGCCATCATTTGTTCTTGGGTAAACCCTGAGGTAAGATCTGCTAATTTGGCTCTGGTTCTGATGCGGTTTACTAGTGGGTATGCTTCTGCTGTTCGGCCTTGCATGGTTAAAGCTTCTGCGTACATTAACAAGATATCAGCATAACGCAATGCTTTTTCGTTAATTTCCGAAATCCAGATACCCTCGTTTTCATCCCACCAGTTTTGGTACTTCCTGATTCTGGATTTACTGCCAAAAACTTCGGCAAATTCACTGTATGGTTTACCGTAGTACATAGCTTCCGGATAGTCCCAAACAATGGATGCATACATACGGGGATCGAAATCGCCTTCAATAGTTTTCTCCTTTTGAAACTCATTGAACATTTTATTGGTAGGAAAAGCCTCAAACCACCCGCCTACTTCGGTAGGAGCAAATTCCTGGGCAGTTGTAGACCCCATGGATTCATTAGCATTTTCTCCTGCCCAAGGCTGCGAACCACCCACATTCTGATTTTGAACCTCAAACAACGACTCTACGTTGTTATCATATTCTTTCATGAAGTTTTGTCCGTAATCGGCCAGTAAGTCATAATTATAAGGAGATTGTGATTGTCCATTTGGTTGCGCCAAAAGCTTAAATTCACCTTCAGCTTCCGCCCACTTCTTCTGATATACATACGCTTTACCTAAATAACCGATGGCAGCACCTTGCGTAGCTCTGCCCACCCACTCTGCCGGGTAAGAAACAGGCAAGTTAGCTTTCGCCTCCATCAAATCGCTTTCCACTTGCTGCCATACTTCTTCTTCCGGCGACTGCTTTACAAAATAATCCTCTCTTATTTGCGGTACCGTGGTAATAACAGGAACGGCCCCGAAGTTAATTGCCAGGTGAAAATAGTTTACTGCCCGGAGAAACTTAGCTTCCGCAATAAATTTAGCTTTGGCTTCCTCTGGAATATCGGCATTTGGCGTATTCTCTATTATTTGATTAGCCCGAAAAATACCGGTAAAAGCGGTAGCGTACAAGTTAGAAGGCGTACCGGTAGTGGCGTTATTTGTAAAAGTAGAAAGCTGGTACAAATCCTTTACATCGTTACGGATGAAAAAATCGTCGCCGCGGCCATTGGTTAGTTCAATGCCTCTAACGGCCCAATATCCATTTTCCTGCTGCTTTAAGGTCTTATAAGTAGCTGCCAGCGCGGATAAAACATCATTTTCAGTTTTCCAGAAGTTTTCTTTGATTATAAAATTAGGGTTAACCTGTTCAAGCTCCTCGGTACAAGCCGCCATAGAACAGGCTAAGAGAAGTATATATAATTTACGTTTCATGATAATGCTTTTTAATTTTAGAAAGAAAGTTGTACCCCTAACATGGAGGTTCTGGCTAAAGGATAGGCCGCATGGCCAAAATCCACCCCACGGTCTAATACCGATCCTGTTCTACCCAAATCAGGATTGTAACCCTGATAATCGGTTATAGTAAATAAGTTATCGAAGCTTAAGTACAAACGGCAACTGCTTATCTTAGCAGCTTGTAAAGCTGTAGTAGGTAAGGTATAACCAAACTGCAAAGTTCTGAATCTTAAATAAGAACCATTCTCTAAAAATCGGTCGGAAGTTTGGGAGTTCAGGTTAGGATCGTTAATGACAGCTCTTGGGAAATTGGTATGGTTTTGAGGTGTCCAGGCATTTAAAGTAGCCGTAGAATAATTAAAGTTCAGGTTCATACTTTCTAAATCCTGGCGCAGACCATTATAGATTTTATTACCTTGGGTTCCCTGGAAGAAAAGATTTAAATCGAAGCCCTTCCATTTTATATTCCCACCAAATCCGTAGGTAAAGTCAGGTGTCGGGCTTCCCAGATACTGGCGGTCATTCTGATCTATCTGGCCATCGTTATTGTAATCTACAAACCTGATGTCACCCGGCTGGGCATTCGGCTGTATCAGTTTCCCGTCCTGGCTATGTGCATCCACTTCTTCCTGAGAATTAAATATACCGTCTGTCTTAATCAGGTAGAATGCGCCCACCGGCAAACCGGCTTGGGTTACCGTTGCAGAAGAACCATGGTGCGTAGGTTGGCCACCAAAAATCTGCTGCGACCCGGTGCCCAGGTTTTCTACCTCATTTTTTAAGGTAGAGAAGGTCCCCGTTAATTGGTAAGTAAAATCATTTACGGTGTTATTGTACGATAAAGCGGCTTCAAAACCTTTGTTTGTTATCTGTCCGGCATTAATGTAGGGAGGTCTGCCGCTGGCACCGGTAGATAAGGGAATGGGTACCTGGAGTAGGATATCCGTATTCTTTCTGATGAAATAGTCGGCGGTAAAGAAGAGCTTATTATCAAAAAAGCCTAAATCGGTACCAACATTCAAGGTTTTAGAGCTTTCCCATTTTATATCGGGGCTAGCAAAAGCGGTTTGGATAGCGCCTGGCCATAAATGTTGTGGCTGACCGATTACATAGTTTAAGTTAGATGATATTAATGATATATAACTGTAATCAGGTATTTCTTGATTGCCTAATTCTCCGTAACTGGCCCGAAGTTTAAGCATGCTAATAGTTGATTGTAGGGGTTCGAAGAATTTCTCACTGGAGGCATTCCAGGCAAACGCTAACGAAGGGAAGTTGCCGTATTTATAACCATTACCAAATCTGGATGAACCATCTCTCCGAAGAATAGCAGTTAATACATACCGGTCATCATAAGAATATACAATTCTTCCTAAATAAGAAATTAAGGCATTTTCCCAGGCTTCACTTCCAACTGCTGTATTTACAATACCTGCATTCAGAACCCGTATGCCAGTTGGCATGCCGCTTTTCCGTCCATCCAGGGTGCGATACTGCGTATTTTGATACGTGTATCCGGCCAGGGCCTGAATATTATGCTTGCCAAATAACTTGTCATACGACAAAGTGTGTTCTTGTAAGAAATAGTTGGTTTGATTTCTCCGCTCGTATAAATCGGCGTCTAAATTAGTAAACAGGGCACCAACTTGGTAGGGCTGGGTATATTCGTTATAAAACCCGGAAGTATTGGTATACCCCACATTGAATTTATACTTCAATCCATCAATTATAGAAACTTCCGCGAAAGCGTTTATGATGGCCTTATTCACGTTATCTTCAACATCCCTCAGATTTAACTGTGCAACCGGGTTAGCAATATCTACCACCGGTCCGTAAGCCCCGCCATACCCACCGATAGCATCGGGGTTATAAACACTAAACACCGGAATCATTTTAATGGCCGAACCCACCGGGTTACCACCCTGTCCTCCAATTCCACCGGTTAGTGGGTTAGAAGTTTCTCTACTCAGAATAATCGTTTCTCCAATTTTTACTCTTCCTTTGGTAAAGTCCGATTTAAGCCGCAGGTTCCAACGGTCATAACCGGTATTCTTCACGATACCATCCTGGCTCAGGTAGCCCCCCGATAGGCTGTAGGTATAATCATCGCCGCCGCCACTGGCCGCTAAGTTATAATTCTGCATGGGAGCGGTACGATATATCTGGTCCTGCCAATTTGTGCCTTCCCCTAAAGTTTCCGGATTCTGGGCAATATCTAACCTTTGCAGCCCGGCTGCATCGTAAGCCGCATTGCTCACGGTGGCCCACTCCGAAGCATTGAGTAAATCTAACTTCTTGGTTATATTCTGGACGCCATAATAGGCATTAAAATCTATCTGGGTTTCTCCTTTTCGGCCGGTTTTGGTGGTAATCAGTACTACGCCGTTAGCCGCGCGCGAACCGTAAATGGCCGCTGCCGATGCATCTTTCAGGATATCCATAGAAGCAATATCCGTAGGAGCCAGATTATTAATATTATCGACCTGTACCCCATCCACAATGTACAAAGGATTATTGTTGTTCAGTGAGCCTGTTCCTCTAACCAAAATCCGAACACCTGATCCGGGGTTACCGCCGGCCGATTCTACCTGCACGCCAGCCACCCGGCCCTGCAACGATTTCTCTACCGTATTAGCCCCCTGGGTTACAATATCATCCGCTTTAATAGAAGAAATAGCACCGGTTACATCCTGTCTTCTCTGGGTACCATAACCTACTACCACTACTTCTTCCAGTGCCTTGGCATCGGCCGACATGGTTACGTTAAGGGTGGTAGCATTACCAACGGCCACTTCTTTGCTTAGAAAGCCAATATAAGAGAAAACCAAAGTTCCCCCATTAGCCGGTACATCAATGGTATAACTTCCAGTTACATCGGTACTGGTACCAGAGGTAGTTCCCTTCAGCACTACAGTTACTCCAATTAAAAGCTCTCCTGCTTCTGAAGTTACTTTTCCGGTTATGGTGGCAGCTGTTTTATAGGTGTCTATTAATTTGTTGGTTGGTATTATTATGCCGGTTGCAGGTCTATTCGTTGCATTTTCTCCGGAAGAATTACGGATAATTAAGTAGGAGCCGTCTTTTGCTTTTTTAAAGCCCAAGCCTACTGGATATAAAATAGTTTTTAAGTTAGTTTCCAGAGAGCTTTTTAAATTAACCACATTAGCGGGCACTAAGTTATTGCCTACTACCTGTTCCGAAAACAAAATATCAGCTTTGTAATAACTTCTTAATTCGTTTAAAACGTCTTTTACCTTTCTGGACGCGAATGCATTATCTGTATGAATGGTGCTGCTTTGGGTTGGTATACCCAAAGCAAACGTTTGAGCATGGCACAAAGGCCGACCGACTAGCATCAGAACTATCGGCAAGCTCAAAGCATTTAATTGTCGAATTCTTTTTTTCATTTGTGTGGTAGATAATTAAGAAAATGTTTGATGCACCCAATATTATTGGGAAGATAAAGGCAAAGAAATACCAGGCTATAAAATTACAGCTGTTACAAAGGCTTAAATAATGGTTGGATTGGTTCTTAAAACCGTTCTGGAAAACTTATGCTACTTTAAGTTTTTACCGGTTGAGTTACTTCTATTCAGGAAATAGCTTTTTCATTTGGGATTATTTTTTGGGTGGATATGGGTTTATTATTAATTATTAAATAAGATTACATGATCATTCTGACGAATCATGTTTAGATCAAGTACTTGCGAAATGCTTTCCAGGAACTCATCTCCTGATTTGGCTTTAAACGAACCGGATAGGGTTTTATCAATCAAATCCTTACCTCTTAGCTCTACCGTTAAGCCATAATTTTCATTTATAATATTCAGTATTTCACTTAATGATGTATCATTAAATACAAAGCGATTTTGCATCCAGGCCACAGAACTTTCGGGATTACCCACTTTCATAATATGTGGCTTTTCCTGCTTTTTGCTATATGTAAGCAAATCTCCAGGAGACAAGGTTAAAACAGACGCTTGCTTTTTTTCCGGACTATAATGTACTTTAATTTTACCCTTTAATAACATAATTTTGGTTTGGCGAGGGCGGGTAAAAACTGAGAACTCCGTACCTAATACCTCAATATTAAACATGGAGTCGGTTTGCACAACAAACCGGCTATTGTCGGGTGTATGAACTACTGAAAAGCAAGCCTCGCCTTTTAAATAAACCTTCCGTGCATTATTAAAAAAACCAAAACGAGGTATTTTTAAACTTGAATTAGCGTTAAGGACTACTTTACTCCCATCCGCTAAGTTTATTAAGCCGGTTTTCCCGAAACTGGTGGAATAAGCTTTATAAAAAATAGTATCCCGGAATAAATATGAGTTAACTCCCAGGATAATGAGCAACGATGCAGCTATCAACCATGGCTTCCATTTAGAGCTATCCGCATCTTTTTCTTTCTGCCCAACGGAAGACCGCCCGGCGCTTGGCCTGTTAGCCGAAAGCCCAACATTAAATTTTTCTATGGCCTTATTTACATCTACCTGGTACTGAAGATGCTCATTTTCCCACTTATGAAGCGTAGCGTAAAAAATTTCTTCATTTGCCGGATCTTCCTTCCATTTCTCAACCCATTGCTTTTGCAACAGGGTAGCCCTGCCGTTGAAATAAGAAAACAATAATTCTTCTGTAATGGAAGTAGATAACGACATTCTTGAAAACCTTTTTACTGCGCTTCTTATTTGTTGGACAAGAAAGCCTAAGAAAACCCTTACTCAGAATATTATTTTTTAAATCTATTTTTATAAATATTCATAACGGCTTTCTCTAGCCTTTTTTCTAGAAAATAGTTTAATGCAAATATCATTTAAGGGAGAGTAAAATATTGGTTAGCTCTTTAATATTTGTCTGGTTTGAGTATTAGAACTACCGCTATATTGAGTGGATGTGCTAAAATAAAGCAAAAGGCACCTATTTTAGGTACTTACATTAAATAAAGTACTTATTAAGTAGCACAGCTAATGGGTGGAATTCAGTGCGCTGTAAACCTGATAACTAAATAAGAGTATCCTCCTAAAAGAATTTGCAGAATTACAGAAGGATTGAATGCCTACTGACTATCCGGCTTTTACTGCTATCACCAGCATGATCATATAATATCATATAAGCAAATAATTTTATATCACCCCGGAAAAGCAGCCAATAAACAGGAAAATCCATTTGGACCGTAATACTTCTTTTAGGAAATGACTTGCTTTCCTGATTTGCACTTCGACTGTGCGTGGTGATAACTGCAGTTCGGTTGCTATTTCATTATACTTTTTATCCTCGAACCGATGCATTAAGTAAACTTTACGGCGTTGGGTTGGTAGCGCATTAATAGCCGCTTCTACCTGCTGGTATAATTCTTCGTACTGGACAATAGCATCCGGTTGCTGGCACACCAGATCCGAAAAATCGGCACAGCTGTCTAAATCGGCCGACCGGTTAGCTTCCCAGCGCAAGTAATTATAAGCACTATTTCTAACTGCTTTATACAGGTAGGCCCGATAAGAAGAAGTAATTTGCTGGTAAGTTCCTTTTTGATAAAATTGTAAAAATATTTCGGAAACTAAATCTTCCGCTAGTGCTTTGGAATAAAGTAATCTTACAGCATGGCTGCATAATGGCTGGTAGTAATGCCGGAAAAGTAATTCACATCCCTGCCGTGGATCTGCTTGAAAAGTTTGTTTTATAAAAACTTCAACATCAATAATGGTAGCTTCTGGCTGAACGGGCGTAGCTGTAAGTCCTCCTTGCAGAAGTTCAGGGTTAGCAAGCCCTTTCTGTGCTGTATCAATTTCTAATTCCAACTTCATTAATTACCAGTGTTGAACATTATTGAAAATTTAAAAGTACTTTCAGCCTTAATTCTATCTTGTGGCAGCTTTTAGTAGCAGAAATGCATTGATAAAAGATAAATCCAATAATCACAGAAAAAACAATTATGTAATTGTTTGCACCAGATACAATACCCAAGTAGATTATCTATGTCCAATTTAAAGTAATAAAATTTAAATAAAAAATTAAGTATTTAGCAGCTTATCAGTATCTATTGGTAATTTATTAAACAAAACAATTGTCCTTTTACATTAAAGCTAATCATCTTCTATTTTATTTATTCTTATTCAAAAAACTGCCCCAATAACTGAAACTTAACTAAATAAAGAAACCGAAATTTAACCAAGCAAATAGGAAGTTAATTTTATAAAGAATGGAATTACTACCAATAAGCAACCGCTACTATTCTGAACGGCAGATTGATTTGAATTAAAGTATATTTTCTTGAGGCGAATTGAAAGTCTGGTTAGCAGATATTAGATATTTTTATCAGGAACTCTGTGGCAAAAATTTATAAGCCTTCAAGAGAAGGCTCTAAACAATAGGATATAATAAAAGGGCAAACTTACCCAGGATTATATTCTATCGTAAGTTCGCCCTTATTTATCTGCCGACAGGTTTCTTTTCTGACGGCAGATTTAGTGATTATAAGTAAGTTTAGAATTTTATATTATACATCCGCACTTTCTACTTTTTCTGCTGGGAAAGAAAGGTCACCAAAGAAGCAAATTCTTCATAGGATAAAGCATTAGCCAGACCGGCCGGCATCATGGAAGTTTCCAGTTCTTTGCGGGTAAGTATATCGCTGGTTCTTAGGGTAAAAACCTGTCCGGCAATATTGCGCATAACCAGTTTTTCAGCCGATTCGCCGGTTATAAAACCCATGTAGCTCTTATCTCCTTTGGCAGTAATCATAACGGTAGCAAAGCCTTGTGATATGGAAGCATTGGGCTTCAGGACAGACTCTGCGATTTGTTCCCGGTTCATAATAGACCCGATTTGTCCCATAAAAGGGCCTTTCATGGTTTCGCCTTTAGTAAGGCTGTGGCAGGCAACACACCCTTGCTGCGCAAAAAGCGCTTTTCCTTTAACCGGATCACCTTTTACTTTTGCAATAGCCAGCATTACGTCCTCAATAGAGGCTTTGCCAATCTGCCCTTTCTGGTTCCTGATTTTTTCGAGGTCAATTTTAGTACCTTCTTCGGCAACCATGGTTTCTTCACCGCCAAACTCAGTTATGCCCATCCCGTGCCGACCGTTCAGATCCGCGAAAAATTGTTTCCCTGATTCATCTGCTTTATTCCATTCGGCTTGCAAAAATTTCTCAATTGCCGGAGAAGATTCCCAAACAATACCTTTGTAGTAAGGTCCGTGGGTATCGGGCCGGGTGCTCCACCACCACGTAGCATCGTAAGGTGCTTCTTTTTTATAGAGGCGCGACAAAGTGGTTAGAATTTGTTTTTGCAGCTTTTCGTCTTTTGTTTGCTGGTAGGCCGAAATTAAGCCATTAACAGCTTTGGTGTCGTGCATATAACGCAAGGCCCAGAGAGCCAAAGTAGAATTGTCCGACCCGATAGCGTTTACACAAGCATCCACGGCGTTCAGGCTTACTAAGGCCCGGACGGCTAAGTGGGCCGGAATAACAGGTGCGTTAGGTATAGCATGCGGCCCTTCGGTATCTTTGGCCGGAGCAACAAAAGTGGCCGGCACCTTGGTTTGCAACAAAGCTGACGCAGCTTCCATCCGCCCCAAACGCCCAAGACCTACAATAGCTGCTACCTGTACCCGTTCGGAAGGATCTTGCAGAGCCTGTAGAAAAGGTTCGGTAGGAACGTTGTTTAAACGGGTTTTTCTATCGCTAAGCGCCCGCAAGGCAAATTCCCGCATGTCCTTTTCGTGGGTAAGGCTTACTAAATTTTTAGTACTTTTTTCGCCGGCCACCTGCGCGTAAGCATACATACCCGCTACCCGGGCGTATAAAGGCAACTGCTTATCGGCAGCTATTTTCCAGGCAGCTTTAACGGGCTTATTACCCGAACGGCTGATTAGTTCCTGCTGGGCATGCAAACGGGTTACCGCACTGCCGGACTTTAATAGGTTAGCCAATTCGTTTACCGAAGCTTTTTTAAGATCCGGAAAAGCTTTATAGCTCCAGTTATTGGGCACTGCCCGTACCACAAAGCCTTTACCCGGATTACCGGAATAGCCCGCCCCGTCCCAAGCGGACATGTAAAGCCGACCCGATCCATCTACATCTAAATCGGTTATCTGCTCTAGTTTAATAAACTCTTCTTCTTTTTGTTTAAAGCTGGCGCCATCCGCTGTAACCCGGTGAATATACAACTGGCTTCGGCCCCAATCGGCCATCATCGGCACCTGGTTGTACTTTTCAGGCCAGGTCGGATCGTCCATAAATAAGGCGCCGGTACCGGAACCTCCTCCCACATCTACCAGAGCCGGAATAATTTCGTCAGTAAAATGTTTAAACAATACCGGGTAGCCGTATTCGCCGGATTGGATCTGATGACTAAAGCGAATGTTCCAGCCACCGCCATCGTTGGTGTTGCCCCGGGCAAAAATATTCATGTACGGATCAATGGCCACATCGTAAATATTCCGCAGACCGTGGGTATACACTTCCATTTCGGTACCGTTGGGCCGCACCCGCACAATACCCCCTCCCAGCATGGTTAATTTTTTGCCATCCCGGTCTACGGCATCATGAAACCCAAAGTCGCCCACGGCAATATATATCCACCCATCAATACCCATCCGGATACCGTTGGTAGCATGGTCGGTGCCGCGCTCCTGCAAAAACTTGGGGTTGCTTAAATTCTGAATGAGCGGTTTAGAAGGTCCATCGGCTATCCCATCTTGGTTTTTGTCTTCAAAAACTACCAAATCCATGTTAGCGGCTTTGCCGGTTTCTTTAGAAAAGGTAGTATGCAGCACAAAAATCTGGTCGCCCAAAGCAATAATGCCGCGCGGATTATCAACTTGCGCAAACGTGGTGTGCTGATCTATCTGACCATCATTGTTACTATCAATAAGCTTAACGATACTGCCTTTGCCCGGTTCTTTGCCCAGAGAACCCATCATATCTACGCCCACAAAAACCTCCCCCGTTGGCGCTACGGCCAAACAAGCCGGACTAGGCGTAAGATCAGGCCCGGCAAAATTGGTTATTTTCAGTTCGCCCGGACCTTCAAAGATACTCGCACGTGTTGGCATGCTTTTCCTGGATTCAGGATTACGCTTTGTTTCAGAAATATCCAGCTTTTGGTTAATGCCCAATAATGCCAGAAGTACATAAAACAGGTTCAGGGATATTTTTAACATATTTAAATTTATGATAAGTTACGCTGTTGTTATTTTAGACAATCTTGTGCTATTTTTTCGGCAGCTGGCAAGCTTGGCGCTATATATCAAAAGAGAGCTATTAACTATTCAATAAACTCTTAGTAGCTTTTCAATTAATTCTCTCAATAATATTATGATAGTAAGAAAGTTATAGTTAATACCTATTAAGAGCAGATAGCAATATTTTTGAAATCAGCTGTGTTTATTATAGATCAGACAAGTAAATACTAGAAAACCCTTACGCCTGTCTCAGATTATTTTGGAGGACCAATCAAACGGCATAAAAAAGTACGCAGTTACCTAAAGAGATAGATAAATATGTTATGCGTAAGAAGCTGGTACTACTACCGACAACCATTTGGTTATAGCAATACCCCCGACAAATACCTGCGAATTAAAGCTGCCTGGCCAGTATATATACGCTGCCCAATTTTGAGAAATTATCCGCACGAAACCTTGCTCCGGTTCCAAAAGAAAGTACAATCTTACGCATAATTGGTTCCGGCCAGCGCCGATGCACTGAACAACAACCTGGAATATATTGCCTGTAATTTTTATAAATACGTGCAGGTATCAGGGAAATACGGATTTAAAGAAATTTACCCGGTAAAGAACTTACCCGGTATAGCAATGCAACCGGAAAAACCAAGATATAGATTATAAAATAGGTAGCGATTAGCGGATAGAGCACGGGAAAAATAATAGTAATCAGTAACACTCGCCTTTTAAATGCTAAAACCCCCAAGCTCCAACTGAACCGGGGCTTGGGGGTTTTAGCATTTAAAGAATATTTTCTAACAAGTATTCTACCGCTACCGATCTCCTTTATCAACCATTTTCTTGCTGGCTTCGTCGTAGCGGTCGCCGGTATTGGGATATTTAGCCAGTAAATCTTCTATTTGCTGCAGGTGTTGGGCGGATAATGTTACGTCTACACTGCCGGCATTATCGGTGAGTTTTTCCCGCTTTTTGGTGCCGGGAATCGGAATAATGTTATCGCCCTGCGCCAATACCCAGGCCAAAGCCAGTTGGGCCGGAGAGCAGCCAATTTGCGTTGCCAGCCCCGCGAAAGCAGCCGCTAACTGCTGGTTGTTATCCTGGTGTTCGGATTGGTAACGGGGCAGCTTTTTACGAAAATCATTATCGGGCAGCTCATTCAGGTTTAAGGTGTTGGTCATTAAGCCCCGGGCCAACGGGCTAAACGGCACAAAGGCAATACCCAGTTCTTTACAGGCCGGCAGCACATTCTGCTCCACCTCGCGGGTTAATAAGGAATATTCGCTTTGTACGGCACTAATCGGATGCACCGCGTGCGCTTTTTTAATAGAACTAACGGAAGCTTCGGATAAACCCAGATAACGCACTTTGCCTTCTTTTACCAGTTCGGCCATGCCGCCCACCATTTCCTCTACCGGCACATTAGGGTCGATGCGGTGCGCATAATACAAGTCAATCGTTTCGATATTCAACCTTTTTAAGCTGGCCTCCACGGCTTTGCGCATATAAGCCGGCGAACCGTTAAACACCATGCCATTATTACTCGGATCTTGCGTAAACCCGAATTTGGTAGCGATAAAAATCTTATCGCGGTTAGAGACTAAAATTTTGGCGATTAGTTCTTCATTTTTGCCGTTGCCGTACACATCGGCCGTATCCCAGAAGTTAATTCCTAAATCTAAAGCCAGATGCAAAGTGGCAATCGATTCTTCATCGTTCGGAACGCCATACGCATGGCTCATGCTCATACACCCCAGACCTATCGCCGATAGCTGTTCATTATTGCCAAATTTTCTGTATTTCATAATTTTTTGTTAGTTTAGATAAGTTGAAAATCAAATTTAGCTGTTGTCTTAATTTATTATGCCTTGACAATTAACCACCTTAAAGGCAAAAAAATAGCTAACCCCAAACAGCTAAAAGCCAAAAATATTATTTCAAGCGGTTGGCAAAAAAAGCCAGGGTAGTAGCCCAGGCTTCTTTGGCGGCCAGCGGATGATAACTTCCTCTTTCATCGCAATGAAAACCGTGGTCGGCATAAGAGATAACCGTATTGATGTAATCTTTGCCGGCTGCCTTTACGGCATTTATAATCGTATCAATTTTTTCCTGCGAAATATGCGCATCCTGGCCGCCCCAGAAAAATAAGTGCGGCGCGTGCAGGTTTATAGCTTCGTTGGCCAGGGTATCCAGTCCGCCCCCGTAATACGATACCGCCGCGGCCAAGGGTAATACCGTATTGGCAACAAAAGACACCCGCCCGCCCAGGCAGAAGCCAATGCTGCCGGTTTTGGCGTGATCTATATTTTCCTGTTGTTCTAGCCAGGCATAAGCCGCCTTTAAATCGGCCGTTAGCCCTTCTTTGTTAATAGCCTGGTAGTGGGGCATAGCGGCCGGAAAATCTTTATAATCTATTTCTATGCGTTTGGCCGTACGATGAAACAAATCGGGCGCAATTACCGCGTAACCTTCTTCACAAAGGCGTTCGGCTATATTCCGGATGTGATTATTTACCCCGAACGCCTCCTGTAAAAGAATAATGGCCGGGAAAGATGATGGTCCTTCCGGATAAGCCACGTAAGCATCCATTTCGGTGCCATCCGCAACCGGAAGTGTTATAAAATTGTGGTTATTCATATAGTAGTGTTAATTGTTTTTATTATTTACCAGGTTATATTTATCATGATGCGCTAAGATCTCAAATCTATGTAGACGGACTGTTCTGCCGATTTTTATGGCCGCTTTTTTCCAGAGAATATCAACGAAGCGTTATCCTAGCCATTAGGCTAATAAGATAAAAAGAGGTCATCTGAACTTGTAAAAGGCGCTAATACCTACCGAAAAGCAGAAATGGCATTTTCCGCTCTGCTTAAGTGCCATAGAAGTAACCAATAGTTTCTTCGATGAGCTCAGCATAACCGCAAAGCTTAATAATCGACCTAAATTCCAAAAATAAAATTAACTATTAGTCTTACGGCTATTGTGTCATTACCTTATTACGGTATACCTGGTCGTTCCGCTATTAATTTTACGGTAATACCAGCTTTTCAGGTGCAAAAGTTGTGCGCACGGCCACTCTGCTTTCAGGAATAAGATTGCACCAATCTGGTTAGTTCTGCCTGCACAGACTGGGTCGCATCGGCATCGTACCAGGCGTGTACTTTAGGAATAAGTTCTTTCAGGGTCAATCCTTCGGTTTTCCAGTTTTTCATCAGGGTTTGCAAGGGAGCGGGCCGCGGCCCCCAGGAACCAAGTTCTTTTAAATCTTCGCTCAGGATAATCAGCTTCGGGATAGAACGTCCGCCATCGGTAAGATGAGCATCCATTAACTCCAGATTACGGTCGCGCAGTAAAAAGCGTAGCTTTATTTTTTCCGGTATTGCTTTTTCAAGAGCCGCCAGCATGGGCACGTTAAAAGCGGCATCGCCACACCATCCTTCCGTAAGCACCAGCCAAATAGTTGGCGGCGCTGCCTGCAACGTAGCTTTTAAACGATCAGAAACCTGGTAAGCCTGATCGAATTTGTCCATCAGCGCTACATTTTTTTGCGTATGCGGCCGCATTTTTTCGGCATTTTCGTCCTGGGCAGGTTGGGCAAGTTCCTGGTCCAGGTGTTGCCGGTAAGTGTTATAGGTAAAAGCATTATTAATAAAATCCTGATTATAGGTGAAAGCCATTGTTATAATCTAATATAAATTGTATATACTCTTTTTCGGTGATGTAAGCATATCTACGTACATCTGCATTACCTTTAACGCACAATTACATGAAGAGTAAATGCCGGATTCAGATAAATGTATCTTTGTAATAAAGAGCGTTACGCCGGGACATAGCAATATTCCCCGAGATGAATGCTTATAAATAGCGCTGAGATATCTTTTAAAAAATTCTGGTTTGTAACATACTAATCAGACACTCAGCATACTTTATCAGCTCTTTATCCTTATAAATAAAGACTTTTATCTTACTTTTTCCTTTATTTATAAAGAGAAAAATTAAACTTCTATTTAAATAAATAGGCTTCTAGGTAAATTAAACTCTACATTTACTTCTATCAAAACAGTGCGAAAAGTTCTCTGTTCCATTTTCTGGAGGAACAGGGATAATAAATTAAATCTGGTTAAAATGGATGATTGTTTTGGCCCGGCATTTATTTAATAAATCCGATTTTATAAAACCCTGATTTATGCAGCTATTTGCTTCCCGGCATTTGCGTTTAATTTTACTGGCGAGCTTATTGGTTATTGCGGCTTGTAATACCTCCAAAAAAGTAGTGAACACCGCTCCTGCTATAACCGCTCCTGTTCCTTTTGGCCCGGACGTAATAAAGCAACGTATTCTGGCGTCGGAAGCCCGGTACCAACGGTTTGTAGGTTTTGCTTTATACGACCCCACCCTAGGTAAAATGGTGGTAGAACATAATACCGATAAGTATTTTGTGCCGGCTTCCAATACCAAACTATTCACATTTTATGCCTGCTTAAAAATGCTCGGCGATTCTATTCCGGCGCTGAAATATGCGGTACACGGCGATTCGCTTTTATTCTGGGGAACCGGCGACCCGACTTTTACGCACATGGACCTGAAGAATTCGGTGGCTTATAATTTCCTGAAAAACCGGAAAGAAAAGCTTTATTATATCGATGCGCCGTTTGCCAGTACGCCTTTTGCCGTGAACTGGGGCTGGGACGATTATAATTATTATTACCAGCCGGAGCGCAGCGTGTTTCCCATTCATGGCAACGTGGTAAAATTTGCCCGTAGTGCCGGTAAGTCTTACACGACAACGCCCACCTTTTTTAAACCCGTTGTAAAAACCGACACGGCCCGCAATGCCCAACACGATGCTTTTGTAAGAGCCTGGCGCACCAACTATATTACTTATTTCCCGCAACATGCTTCGGCCGTACTTGCCACGGAAGTGCCTTTTATTACCTCTCCCGAAATAACCGTAAAACTTTTAGCCGATACCCTGAAGCGCCCGGTAAAATTAGTGAAACGCCCTCTGCCTACCAGCGCTAAAATATTTTATGGCTTACCCTCCGATTCGGTTTACAAACGCATGCTACAGGTGAGTGATAATTTATTTGCCGAGCAATTAATGGCTTTATGTTCGGGTACGCTTTCCGATACCCTGTCGGTGGAAAGCGGAGTGCGGTATGCCGCCAAAATCTACCTGGCCGATTTACCCGATAAACCCGTTTGGATTGATGGCTCCGGTTTATCCGGCATGAATATGTTTACCCCGCGCAGTATTATCTTTTTGCTGCAGAAACTGCTACAGGAACGTCCGCCGGAAAAACTATTGCCTTTAATGGCCGCGGGAGGCCGTCCCGGCACGTTCCGGAATCTTTATAAAGCGCCGGTACCTTTTGTGTTCGGCAAATCGGGTAGTCTGGCGCACGTGCATAACCAAAGCGGCTATATTATTACCCAAAGCGGCAAGCTGCTGTTATTTAGCTTTATGAACAATAATTACCAGGTAAGCGCCAATGATATTCGCAACGAGATGGTACAGATTATGACGGAGATCCACGAAAAATATTAGACCTCTTTTTTAACTGCTCCATTAAAAGTAAGCTATAATTTTAAGGATATTACCGCATTAAAAAAGTAAACCGACCAATATTTTGCAGCGCAATGCCGGTACCACGAACCACCGCTTGTAACGAACCTTCGGCTACATGCACGGGTAGCTTAGACCGGGTAGCAATGCGTTTATCCAGGCCGCGCAGCAAGGCGCCGCCGCCGGTCAGGTAAATACCATTTTGGTAAATATCACCAGCTAGTTCCGGCGGTGTTATTTCCAGGGCTTTCATCACGGCATCTTCCATTTTAGAAACCGATTTATCCAGGCAATCAGCAATCTCCGAATAACGAACTTTTATTTCCTTCGGAATGCCGGTCATCAGGTCGCGGCCCAGCACCGCATAATCTTCGGGTGGATTATCTAAATCGGTTAAAGCCGAGCCTACGGCAATTTTTATGTTTTCGGCGGTGCGTACGCCAATCATTAAATTGTGTTGCTGCCGCATATATTGCACAATTTCGGCATCAAACGTTTGCCCGGCACCTTTTATCGATTGGTCGCAGACAATACCGCTCATGGCAATAACGGCTATTTCGGTGGTGCCGCCGCCAATATCAACAATCATATTGCCTACAGGTTCTTCCACATTTATGCCAATGCCCAGCGCGGCGGCCATGGGTTCATGGATCAGGTATACTTCTTTGGCGCCGGCGGTTTCGGCCGAATCCCGGATGGCTCTTTTCTCTACTTCGGTAATACCAGCCGGAATACAAACTACCATCCGCAGCGACGGCGTAAACCAGCTTTTGCGCAGGTTTATCATTTTAATAAGCCCCCGGATCAGGTGTTCGGCTGCATTAAAATCTGCAATTACACCATCCATTAAAGGCCTTACCGTCCGGATATTTTCATGGGTTTTGCCTTCCATCTGCATAGCTTTGCGGCCTACCCCCAATACTTCGTTGGTAGTACGGTTAAAAGCAATAATGGCGGGTTCATTCAACACCATCTCATTATTATGCATAATCAGAATATTAGCCGTTCCTAAATCAATGGCAATATCTTGGGTTAAAAAATTGAAAAAGCCCATATTCTCGCAGTCTTTCCGTAAGTATAAGTTCAAAATTAGGGTAATTTGTTTTAACTCCGCCAGTAAAAATTTAGATTATTTATACTTTTTGTATGAGTTTAGCACAATATTTATATTAACAAAACGCCATTTTATTGACGCTCTAGTTATTCCGAAGTTAAATTCTGTTTTCCTTTTATCTCGATTTTTAAACCGGGGAAAAATATACTCCAGATACCTTTAACCTGAAATTAAACCATAAAATAACGTTGTTTATAGCACGATGCTTTCTGAAATTTATCAACGTGTACTATTATTTAAATTTTCTTTCGCGTTTGGCAGTATTTCAATTAAATTTATAAATCCGGAAACAAGCCTTAAATTTACAGTTCATCAATAATCCGGTTTACAATTCTGCTAATGATTGATCATCAAGACGAGCTATATAAAGACTTGGAAGCGGTAGGGCTAATTTCGATTGTGCCTACCATGCTCAACGTTATTTGCCAGATTACCGGCATGGGGTTTGCCGCCGTTGCGCGGGTAACCAATAACAGATGGCTGGCCTGCAGCGTGCGCGACGAAGTGCAATTTGGTTTGGCGGCCGGCGATGAACTAAAAATTGAAACCACCCTTTGCAACGAAATAAGAGATAGCCGCCGACCTATTATTATTGATAATGTTGCGGAAGACCCTGATTTCCGAAATCACCATACGCCTAAAATATACGGGCTACAAAGCTATATCTCCTTCCCTATTATTCTGAAAAACGGAACCTTTTTCGGAACGCTTTGCGCAATAGATACCAAACCGGCCAAGATAAACAACGACAAAGTTATCGACACCTTTACCATGTTTACCGACCTGTTGTCCTTTCATTTACAAAGCCTGGATTTAATGAAACGCAGCTATCAGGCAAACCTGGAGTTGCAAAACAAGAACCAAATCCTGACGAACGTAAATACCGACTTGGATAATTTTGTTTATACCGCATCCCACGACTTGAAATCACCGGTATCGAACATTGAAGGCTTACTGCATATTCTTTCTGATGCTGTTGCCGCCGAAAATCTAAACCGCGATGAAATGAAGCACATAATTGCCTTAATGAAATCCTCGCTCCATAGTTTTGCGGTAACTATTAGCGATCTGACAACTTTTGTTCAAGCCGACAAGCATAATGAAGATGAAGAAGCGGAAGAGATAAACCTGATTGAGGTGGTGGAAAATGTAAAACAAGATTTAAGTAACCTGATAGTAGCGTCGGATGCTAAAATAGAGGTTATCAGCAAGGATAAACTTTTGATAAATTTTTCGAAAAAAAATTTTAAAAGTATTATTTATAATTTGGTTAGCAATGCCATAAAATATCGTTCGCCGGAAAGAACGCCGGAAGTACTCGTGAAGTTAGATCAGGTGGATGGCAAAACCCATCTTTCGGTTATAGATAACGGGCTGGGCATTCCAGCTGACAAACAAGATAAAGTATTTACGATCTTTGAACGCTTTCATTCCCATGTAGAAGGTACCGGTATGGGATTATACATAGTAAAAAGAATGATAGATAACATAAAGGGACAAATTCAGGTGAATAGTACTTTAAATAAAGGCACCACTTTTACCATTATTTTTTAAAGCTCGCTTGTAATTTTTAGTTTCTGGTAGATTAATACCGCCCGATTGGCCGGCTTACAAATTTACCCGCTCTATATTCAGGATTGCAATTTCCTTTGAATAATAGACGGCTTTAGGTCTATCTAAAGGCAACCCGGTTACGTGTAGAATTTGCATAGCGGTCTCTATACATGTAATGGAAAGCTAATCTCCTGATTGGCTTAATCTGGGATCCTGGTATATACCAATTTACAGATTGCTTATACAAAAATTACTTAAACCGCCTTTTCTGCTTTCGGTAGGCGTTAGTTCTTATCCAGTACTCAGGATGAGGAGCTTAGGTAATTTAGCCTGACGGCTATTATAAAACTCCTAATATGATAAAAAGATAAAATAAAAAGGTGTAGTAAGAAACTACACCTTATAAGAATATTATTTATGTTGCGTTAACTCCGGCAATTAAGGCTGCCCCTTTCCGCCGGCGGCACCGTAAATTTGTCCGGTAGCATAACTGGCATCGCTGGCGGCCAGCTGTACATAAATAGACCCCAGTTCTACCGGCTGACCGGGCCGTTCCAAAGGAGTATCACCACCAAAGCTTTTCAGTTTTTCCATAGTGGCGCCGCCGCTTACCTGCAAGGGCGTCCAGATTGGTCCGGGTGCTACCCCGTTTACCCTTATGCCTTTCGGCGCGAGTTGTTTGGCCAGCGACCGGACGTAGTTAGTGGTAGCAGCTTTGGTTTGGGCATAATCGTACAATTCGGCGGAAGGATCGGTGGCTTGCTCGGAAGTAGTACCAATAATTACCGAGCCGGGTTGTAAATGCGGCAAAGCGGCTTTTATAATCCAGAACGGGGCGTAGATGTTGGTTTTCATCGTTGCATCAAAATCCTCGGTGGTTATATCCAGAATAGATGGCTTGGTTTGTTGCCGGGCGGCGTTGCTTACCAGAATATCCAGCCCCCCCAGGCCACGCACCGCATCGGCTACTAATTTCTTGCAAAAAGCTTCCTCCCGAATATCGCCCGGAATGGCAATGGCCTTCTGGCCGGCGGCCTTAATCAGGGCAATTACTTCTTTTGCATCTGCCTCTTCGGCCGGCAAATAATTAATGGCCACATCTGCTCCTTCCCGGGCATACGCAATAGCCGCCGCACGCCCCATGCCCGAGTCGCCGCCGGTAATTAAGGCTTTGCGGCCTTTTAGCCGGCCCGAGCCTTTGTAAGTTTTCTCACCATGATCAGGGCGCGGGTCCATCTGGCTGGCCAGGCCGGGCCAGGGTTGCGATTGTTCTTTAAATGGTGGTTTAGGGTATTTATTCTTTGGATCTTCTAATTTGTCAGGCGCCGCTTCTGCAGCATTTGGCGCTCCTTGTACCGATAAAATAGGGGCCGCGGCAGCGGTAGCCAAACCGGCACCTAATCCGCCAATTGCTTTGCGTCGGCTCATTTTATTTTCTTCTTTCATAATTTGTTTAAATATTTCAATTTTGGATAAATACTACCGGGAGAGGCTCACTAACTTCTCCCGGATATTAAAAGCATAGTAGGCCTTCTAAAACTTATCTTTGTTTTCGTCTCGCGCCTACAGGCCACATATTTCGTTTTGCTGGCAAAACAGGCTTATTTATTAATACTATACTACATTAAACCAGGCACGGTTATAAATGCCTTTATTTTCAGCCATGGCGTAGATCTTTTCCTGCTTCCTGCAATATCTAATTCCAGAACAGTTTTCCCTGATTACCAGCAAGACGTAGTACGGATGCTCCGGAAATATATTCCCCTGAGCGGCCATCCCTATTCGGAGTTATTGCGGACTTTAAATAGTAAGAATTATTTACACCTTTAGTTTGCCTTCAATCGAGTCGTCGAGGGTTTGGCCGATAACGGCGCCAGCCACGGTTTTGGCCAAAGCCACCGCGTTGCCGTGCTTGTTATCCCAATAATAACTTTCTTTGGCTTCTATCTTAATTACGGTAATGCGGGGATCATCTTCGCCTTCGGTAAACCAGGTTTTCAAAATAGGGTTCCAAAGTTCTTTTATTTTTTCTTTGTTCTGGCTGATGGTAGCCTGGCCAAATACGCTGAGAAAATCGCTGTGCGCGGAGCCCTGGAATAAAAGGTGCACTTGCGGGTCGGCCTGGATATCGGCATTTTTATGACTGTCGGAAGCACTTAAAAACCAAAAATTTCCACTCTCATCTACTTGGCGTACCGCCATGGGCCGCACTTTCAATGGTTGCCCGGTAGTTATTTTGGTACAGAAAAAGCAGGTATCAGCTTTTTCGGCTAATTCTTTTAACTTCTGGCCCGCGGGCTGGCCCTGCAGGTCTTCGTGATTTTTTTCGGGTTGTTGTTGGTTGATGCTGTCCATGATTATCCGGTTTAAGGGTTATTTTTTAGAAACAGCTATCAACCTAAAAGGTTATTACTGGTGGCCTGATTATTAATAAAATACAGATAATTAAGAGGCAAATAGCATAGAAGCTACGGCTGTTCTTTCCGGTAAAGCAGCAATTTCTTCCTTGTTACAACTACTTTTATTCAGACTATTATGCAACTAATAAAAAAGTTCCGGTTACTATAGGGCTACAGTATTGGTTAGTTTTACGTTAAGGGTGATGTAAACTATTTTACCTATAACTGTCTTCCTGTTTTTTCGTGTTATTTTGTAAGAGAAGTAATGCTTTAAAGCCGATGAAACGTTTATTCTTTATATTTATATTTTGCTGCGTACTCATAATTACTACCTTTCTTTTGTTCGCAGACATAGAAAAATGGATTGAGGCCAACCTAAACTCCGATAAATCTATCGCTACTTATACCTTGCTGAGCTTCGCTTTTCTGGCCCTAGATACACTTTTGCCGGTGCCCTCCAGTTTGCTGATGCTTTTAAACGGAAAAGTATTAGGCCTTTTCTTCGGAACCTTAGTTTCTTTCGGGTCGAGCCTGTTATCGTCGGTTTTTGGTTTTTATCTGGGCCGCAGTGCAAACCCTTATTTCGATAAATTTTTCTCTGCGCAAGACAAAGCCTATAGCAATAATTTGTTCAGGAAGTTCGGTAATACGGCTATTACCATTTCTAAAGCTTTACCTATTCTTTCCGAAGCCATTTCTTTTGTGGCTGGCACTACTTCTTTGCCTTTCAAGACTTTTCTTTTGTATTCTGCCATTGGCCATTTAATGGTATCGGCAATATATGCTTACCTGGGAAGTTTTTCCAATACTATTAATTCCGGCTTGGTAACGGCTATTATAATAGTAGCTACCGTTTTGTTTAGCTGGGTGGTACAACTGATACTCAAGAACAAACATAACCCAAACAAATCGCGATAGCGGCATTTTTATTTAATCTGTTCCGGGGTTAAAGGCGCAATATCCGTTTTTGGCCTAAGTTTAATTCTTTCCCGTAGCGGCCCGTTTAGCTTCTCTCCCGCTAAATTAAAGCTTAGTAAAAGCCATACCGGGAGAAGACCAGAAAATAATCGATTCTTTTTTTGCAGTAAAGAATAATCCCATTACCTTTGCTAACACTGTTATAAAAGGTAATAGTATTAATGGGAATAGCAGAAAGAAAGCAGCGGCACAAAGAAAAATTGCGTTGTTCTATTTTAGAAGCAGCCTGGCAACTGGTAATGCAGGCAGAATAACAGGCACTTTCATTTGTAAAATTGCGGAAGCTATTGAATACAGCGTACTCATGATTTACAATCACTTTGCTGATAAAGAAGCTATTCTGCAGGAGTTAAGAGCAGCTTAGTAAAATAAAACAATACTAAATTTTATCAATCAATATATTAATTATAAATGTTATTATGGCACAAACAAAATGGGTCTTAGACCTTTCGCACAGTGAATTAGGCTTTAAAATTAAGCACCTGATGATCTCTAACGTTACCGGTAAGTTCACCAAATTCGACGTACAAGCTGAAACTGAGGGCGATGATTTTTCCCATGCAAAAGTAGTAGCTAATATCGACGTTGCCTCTATTAACACCAGCAACGAGCAACGGGATGAGCATTTACGCAACGCCGATTTCTTTGAAGTAGGAAACCATCCTAACATGAAGTTTGAATCTACCAGAGTAGAAAAAGTAGACAATGAAACTTTTAACCTTTACGGTGATTTAACCATTAAAAGTACGACCAAACCGGTAAAACTTGTGATTGAAAACAATGGTATTGCTACCGATCCGTGGGGAAATGTTAAAGCTGGTTTTTCTATCAGCGGCAAAATAAACCGGAAAGACTGGGGCATTAACTACAATGCGGCCCTGGAAACAGGTGGCGTTATGTTAGGCGAAGAATTAAAACTGCAAGGCGAAGTACAGTTGGTAAAACAGGCGTAACTTAATCTGCAGTTTACTATATATTTCAGTATTATTAATTATAAGGGTTGCCTTTGTATCGGGCAGCCCTTTTTATTTAAAAACTCGTTCTTTTAAACTTATACCAAATAGCAAGAAGATGCTTCCATTGGATAGTGATTATTCCACTCAAACCTGTCATTCTGCAAGAATGACGAAAGTAAGTACGATTAGGGTAATTAAACTGTACTTAAAATCGATATTAAACTTATGGAATTAACTTTAAACTATTTGGTATTACGTGATAACTATCCGGCAACAGCTCCGGCAAATAACCTGTTCTTATATCCTGTTTACTTATAAATAAACCTCCCGATTTTAAATATACTTAGCCCCATAAAGGTAGTTAGCCTCCGCTTGCCAAATGCAATCCTGTAAGCGCCTGGCCAGGTAAGCTATGCTATTTTATTGCCTCTAAAATATTTTCTCACTGCCTGATAACTGTTGGTTCTAAAGTCAAAACAAGATGGTATTTCTGATTAATTTGAAAAATTTAAAACAGTGCGTTACAAAAGTTCAAAATCTTGAAACAATTTTTTTTAAGATCAGTATTGCATATTTCTAAACTAAACTTCTAAATAATAAGGTTGTAATTTATTTGAAACGGTAAAAATGATTGATATATGCAAATAAACTCTACTTCGCTTACCTCATTTTATTTAGTCTCTGGTCTTTCCCCACGGAAATTTAAACCGCTTATAACCAGCTATAAACGATTATATTTCTAAGCATTACGTTCTATTTTGTTCTTAAGCAAAATAGTTACAGTTTCTTATTGCTTTAGCAAATTTATTTTATCTACCTGCCTAAATCTTCTCTCTTTGGGAGAAGGCATGTCTCTGTATTTTCTGTAAAATATAATATTTCCAAGCTTAACTTTTATTTTAAACCTTTAATCTACCTGCGTATGAGAAGAATTTTAATATTACTCTTTTTTAGCTGTTTTTTAACCGGGAACGTGGTTGCCCAGGTAAAAATCGATAAAGCTTTACAGCAAGTATTACAAACCGCCGCTGCTCCCGTACAGGTGGTAGTAACTTTTAACGGCGAAGGTGCTCCCCAACCCGCTCATTTAGGTTTATTAAGTCAAGTAGGCATTACCCAAGGGGTCACCTTTCATTCGGTTCCAGTAGCGGGCATTCTGGCTACCAGCGCCCAGGTAAATGCCCTGGCCCAAAGGCCCGAAGTAAAATCAATCTATTTAAATAAAAAGCTTTCTTACTACAACTACGAAGCCACGCACTTAACCGGCGTAAAAAGATTACGCACCGATCCGGTTATAACCGCTAAGAATAACGGCCTACCTTTATCGGGTAAAGGAATTGGGGTGTTGATTAATGACAGCGGCGTAGACGGCACGCACGAAGATATTAAATACGGCGCCCACCTGGTGCAAAACGTACTGGGTTCCATTAATTTAAACTCGGTTAGCACCCTGCTGCCGGTAACTTACCAGGAAAATGTACTGAATACCGATACTAATTCCGGACACGGTACGCATTGCGCGGGTACTGTAGGCGGAAACGGCGCCAATTCCGGGGGTAAATTTGAAGGGGTAGCGCCGGGTGCCAACTTATTGGGTTATGGCTCCGGAGCAGCGTTATTTATTCTGGATGCCATTGGCGGCTACGATTATGCCCTTACGCACCAATCTCAATATAATATTCGGGTAATCAGCAACTCCTGGGGTACTTCCGGCGATTTCGATCCGCTGGATCCGGTAAACTTAGTATCTAAAGCAGCTTACGACCGGGGTATTGTATCGGTATTTGCGGCCGGCAATGATGGTCCGGGCTCCGATACGCACAACCCTTACGCCATTGCACCGTGGGTAATTTCGGTAGGTGCCGGCGACAAAGCGGGCCGTCTGGCCAATTTCTCTTCCCGTGGCGTAAAAGGCGAAAAAGGCAGCTTTAGCATGGACGGGGAAACCTGGAATTACGAAAACCGGCCTTCTATTGTGGCGCCGGGCGTGGACATTGTTTCTACCCGGGCAGTGGCCCCGGTATCCTCCTTATCGGCGGAACAAGATGTTACCTACCTGGATCCGGCGCATGTGCCTTTCTACACCCACATGAGCGGTACTTCTATGGCAACGCCACACGTTGCCGGTATCGTAGCCCTGGTATTGGAAGCCAATCCGGCTCTTTCTCCGGCTCAGGTAAAACAAATACTGCAAAACACCGCTACCAATATTCCTAACCGGGAGCCTTGGGAAGTGGGTTCCGGTTACGTAAATGCTTACGCCGCCATCGATCAAATTTACCGGGCTCCGGCTTATGGCTCCACGCTTAATATTTCCAAAAAGTTTTACAGCAGCGTTAATTCGCAGGTAAATGCCACGCCTTTCACTATTAATTATAACCCGGCACTTGCTTCCGGCAACCAAATTACTTTTGATGTAGCCGAAGGAACCACCGGTATAGAAGCCAAAATAAATGCGGGCGGCCTTTTGGGGCAGACCGGTAATCCGGTTAACCTTATTCTGGTCGATCCGGCCCGCACCGAATACCGGGCCGGTATACCGGTAGCTTTTGCGACAACTTACGACCGAAGTGTAGCCGTGGCTTCGCCTGCGCCGGGACAATGGACCTTGAAAGTAGAAGGCCTGGACGGTGTAGCCCTGCCCGAAACCATAAGTGGCAATTTAACCCAAATGGTACTCTCCGGCACTACGGGCTTAACAGATGTAGTGGGTCACGAAGCCGAGTCTTCCATTAAAATGGCGGTAAGCGCCCGCTTAATGGATGGCCTGAGCAATGGCTTTAAACCCGACGACATGCTAAAACGCATTCATCTGGCCGAATACTTAGTAATGGGCCAGGCCATCCGGCAATATTTCCCCACTAATGGCGCCGTAACCTATTCTGATTTATCGGGCAGCCAGGTATTACTAGGGGAGTCGGTTTCGGCGAAAGGGGCCGCTTTACGCGATCAGGAACAAAAATATAACGGCGTCATGCTACCAACCTCAACCGGTAAATTCTCGCCCACCGGGCTGGTTAACCGGGCCAGTTTGGCTTATACCCTGGTGCAAAGTTTAGGTTTGCAGCAATATGCCCTGGAACGCAACGGCAAAACTGTAACAGTAACCGTCGACGGCAAACAAATACCTATTGAAGATGCCGCCAAAATACCGGCCGGTTTGGAAGGATACGTTAGTTTAGCGCTGGAACTAAACCTGATTAATGCATACTATACCGTATCGCAAGGTTTACTGGATTTATTCCCGACCACGCACGCTACTTTTAAACCTACCCAAAACGTAACCCGCGCTGAATTTGCCGTTATTGTTACCCGTACTTTCGACCAATGGAATGCGGCTACCCAGCCGGCAACAGCAGCTTCTAAAAAGCCCGGAGAACAAGATTTATTTACCAACGCAACGGAGCAACAGGTAAGCGTTTATCCGAACCCATTTGTAGACAATACCAGCGTAACTTATAACGTGCCGCAAGCTGGCTTTGTAAGCGTAGAAGTTTACAACGCGCTGGGCCAGAAAGTAAGCACCTTGGTTTCGGAAAATAAACCTGCCGGTAATTATACCATAAATTTCAACGGTAGTAATTTAACCAAAGGCACGTACTTGTATAAAGTTAAAACCGATAAGCAGGTGCTGGCCAAAAAAGTAGTTAAGAACTAATCAGACCGTTTCAGTAAGGCTTACCTCCTTATTTAACCAAAAATAAAAAAGCTCAGACTTGGATATAAGTCTGAGCTTTTTATTTATAATAATTATCTACTGATGTTACGTAAGGAACAGAATCGTATTAATTTTAACTTTCATGATCTCATTTACTTACGGCTACCTTGTTCTGCGTAACATCACTTATTAATACTAACATTTGATAGATGTGCGCTTTAAACTGATAATAACCTATTACACTAAAACTATCAGTTGAGAAGCTCAGGAAGAAAACGATCAAGCAAGCAGCCCCATAGTTTCCTCTCGAATTACAGATGAGAGTCCAATAAACTTAATGCAATTGATGGATTATTAATAACAATTTAAACTAATAACTAAACACTAATCGCTAATAACTAAACACTAACAACTAACTATCAATCTAAACCGCCTTTGCGGTTTGGCTTGGCGGGAGTTGGCCAGGCGCCGGGTTCTCCGGTTTTAACATCAATGGGCAAAACACTTTTTTCCCTTGAGGTTTTATTAGGGTCTTCACTGGCCATATAAGCCAGAATAGCCGTTAAAATAGCATTGCTCCGCACGTCATCAAACACAATTTTATCGTAGGTGTCGCGGTTGGTGTGCCAGGTATAGGTGCCGTACGACCAGTTTAAAGAACTTAAAGAGAAAGCCGGGGCTCCGGCCGCTACAAAAGAGGCGAAATCGGAGCCGCCGGTGCCGGGCCGCCCCGGAAAACTGGTTTCTATTTGCGACCGGATATTTTCGGGCACTTTGGTTAACCAGCGGCCTAAAAACTCATACGCATTTAAAAAGCCTTGTCCCGACAGGTTTACAACCCGACCGGTACCGTTGTCCTGGTTAAACACCGCCTGCACATTCTGAACAATTTCCGGGTGATCTTCTACAAAAGCGCGCGAACCATTTAATCCTTGTTCTTCGCTGCCCCAGTGGCCCACTAATATAGTACGTTTTGGGTTGGGGTATACTTTTTTCAGAATGCGCATGGCTTCCATCATGGTTAAAGTACCGGTGCCGTTATCGGTAGCGCCCGTGCCGCCGTCCCACGAATCGAAGTGCGCCGATAAAATAACGTATTCATTGGGTTTCTCGGTGCCTTTTATTTCCGCAATGGTGTTAAAGGTTGGTACTACGCCTTTTTCTTTCGATTCGGTGCGTATGGTAATCCGGGGTTTATGGCCCGATTCGGTTAGCCGGTAAAGCAGGCCATAATCTTCCAGGGCAATATCGACGGTAGGTATTTTTTTGGTATAGGCGCTAAATATTTTGTTTACCCCGAAACCGTTCGACCAATTAGACGCCACCACTCCGGCCGCACCGGCTTTTTCCAGGGCTACCGGTAAAGTGCGCGCAGTATAGCCGGTTTGGCCGATACGTTTGCGCCAAGCCTCAGTTTGTTCGGTTTTTTGCGTTTTCATTTTCTCAAACGATTCGGCAGTCGCAAATTCCTTCCAGTTATATTCCGGCCGGCCGGTGGGCTGGTTCATCGATACCATCACAAATTTGCCTTTTACGGCCGGCAACCATTTCTGAAAAGCTACCGAATCGCCTAGCTCCGGAATAATAATCAGTTCGGCCGTAACCGCTTTTTTCATGTTAGGGCTCCAGGCCAGCTGCATGCCTTCTAAGGTTTTGGTGCGGGGATGTACCATGTCTATATGGGAGATTCCCCTTTCCCAGCCGCGCCATTCGCCCCATTTTTCGTTGCGGGCCGCAATGCCCCAATCTTTATACTTACTTATTGCCCAGTCATTGGCTTGTTTCATTTGGGGGGTACCTACCAGGCGGGGCCCAATTACATCTATTAATTCGTGGGCTAGTTTTTCTAACTGTGAATTTTGGGTTGCTTCTTGTACAATATTATCTACAACCGGATCTTTACTTTGGGCAAAAGCTAAGCTCCCGGACAGGAGCAACGAGAGAAAGAGTAATTTTGGAAATTTTCGCATTTAAATAAATTTTTAGATATATAAGTAATAATCCAGAAATAGCCAGGTAAATAATATTAGTTGGTTATTTTTCCCCCTTGCCCCTTCTAAAACAAGCTTCAATTGATACACCAATATCAAGATCATAGTGAGCTTGTTGAAACAACTAGCTAGTACCGTTCTTTAAATATAAAGTAAGCGAAAGCGATAAGGGTTATATGTTAAAACAGCTTTTATTTTGTAATTCAAACCGGCAGCTTTAGTAGCATTTTTAATTATAAGGGTTTAATATGACTGATTACTTACCTCAATATTTACTCGCCGGGATGATAGGTTTTCTCGGCATTTTTCAGGACATCTTCTTTATAAAACAATACATCTTTAAACTGGCCTTTGGTGTACATCAGCGCCTGATCGTTGAAATGTTTGGAGTTAGGATCGCCACTGTTGCCACCTGCCAATAACGATTTAGCTTTGATTTTTTTACCAAATTCTACCGCGCAAACAAAGCTGTTGCCATTATAGCCATAGCGTTTATTCGTGCCCGGGTACGTGCGGCTGACAAAAGAAGGTAAAGCTCCCCAGGTAGAAGGCGCAAAACCACTAGGCAGACTGGGCTTGGTATCATCAAATTGCTGATCTAGGTTGCCGGTGAGCCGCTGGTAGCGGTTTATGTCGCCCCAGGCCACCTGCCAGTTACCAAATTTCGTTTGCAGTTCCTGCATTACCGCCAGCATGGGTGGTAGTAATTGTTCGGCCGAAGCAGTTTGGGCAAATTGTTTTGTTTTCTGCACCTGGTCGGCTTCACCTTGGGCAATATAAACACTGCGGATAGCGGCATTTAACTTTTGTGCCCATTCTATGGCCAGGGTAGTCGCCACCGAAGTTTCGGAAGAATTCCGGTCCCAGGCCGCTAACAATTTTATGGGTTCGCTTAGCGATTGATAAGTGGCGTTGTTTTTATTCTCTTCAAATGCTTTCAGCAATGCGGGTACCAATAAATCAAAAGCCGCCAAATGGGTATTGTAACCGGCGGCAATTACTTTATCTAGCGTATATTTATCATTACTGCTTAACACCTGCACCGCATTAATGCCCCGGAAATTTTCGCCGTCGGGCGCCATATACGCCGGGTAATCTGCTTTTTTCGGACTGTTGGGGCCGGCGGCGGTAAAAGGCGTAGAATTACAATTCTGAATCCAGCCGTTGGCGGGGTTATACAAATGTACCGTTTCCTCTACTTTATGCAATCCCTGCCATTCCGTGGCGGCTTTGGTGCCATCTACCGGTTTTGACCAATCCAGAGCTTTATCGCGCACCGGCACAAAGTTGCCGTGCCAGTAAGCAATATTACCTTTATTATCCGCAAAAACCGTATTGTTAGAGGTATTACCCTTTAAATCCATTACTTTTTTGTATTCCGCAAAACCTTTGGCTTTAGTGCGTTGCCAGCTTTGCACCAAACTGGTCATCGACCGGTTATAAGATTTTAGGCTGATCCATTTGCCGTTGCGCTTGGCCATAACCGGGCCGTGATGGGTATAAAAAGCAGTAATGGTTTTGGTTTTCAGCTCGTTTCCTTCGCGGTATCGCATACTAATTTGTTTCTGTTGTACCGGTTTCAGGGTATTGTTATATTCATAGAACAGGCCTTTATCATTCTTTACAATTTTTTCTTCGTACGTATCGGCTACATCCACGGCGCTGGAAGTGTGCATCCAGCCGCAGTAATCATTAAATCCCTGGTAAACAAAAAGCTGGCCCCAGGTTACCGCACCGTAAGCATTTAAACCTTCTTCGCTATGCACCTGCACTTCGGGCCTAAAATAAAAGGTTACGTGCGGGTTTATATACAAAATAGCATTGCCGGAAGCAGTTTTGGCCGGCGCAAAAGCAAACCCGTTCGATCCGCTGGGTAGTTCTGATTTTTCTGCTTTTTCGGTCTTAGCCGGAACGGCGCCCGTAAATTCGTTGGCGTCGGTGTAAAAATTCTTTAGTTCGGTGGTGGTTATATCGGCAGTACTGATCGCGCCAATGCTGCCGTCGGTCCAGAGCAGCGGGTACCAAGGTTTAAAGCGGTGCAGCATAGCGGGTTTTACCTGCGGATTTTTATACAGGTAATAATTAATACCATCGGCGTAGGCGTTCATTATTTTTTTTAGCCAGGGATCGGCTTTGTTGTAATCGGCGACGGCTTCGGTAGAATCGATGAGTAATTTAATGAGCAAATCGTTATACAACTCCGATTCGCCTTTCAGCTCGGCCATCCGGCCCAGCTTTTCAATATAATTCATTTCTACCCGTTTAAAATCGTCTTCGCACTGGGTATACAACAGACCAAAAACCGCATCGGCATCCGTTTTCCCGTAAATATGCGGAATACCGTAATTGTCGCGGATAATAGTAACGTTTTTGGCCTGTTGCTGCCAGCCATCAATCTCTTTTTTGGTAAAAGATTGGGCTACCAGTTGCAAGGGTAATAAGAAAAGAATAAGGATCTTTTTCATGAGGTATGCAGGAATACATATTAGCAAGCAACACTTTTGTTTAAAGAAGTTTTGCAATGGGTGTTTTTACTATTTGCTCAGCGTAGCCGCATAAGTTTATTAATAAAGCAGCCTAACTTCTTTTTACTTGTGCTTTTTACAACAACAATTAGATTAATATAAAAGTAAGTTAACGATTTTGGCAATTTAGTTAAAAATTATCATTAAACCTGCTAAGCCTTATTTTTTAAACCGAATTAATGATACTTTCTGACAAAATGCAGCACAAACCCGGTATCTGCAGGCCTTAAAGAGAAATAACGTTTATTTTTTTAGAAGTCGCGGTTGCGCTGCATGCATAAAAAATGGAGTCCTCCGGCGGAAGACTCCAATCAGCATAATGCCACAAACAAATATAGTTGCTGAAACAAGAGTTCTTCTTATTTCAGGGTAATTTTAAATATTTTGCCATCGGCTAAACTATTTACATAATAGTTAATAAGGCCACTTCTGACCACAGCGGTTGGCAGGTTTAATCCGGATGCCAGGACGGACGACCCATCTTCGGTCGCAACTACTACCCGTCCGGTACTAGACCCAAAACCTTGAGGAGTAAACTGGGCGTATTCTACTATAACAGGTATATTAACCGGATCCAAGGTCATATCGATTAAAGTAGTAAACCCTTCCTGGTATAAAGAAACATTACCCGAAAGGTCTATTGTATAAATGCGGGCGCTGCCGGTGGGAAAAGGAAAGCCGGTTAAAGTGGTTACATAAAAATTTTGCCCGTTAAAAGCAATACTGGTTGGTACCGGATCTATGACAGGTGGTCCCAGTTGGGTAGAATTTTCAATATCCGGGAAGGTTGCAAATACGCTTAACTGCCCGGAAGCATTGCGGCGAATAACCGCATTAGCCGCAGCATCGGTAATAAAGAGGTCACCACTTGGCCCCACGGTTAAATTATAAGGGTTAGATTCTCCAGTATCATCGGCAAAATCATAACTTACTACAAAGGTTCCTATATCTTCTTTCATTAGTGCACTGGCTTGTAAGGGCGTATTCCCTGGTTTAAAGGAACTGACATTAGCTTTATATAAAAATCCGTTTACATGTAAAACATAAAGCATGTTATCTTTTACTAACAGGTGATTGAGTCCGGTAATCTCCTCTGGTCCACCCGCACCTCCCATAGAAGAAGGAAAACCATCAATCACCACGTATTTAGAACCGTTTGGCATAATAACCGATACTTTTCCATCATTATTCCCGGTGCCAACTTCCGTTACCCATAATCGTTCTTGGTTATCTAGCGCCAAACCCAGGGGGACAGCTAACCCGGAAACATGTTCTTTGACCGTTAAAACCGCAGGTTCTGCTTCCTCAAAGTAGTCATAAATTTCACGACAGCCTGTAGTTACCAGCAGACTAAAGCTAAAAAACAGGGTAGTTAATCTTTGTTTCATAGTGTTGGATGGTTTAAGGTGGAAAAATTGCTTTAACAACAGCAAATTATATATTTTGTTATATACAAACAAGATTTATTTATAATTTCTTCCACTTACTTTAGCCTCGGTAATACTATAATATAATTATTTTAACTTAATATTGCACGTGGACAATCAATCACATATTTCAACTATTTCTATACCAATTTGATTAAAACACAGAATTCTTTAAAATAGAAGAAAATTTCAGTAATTGTTTGTTATCGTAACTAAGCATTAAATTTAGCTGTTGTTCGGCACCCTATTAACACTGCAATATGCCCATGACATCAGTAGCACTACTTACCTCTTATATTATTTTATTTCCGAAGGAAAATCTATAAGACAGGTCGTAGCTGGCATGAAGGGTGCTAGCTATTTTAGCTTTACCCGCAACACTGCTACCTTCTTTTCTGTACCCGAAACAATCTGGCCGGAGTTATTGAACAATTAGGTATACTCCAGCCCTGCAAATTCCACCGACTTTCCTCATTTATCATTTTTATACCTCCAGCAGGTTGGCTTTCTAATTTTTAGATTAAATTTAATCGGCAAAAAAAAATTTTTATGATGAATTGGTTAGTCTTACTTGTTTTAATAATTTCTACCCTACCCAGTCCGGCGCAACAAACCCAGAAGCCACCCTTCCACGGCAAAAACTGGATGGCTATTACGGGTAAGCCTATGGCGGCTACGGCTGGGGCCATGACCTTCCAGAAAGGTGGTAATGCCGTAGATGCGGCCTGCGCCATGCTGGCGGCTACCTGCACCATGTGGGATGTACTCAGTTGGGGTGGTGAAACCCAAGCTTTTATTTATAACCCGAAAACTAAAAAAGTAATCGCCATTAATGCCATGGGCGTGGCTGCTACCGGTGCTACCGCCGATTTCTTTAAAAAGAAAGGCTATAACTTTCCGCCGGAATACGGCCCTTTGGCTACTACGCCCGGCACGGCCGGCGGGCTGCTGTATATGCTGGCCAACTACGGCACCTTAAGCCTGGAACAAGTATTAGTGCCCGTCTTGGAAATGGCGGCCGGCTATCCCATAGAAGCCCAGACGGCAGTATGTGAGGCGGCTCCAGCAACCACGGCGAAGATTACGGCATTGGTTGGTAATGTAAGTGCAATGACAGAATTAGTAAATGAGCGATTTGGCGAATAAATAATTAAGTACTTATTCTATTGCTTAGTTAAAGTTAATTTTGTCCGCTTACTTATAAAACAGAGTATTAAAATTTCATAACCTGAGCTATACGATGCATCATTTATTTAGAATTGTTTATTTTAATTTATGCTGTCTGGTGCTGTTTAGTACCTGTACCCGTCCAACTGGCACAGGTACGGCATCTGCCGGCAAATTTGAAGTGGAGGAAACTACTATTTCGGCTATTCATCAGGCCTTCAAAAAAGGCACCTGTAATTGCGAACAGCTCGTCTCAACTTACCTGCAGCGCATCCAAACCTATGATAAACCAACGAAGCTAAATGCCATTGTGCTCACCAATCCGGAAGCGCTGCAAATGGCCCGCGAGCTGGATGCCGAATATCGCCGCACCCGGAAACTGCGGAAGCTGCATTGCATACCACTTATTGTAAAGGATAACTACAATACCCAAGGTTTGCAAACCACCGCCGGCTCGCTCGCCCTTAAGGGTTTTGCCCCAACTGAAGATGCCTACCAGGTCCGGGTACTGAAAGAAGCCGGTGCCATTGTGCTGGCTAAATCCAACATGGCCGAATGGGCCTTCAGCCCGATGGTGTCTATTAGCTCTATAGCCGGCGAAACCCTGAACCCTTACAATCTGGAGCACGTGCCCGCCGGCTCCAGTGGCGGTACGGCCGCCGCCGTAGCTGCCAACCTGGGCACCGTCGGGTTAGGTACCGATACCGGTAACTCCATTCGCGGGCCAGCTTCGCATAACGCCCTGGTGGGCTTCCGCTCTACCATGGGCCTGACCAGCCGCGCCGGTATTGCGCCGCTCTACCTGCGCAACGATGTGGGCGGCCCCATGGCCCGGACCGTAGAAGATGCTACCCGTATTCTGGAAGTAATTGCGGGCTATGACCCGGCCGATCCCCTCACCCGATATAGCCAGGGCAAAGTACCCGACAACTACGTCCAGTATCTGGATAAAAACGGCTTAAAAGGCGCCCGCATCGGCGTGTTCCGGACCCTGAGTGAAAAAGATCCGGACCCGCAGGTAAAAGCTTTGTTCAACCAGGCCGTAGCCGACCTCAAAAGATTGGGCGCGGAAGTAGTAGATCCTTTTACCGTAGCCAATTTCGACAGCCTGCAAAAAGACCAATGGTGTTCGGTATTTCAGAGCGATATCAACCAGTATTTAGCCTCTTTAGGACCCAACGTACCAGTAAAGAACCTGCAGGAAATTGTAGCCTCCGGTAAATACGCGCCCTACATAGAAGACAACTTAAAATACCACCTGAGCCACCATGAGTCGGCAAAAGAAGGTGCTACTACCTGTACGGACGCATACCACGATACCCGGAGAATTGCGTTCCGAGAGGCAGTGGTAGCCGCCATGAAACAGTACCGGGTAGATGCTATTATTTATCCCACCTGGAACAACCCACCCGCAAAAGTGGGCGATTTTGAAGGCTACAAAGGCGATAACAGCCAGATTATTGCGCCCCATACCGGCCTGCCGGCTTTTACCATTCCCATGGGCTTTACCTACAATAACCTGCCGGCCGGCCTGCAGTTCCTCGGCAATATGTATGCCGAACCAACCCTTATCAAACTAACTTACGCCTACGAGCAAGGCACCAAACACCGGAAACCGCCGATAGGGTTTAGTAAGGCGAAATAACAGCAGCACAACTAGATAAAGCATCCTGTAGGTAGCAGCCCTTTGTTAAGACACCGGGAATTGAATAGCAGTATTACACGCAGTTGTGGATAAACCTGAACAATATTGGAAATATCAGTAAGTAAATACTGACGATAAGGTAACGGTGTAGGCGATAACATGCACAGAGGTGAGGCAGTAAACATTGACATAAAGAAAATACAACAGCAGTATGGCTAACTCAACAAAAGCAACGCGCTTAAAAGTAATGGGGCTGTGTTTTATCTGCGCTTGCCACCAGCCGGAAAAGGAAAATCAATCTGCTGCTAACAATAAGTCCAAAGCATCACCCCAAACAGCAGAAATTACCGCGGCAAACTTATGTTTCCGGCAAATATCGGGTAGGCAAAACCAAGATACAGCCTGGGTAGAGTTAAAAATAGACCATGCGCAGGTATCGGGCAGCTATATCAATTTACCTTTCGAAAAAGACAGTCGAAAAGGCACCTTGCAGGGAACGAAAGCTGGAGACAAAATTTCAGCTACCTGGTTTTTCAGGCAGGAAGGCCAAACTGATTCACTTCCGGTTCAATTCAGATTAACCAGCAACCAATTACTACAAAAGCCTTATAGTTATAATCGTAGTACTGGCCGCGAATACTTAGCTGACACGACCGCTTATAATGTTATTTTTGAGGCAATAGATTGCGCCGATTTCCCTCGTATAAAATAATTACCGTAGGCTAAACAGGCTGCTTCAGATTATTATACGTGCCAGTTCTTTTTTACAGCAATTATTAAAAACAGGAATATAAAAACAAAAACATGATCGGGAAACAAATACAAAGCTTTTTGGGGATAATCTTACTTTTAAGCAACTGCCAGCCTAAGCAAAACGAAACGAAAAAAGTGGAAATCTCAACACAAACAACAATAATCGACAGCTCCGAAGCAGTTAATTCGCCGGATAGATCGGGAGCTTCAACCGAAGAAAAGAATAAAAGTATAACCCCGGCGCAACTGATTGTACCGGGAAAAAGCATCGGCCAAACCGCTTTGCAAATGAAAGCCGAAGAGGTAAACCAAATTCTGGGTAAAAGCGACAGGTCGGATGCAGCTATGGGAAAAGCCTGGGCAATCTGGTATTCCCGGCCCACCGCCTCCGATACCATCCGGAAAGAAACCACTATTTACTTTGCTACCAACATGGGCGGCTCCGACGAAGCTAGCCGGGTAAAACAAATCCGGGTTACTTCACCTTTTTTTCAAACAGCCGGGCATGTAGGAGTTGGCACGGCTTTAAAAGCTATTCAGCAGGCTTTTCCTAACTTACAGAAAGCAAAAACTTATACTTCCGCCAAAACAAAACAATCTATCACTATCCTGGATGATGCGGCCACGGGTATTGCATTTGAATTTAACGCTAACGAGACTTGTGTAGCCGTTGTGGTGCACGAACCGCAACAGCCCGTGAATACAATTTATATCAATCTATTTCCTTAAAAAAGTTTTTACAACACTTACTTTAAATTCAATTCAGCAGAACTCGCGCGTCTCCCCATTATCACAATTTATCTGCAAAATATCCGGTAAAAATGATCACCATTTGTTACGCAGCAGGGTATACATCCGGTACTCGACTCGTAGATGACTTCTTCATTCAAGCCAGCAGACTAATTTGTTTCTTGCTTTTGGCAGACATACCCGTTATCTGGCATTTATTCCTATTCTATTAATTTTAGCTTTATAACCATCCTCTTTCCCGGGCAGTATAAAAATGTATTTAAACAGATGCAATCTAAAACGTAAAAAGAAGATATATATGGAGAAACAAATGAACGCTGCCTATTACGAGGAATTCGGAGGATGGGACAAAGTTAAAACAGGCACTTTGCCGATCCCGGAACTGCAGGAAGGCGAAGTATTGATTAAAATTAAAGCCGCGGGGGTAAACCCGGTAGATGCGGCCGTGCGTGAAGGATATTTAAAAGATTTTATTCCGGTTTCGTTTCCGGCTATTCCGGGCTGGGACGTGGCCGGGGTAATAGAAGAACGCAGCTACAGTGCCCGCCGCTTTAACGTGGGCGACGAAGTATATGCTTACGCCCGCCGGCCTACGGTGCAGCAGGGTACTTTTGCCGAATATCTTGTTATTCCGGAGAGTTATATTGCCCTTAAACCTAAAAACTTGTCTTTTGCTGAAGCGGCCGGTATTCCGTTGGTGGGGCTTACCGCCTACCAATCTATTTTTGATGCCGGCCAGTTAAAAGAAAACCAAAGTATTTTAATATTAGGCGCTTCGGGCGGAGTAGGAAGTTTGGGCATCCAACTGGCTAAAAATGCCGGTGCCGTGGTAATTGGCGTAGCCAGCGAAAAAAACCATGCGTTTATGCAGGAACTAGGCGCTGATCACACCATCGACTATCATAACAACCATATTGGCGAGGCGGCAAAAAAAATATTTCCGGACGGTGTAGATCTTATTTTTGACTGCGCCAGCGGCGAAACCTTCAGCCAAAGTTTAAGCGCTTTAAAAACTGGTGGCAAACTGGTTTCCATTCTAAACCACGGGCAAGACCTGGACTCAAACATCCATTTCCAATACGTTTTTGTAGAGCCAAACTCCCGGGAGTTGGCCATTTTAGCCGAATTAGCCGAAGCCGGCAAACTAAAAGTACACGTTAGTAAAACGTATTCCTTAGCAGACGCTACCAAAGCTTTCGAGCAAATAGAAACCCACCATACTACCGGTAAAATTGTTATTGTACCTTAATAACCAAAAGGGCAGGCTTAAAAAAGCCTGCCCTTTTTACTTTATTCTAATTTCTGCCTGATTGTAGGTTAAATGTTATTGGTATTACCTGTGTTAGGAATAAATATTTGTTTTTAACCATTTTACACTGGCTGCCGGGTCATCAACAGATTTGGCGCCATCCTGCTCGATAAAAGTATGTTGCACCCCCGAAAGTTTTGAATTGGCAAAGATCCGTTTAAAGTCAACCTTGCCGGTTCCGAGGGGGCAGGGCCGGTTTGTAGTCGGGTCGATATCTTTCACGTGCCAGAGCGGGAAACGGTTCGGATATTGCTTAAACATGGCTACCGGATCCATGCCGGCCTGCGTGGCCCAAGCCAGATCAAGCTCCATAAAAACCTCATTTTTATTTGTTTGCCCTAAAATATAATCGTACGCACTAACACCGTCAATTTTGTCGAATTCTGACTGGTGATTATGATACGCAAATTTCATGTTGTTTTTGCGGGCCGCCTCACCGGTTTTAGAAAAAATTTCGGTGGTTTGCTTAATCTCATCCATATTAGACTCCGCCGAGCTCGAACAAATTACCCAGGAACAACCTCCCTCCGCCGCTTCATCTACTACTTGTTGCATATTATCCCGCAAATTGGTGCGCTGCCCACCCGGCATTGGCGGACGGGCCGGTGCGGCTGGCGTGCCGGGAGTTCCGGCAGCACTTGCTGGCGGAGCCGTCCTGGTCCGCGGAAGGCCGCTGACGTGATTGCCTACCCATTTCATGCCTAAATCGTTTACCATTGCGGCAAACTCCTTAGGCTTATGCCCGTAATAAAGGCCGGTAGTAGTACCGGTAGCAGTTTCTAATTCTTTAATACCCATATCGGCTATTTGCTTTAGAACGGCCTTGGTATCTGCGTTCTGTTCAGACCACAAAAAATTTAACGTATAGGTTTGTAACCCAACAGGCGGATATTTAGCGGCTAGGCTTCCCAATAATGAGTTTCCCCGGCTTAAACCTGGCAAAATACCAGCTACCGCTAAAGCGCCGGTAGCTTTCAAAAACGATCTTCTATCAAACATATTTTTATAAGTAAATAATCAGCTTTCAGTTATAAACATTCAAGTATTTGATTAAGAATAAAATAATAGCAATAAATAATAAGTATGAGGCCAGAAATAGTTTAAACTATCGAACTTAGTCCTGCTGCAAGAATTTAAAAAATGACCGGACAGAAAAACTGAATACTTTAACCTAATTTTATAAGCTTACTTAGTTAATTTAAATGCTAATACTTAATTTAGAGATAATATGCAAGTCGTTAAATGAAAGAAGAATTTAAGATATTTGCGTTTAACCCCGTCATTCCGCAGGAATTTAACCAACTGCCTTCCGGATAAATTTTTTGGGATGACGGTAACGGACGGTAATAAATTTAACTTTAACCAGTTTTGCGTAATATCATTTAATTAGTCTTTAATTAGCTTTTTGCTTTACCTTAAAATATAGTATAAATTATGGTCATTCAATCTATGTATATTGGCATAAAAAAGCTACTCTAAAAATAGCAAATTAATTTATTTACAAGAGATTAAACTTTTAGCCAGATTCATTAATTAAATTGTAGCTTCTAGATTAAAAATTTGAAATTTTATTACCCGAAAACGCAGCTTATACCGATATGATATTTAAAAGCACGCTTCCGACCATTTAATTTAGTCCTGTATCTGGTGCGGAGATCCTGGCTGCTACTTATTTTTACCGGTTTGTCGCTATAAACAGGGTCAAGTTTATGCTAATTAATAGAAGTGGCCCGATTCCGGAAGAAACATTGCTTCAGCGCAAAGAGAGGTTAAAAGGCCATTACCAGCAGGAAGCGTGTTCTTAAAAAGGCAAGGTGCGCTGTAGGCTTAATTACTTATTTATATTTTTGATTGTAACTAATTATTATGGAAATCCTTTTTGACAACATGCCTAATCCGTTCGTGTATTTCATCCCGGTTTTTGCCTTGCTTATTCTAGGAGAGGCTTACATCAGCTATCACGAAGACCGGGAACTGTACAACTTCAAAGATTCGGTAGCCAGTACCTGGGTGGGATTGGGAGCCGCGGCTTTTAATTCCCTTACCAAAGCCTATCAAATTGGGCTTTTCTTATTGTTTTACAAGCTTTTTGAACCGCTCCGCCAGGAGTATTTAGGCTACAGCAATATAGGTTGGGCATGGTGGGCCTGGGTGCTCTGCCTGATTGGCGATGATTTTAACTTCTACTGGCATCACCGTTTCTGCCATACTATCCGGATATTTTGGGCAGCCCACCTGGTACATCATTCTTCTGAAAAATTTAACTTAGGAACTGCTTTCCGCAACGGCTGGACCATTTTTCTTTATAAGCCCGTTTATTGGCTATGGATGCCGATCTTGGGCTTTAATCCGGTTATGATTGCCCTTTGCATGTCGTTTAATTCTATTTATCAGTTCTTCCTGCATACCACTCTGGTACCCAGATTGGGCTGGTTGGGGCAAATATTTAATAACCCGTGGGTACACCAGGTGCACCATGCCTGCAACGTAGAATACCTGGACCGCAATCATGGCGGCATCCTGCTTATTTGGGACCGACTCTTCGGCACTTACTTAGACAAGGACGAGCACCTCGAAACTAAATTTGGCGTACTGCACCCACCCACCGGCCATAACCCCATTACGCTGAACTTCCATGAATTTAATGATATCTGGAAAGACGTGCACCAGGCGAAAACCTGGCGCGAAAGGTGGTTTTACGTATTCGGCCCTCCCGGATGGAGCCCCGATGGAAGCCGGAAAACCTCCAAGCAATTACAAGAGGAATGGAAAGCAAACAATCATGCTGTACGATTAAAAGAATTAACAGAACACTAATAATTTTAATAGGTTATAACTTTGGATTAGGCTAAAAAGCGCCCCTCCTGTTTTAGGAGGGGCAGAGATAGTAAAATTACGCCTAATCAAAATATCAAATTATTTCCGTCCCGACACTTGTTGATACAACCTAAACGCCTGTTTACTCCAGGAAAATAGCTATCCCTAAACCAGTAAGCCTAAGTAAAGATTAATTCCGGGAAATAGCTTTCCAAAAATTACGGTGCGCCGCATTAGCAACGGCAGCTTTAATTATTCTTTTACCCCAAATGGCCATTCTTTATGCAGCCGGGCTTTTACAAAATATACCACTATGCCGGTGGCAATTACGAGTATGCCCGACAATACCAGGGTTAAACCCGTAGATAACAAAATCCCCAGCCAAAGCGCAATCCCCAAAATAACGGGCAACGGAAACAAAGGCATTTTATACGGAAACTCAGATGAGCGGCGGCTTTTTCGTAACAGCAACAAGCCAATGGCCTGCCCAATAAACTGAATTAAAATGCGCATGGCCAGAATGGCACTAATTACATCGCTTAGCCGGAATAACAAGCTAAATACAAAGCCTACCCCACCCAAAACCAAGAGCGAAATATGCGGAAAATGTTTGGTTGGATGCAGGTTGGCAAATACCTTGAAAAAAGCACCATCGGCGGCAGCCGCATACGGAATGCGGCTGTAACCCAGCGTAGCCGAAAATACCGAAGCAAAGGCTACCCACAAAATAAGGCAGGTAACAATTTTAGCAGCCGTATCGCCGGCCAATTGCTGCATAAATTCACTTACCACAAATTCACTACCCATAGCCTGCTGCCACGGTATTACACTTACCACACTTATATTCATGAGCAGGTACAAAACCGCAATACCCGCAATAGATAAAAACATGCTACGCGGTATGTTTTTGCTTGGATTAATAATTTCGCTGCCTAAATGGCAAACATTGTAATAGCCCAGGTAGCTGTAAACCGTTTTTACGCTGGCAAAGCCAACGGCCGTTACAAAAGCATAATTAACCGTTAAGCCCTGGTTCATCTCCCGCAGGGGTTGCATAAAATTTCCGTGGGCTACGCCGCCGCCAATTATCCAGCCAAGGGTAAGAATAACCCCGCCCCACAAAAAAACACTTATTTTACCAATGGCTTCTATTTTGCGATAAAGCAGCAGCATGATTAAAAGCACTACCCCGCCGCTCACCAACTTTGCACCCAAAGGGCTAAGCGGAACCAAGTAAGAAAAATAAGCCGCAAAACCAATGGCCGCCGACGCAATAACCAAAGGCGCCTGAATCATGGTTTGCCACACAAATAAAAAACTCATTAAACGGCCCAAGTCGCTTTTGCCGTAAGCTTCTTTCAGGAAATTATAAGAACCGCCGGCGCGCGGGAAGGCCGCTCCTAACTCACTCCAAATCATAGCATCTACCAAAGAAAGCAGCGCTCCCGCTAACCAAGCGTATAAAAAATAAGGACCGTTCATCATGCCGATTACCATAGGCAGGGTTATAAAAGGACCAATGCCCACCATATCAATCATGTTAATGGCAGTAGCTTGCCCCAGGCCTAAACGTCTTTCCAGTTGGTTTTCAGACATGTTTTATTTTTAATTCGATTATGATCGGGTAAGCGCCTTACGCCGGAAAGGATCTAATACTACCTCCGAATCTGGCGCCCCCCAAAACAAACTTTTCTTTCTGCTGGTGTTTACGCCTTCTTCAAAAGAAAAAATCCGGAGAAGCGGAGAACGCTTTGCTTCATACTTTTGCTTTTTACGATTAATACAACTGTTACCGGTTTTAGAAAAGCAAGCTTAAATGAAAACCTGCTTTTCTGCTGATGCTTTAACCTATAGGTTAGCCAGGCCGGCTTGCACCTGTTGTTGCTGCCGTAGCCGGGAAAGTATTTCGTACGACCGCAATCGGGCGGCATGGTCATAAATATGCGATATCACCATAATTTCGTCTACCTGGGTTTGGTTCAGGAAAGCCTGGAGCTTTTTCTCCACCGTTTCCGGACTGCCCACGAATGCATACCGGAACATTTGGTGCACGGCATACCGCTCCGAACCGTCCCAAACCGCATCCATGTCTTCTACGGGAGCTTGCAGCGGCATGGAGTTACCCCGGATAATGCCCAGCGCAAATAAATAAAGCGAAGTAGCTAATTTATGAGCTTCCTCGTCGGTATCGGCGGCCACTACGTTTACGCAGGCCATGACTTTGGGCGCAGCTAAGCTGGCGGAAGGCTGGAAGCTGTCGCGGTAAATTTGCAGGGCGGTATCCAGTAAGGTAGGCGCAAAATGGCTGGCAAAAGCAAAAGGCAAGCCCATTATTCCGGCCAACTGGGCGCTGAACGTACTGGAACCCAATAACCAAATAGGCACCTGCAAGCCTTCGCCGGGTACGGCCCGCACGCGGGCCGCCGGATCAGCCGGCCCTAAATAGCTTTGCAGTTCGGCTACGTTGTTCGGGAATTCATCTACGGAACCGTGCAGGTTGCGGCGCAAAGCCATAGCCGTCAGCTGGTCGGTGCCGGGCGCGCGGCCCAGCCCCAGGTCGATGCGGCCAGGGTAAAGCGATTCCAGGGTGCCAAATTGTTCGGCCACAATTAAAGGCGCGTGGTTGGGCAACATTACGCCACCCGAACCTACCCGGATATTAGTTGTACCGCCCGCAATGTAGCCAATTAAAACCGCCGTAGCCGTACTGGCAATGCTTTTTGAATTGTGGTGTTCGGCCAGCCAAAAACGTTTATAACCCCATTGTTCGGAGTGCTGTGCCAGGTCTAAAGAATTTTTCATGGCCGCGGCGGGGGTGCTGCCGGCCGGAATGGTTACTAAATCCAGCACGGATAAATCTATATCGGAAAGCTTTTTCTGCTGTGACATGTCTGATTACATTTATATATTTAAAAGTTTCGATTGATAGGATAAAAAAATTATACCTGCAAGGTTTTCATTACGTGCCTGTACTCATCCCAGATGTTTTGGTTTAAAGTATATATATAATAACGGCCCTCTTTTTGGGGCTCAATTAAGCCGGCTTCGGTTAATTTTTTAATGTGGTGGCTAATAGAAGGCTGGGCCAAATCAATAATGTTGCAGATTTCCATGCACTCAATTCTGCCCTCGTGCTGGTGCATGTACTGTAATATTTTCAACCGGTTTATATCGCCCAGCGCCTTCGCAATCTTCTCAACCTGCTTTAAATCCATCTTTACACGTATTGATAAATGCAAATGTATAAATCTAATTGACAAGTACCAAGTTGTAGGCTTCTGAAAACAAATGAAAGGTTGCCCATACCTCAATATATACCGTGCTTTTGCTTTCTTATTTTGCCGATCAGCAATTTTATTTAATTGTTGCGACCTGGTTTGTGCTGACATCACAAAGCAATTGGCACCCTTAACGGCTTAGGCTTACAATATTTTTTCGCTTTATTCCGACGGCATTAGCATAGTGCAATCTGCTGTTACCTTCTTTAAATATTGTTTTTCCGGCGCTAATATTTTACCCCTACGCATATAAATTCTATAAAATATTAAAAATCACGAGCATAAATACTTGTTTATACGTAACTTACATAAGTACTTAACAAGTACCCTGTATTTATACTTATAAATATTCTTTTAACTACAATATTTTATAGAATCCGGTTATGAAATTAGTAAAATTAGTGCTTAACCCTTTCGAACCCAACCACCAGCAAGTAGGCAATTTAAACATGATGGTGCATGCGCCTTACACAAAAGCCGGATTAACGAAAGAAACTTACCCCAAACTCGACGACTTGATAGTAGAGGAAAAGCAATCGGAGAGCCGTTTGCGGCGGGTACTGGTTTCGTTTATGTGTCCGGGTGTAGACGAGTACGAGTTTGATTTAGATAATAAGGCTTCCCACCGCGTGGAGGTGAAAGGCCATAACTACGAAATTACCCTTACGGAAATTGGCGAAGAAGAAATTTCGCAGTTTAAAGCCCAGAAGTTTCTGTACTTTATTTTTAATGTAGAAGAAATATAACGTGCGGCTTGGTTTATAATATTTTCCGGTCAACCGGTCAGTTACAAGCTTTTTCGGGTATTGTTTAGAAGTTAAATTTCCGGGTTATTAATAAGTTTGCCGGCCAATGCTTGGTTATTGGTGATGAATAAAAGTTGGGATTGAATTCCTACGCGATTACTTTATTATAAAGCACTTACCAGAAAAGATATGGTAAGTGCTTTTTTATTTACCAAATATTCGCCGGTAATTCTCTTATGAGATTTTCCCCATTATTTAAATTTATGGTAATGCCGGTGATGCAATCTTTCTTTTCTTATATTGGCACTTCTGAATATAACTACATACACTGATTCCTGCACAATCGCTAATTATATGACAAAGCTAAAATAAAGCTTACCGCCTTATTAAACTTAAAGATGAGCTTTCACTAGAAGGAACGGCTAGTATAAAGGAAAATTAGCAAATATTTGTGTGCTTAAAACTTAGATTTACGTTCAAATATTACTTAAAATATTTCTAAGATTACAATTTAATATTTACGTTAGAGTAAGGATTTATCAAATCAAATAAATGAGAATTGAAAGTATTTCTATAGAAAATTTTAAAGTCTTTAAAAAGACAACTGTTAAAAATTTGCCAAAGCTAGCAGTATTACTTGGAGCAAACGGTTCAGGCAAAAGCACATTTTTTGATGTGTTTGGCTTTTTAAGTGACGCCTTACAAAATAATATCACCATTGCTTTAAACAAACGTGGCGGCTTCCCAGAAGTAATTACAAGAGGGTGTAATATCAATAAAGACTTAATAAAATTTGAGATAAAGTTTAGAAACCTTCAAGTTGAAAATGAGCATGTTCCTTTAGTAACTTACTCAATTGAAATTGGATTTAATAAAGGAAAATCCTTTATTAATAGGGAGATATTAAAGTATAAACGCGGGCAAAGAACAGGTAAACCTTGGCACTTTCTTGATTTCAAAAAAGGTATAGGTTATGCTATTACTAATGAAGAAGAATATGGAAAGGAAGGAATAGAAGCAAAACGTATTGAGCAAAAAGTTACTAGTCCGGATATATTAGCAATAAAAGGATTAGGTCAATTTGAGCAGTTTAAAGCTATAAGCTCCTTTCGGTCTTTATTGGAGAAGTGGTATGTTTCTAATTTTAAAATAGAATATGGAAGAAGTATTTCTGATACCGGCATTTCAAATCACCTGTCTGTAAATGGTGATAACTTGGCGCAAGTAACCAAATACATGTATGATTATCATCGGGACTTATTTAATAAAATTTTAACAAAGTTACCTAAAAGAATACCAGGAATTAATAAAGTAGAAGCTAAAGAAACTGAAGACGGACGCATTATATTGCGATTTCAGGACCAAAATTTCAAAGATCCTTTTGTTGCCCGTTATGTGTCTGATGGTACTATAAAAATGTTTGCATATATGATATTGCTTCATGACCCTGAACCCCATCCCTTGTTATGCATTGAAGAACCTGAAAATTTTCTTCATCCGGATTTGTTATTACAATTATGCGAAGAAATCCGAGAATATTCCGAAAGAGGTGGTCAAGTCTTTGTTTCTACGCATTCTCCAGACTTTGTTAACGGTTTGAAAGTTGATGAATTATTCTATTTAGTTAAAGAGAAAGGTTTTACCGCAATTAAAGCGGCTGACGATAGTAGATTGGTAAGTGATCTTGCAAAAGAAAATCAATTGGGATGGTTATGGAGAAATCATTATATAGAAGGAGCTAATTTAAAATGATTACACTCCATGTCTTTACAGAAGAACCTTCGGCCAAAAATGTTTTTGAAATTATATTACCTAAAATATTACCAGAAGGTGTTCTTTTCAGTATATATCCTCATCAAGGCAAGCAAGACCTTGAACGTGCATTAAGAACTACTGTTCCTTCTATTAGTAAAATTCCAGGTTCTAGAATATTAATTACAAGAGATCAGGATAGTGCTGATTGTAAAGAATTAAAATTAAAGCTTACAGAATTAGTAAAAGATACTTGCAAAAGCCCGTACCTGATAAGAATTCTCTGCAGAGAATTAGAATCTTGGTTTTTAGGAGATTTGAATGCTATTAATCAGGCATATCCCAGAATGAAGCCAGAAAGTTATGCAAGCAAGGCTGAATTTAGAAATGTAGATAATATGCAAAGCCCTAACCGATATTTACTTAAAATACTTCCTGATTATGAAGGAAGAGATAATTTACCAAAATTGGAGGTATCAGAAAATATAGCTCCATTTCTGGATTTGGAGAATAATACTTCAAGTAGCTTTAGATATACTATTCAAGGTATTAAGAAACTAATCCACAGTTAATATTACTTAAATTTCCACCTACTCCCAGGTCTGTGCCACCACAGACCTTTAGATATACCTTATACGCCGGATTTCTTTAGACCTGTGAAGGCACCAGTCAAGGAAAATATTTGTTTCTATTAGCCAAAATACTGCCTTACATTTAACAAAGAAACCATTGGCTAAAAAGCTAGCTTACAAGCTTTTCAGTCAAGTTTTATTTAACTAAACAACCAGTCAGCCATGAAAAACTTTTTACTCTTTTTATTTATCTGTTTTGCGCTGCCTGGGCTGGGCCAGGACCTGAAAAAACAAACCAAAAGGCTACCGCAGCCTTACAGCAAAGAAGTTTACGAGGTGCTAACATCCGATAACCAAACTAAAAACGGCACTTACGAAAAATATTACTACAATGGCGGTATTGCGGAAAAGGGCCAGTATGCCGCCAATCAGAAAACCGGTAGCTGGAACTATTATAATGCCCAAGGCGAAATTGACCAGCAATACAACTGGACCGACCGAAAGTTAGAATCGACTAAACCTATTAGCA
>Ga0210040_10000658_pt1 | contig 56469 bp, 42 predicted proteins | sample CryGeyCG12114_NA_FD_185462 | JGI IMG/M metagenome (GOLD analysis project Ga0210040, IMG submission 185462) | Groundwater microbial communities from aquifer - Crystal Geyser CG19_WC_8/21/14_NA (SPAdes) (version 2) | ecosystem: Environmental > Aquatic > Deep subsurface > Groundwater | place: USA...
TATACGGTGTTGCAGGGGAAGCTGGTGAAGCCGCAGAGGCAGTTGAGGGGTGGCTTTGATAGGGAGAGGGGGGTTCTGAGTTGGTAGCGTACGCATGTCATGTATCTGTGTGTGTGTGTGTGTGTGTGAAGTCGTTGCGTTGTGGGAGCATTTAGCCGGTGGTCGACAATCGCATTTTCGCTTCAAATTGTCTCGATCGATACAGTATATTAGACATCTGCTACGGGCATCAGTGGGGCAGAATGGCATATACTTTATCCAGGGACTTGTGTGCCCCTCAATCACGGAATCAACGACCTAGAGAACGTGTATCGGCTCGTCGAACGGGGTTCGCTCTGGTGTTATTGTGCGTGCGCCTCATTATGGATTTTCAGAGCTAGTTCGTTGCTTAGTACTGAAGTGATCCTTGAGACCACGACAACTTGCCAGGTTGATTGATATCTCAACCCGGTGCGGGCGGCAAGTGCAAAGAACAGTGAATCAGAAGCGAATGAGTTCTCGTCATTGATGTACATACTGTAAGTATACCATTCCAACCACCGGAAACACCAAACCATGCGCCATTTGCAACAGCGAACCGTCGGCACCACACCGCACTCTCACAACATCAAGGCCCCGGGGATCTCCAGCCTGAGTCTTGGCCGCTCACTGCTCAGATGATTCTACCGCCTGAACATAGCGCCTACATCCTCCTTCTTCCAATCGATTTCCAAAGATCCATCGTACACCTTATCGATGATAAGCTTCATCCTATCATGCGCGTGGGCGTATCGTGCATTGCATTCATCGAATACCCTTGCAATAAGACTCTTGCTCATCGTGGATGGATCATCGACGTCGCCGAAATGTTTCTCGACCCTCTTCTTCAGCGTGTCGATGCCCTTGCGGATCTCAGAGGCATCGTACGCCCTGATGATTTTCTTGCAGGTCGAGCGCGAGTGGCTCGGTTTGCCCGCGATGCCGGAGTAGCTGTCGGCCGTCTTCATCATTGCTTCCGTCGACTCGATGAAGTCGAGCCATTTGCCGAGTGGTCTGCGTATCACGGCGTCTGTGTACTGTGTTAGGTGCGTGAACATGTCGCTCTCTGCTCTGCTCTTCCATTCTTCGAGGACGAGATTGTGGTGAGTTTCGACTTCTTCGATGTAGTGGTTCATGTTCTCGATCAGTAGGATGTGGTAGTTGAGCGCCTCCTTGTCTTCCGGGTCGCCTGTGTTTGGCGCTGTGCTGTGGCCTGCACCTGTGTTCTGCGACGGATCGTCCTTGGCGATGAAAGTAAGAGATTCCCACATCGCGCGGAGTACCTTGGTGTACGCGTCGTTTACGATGAATCTGACCTCGAGGTTCTCTGAACTGACTATATGTTCGGGTATCATGTTTTCAACTGTGGCTGTGAAGACTGGGAATGTTCGCATGAAGGAGATGATGCCTTTTCGTTTCTTGAGTTTGACTTTTGTTTCCTCTATGGCTCTAATCTGCCCGTCAATGAATTTATGGAACAGGCCAGCGAGACGTGTATGTAGGGTGCGGATTGTGGTTGTGATAAATTCTTGATTTGTGTCGTCGTAGATATTCGCCGTATGTTCAAGCGCACAGAGAACACCGACTCCTTGAAGCTGATCTGTTTTCAGCACCCATTCGAGTTGGGACTGCAGGTCGGACAGCCAGAAGGAGTAGATTGCCGAGATAGAATCGGTGACTGTGGCGGAGATACTCTTGTCGGGTTCGAAGGGGATTTTCTGGTTCAGGTTAGGCAGGCGCCGCTCTTCTGGCGCGCGGGAGGAAACTAGTTCGGTGAAATCGGTATTAGACTGAGACGACAGGTGGAAAAATGTGACCATAAAGTTTTGTTCCTCGGAGACAGTTTTGGCTTGTTGCTCGAGTACGCTTTGGAAGATTTCCCAGGCGTCAGGCTTGCCATCTTTGCGATTGCTTCCGAAAGAGGGTTTGAGGCCGACTGCCTTCACCGTCTTCCCTCGCTTGACGGTAAGTTTCCGTGCTGCTGAGCTTGTGATGGACTCGTCTGACCTGTCCTTCTCTTGGTAATTGAACAGGGCTTCTTGCTCGTCTCCGTTGGGTTTCCGTGCTTCGCTTCTTGAGGACATTGTCATCTGGCGGAACTGTTCCTGATATGAACCTCTTATGTTCATTTCATAGGACTTAATAAGTGTCTTCCACTCATATGAGTTGACCTCGCGCACAAACAACATCATGCCGTTGTATAGCCACAGCTCTTGTCTTGCCACCCGCTGTGTTGTGAGAGAGTTGTTTGAGTCGCTGGTTTTAGGTCTCGAGCTGCTATCATCGTCTCGAATCTGCTCAAGCTCTTTGAAGCGCAAGTTCATATGCTGACAGAACCTGCGAATGAAGGCAAGTGACTGTTCTGCGTATTCATCTTTCTTCTCGCGGACTGCGCGCATCTGTCCCAGCTCTGTATCTGCATACACGCCAAGGCCGCTGCGATCGGCATTGTTGCCTTGTCCTTCTCTTCGCTGCTTGTTCTGGCGGATGTTGGGGTCAATGGTGATAAGCGCTCGGTACAGAGTTGCAAGAGCTTGCTCGATGCTGGCGACACCGCGGGGTTCGTCCAATGGGCTGTAATGCAGGTCTTGAAGATCCTGGCTTGTTATGCGGAGAGTTGACAATAAACCTTGCAGCTCCTTCTGTAGTAACTTCTGGTTGGCTGTCTGTACCTGCAATCCCTGAGATTGTGCTTCGATATACTCAATATCCGATGCAAGGGTGTCCAATTCATGGGAGTAGAGGGTGAACAAGCCATCTAGCTCTTCGCACTCCTCGATTGCTCTATCGAAGGCTTTCGCAAGTTCTTGCACTTTGGTGTCCTGCTGCTCGACATGGCCGAGCCAACCTGTAGCTTGTGCGCGGCCAATCTCGCGTCTGACCTCCGCCTCCAGATCGTCCACTTTTCGCTTCATGTCAAGCTTGCCGTCCCATCCGAACTCAGTTAACAGGTCATTAAAGTCAGCACCTCTCCCATCGAGTATTCGAAAATCGATGCCAAGGGAGGAAGCATACTTTGCGATATCCTGCTCTTGTCTTTGACGTTTCCTCCTCTGGGGTGATCGCGATCGTGCTTTCTCTGGAGTGGAAGGCCGAGCCGCTTCTTGCACTGGTTGCGGCTCCTTGTCGTTGACCGAAGGCGAGTCGAGCAATTGCTTCGACTTCGCAGATTGATTTGAGTGTTGTGACTGCTGACTTACTACACTGTCTTCCGTAGCAGTCCTTTCCAACTGAACGCTTGGAGGCTGTGGGCCAGACAACGGTGTCGATGGTTGTTCTTTGAGCCCCGGCGTAGGGAGACCCGGCGTAGCAGGAGTGGTGGGTCTGCTACTTGTTACACTATCAGAGCTCATCCCTCGCATGATTGGCGCAGGAACAACACCTGTGATGCCGTCAGGTTCGTTGCCTCTCTTGCCTTCCTCCTGCATTGCCTTCAGCCGAGCAGCACCGCCTCCTTGACGTGGTTTGAAGGCACTGGCAGCAAAAGCAGCCTTTCTGAACTGATCGGCCACGTTTTTCTTTTTGAGCATAGGACCAAGACCGGGTCTATGTTCTTCTCCTTTCTTGTCTGGGCTTGGCATCTCCTCAGGTTCTGCTGTCCTTTCTTCAGACGTGATTGGCGACGGCTCCGCGATGTTGTTGGCAGCTGAGGTGCTAGGCACTCGTGTCGCTGTTTCGGTGGGCTCAGCCCCCGGAGGATCGGGCATTGTGACAGCGTTGAAGTAGCCCCCTTTCGGGATGGCCTGGTTCTTGTGCTCCTTGGCTGGTTCTTGCGAAGGGACAATTGGAGGGGCAGTCTCTTCTGCCCTGGGGGTAGGCGTTGTAGCTGGCGTGACAGATCGACTGTTAGGGCCATTAGACTGAGCACCGTTAGTGTCGGCAATTGGCAAGAATGGCCGTTTCCGATCAGGTGGTAGTAGGCTTTCAGGCGCTGGAGGTTTGGCGTAAATGGATGGCATTTCAGATTGGACAGGGGTTCGGGAGGCAGTGGATGTGGCGTCGGATGTCGAGGTGGTGGGCCGGTCGCTTGACTGCGCTGAGCTGATCGATCTGTCGCGAACAGCAGCAATAGTAGGCAGATATTCGTTGTTAGCGGCCGATGACTCTGTCGGAGGCCGCTGATAGGGGTTGGGACCATTGGCAGGAGCACGCGTAGCTCTATTCGGTGGTGGGAAGCCCTGTTGTTCTCTGGAGTCCACTGACGACTGTCCGAGCGAGCTCTGGGATGCTTGGTGAGCCAAAGCATTTTGTGTAGGCCCCTGACGTGGCATAGGCGGCATAGAAGGAGCAGGGTCCCTTTGACCGGGTCCTCCGAAGGGGGCATCTGAACCTCCCCTCATGTTCTCTCGACTCGGCATGCGCCTATCCGTTCGAGCGGGAGAGCGCAATGGCTCAGGCATTGGCGGAGGACCGTCTCGAGGATCCCCTCTAGAAGCAGGGATCTGGTGATCAAACCTGTTTGAAGGAGCAGGAGGAAATCGTTGCATTTGAGGAGATCGTGGCCTTTGGGAGGATGCAGCAGGAATGGGTGGGGGTGCTGTGAGCTGCGGAGCCGGGGACTGGGAGACAGTGGCAGATGGGGTTCTGCTCGATTGGCCACTTCCTAGCTGGTCTATCTGATGAGGTAGAAAGCCAGTCAACTCAGGAGTATTGCCACCAGTGTATTTCTTGTAGATCTTCAGCAGACTGGCTATGAAGAAGTCCTTCTCTTTGGCAGTAGGCGCATGCCAATAATAGGGCTTGCCTAAGGTAACGGTGAAACCCAGGTCGCCAGCCCATTGCTTCTCCATCGCTTCTCTCTCATTTTCTGGAAACAGGCCGGCGTATATTTGGATTGCGGTGAGCTCGTCGAGTGCCCATGACTTCCCTATGGAGAAGCTGCCGGAGGGGTTCTCTCGTGCCTTGTGCACCCGGACTCGACCAGACTTGCGCACAGCGATCAGAATGAGTCTGCTCTTTTTGTTGCTGGGAGCTGAGTCAGGGGGAGGAGGACTTGACGGGTACATAGCATCTTCGGTGATTCGAACGTGGGTAATGTAGGACTCGAGAAGGACGCCATCGTTCTCCTTCTTGGAGAAGCAGCTGTCGATGATGCGCCGTTTCTCGTCGTCGTACCTCGCTGCTCTGCTTTGAATGGACTCGGCTGTTGGTGGGAGGCCAGGACTTGATCGCATCATGGGACCATTGTTTGGTAGGTTGTTGCGAGAATCAAAGCCCGGTCCTGGTCGGGCGCCAGGTCGAGGGCCTCCATAGGAGAACTCGCCATTACCTGCGTTCATTGTGGTCGCCGGAGTTGAGTGATCTTATTTTCATGTTGGAACGGTCCTGCTCATGGTGGATAGACAGTGGCAGGCCCCTAGACTGGCCAGAAGCACTTGAACCGAACTGACTGTCGTCCGAGGAGCGCGGGTGTATCATCAGTGTCCCAAGATCGCGACACGGGCCGTGTGCTCCACCGTGATCTGACGTTCGTTATGCCTTATTGCCTCAGGTGATAAGGCCGCAATCGCAGCTGCGCCTGTACCTGCCCGAGTCTCCGAAAACAATTTTCGAGACTCAATTCCAGAAGTCGCATGTTCTGCCGTCGGTTGCGACTGCACCCTCCGAGACAACAGTAATTCGTGGTGCGAGAATCGAGATCTCCCTCCCTCGTTCTATGCAGTGTTACGAGTGTTTCTCGGTGAGCTAGGCGTCTACACTTGTGATCCTCACGGCGACCTGCATCCGTAGCCAATATACATATTAGCCCGAAAATTTGGGCACAGCTAGAGACAAGTAGCATGGGCAAGAAGCAGTCTGGCAAGCCGGATGCGGCACCTGATCCAGTACTCGTCGCGCTGGTCAGCCAATTCCTTTCAAAACATGACTTCAGTTCGACGCTACGCATATTCAACACCGAACGACAACAGCGCGCTACGAAGAAAGACTCGAAAGACTTGAAAGACACACACGGAGAAAAGCTCACCAAGAGCATCCCGCAGCTAGATGTCATATTCCAGCAGCACATGGACGAGAAGAAGAAAGATGCCGAATCAAGCTCGAGTGAAGAGGACAGTGACAGCTCTGCAGAGTCGGCGAGCGAAGCAGAACCAGACGTCAAGATGGCCGAAGCCGATGATAGTGCTTCAAAAGCTTCTAGTGACACTAGCTCCTCCTCCTCCTCTTCAGATGAGTCCTCTTCCAGCGAGTCTGAGAGCGAAGCACAGAAGCAAGCACCCAAACCGATCACGAAGTCATTGAAGAGGAAAGCAAGCAGCTCTCCCTCAGAATCTTCGAGCTCCTCCGAGTCTTCTAGCGGAGATGAGAGCGATGCGCCACCGCCGAAGGATCGGCCAGTGAAGAAGGCAAAGTTACAGCAAGACAGTTCAGACTCTAGCAGCGAGAGCTCTGCGTCATCGAACTCTTCTGAAGATGAATCCGACGAAGAAGAGTCCAAGGCTCTGGCCGAGGCGGTCAAGGCTCCCCTGCCACAAAGCGACTCCTCTGATACGTCGTCTGAGTCTGAATCATCCTCAGCAGAGAGCAGTAGTGGGTCGAGTAGCTCATCTGACGAAGAGAAGGAAACGGTCAAGGTGAAGGAACCCGTGACGAGGACAGTGACTACCACTGTTACAACCACTGCTCCAGCCGACTCAGACTCGTCTGCTACGATACAGGGCGATACTGCGCCTTTACCTCCGTGGCCGTCGCAAGAGAGGAGGCACACCGGCGCACGCCCCACCAGGCTTGCTCAACTCTCAGAGACCTATGATCCAGCTTCGGGCAAATACGTCAGCAACACCTACGTCAGCTATGACTACGCGGATCGTGCATATCAAGATCTCTCCGTCACCCGAGGGAAGGGTTTCACCAAAGAGAAGAACAAGAAAAAGAGAGGCAGCTATAGAGGCGGTCCCATAGATACTAGTGGCGGCAAAAGTTTCAAGTTTGACGACTAATGCTTGCAACGGGCGACGCAAAGGAGGATCCCTCCTGGATAGAGACTGCATATAACAAGGCAGCATCAAAGATCTCCGGAAACTGCGAAAAGTGTTTCAGCGATTGATTAGAGCGAGCTGGCTAGATGACTAAAGATATGAATTATGATCTTGATTGCCGCGGGGAGCATCAGTCTTCCTCCCGTGTCCCCTGTGAACTTCAAGCTCAACCACCTTTCTTCTAGATGCAGGTACGCAAAGTTCCAACAGACACTCGATCTATGTGTACATCTAGATCTGTTACACGAAGCTTGTCTTTACTGACGGCATAGTGATAAAGCCCAGTGTAGTGCTTCGGTCCTCGAGCTTTCGTATGACATCGACCAACAGGAGCTGCAGCGCACATGGCTCTAGCAATCAAGCCAATTCGTCCTTTTGAGCACGCTAACTTTTCTTTCCGCCTCGATGCTGGTCAGTGGTCTCAATCTTTCCGCACAATTAATGCCAGGTCGCCTGTCCTTGTCGTCCAGTAGCTCTGTTTCTACCCGTGGCCAAGCCTGGCGAAGCTTATTGGTTTCTTGCTTGACATCTTTATTTCTACCAAGTGGACGTCCGACTACCGACTAGTCTCCTTTTCGTAACCAATCCCTTTTGCCTCCTTCCCTCTTGGGATCCTTCCGCAGCAACATTCTCCAAAGTATGACGCTTAATGTACAGCTCAAGGTACCAGGGAAGCTCTGGCAGCTCCGAGTCCGCGAGCGATTCATTGCACCCACGTGCAGGATGGTTGTCCATGAGTGAGAGCTACAAATTCAACGTCACCCGCACAGTGTTGCTCACTTGCCTCGTCTTTACTTCAATCATAGGCGCCATGTTATTCTTTCTTTGTCTGATGACGGCCGTTGGCCTTGGAGATGCTGCTGCCCTCGACCACCGGCAAGCAAGCTCATCTTCCGTACCAGACTACTTCCAGACAACGCCAGAGATTTATGCCGGTCCCACAAAGACAGCAGAGATCGCTCCGTTCCTAGCTCAGACAAACTCAGCCCCGTTTGGGACGGCTTCGTTCGCTCCAAATGCCCCACTGGAGACGGGTTACGCGATCCCGGGCAACACTAACAATTCGAACATCTTCGAGATGATGGGACAACTGTCTTCGTACTTCCCAAACCCGGTTGGTTTCGGTGTTGATGAGTATCATCTGCCACCAAACGCCAATATCACCACAGCAAATTTGCTTCACAGACACGGAGCACGTTATCCTACTGGAGACTCTTCCGTCTCCAGCTTCGGAAGCAAGGTCGAAAACATTACTCGAGATGGCACAGCCACTTGGACAGGCGGGTTGAGCTTTCTGAATACATGGAAATACACTCTCGGTGCTGAGATCCTAGTAGCAAGAGGTCGACAAGAACTCTTCGACAGTGGTGTGCTCTTCTACTACAATTATGGCCACCTCTACAACACATCCACCAAGCTCATCTCTCGAACCACGACCCAGGACCGCATGCTGAAGTCAGCAGAGTACTTCATGGCAGGATTTTTTGGTCTTGAGTGGACTCAGAACGTCACGCTTGAGACGATCATTGAGCAGTCTGGCTTCAACAACTCTCTGGCTGGATATTACCAGTGCAACAACAGCAACAATTACCGTTCCACAGGAGGTAACAACGCTTCTGTTGTCTGGGAGAACGTCTACCTTGCGAACGCTACCACAAGGTTCAGAGCACTCTCTGGTGACTACAATTGGACAGTCGCGGACTCCTACAATGCGCAGACTCTGTGCCCATATGAAACAGTTGCATACGGCTACAGCAACTGGTGCAATCTCTTCACCTACGAAGAATGGCAGGGCTTCGAGTACAGCATCGATCTGCAGTTCCAAGGCAATGATGGCTTCCTCTCGCCCACCGGCCGTGGTGTAGGTATCGGCTACGTGGAAGAACTCTATGCGCGGCTACAAGGACACCTGTACAACCTTGCACCAGGTGCAACCAACGTCAACCGCACGCTCGACACCATGGACGCCACGTTCCCGCTCAACCAGAGCCTATACATGGATTTCTCCCATGACACGAACATTTACTCTATTCTTACGGCTTTCGGCATGACACAATTTAGCGACCAGCTCGCCAACGACACTATCACACCAAATCGCAACGTGACTGTCTCTCACATCACTCCTTTCGGTGCTCGAGTGGTCTGGGAACAAATCACCACTCCCCAGCCATTGAAGGCTCAGCGACCGAGGAGCACGAACGCTACGATAAGCGACTTCTATGACCAGGGTAACGTGACTCACTACATCCATATGACGATTGGGCAACGGACCGTCCCGCTTGGCTACTCTTACCCTGAGTGTGGCATGCGAGATGATGGGTGGTGTGAGATGAGCACATACCTCAACCATCTTGGTGGGTTGCTAGAGCAGGCGCGGTACGACTACAGCTGTTTTGGAAACTACTCGACTAATGGCTGGTTGAATGTCACTGACGGTGTGCCCGCCACGAAGCGAGGATTGGATCTTGGTCTGAAGCCGCTTGGGGGTGGGATGGGCAGTGGGTTGGAAATGAAGCGGAGCAGTGACAGCGGCATGTATCAGATATAGACGACGACTACGCTATATGGCATTTACTTGAGCTACGTGACCTTGAAACAAGCCTTGGCTGATTGACGGACCATGATAATGTATGGTAATGCCCCCATCGAAGGAGCGGAATTCCTGGTTCGGCCCCTAGCGTAGAGTAACCTTTACACTCGATGTCACCGCGTTGTCGCGTACCACTTTCATCTCTTTTGTATTTGTATCCTTCTACCATCCATCCAATGTGTATACTAGGCAGCAGAGCCCGGGGAATTGAGCTCCATACTGAGACCTGCATGGCCTTTTGTGATGGAGGGCAGACTCGAAGCACGCATGGTGTTTTCAGCCTGATGGAAAATGCCAGGTGGCTGCTTACCTAGCGTCCCTGGCCCCATGGGGGATGCTAAAAAGGTGATTGTCGAGGGGGCCGACCAATACCGCCGAAGCGTTGGCCAAGCCACAAAATCGTACGAGAGGTTTTTGACCATTTCAAGAGTGCTTTGCCTGAAATAAATGTCGAGGTTGGGCCAAATGGTGCCTCGGTGGGCCTTTGCTGTCGGGGTGTTGAAGCACTACAACAAGCGTGCCGACACGCAGTATCATATCTTCAGAGCTTACCGACTAAGGCAAGGCATGTGCGAAGGCCCTGAGCCAACTCAACGTAAGGTTTCTGCAGCATGTGCTGCCACTGCAGCAGCGAAAGATTTTGCAAAGGAATATAAGATTGGCAGCACGACTTACTTCGATGACAATTTCCCCAATACTCACAATGTTTCTCGCCTTGCTCTTGACGAAGCTGCAGCTTTCTTCGGCGAGAAACTCGCCCCAGAGTTCATCTTAAACATCAGCCCTGGCATACCTAGCTGAATCAGATCAAGACTTTGCAGGAAGTCGCAAGCAAGAATGGCCCAGCATCAACCAGGTTTCAATTCAAACTGCGGCGAGCGTTCAGCGTGGATGGCACGACCATGACGATGGCAAAGCAGATACTGCAGCCAAAAAGAACCAAGAGTACGCATACCGTTCCGAGTCCGGAAAATGTCGAACAGCATGTCGGCCGCTCAAATAGCAGTCTTAAGCATGAACTCAAGCACCAAATCGCAATCAGAAACCATCTCGACAAGCAGTTTGGGCAAGGGTCTCAGCACCTATACCACCGCCTGGATCTTGGATGTCAGAAGGGAACGTCAGGACCAACGCCATATCTCAACGACATTGCGAAGCGCGACGAGGCCGTTAACCTGGCAGACAGCTTCCTGAAGGAGCCTGAGACCCAACACATCCTCTCAATCCTCGCTGCACGGTGCAAAGAGCCACTCGACATAATGGCCGACGAACAAAGGGCGAGGAGCGCTGCTCCTGCGCCCATGTCATCCACACACTTACCTATGACAACGGCTGTATGTGATCATGCTCCACCCGTTGTGCACCGCGAAGTGATCGTGTGATATCCCCTAGCTCACAGGAGACTGAAGCTATCATAGCATGACCGGTAAACTATATGTAGCTAGCGACTGTGTGAATACATCGGACGGGATATCTTCACAGATGACTAGCAAGAGTCAGGTGATGTCCAACAATCTGAAATATGATCTGGCGGCGCCTCGTCATATCCATCGCGCTCCCGCTTCTTGCCATCACGGAATCACGGGGTTTATTGAGGCGTGCGATTGTGTACATGACGGGATGTAGGGTAGCATACAAGTGCTCGACGCGGAAAGCTGTCATTCGTCAGTTACTATCTCGTCAGGGCACAGAAGGCAATGTTATTGCAATCAGAGACAGCATGAACAAAACGGTTTGACATGCAATACTCGAGGAACGAGCGCAATTTTCTGTAAAGCTAGCGTAGGAAGCCACGTTCGTGTCGCCCGGCCACTGACAACCCTCCCACATATTTCATATTCGTTGCAGCACAGCTGCTGTTTACCTGAGAGGCTCGCGCTTGCGCAAACCTATGTTGCTCAATCCGTCGTGCCTAGCTCTCAAGAACGATCCTCTATCCGCGCTCAGCGTCAAGAAGGTATAATTTTGGTATGTCAGCAGCTTTGGTTTTACTCAAGTCTCATGCTCCAGGGAGATCGACAAGCGTCTGGGAATAAAGCGCCGTTTACAGTGGACTCGTTCCACATCCTGCCTCATCTCAGTCAATCGAGCTCAGCCGAAGCGAGCTCAGAAAGATTTTGGTGCAAGACGAGACAGGATTAGTCTGAGATCTGTCGACTGGAAGATTGACATTATAGAGGTAGAAAATGGCTCCTTTGCTGTCGAGCTGTTCGCGATTCGGCCGCAACACTTGCCGGAGCAAGGAGCAGGATCAGCGAACACAGATCTGTGGTTGTAAAGGAAAGAGAGAAGTGTGGCAGGCATACAAAGACCAAATAATTTTGGACAGCGCAGGTTGTGTTTGCTGCATTTGCGACATTAGCGCGGGATGTTGCTTCCGAAGTTGACCCGGACGCCTTTCATGAAATTCATGGAACAAGTCCACCTTCAACCCTGCTAACCACTCACCATTGACTTCCGCCCTCTCGTCGCTCTTTAGAACACAGCCTCTTGCGGCTTTTATCTTGCACAGTAAGTTGCCCACCATGGACTCTACAGCGATCGAGCAAATGAACAAATTGCGCAAGAGTTTAGGTCTACCTTTACTCGGCGGCGCTCAAGCAGATTCCGATGGACCGACCTTCAAGGAGAAGAAGGCTGGTGATGCCTCAGACGAAGAGCCTGCCTCCACCTTAGAGACCCGAGAAGCAGCAGGATATGCAAATTTCAAACTGATCCAAGATGATGAGAAGAAACGGCTGGATCGAGAACAGAGGAAGAAGGCTCTTCAGAAGGCCCGCGATGCAGCTGCTCGATTCCAGCGACTGGAAGGCAAAGGCTTAGGAGACGTTGACGAGGATGAGGGTCAAGACGCAAAGGCGTGGCTGAGAGGCCAGAAGAAGAGACAGAAGGACATAGAAAAGGAACGGGCGAGGAGGCTGGAAGAAGAGCTTGCAGAGAGAGAAAGGTTGGCCGCCATTCAGTACAAGAGCTCAGACCTAGCTGGTGTACAAGTAGCGCATGAGGTGGGGGACTTCGACGATGAAGCAGGCGATCAGATCTTGACGCTCAAGGACCAGGAGATCGGAAAGGACGACGAAGATGAGGAGGGAGATATACTAGAGAACGCAGATCTGCTCGCTCGAGACAAGTTGAAAGAGAAGCTGGACGCAAAGAAGAAAATCAGGTACGACATTCATGATGAAGAGAAGCAGGACCTGTTGTCGCAGTACGATGAGAAGAAGCGAAAGGCCTTCACGCTCGACGCCCAGGGCAGTAGTCTTGAGGAAAGAGCAAGCAAGAGACAAGCCGTTGGAGAGAAGCTCAAGAACACCATCAGTTTAGACTCTATCATCAAGCCTGAAATTGTGTCTGACTACCAGGAACTCAAGATCAGGAAGCCGAAGAAGTCGAGCAAGAAGAACAAGAGGCAGAAAGAAGCAGATGAGGACGATATCTTCCCTGTCAGCACAAATGGCAACAATGATGCGATGGATGTGGATGCGCCAAAGCCAAGAACAAAAGCAGAAACAAACTTCAATGACGATGAGGACCTGTCAAATGCCCTGAGCTTTAGCAGGAGAGCTGCGCTGAAGAAGAAGAAGCTGAAGCCAGAGGACCTCGTCAAGCAGCTGAAAGAGGAAGAGCCAGAAACAGAAGTTCCCGAAGCAGAAGGCGGAATCGTGCTAGACGATACCACCACCTTCCTAGACAACCTTCAATCTCGACCACAAGACGAAGAAATCAAACCGGGCCAGAGGACAATTGAAAAATCACCCGAACGCGAAGAGCAGCCACAGGCCGAAGATGGAGATCAACCCATGGCCGACTCGAACGAAGCCTACACAATTGTTGAAGGAGACGAACAGGCTCTACTGGACAATATCGCCCGTCAGGAATCGCAATTAGGCGCAACTAACCCCGGGCTCTCTCGCACGGGGCTTGATGAAGAGCAAACGCTAAGCAACGGCCTGGGTGGTGCCCTTGCCCTCCTCCGCTCGCGCGGCCTCGTCAAAGAGAACGACATTTCCGACAAGAACACCCTGTACCGTGATCGTCAACGCTTCATCAATGAATCACGCCTGCGCGAGCATGACTCGGACCAACGTGCGCGTCTCCAGCGAGAACGCGACCGTCTCAGTGGCAAGAATGTGGGCATGAGCCAAAGAGACAGGGAAGAGAAGGCACGCTGGGAGAACGAACGGAGGTCGCAGCAGCAGAGCGTTGCGGCTGCCGCGGCCTTCAACAAGGAGTACAAGCCAGATGTGGAGTTGAAGTACGTTGACGATACAGGTCGACTGCTCAACCAGAAGGAGGCGTTCAAGCACCTTAGTCACCAGTTCCACGGTAAAGGGAGTGGAAAGGGGAAGACGGAGAAACACATCAAGAAGATTGAAGATGAGAAGAGGAATCTGGCCAAGAGTGTACTTGATTCTAGTTCTGATGACAGAGGTATGCAACGAGCGCAAGGCACGATGGGGAAGAGGGACAAGGTTGTTGGTGTGAGGTTGGGCTGAATTCTGTTTCTGACGAGTCTGCGGTGGCAATGCTAGTGTAGCATCTTTCTCTACTAGGTATCACTGAAGACAGGTCCCGAATGACATATTTCTACGTGTCCTTTATACTCCTCGAGCTTCTTCGTCAGATCACCCGTCACATACCACGCGCCAGCACAAAGCCTTCTACACCCGAAATCAAGACAAGATACTAGCCTCAAACCCAACCTCAGCCCCGTCACAGCAGAACCTGCGAAGCAAGCAATGAGCCTCAAGACATTACATTACATTACATTACATCTAAACACACAATTGCACATCTTAATCAAAAACCTGCGAAGCGGTTATCAATGGCACTGCGCCGCCAGCGAATGTATCGATCGACAGACAGGACCAGGTCAGCACGCTTTCGATGCTCTGGTGGTGCAATCTCGTTAACAGCCTGGGACTTGCGGCGGTTGCGCAGAAACAGGGGAGCAGAGGAGGGACCAGGGTGAACGCCTTGACGTAGTCATCGATAAGGTCTTCTCGTAATGTGCGTTGGGTATCACGAGGACAGACTTGCGGCGCCCCAGGTTCAGAACAGCAGAAAGGGGGATTGGTGGGCCCTCGGGGGTACACATCATGATGTGGTAAGGCGAACGGAAGGGTTGAAGGACGGGAACATTGATTGACTGTATGGCTTGAATGAGTTGACGGGCGGCTTCTGTTAAGCATTCGAGTTCATTACTCCGATAAGAAAGACCCTAGGGAGGCATACTTGCGGTTGCCAAACTTTTAGATGGAGCACCTACGGTGACAAACATATGATACAACTCACTCACGGGATAGCAAATGCCGAGGCCCAACCACATTCGCTCACTTTCATTTCGACAGATCTTGTCCCCAGACCTCCTTCGCAATCTCAACTTCTAGCCGTACCTTCGCCCACTGCTGCTCCTCGCTCAATTCGTTCCCTTCCATCGTGCTGCTGAACCCGCACTGGTGGCTGACACACAGTTGATCGAGACCCTTCGGTACGTGCGTCGCCGCCTCATGCAGTCTCTTGATGATAGTCTCCTTGTTGTCGAGCTCGGCGGATTTCGAGCCCATGACACCAAGGACGACCACTTTGTGTTCTGGCAGGAAACGCAAGGGCGCAAAATCACCAGATCGTGCATCATCGTACTCTAGGAAGTAGACGTCGACATTAAGCTTCTGGAACAAGACTTGTGCGACTGGCTCATACCCGCCGCTTGCGAACCACTGCGATCTGTGATTACCACGGCAGAGGTGGATACCTATCACCATATCGTCTGGGCGCTTGCTGATTGCGGCATTGATCAGATCAGCGTATTGCTCTGTGATCTGCTCCGGCGTCTGACTATGTCGGTCACTAGCTGATTGACGCATTGACGGGTCGCAAAGATAGGCCAGATTCGTGTCGTCGAGTTGGAGGAAGCGGCATCCAGCATCATAGAGGGTTTGGATCTCCTGTTGGTAGGCTGTGGCTAGGTCGGCGAAGAACGGATCGAGGTCTGGGTACGCAGTGGATGAGATCGAGTCCCGACTGCCACGAAAGTGACACATGGTTGGGGAAGGAATGGCAACCTTGGTAGTAACCTTCTCGCCTTCTCCCACAATACCTTCCTTCCGAGCGGCGGCGATTTGATCCTCGAGGAACCTGAAGTCGTCGAGTTGAATCGGCTTCACGTGTTGTACCTTGTCCGTGATCACCAGTCTCGGTGGCTGCCATCCGCCTTTGGAGGTATTAGTCGATGCAATCTGCCCTTCGACTCTGACACCGCCAAGATGCTGAAGGAAGTCCAGGTGGAAGAAGGCACGGCGGAACTCGCCATCTGTAACGCTACGGATTCCGTTCTGCAGTTCCTTACGCACGACCTCGGAGACGTACTTGTCTTCCATGGGCCGGAGAGATGAGGTGTCATTGCTGTTTGGCGGAAGATCGGCTCGTGCTTGAAGGATCTCTTTGGGCCGAAGGAGGGATCCGACGTGGTCAGCCCGGTAGACTCCTAGTGGGAGGGGCATGTTTGCTTCGGTGCTTGTGAGGTGTACGTCCGGTGTTGCTTGGTCCCTTGGTGTTGGAGGTAAGATCTGTTAGCTTGTAGCGATATCTAATTGCCTTACTGTAGTGGTACTATACAGGAATACTTGTGAGATGAGCAACAAAGACTATTGCAACCACGAAGTACTTCATGTACCAAGTGGGGGACTTCTGACGATCATTGTGATAGCCACACTTGAGGTCAGAGTGGCCTCGGTTCCTAGCCTGTGTTGTCTTTCTTGATACGACAGTGGAACTCTTCATGCCTCCAAACGCAATATTCGCTTCGCTGTGGACTGTCTCTCGTCGTTGATGCTTCGGCAGTTGGAATTAGTTAGACTTTTGCAGGGGAGCGGATGATGCGCAGATTCCTTCCTCGGCTGCATACCGGTTGGTCGACGTTCTTCGGCACGTGAGGATGACGAAGTGCCGTTGCGTCTGTGCAGGTCGTCCTGTGGGACCTTTTCGCTTGAAGCCTAAAGCTTGTATGCGAGTAATGTCAGGAGGCATGAGTAGTGTGAGCAGGAGGATCAATCAGTGGGTGGACGAAAGAAGAGACAAGGTTGTAGCAAGGACCACATGTTGAGCTCAATTGTCACGACTCCCCTCGGCAATCAACGTGCGAGGCAGGAACAACATTGTCACATTGGGAAAGGGCGTGCACTTGCTGGAAAGTCTCGAGGTTGATTCTGAGTCTGACGAATCATTTCTGCCAGATAGTGTCGTCACATCGAACCATGGGAGGAGGTGACCGCCGTCCTCACGGACATGCATCTCACAGCTATGGAAGAGAATTTCTTCCTATTGTAGCTCCTACACAGGACAACAGAAATCCTCTTACAACGTCCTCGAACGCGTCAGCAGGGCCACCCATTCTCGTTCCTATTCCCCTCCGCCTTCTAACACACAACATCCGCTACGCAGCAACAGACCTCTTTCCTCACGAAAAGCCCTGGACAGAACGACTGCCAAATCTCCTCCGCCAACTCCACCACTATGCTGCTAGCCCTTTCAACCCACTGAGTACAATCATCTGTCTACAAGAAGTTCTCCACTCTCAGCTCAACGACCTTGTTTCTGCATTCGGGGACAAATGGGCTCATGTAGGTGTTGGCAGAGACGACGGCAAGGCGGCGGGTGAATTCAATCCAGTCTTCTACAGAGACCAAGCGTGGACCCAAGTACATTTCGAAACCATCTGGTTGAGTGAGACGCCTGAGCAACCTAGTTTGGGATGGGATGCTGGAAGCAACAGGATATGTACTTGTGTCGTTTTGCGGAGCAAGTCGCCAGGGAGCGAATCGCGGAAGACGATGATCTTGAACACTCATCTAGACAATGCCAGCCAGCTCGCAAGGAGAAACGGCGCTATGCTCATCTTGAAGTACGCCAGACGGTGGCGAAAGGATTTCGATGTTGATCATGTTCTGCTATCTGGCGACCTGAACTCGACTCGAGATGAGAAGCGTGGTGCTTGGGAAACCTTGAACGCACCTGACAGCGGCTTCGCCGATGTTGGCAGATTTTTGAGGAATGATGACATGAGGCGCTTTGGTGACGAGGTCACATTTACCGGCTTTGATGGACAAGGTGACGAGGATACCGCAAGGACGTTGGATTTCGTGCAATATGGGTTGAGTGAGCACGAGACCGTAGAGGAAGCTAGCCGCCAACTGCGGTCGTACTCGGTAGTGCCAAACCTGTTCGACGATGGCATACGGTGTAGCGACCATCGAGCTGTCGTTGTTGATCTTGTGCTCTAAGCACCATAGGGATGTGTTTCTAGTGGGTCGTACGTGCCCCTGAGGACAGGCTTCTGTACCGATATTGAGCTATGCATGGCCGAAGACTGTTCCATCAAGGGAACGAATCGTGATTGTGGTTCGAGGCACTGTCCGATACAGTCTCACAATATCCTTGCAAAGTAGACGGCAATCTGCTTGGGGTCTCATCTGGCCCACCCTGCACCATCGGTATCCTGCTTGGAGCAGAGACAGGGCCATGCATACACGGCATTCTTCCGGGCACAGGGACGGATGTTCTGATCATGGGCCGCCGTGGTAGAGCCGGTTGCACAGCTCTTCTCATGCGATCTACGAAACCAAGTGAGCTAGTCCAGACTGGTCCGTCAGCTTGTAGTTGGTCGCTGACGTATCGCTTGATCGTTTTATCGATGTATCGTCCAAGGGCAGAGCATCGATCTTCACCCGAGAACATTGTGTCGTTCCAGATCTCGCAGCTGCCGTCAGGAAAATGGTCGATTCCCCCGCCTTCTGGTTCCGAGCATGTCACATATGCTCGAGCCATAAGTGATTTGATGGATAGTCGCGGCACGATAACATCGCTCTCTGCGCCGTGGTCGCTAAGGTAAACTGTATGTTCATGCTTTGCCATACCCTTGACGTCGCGCTTTGACTCATACTTGCAGTGCAGCATGTCAGCCCTAGCTTCAGCATACTGGTCGAACAAGTGTTGAATTCGCCCTACTCTCTCGGCTGCTGCTACACCGACGTTACGATCATCGTGCTCGATCATTGTGTTCTCGGGGTCGAAGTAGCCCATCATGGCATACCATGCTCGAAGGTGAATCTCCAGTAGGCATTCCCTTGCATATGCGATGAGCCGGTTCGTCTTCATGTAATATGTAGGAGTGCCAGCTTTCATCTCTACTAGTCCTTGTTCGACTCGATTGAAGTGGACATTCACGATTTCGTATTGTCGGATTAGTCGCTGTTTGAGCTCCCATCGCTTTTGCCGCAATTCGCAAGCCTTGACCTCAGATGGGTCCTTGCCATTGAGACTCTTGAGGTATGGTAGAAGGTCTTCACGCAGAAGCTGGATTGTGGCGTTGCTGGAAGCGCCAAGGTTCATCGTCTCAAAGTCATCGAGACCTCGCGAAATGAGCTCTTGCATTACAATCGCAATGTTGGTAGCTTCCACTGACAATTTATCGGCAGTAGCAAGTCCTCGCAAATAGCGTGCTCTTAGCTCGGCAGCTTGGATCTTGTCCTTCGCTGCTTTTGCTCGATCCTTGATAGAGTTTGAGACCTTGACAAGTGCAAGCATCAGTCCGAATGCTGCACCTACAGCTGGCACAGCGCCAGCTGCAATCTGTGCTAGGCCACCAACCTGTCGATGAACAGAGCAATACTCCTTCATGACGTTGAGAAATTCCTCTTGAGTGCACTTCGAGTATTCGAGGTTAGCACATGCTTGAAGTGCTGACTCGCCATGCTCTGCATTGATGCGAAGGCCGTTTTGAGCGAAGAGCTTGAGTAGCTCCTCTATATCAATCGAGCCTCCAAAGCAATTCGTTTGTCTGAGGTCTTCGGTCGCGGCGTGAAAATCTGATGCGTGAGCTGCTGATGCTAGGTGATCCATTGTGCTCCGGAATGTGGGAAGCAGGGAGCTGTGGAAGTCGCACTAAAGTAGAATCTCTTGTGCGCTGCTGTAAGAGCCCTGCACGAGTAGTTCACCATAGACGTTATGCGGCTCGGTGATGATTGCGCTGCAGCCTGGTTCTGACAACGTCTATCCTGAGGACAGTGGTCTAGAACGAACGATCAACCGCCAGCACGCCATGTTCCAGCGCGATACATCTGTGTAGTACCAGGCACACCAAGGAGTAGAGCCTCGGTGTGTGCACGCATGCTAGAACTTTGTGTGCCTTGCAGATACATGCTGTGGAACCTCAATAGTGTCAACATGTCTAGACCGCCTCTCTGCTATCAACTCAGCGAACAGGCGTCTGCGGAAAGAGCAGAAGTACTACGCCAGATAGGGAAAGCTTCCGAAAAGCGAATTCAGCAGCCTTGGCACTGTTCACTAGCTTAGAGGGTACGTGAACGGGCCAGATGCTCTATCAGGCATGGACGGGCGCTATTGCTGGACCATCCAGTACTTGCTAGCTTGCTTCACCATTAGTGTCAATACTACGTAGCACTATATTTACCGCTGACGAGCAGCTTCCGACTCTGTACGTCTTCCCACCTCTGTCCAGCCTCTGCACTCTTCCTCGCACCATCATCCTCGTCAGCAAATGGGTCAGTTGCACCGGTGGCGGTGTCGGCGCCCGGGGCAAGTCTTTCTACGCCCAGCGCGGAACCTAGCATATTCTGGGCCTCGAACTTCACGTCTACTCCCCCTCTCTTCGCCGTCCCGTTATTCTCGATCATGAACCGAACCAACAGTCTTTCTTGAGCGGGCTTGACTGTCAATTCGGGGAAGCGCCAAGAGACAGCACTTGAGCGTTTCTTGAACTGTGCATGTTGTACAGGCATCATTTGTGCGCTTATTGCCCTTGGTGATGGCGCACCATAACCAGTGCTAGGCTTGACGTCGAGAGATACTGTCACGACGACGTTCTTGAGTAAGAGTTCTTGTGGGGGTGGCTCTGGTGAGGAGCCTGGATCGGCAAGGGGTGCGAAGGCAGGGTTGAGGCTGTAAAGAAGGATGACACTTGCTTGACCTTCAACGATCTGCCAGGCTTGCGTGACGAGAAGGGGGGAGTATTTGGATAGGTTCGACTCGTCCATGTGAAGTTGATATTTGAAGCCGACAGAGGGGATAGATCGAGATATGGGGGATAGGGCGACATTGTACGTGCCTGGTTGATGATCGCCTGATGTTGGAGCTGTAACGAATTGTGGATTTTGCGCACATTTTTCGAGCTGGTGGAAGTTCTGCAAGCGCACAACCTCGTGGTCCGGGGATGAAGCCGTACTCGAGCGGTTGTAGGCCAAAGCAATCTCGCCAACAACGAATGACTTTGTGATACCCTCGTCCGAGAACCAGCTGTTCACGGTTTCCACGATTGAAGCGTTTAGACCAGGTGCATACATCTCTTGGTGGTGTGCTACACCAGCCATGCTATGAGCTGAGTGAACCGAATGAGTATCAGACGCGGCATGTGAGGCATCTTCCGGAATTGTGCCCGTTCCAAGTCGCTTGAGAGGTGTGACCAAATCAGATGCACTTCCAGTCATTGTAGTGGGTCCCGTCGTACCAGTCATGATGGTGGGCACGGTCGCCGCGGAACCTGGAGTTGACGGTGCGCCAAGGTTAGGAGTAGATGGAGATGGGAGTTCTTGCTGGTTGGGAAAGAACATGGTGTTCCTGACATCACGTCGTCCCCGAACACTACCCTGCACTCGGCTCATACCAGATGATTGTGCTTGCATACGTAACTGATTTGCCATATTGTCCATGGCCATTTGTGCAGCACTGGCATCTTCGGGGATTGGCTGGTCTTTGATCTCGAAATTCCGCGCTGGTTCTTCCACTGGTGAAGCCGATGAGTCTGCTGCTTGGGCGAACGGGTCTGGCTGCATGCTCCTCCTGTCGGGAGGCTGCATGGCGGAAGCAGTTTGAGGAGATAAGGTATTTTGTCTGGTTTCTGGAATGAGCGGTTCCTGTGTGGCCGTAATCGGCGGGAGCGACGGTTGCGGCCGATCCTCCAAGCCGGAAGGCTCAGTACTGCTCGTCACACCGTTGAGAGCTGGCGGCGAAGACACGTCGGACATCATGCTTTCTTGCGTTTGAGGGGGTGCTATGCTGTCGTGTCGGCTGCTCGCTCGGTCGTCTCGTGATCTTGCCGGTGTCAAATCTTGGCCTGAACCTTCGAGATCTTGAAAGCTGCGAGATGACTCCTGTCTCCTAAAGGGAGCAAAGGACCGCGTCTTTTCTTTCTTCTTCTCGCCCGGTGGGGGCGGCGGCATTGCACTCTTTCTCCTGCCCATGACTGTGCCAAGCCGCTTCAGGCCACTCAATTTCTTCTCTTTCGGGGGCTCTGGTAGTGGGGCTAGTCTATCCTGGCCAGAAAGCGAGCTGTTCCTTTGCTCAAAGGTTGCAGTCCTCGGCGGAGGTGGAGTGGGTGGTACATTTGCGCCAGCAGGACGGGAGGAAGTTGGGAAGGATTCTCGTCGCGATGCTGGAACGGTTCCTGCTTGGCTCTTAGCACGAGCGGCGAATGTCCTGATTTCGTCTGCGGTTTCTACATTCAGCAGAGCATTCAAGCATGACTCAGCGCTTGTGCGGCCTCTTTCAATCGAGTCCAGCTCATGCGTCTGCAATTGCGTCAGCACGTCCCTCAAATGGTTGACTCGTGCTTCGTCCAGCGCTTGAAGCTGCTCGAAGACAAATGGAGATTGCGTGTCCCATTGTGATGTAGCATTGTCTAGATCCGATCTTGCGCCATCGGCCTTGTTGCTCCCTTTGGCGTCCAACTTTTGTGTTTTCCTCTGTGCGTTCGTCAGGTCCTTAGCTATGGCTGCCAGGTTGCCAGACATGTTGGCCATTGACTGAAGCTCGCGGTTGGTGGTAGAGTACTGTCGCAAGGGCGTCTCGACGTCGGCTTGGATCTTCGCAGCTAGGGTTTCATGCGATTGGGCTGTGTTCTCGGTCGAGCTGACAATGCGCTGCCACGGCATCTGGAAGACGCCCAGCGCAACGGCATTGTCTTGCTGCGGGCGACGAGCCAGCTTGCGCAGGGCGGTGGCATATTGTTCTTCGATCTTGCGACGCTCCTAGCATTGTCATAAGCTCATGCTCAATGCGCTGCAGTTGGGCAATGCGACCAACCTGCAACCAGTCTGCAATGTCCGCATGGACTTTGTTGATGAGAGCCACGCGGCCATTTAGGATGTCGACGGCTTGATCAGCCTCGAGATCCGGCTTGGGAGGTAAGTCAGCTTTGCGACTTCTTTTATACGTCCCGCGTGCCTACCAACAAAGCCGGATATTCCTGCCTCGTGAGCTCCATTGTGCTCGTAGTCGTGGCTGGACTAGGCAGACCAGAGGAATGGTCCAACTAAGATCTCACGATGTCGCCGTAGCTGGGAGGTGGTGTGCGGTTCATGGCAATGCTAACAATGCTACCGCTCGCTCATAAGAATAGAAATGCCAGCCCTACGACTCAAATGAAAATAGGCGGAATTGAGGCAACGGCCGGTCGCGGTACGTTCGGGAGCTTGCTCACACATCCCAGCGACCATGATGCACCTTCCACAGCACTAAAAACATTCGTCACCCCGGTCGACTGGAGGGGCTCCACTCTGACTCGGCCGAATCCATTGGCAGTTTGTGCTGCACATCAACCCCATCTATGGTTGCATAGACCAGGTTATCCTCTTCCTCGAATTGAGGCTGAAGAGTGAGTAGGTCTGGGCTTGTCGCTTCAGATCTATATCGGTAGGTGGCCAGGCGATTCGAATACATGGCAACTACTTGTCACGCTCAGAGCTTCGTTCACATGGTTTGGTTGAAACGAATAGGTTGTATAGACAAATGACAACCGTTGGTGGTTAAACCTTCGTCACGACCATGTATGGCTACTGCGATCTGACGTATCGCAGCGCCGCTTCCTGAAGTGTGCAGTCAAGATGAGCTTCGCCTGACAAGACCGGCCTTTCGCATCGTCAGTCCTAGTCATGACCTTCAAGGCTGTTGTGTCAACACAGTAATCTTACATACACTCTAGTACTCGTGGTTCTAAAGCATCAACCTCCCTCGTGTGCATTCGAGACCGGTCCGAAAGCCGTAAACCCCGCCAATCTTCACGACGCAACTCAGCGCCTCCACCCAACCGTTATGCGCAAGCTCGCCTTGCCCCTCAGAAACCATACCAAATGCCATCTTCGAGGATCTGGTACCTGTAAAACGTGTCCAGACTGTTGCCATCGTGGGTCCCCGCCTTCCTCCTATGACTCACCCCAAGTTGCTCGTAGATGTGTGGCACTTTTTCTTGACAGCGAATCCCACGCTTGAGGACGCCTCGGGCGCCATTGACGTTCTTCAACGGTGAGGCTGGTGGAATATCATGATTTGAGGCGTTTTCTAAAGGGCGTCGAGGGTGGAACCCTGTGAACGAACGATGTGATGCCGCCTGTGGACTTTGGGTTGCGTGAGCAACGTGCGCTCGATGTTCCCACCTCGGAGAAGCCCCACCGTGGGTCGTCAGGACTCTCGGAGATGGAGAATGGCGCATGACGGTTGCCCTCACGCCGAAGAACCGTGCCCGCCGAGTTCATTTCGTGTGTTCTTGACGATACGGAGTGGTGAACCAAGAGGGTTGACGAGATTGATGCGCAAGGAGTCGATGTATTTCAAGCCTTTACAGGTACGTGTCAGCCTTCCTACTCCGTGAGATAGCCTCCATTACTGTGTGAATATAAGACAACCGGTCTGTAAACACTGACTTTTGCATTCCGAATCCGATGCTAGTCAGCATCCCTGCAGCGTCAAGATGGGTCAGCCCTCCGGCAGCATCAAGATAGATCCGCCTATCCTTGACATGCTGTCCGCTTTGCTTGTCTTCAAGTCCGTGAAGCAATGCTAGAGCAAGACTGGTGTGGAATAAATATGCCACTAGCACCATTGTCGCTAGCAAGGAGGCGGGATCCATCCGCTCGAAGGAGGACAGCCACGCCTGCATCAAGTGTAGCGCTTCACCATTCCGTGAAGCGACTTGCTCTTTGCAGTCTTTGCAGTCTAGGATTGCGGCCCTCCTCAGCTTGGGCTCTGAATACTCTAAGTCATCGGAAATGATTTCAGACACTTTTGGGCCACCACCTGAAGCTAGCCTGGTCTTTGGAGCTACCAGATGACCAACGAGGGCGTGGGACCGATCCAACAGCCGCATCATGCGAAGCCAGATCTCGTCACGGATGGCACCGCCAGGTCGACGCATGCGTACGCGATCGAGATCCATTTCAGAGCTGGACATATCGGTTGTCGAGTACTGCCAAAGTGCCTCTAAACAAATAGAATAGTCGCCAGAACGGCGAATCATCACGAAAGTAGCATGGGGGCTATGAATCGTAAACGTATCACCAGAATCCAGAAAATCGACGTCGCTGGTAATGGTCCATGACAAACCCGAACCTATACAGCGGATCTGGACGCGATTATTACAAAGTCCCCATTCGTTCATCTTTGCCCAAAGCTGTCTGTACCTAAGAAAGTCAGGCGCCGGACGTGAGTCACTGCGGTGTGCTTACGTGGGCTCGAAGTTGTGTTTCTTCTTCAACAGCGAGAGAATTTCGGTGTGTGGGAGATCAAACCTGTGGAACCAGATGATATCGGCCTTGAACTTTTCCCATCGCTTGTCGCAGATGGTCGGGGCTTTCTTGCGCTTGGCTAAATTTGCTGGCTGCCAATGTTTGATGTTGAGAGCCATTATTTCGAGGGTAGGAAGTCCGTGGGTATTGCTGAGAGAGCATGAGGTGGGTTGGTCCAAGCATATTTGTATTCACTCGCAACGATGGTCTTCGAGGCCATGTCTTCATGAGGCTGAGGTTGCCAGCACCACCTGCGTCCTTGGCGTTTACATTGTCTCTTCAGGACTAGCTTAACGCCAGGATGTTGTTCGCTTGAAGGCGGCTAAGAGCAGATTGGCCGCTATTGACGGCCTTCCATGGACACTCATGCTCGATGCGACGAGATGACTAGGGCAAGCATGGTATGCATGCCTTCCACTGTGGTAGCAGCGCCGATCATCATGGTCAAGCGGTGAGTAAGGGGACGACGTCGTGCTCAAAGCTTCGTCACAAAGGCAACCCCTGAACCACATATTTCAAGCTAGCTGCAAGCAGGAAGGCGCGAATGATTCGGATGTCGTCATGCAGCGACCGAAGGGTCTTTTTGTGCCTTCTTACTATAATGTGATCTCTCTATGCTATACTACTCCCTCCTACCTGCCCTCGAATCATTGTGAAAGGAGTATGACCGTTGCGGTAAGTGACTGTCGGCACGAGAAGGTTGGTTCGTCAGATTAGCAAGTATTACCACGTAGGTGCTATAGGTTAAGCGCAGGTTGGCAGTGTGTGTCATGATTTGTTTTTCCTATTTTTATTCATTTCTGGCTTTTCAACCTGTCCCAATGATCCCAACTCCCAGCCTCAGTTTCTTGTCGGCTTTTGCGCTTCTCGATATTGTGCTGAATCAGCTGAGCGCTATTTGTCTACGTAACTTGTCCTAGCTCGTTTTCTCTCGAAATCTGCCTGGTTCAGCTTCGTCCTTCTCCTGGACTGTCGCTACCCAGCATGGACGTCAACTTCTCGAGACGGTTTGAGAATATCATGAAAATCACGAAGCGTCTCTGCGAGCTAGGTCAGGGGGGACCCGAAGCAAAGGCCGAAGCAACAAACATCGAAGAGCAGTTTTTGAATGTGTCGAGTACCGCTGATGAGTATCAAGAGCTGTGTGACCATTATGTCGAGGCTGATCAAGCGAGATCGACGCCGGACACCATGGATCCAGCCATAGTAACAGTGTCAGAAGACATCTTCAACACGAACGGACCCACGTTGGGAAAGTATGAATGGTCCACGTTCTACGCTGATGGCCAAGCGAGTACTGTCTATAAAGCTAAATCGACAGACGACTCAGCGCAGGAGCAAGTGGTTGCGCTGAAGATCATGAGACCTGACCAGATGTCACAGCCGCACAATGCACGCCGAGAAGTGAGGATACTCGAGAAAACGAAACACGATAATATCGTGCCTTTGCTCGAGTCTTTCCAGCAACCGGGTGGAAAACTCGTGCTAGTGTTCCCATTTCTGCGTCAAGACTTGGAGAATCTCCTGCGGACGGACAGTCTCACGGGGGTACAAAGTAGAATGGTGTTCAAAGGGCTCTTCAGAGCATTAGCACATCTGCATTCTCTGGGCATCATCCACCGAGACGTGAAGCCATCGAACATCCTTCTAAAGTCTATGGATGGGCCAGTGTACCTCATTGACTTCGGTATTTCATGGGCTGAGGGGGACATCGACTCCGAAAACCCTGCGAAGAAGATTACCGATGTTGGCACGACTGCGTACCGACCACCTGAATTGCTGTTCGGTCATCATGCGTACGATTCATCGCTTGACATGTGGGCAGCAGGTTGTGTGGTCGCAGAGATGATTCGAAACGGCCACCATCAGCTTTTCGATGCCGGAGACCTCGGGAGTGAGCTGGCCTTGATCAAGTCGGTTTTCAGCACGTTGGGCACGCCGAGTGACGCTGATTGGCCATCCGCAGAGAAGTATCCTGATTGGGGCAAGGTCAGGTTCAAGGAGTTTCCGGCAAAGCCGTGGAAAGAGATCTTGCCGGGTGCTCCCAAGCCCGCAATCGATTTTGTGTCGCGGACAGTGTGCTATGAGACAACGAAGAGAATGAGTGCTGCAGAAGCATTGAGGCATTCGCTTGCGCAAGAGTTCAAATAATAGCTACAGCTTCGCTGGGGTAGGTGTAGGCGGCATGAATGTAGTAGAAGTCGTGTGTTCTGCCAGGAATTTCACTAGAAAGACGTTGAGTGCAGTCCTGATGCGTATCTAGATTGCCTGACAACCGTGGAGCACACCACGTTTCAAGCTGACGACGGCATGGTCTGTGTCCCCACATGGACCGTTATTAGCACATGCGCAGCTTCTGTGAGTGTGACGTCGGCCATCGTGGTCGCGGCCATGGGCAACGGAAATACACCACGACCAAGTGGGTTTGATAAGCTTGAAGCAGGCGCATAAAAAAAGGAGCAATCTCAAAAGTTCACTACGGATGTGGCTTGCATGTGTTTATCCAGCCAGCAGCATTATCGTAACTATCAAGGCAAGTTTGGCGAAAAGCTGACCACCGGTCTCCCCTAGGATCTAATGAACAACGCTGTTTTCGGGTGATCTGAATAGCCTCAAAGTCCTGGTGCTTATTTTGTTGCCGTATCAGCAAGGCTGTTGTTCTAGTAGTCGGACATCTCGTCTTAGGCACCCATCGGTAAGGATATACATAGCTCAGTAGTGGTTGGCATGCCTTCAGAGCTCGATTATGGCATCCGTGATTGGGGTGGTTGTACCCAAGTCAGCAATCTCGGCAGGTTGGCAACACCTTCCTCAAAAGAGTTAGCTGACTCTTGCTTCATCTCTGCTAGTCAGGTACAAGCGGTCATTTTCACCAATCAACGCAGAAGTCCTGTTCGCGCGGGTTCTGATGTTGCGCGCTTCTCGAGACAGTCGAAAGTCAACGTCGTTTATGGTCTTCTGGCTTTCGTTGTCCCGTTGTCCTGCGTCTTCTTACTTCTTGGTCGAGCGCCTTCGACTCTTGTTCTTTCCTCCCCTCCTTCCACATTCTTCGGCTACAGGCGGCGCATGTAGCAATTCGCACCTGCTCGTTGAACGTGCCAGTGTTTTAATTCTCTTCGAAGCTCGAGTTGCTGCCTCTCGTTTATCAGCACTCACTTCAGCCGCTCGCTAAATACAAATTGTACGACCACGACAACAATAATAGCACGACTTCTTATTCAACTGCCTCGCTCGTATTCAACCAAGCCACCGTTTGTCACTTGGCCTGCCCTCGCACAAATTACGAACCAAAGACTATTTGCAGCGCCTCTCTCACCAAAATGTTTCGGCCCAAATTCAATATCGCACCTGGTCACAACGTGATGGAGTACAGACACAAGTCTCTACACAATATGGCAAAGAGGGATGTTACCACTATTAATGGCCAGGTTGTGTCGGTGGTCTTTGTCACGGCCGAGCCGACGTTCACAGGAATCATTGGAGGGTTCACCACAGACGATAGCGCCCCAAGCACCATCGAGGCCGCTCAAACGACAGCAGCTCCCGCTGTCGCAAGCTCAAGTGCTAGCGCAACGGCTGCTGCTTCCTCGCCCAGCACTCCAGCTTCAGTCGCAAGCGCTTCAGCAATTCCAGCAAGCTCAGCGCCTAATCCGTTCTCTCAATATCTGACCTCAAGCTCAAGCGCACCTGTCCAAAGCACGTTTGCAAATTCAAACTCGGTCTCATCCTCTTCATCGACCTCAACTGGGTCTGCATTAGCTTCCACGGGGTCCGCAGACTCGTCAAACTCTACTACATCCTCCTCGACTGAATCTGGTATGTCCGCTTCAGGGAAAGCTGGCTTGGCCGCTGGTATCATTCTTGCTATTGGTGCGGTCCTTGGTCTGCTCCTTTTCCTGTTGCATAAAAAGAAGAAGCAAGTCAAAGAACAAGCGAAGGAGGACTCGGAGAAAAACGCTCAAGTTGCGGCTCAGAATGCTCAGCCTTCCACACCCGCTATGGCTCCAAGACTGAGCTTCCGACCCGCTTCCTCCTTCATGCCTGAGTTCATGGGACGACCAAAGAGCAGACTCAGCGCGGGTAACATGCTTGGAGGGGCTTCCAGCGAACCCAACCCAATGAAAGAGAAATATCTTAACACGCGTTCAGCTGGTCAACACGTCATTCCTATGGACGAGAAGGCTGCTCCTACCGAAAACCCATTCAAGGACCCTGAGAACCCATTCGCGGACCCAGTCGGATCTGCCTCTCAGCCACTGACACCAACAGCAGCGCCAGCACCGATCGCCATGCCAGAGCCAAGTCCTGCTCCAGCGCCTCTCCCCATGCGCATGCCAATGTCAGCTCCTGCACCTGCACCAGCCCCAGTACTCCCCATTCCCGATTCTGATTCCGACAAGATCGCTGTTGCCGCTGCCGGTGCTGGCGCGGCCGCTGCTGCTCGAGCAGCAGTGCACACCGAATCTTCTCGACAGGCTCTCCAACCAGAACCTGCCACACCGCAGCCAGTCGAAATGCCCTCCCCGCCTGTCAGTGTTCCAGCTCCTCTTGTCATGCATAAGTCAAACCCGTCCAACGCTTCTTCTGCCGGCTCTGCTCCTGCTCCTGCACCTGCCCCCGAAGGTAGTGTCTACCGCATCTTGATGGACTTTACTCCTTCCATGGACGACGAACTCGAACTGCGATCTGGACAAGTTGTTAGGATGCTTCATGAATACGATGACGGCTGGGTAAGTCTTCTGGTCACTCTCTCCGCTGGCAATTACTAAATGTCCCTAGTGTCTTTGCGCCCGCCTCGACCGCTCTAAACAAGGTGTCGTCCCTCGAACCTGTCTCGCCGCCAAACCTTCGAAACCACGACCAACACCCGGCCAAGGTCCTCGACCAATGAGCCCAGCAATGGGCCCACTAGGTCCCAGAGGTCGTCCAATGTCCCCAGCCATGCGTGGACCACCACCACCGGGACGTCCCATGTCCCCCGGTATGAGTAGGTCAATGTCTCCAGGACCCAAGAACACAGGTCCACCTCCCGCTGGAAAGCGACCTATGAGTCCTTCACTTTATAACCAGCCGCCACGACCACTCAGCCCGGGCCCAAGATCCTCGACGCAAAAACGAAGCATGAGCCCCGGACCTTATGGCTATGCAGGTGGCCCGAAGCCAATGGCTCAGCCGCGGCGAAGGAGTAACTCAAGCAGCCAGGCAGCCAGGGATGTCAGGGAAAGGAGACAAAGTCCACCTGGACCGAGTCCCCTCGGCGTTGCCGGCTTGGGTCTAGCGATCTGAAAGTCCAACCCAAGCTTTTGCGACTACACCACGCTTTCTTCGATCAAATCAGCTTGAGCACTCTACAGCTTGACGGAACCTGTAGCAGGACTAAGCGACTTGCAAGCTGTTGGAGGAGGTCATGCACAGATGAAAAGACAGATGTCTCTTATCACATAGCTCGAAGGAGCAAATCACAACAATATGTATACACGAGACTGCACGGTTGTTGCGAGCACAACCACGCTAGGGCTCCGCTTGCGATCTCGAACTGTAGGTGCTGGCAGCGTTTCAGAGGGAGTACGTTGCAAGCGGATGATAAGGGGACAAGTACAATAGTGTATAGTGGAGCGTACATAGATATGAATGACAACTAGACACACCACCAAGGCGCTTGGCCATCGTTTGGCTGCCAATGTTCGCACTTGGCACGGCTACCATGTCAAAGCCTCAACTGTATTGTAGCTAAACATAAGGTACTATTCCGAGGGCAGATGAGATACATGTGCTCGTTGGTGCAATGACTCGTTGTACGCCATTGACACAACATTGGCGATGGGATTACACACAGGATCCTTCTCATAGCTTGTGCTCCTCGGTAGCTGCAAGGCTCCCGCGAAAGCGGCTGCTTTCCTGCTCTCGGTAACTCCTCTTTCCATATACGGCAATTGGGGACGAACTTCGGTTACCGAGGGGATGCTGTCGCTGTGCAAGACGCCGGCCTGGTGTTACTGTGCTGTACCACCGTATGAGGATCCATGCTCTTGTTGGCTTGGCGAATTTTACCGTTCTGCTGCGGAGTCTTATCTGTTGTTTTCGCGCTCGAGGAAGAATTTCGGGGCTTCCCGCGCGTGAAGGGGTAGCAAGGCCGGGCGGTATCACTGATGATGAGTTGCTCATGTTCGTCCCTGGTAGGCTGCTTGCTGGAGTAGTTGTGGAAAGCGTCGATACCAGTTAGGAAAATAGGATCTTTGATATATATTTGCAGGTATCTCATTCCTGCTAACGTTCTGGTGGTGTCACGATTGATTCCTGTTTTTGTTCTGCCAGATATTGCCCCAGGTTTACCGTATGACGCCCCCTACACCAGCCCACCCGAGCACAAACCCGCTTAATCCCTCAGTAAACAGTCCTCCACCCAGCCAAACGTCCTTCCATGCGCCCACTCTCTTCCCCTCCCCACTCTTCCCACCAGCGCCCTTCACCACAGTGCCCGCGAAGTACGATTCCGTCTCGCCCTCAACCAACAACAAGTAAAACAGTGAAGATATCAACTGCTGTGAGATGAAGTAGAAGAGGAAGCCGTTGAGAGATTCGAGACCTAATATGCCAGCTGCGATTCCGAGGAAGAGGGAGGATATGCTGCGCAGGTTGGAGAGCATGCGGGTGTTGTGTTGGAGGCTATCTTGGACGAGGGGGTAGAGGGCGTAGTGGGTTTCTTGGAGGGTTGGCGGCATCGTTGCTCGTTTTGGCTGTTGTGCTGCTGTTACAGTGTGGGGCTTGCGCGGTGGCTGATTGTCTTTCCAGTGAGAGGTGTGCCGGCAAGGAAGATGTGGTAGTGGCGGTAGCGTATCTGAAGAACCGGAGGGTGAATGCCTGGTGTGACAAATGGTTGCTGGAGTGCGGGACGCTCTTGGACTGCTGATAATGTTCGACTTCGCAGAAAGCTGAACTTAGTTGCGACAACATGATCTGCCTGAGGCCGTAGTCTCTGGATCACGATGTTGACGCCTGAGGCAGTAACAGACTAGCTTTCGCTCGACTTGCCTTTACCGGAGCTGCGCAGCTAGAACTTCAAAGCTCAACTTCAAGGTACGTCAAGCTTAGGAGATCACGACTTTCGCCAGCATATCACTCACACCATGGCCTCCAGACTGGCCAGAAGCGCTGTCGGTATGTTGCGCCTCTCTGCACGCTTTACACAACTTCAAGAGTACTGACAAAGCACCCCAGGCGCCACAAAACTCCGACCAGTCCTCTCCCCCCGAGTCCTCCCCTCCCTCACATCCGCCCTCTCTCAGCAGAGGTACCAGTCGAATGTACCAGCCGAAGACCCCAAGAAGCGCGCCCAGACCATCATCGACGCCCTTCCCGGCAATTCGCTCGCCTCCAAGACCGCCATCCTCTCCGCGGGAACCGGTACCGCTGTCTGGGCAATCAGCAACGAGCTCTACGTTCTGAACGAGGAATCCGTCATCGCCTTCTGTTTACTCACTGTCTTCTACGGTATCTTCCAGTATGGTGGGCCCATGTACAAGGAGTGGTCCGACAACACCATTCAGAGGTTCAAGGACATTCTGAACACGGCGAGGAAGGGTCATGCTCAGGCTGTTAAGACTCGGATTGAGGATGTGAAGCCACTGTCCAATGTGGTCGATATCACCAAGGACCTTTTCGCAGTCAGCAAGGTACGTTCTGCAACAGCTTAAGACTAGAGGGAGTCACATGGCTAACATTTCTGTGCACAGGAAACCGCCAAACTCGAGGCCCAAGCCTTCGAACTTGAGCAGAAGACCGCTCTCGCCGCCGAAGCCAAGAACGTTCTCGACAGCTGGGTGCGATACGAGGGTCAGGTCAAGGTGCGACAACAGAGGGAGTTGGCTGATAGCATTATTTCCAAGGTCGGCAAGGAGTTGGAAAACCCCAAGTTTTTGCAACAGATTTTGCAGCAGAGCGTGACAGATGTCGAGAAGGCTCTGCAGCAGAAGCCAACTGCTACTGGCTCTCAGTAAGAAGTCAAAACATGTGTTAGCCGGATGCAGACTGGCGACGTGGACGTCTGCTGTGTAAATAAGCTGGAAACGAAGCAGGACGCTAGATCGCCTGTACGTGAGCCGAAGGTTGTGACCTGGTATACAGTCCGAATGTATTCCGTTTGTTCAGTTCTTGACACTTCTCGAGCCTTATCAAACCTGCTGACGAGACTATGCTAACCGCCATTCAGTTGCCTCGACCACCCTAACATTAGCCGCATCATCTCACGAGCCTGGAGACTACAGTGTCCTAGCCTCTACTACTGTCTCGAGTTCCTGCCACACCCATCTCACTAGGCCTGTGCAACAGTTCTGGCGGATCATTCAGCTAATCTTCGAGCCTTGTCCTGACCACCCGCCCATCGCTAAGCTCTTAGCACACCGACATTTCCATGACTCCCATACGACTCGGTCGGTTTCTGGCAATCTCGCCATCCGCTCAACGACATATAGCCATACGTAATGTGTCCAGCAATCTCGGCGCCGGTCATCCATGTCCTCGAAAGCGTGGACAAGTCTCTTGTGATATATAATGAAGGTGATATCGAGCCACCTCCTGCAAGTACTGGCTAGAGCGTGGAGGTTGTCGATTTGGGAAGAACCGTCTTCACTGCGTTCGACGACGTGGTTGAAGATTATAAGCAGAACTTCGTCCGAGAGGTCGTTGATGTGCGTCATAGTTGGGTCGCTGTTGACAGCTTTGCTGTTCGTGTGAGCAAAGACTGGAGTAGGGCCGCCTCTACTTACACCACTGCATTTGCAGGTGGTAACGCTGTTGACCAATGTTTTGTAATGTTTGAGGGCCCCAAGTGCAAGAGCGATAGGAGAGAGAGTCAACGCCAAGCAAGACCAGCTCAGCTGCATTCTCACGAGCCAGAAACACGATGTTTCAATTTCCTTTTTCATCGCGACTCCCGGTCGCCATAAGCTAATTGAGAACTATGCCTCTGGTTCTTCCGCTTATCCTTGGGGCGACGGCCAAAACTTCCGATCCAGCGTGAGACTGGCACACCAAATTTTGCAGATGCACTATAGTCTGGCGGATGGTCGATTGTATAGTTGGAGGTGACCCGATTCCAAGACCCAGATGGCAGAGATAAGAGGTCGGTAAGACCTGGCGGGATTCCAGAAGACGACTCGTCAGCAGGACCGTTCATGGTGAGAACTGCTCACAAGCTTTTGCTGTTCAGCTGTGTTGCTGGGTGTGAATCATCTTCACTGCTCATCCACGTTCAAAGTCGTCTCACTGCGGGCCAAGTGTGTAGCCCGATGCCAGATATGTGGCCAGCATCTGCCTGAATCGGCCTCAACGCACGGAGTCCCTCCCTCCAAGCTCAGGGTAAGACGTCAGCAACGTTGACGCATCACAATATCAACCACGCCGATCGCTTACAGCACAGTTTTGGAGCTGGCTTTACGGTGTGTACCTAGAGATGGATGGGTAATATCTCAAACTAGAAGCCTTCACCAATTGACACGAGGCTGTGTTGCATTGACATCAGATTATCGGGCATTGAGGCAAGAGTTTGCCCCGTACGGTAGGTTCCTTCGGGTATAGCGACGCTGTACTGTTGGCCTTATCGTCCCAAGAACCTGCTGGTGCTTAGGCATAGGACAAGCAGCACCAGTGCAGAGTCAGGGTGTAGAACGATCGTGGGATACGCGAGACATGTTCCGCGCCTAGGCAACGAAGGGAAAAGAGAGAACAGGGCAAAAGAGGAGAGTGAAGTACGGCAGCATACGCCATTAACGTCTCCGGATCAGGTATCGGATTCATACACTTGCATCCCCATTCCGGATTGTCTTAGTGCTCGATCCCTCATCACACAACCAAATACTTCTCCGTGATCTCTCTGGATTTCTCACCATTACCATTGAGCGCGTAAAGTGTCGACATGGCATAAGCAGCCTCCATGGTGAACTCCTCACTCTCTTCCTGCTCTATGTCTTCTTCCACACCCTCTCCGTCGTTGCCCACAGCATTCCTAGCCCCATCAGCCAGGTCGAGCACTCTCCGATAGCCTCTCATGCCCAGATCGGTCATTCCTAGCATTTCCCAGCACCGCGCCTTGTTGAACTCGACCTCACGCTTGATCAGATCTACCATCTTCGTCTTACTGTACGCTTCTACGCCATCTGCTCTGGCCCTGTCCGCTTTCGCGTCAATCTCTTCAGCCCACTTCATCCTCCCCTCCTCATACTTTCCGAACCAGGCCCATCCCATAACAGCATAAGAATGTCGATTACCAGCCTGCCGTTTGAACAGCTCGTGCAGATAACAAAGCGCCAGACTAAGTAGCACCACTGTGTTGCTCGGATCGAGGCTGTAGGCTCGATATAGATAGGAAAGTGCATTCGGGAAGCTGCCAGAAGACATCATGATGTGTGAGTAGAGCACGAACAGGACGACATCCATCTCGGTAGGTGTGTAGGCTTTGATAGCCACACTGGTGACGAGATCGGCGCCGCGAGCAGGAAGGTTTGCAGCCGGATCGTCGGCATCTGGGACTTCACCCAATTCGTTATCATTGACGGTCACAGGAGTCGCAGGCGTTTCTTTTTCCGCAGCGGGTTGCTTCGCAGCCTTCCTGAGCTCCTCTCTGTACCGACGCATAAAAGGTGGCACACCTCCTTCAGGTCCATCGATGTTGTAGTTAGCTGGAAGCATTTTGTCCAAGCTCATAAGCTGGCGAAAGATGAATTTTTGATTCGGACCGCCCTTGAAAACTGCACGCTCCATCTGCCCTGCTTTGCCACCGCCGACGCTCGGGAGTTCATTGACCATATTTATCGCGCTGTATAGTCGATACGTGTCCGTACAAAAGGCGTATTCTCGCATGAACCAGCGAAGGACGGTGTTGTAGAGCGTTAGGTCATCGCCGAGAGCAAGACAACAAGCGAGATAGCAGGAGTGGATTGTGAGCATGCTTTGCGGGTGGTGGTAGAAGACGTTGCACTCGACTGCTGCGTTTATGGCTGTGTAGCAGTCTATTTGCTTATCGGCACTGTTGGAGTTGGCATAGAGCAAGGCAAGCTCGAGAAAAACATCTAGCCAGGCAGCAAAGGGGATGTCGCAGTACTCGTCTGGAAGACCGGGTGGGGCAATGCGCATATGACTGCCAGTTGATAGAAGTGGCGTGGAATGTATGGGAGAACGGTGAGAAGCAGAACCTTGCGCATCACTCATGTCGTCTGAAAGATCAGCAGCTGGAGTGGAAGGCCGTGGCTGTGGGTTTTGGACAGTGTAGCCCTCGAATTTCTTATGCCGTTCTTTTGGATAGAACAGTGTCACGGTGCGGAAATCGTCTGCCATCGCGGCTGCACAATCGATCCACACACCCGTCGACACCTCGTCACCTTCCCGCATTGCAGCTTGGTGGTTGAGCAGAGTCTTGTAGAGTTGTTGCATTTCTTGATAATGCTTGACGGTGTTTTCCTGGCTGGGTCCCTTCCGCTTGAGTGCCTTCGCCTTCGCCTTCTCTGCCTCGGGTTTCCGTGGTCGTCCGGGCTTCTTCGGTACCTTGATAGGTTTGGCGTACATTGGAGGCTCTTCATCTACTGGTACGGTTGCAAAAGCAGCTTCAGACTCAGACGGCAGGGAAGGAGACGGTCGCGGTTCGGGTGACTCAGATTCAGGTTCAGGTTCAGGTTCTTCGGTGGGTGGTCTGGGAACATACTTGACGAACTTCTTTGAACGTTTCAGACGTGGTCCTCTGGTAAACTTGAGGTCATCTGGTACTTTGCCTGGGGCTTTCCCCCGGCCCTTGGGCATTTTAAACGCATTTTTTAGAGCTTTCTCTGCAGCTTCTCTGGCAAGTCTTTGTTCTCGACGTTCGTACTTTCGGTTCATAGTTTGCGGAATCATAGCTTGAGCCATGACGACAGCCTCATTGCCATACTTGATGGCCATGCTTCGATCGCCCAGATCCCGATACAGCTTGGTGAGCTGAGTCTTTGCTTCAAGGCTATTCGAGTCAAGTTCCAGAACTCGTCCATAGCATGCGATGGCTTTCTCCTTCTGGCCACAGACATAGCAGCTTGCTGCCATGTCGAGCCAAAACTCGAGACCCAGATCAATGTCAGCGTTGTCTAGTGCTGTGTAGAAATGCAGTGCTTGCTCGTGCTCTTTGGCATCATGAAGCGCTTTAGCAATTTCGTAGAAAGTGTCGTTGTATTCTTCGACCAGCGATTCTTCACCTTCAAGATCTGGTTCAAGCCAGTCGAAATGAGACTGCGCCTCTTCCCGATCATTGAGCTTCAGCCTCAGAATCCCAAGCTTGCCTCTTAGGTCCAGTGGGAGAGCTTCCCCGTATTGGTGTTCAGGGTGGACGTTCGGCTCAAACCGAGTTTCTTGCAGCCGTCGAGGGTAGTGGTTTTGGTCGAACTCTCGATCATCCTCGACGTGCTCCTCCCAGTAAAGTTCATCACCACGGCCAGTAAATAAGCGAGCGAGCCTCTTCAGCATGACTATCGCATTGGCAGTCTCGCCTGCTTGCACAAGCAAATCGACATAGACCCCTATATCCTGCCAAGTATAGTGATCCTCCTCCGTGATGCCTACATTCTTGTAGTGGTCGAAGTGGTCTTCGTACACAATCCTCGCTTTAGACAGGTCTCCTAGATCCTGGCACAGTTTTGTGAACTGGGCTAGGATCGATGAGTTGTGTGGGTCGCTTTGGAGCAAAACATCGAAGTCACCGAAGGCTTTGTTCCATGCACCAATTATCCGAGCACATTCAGCACGCTGGAAACGTGCGTCTATGTCCTTGGGGTCTTTCCGCAGAATAGCGCCGTAGCAGTACATTGCTCGTTCGACTCTCTTTTGGTAGGATTCGTCTGCGATGTTCAGGATCCTGTCGGCAATCGTTCGCCACAGCTCCACATCGTTCAGATGACCATGCAAGCCCACGATGAGAGCATCCATTCCCGAGTCGACATCGCCTTTCGCGAAGTGAATGTCAGCCAACAAACTGTGAGCGGCAAAGATTTCTGGATTGAGGCCAATAGCTCGAAGAACCAGTCTCTGAGCCTTCTCGGTTTCGCGTTTTTCGATGAAAGCATCTAGTGCCTCGTTATACACTTTGATGAAGTCTTCTCCAGGATCTATGGTGGTCCTCGGCCCTCTAATTTCTCCCTTTTTTCGCCCTCTGGGCCTTTCTGCCCTGGTCCTGCGACGTTTGCCCGGTAGTAATACCTCTCCTTGCTGTGTGATCGCAGCCGTAGCAGTTCGCTTCCGTCCTCTTCCCGGCCAAGCCGCCTCAGGTGCTTCTTCGACTTCGGTGTCATCAGCGTCAGACTCCGCTCGGACCGGCGAGTGCTCTTGTGGTATCTGATGATGCGCCGGAGGAGTGTGAAAAACTGGCTGAAAATGGCCAAAATGGTCGATTTGACGAAAATCCTGCGCTAGATCATTCTCAAATTCTCGAGGTGTTAGTACATCATCTCTGAATTGGATCTCTTGAGGCATCATCGGGAGGCGCTGGGTGGGGAAGCCATTCGGCCATGGTGACGAGTTCTTAGCATGGTCAAACACGGTATCCTGGCGGCGGAGCGATTGCTGGTCGAGAGCAAAGCTGACTCGATCTGGAGGACTCTGCGGCGGGTTCCATGAGCTTGAATGCGCCAAACCATCACGGTGGCCATTTTCATTCGCTGAGGGTGAGACTGGGGGCTGAACTTGCTCCTCAATGTCGCCCGGCTGCTGAGAAGGTATTCGAGGCGGGGAGCTCACAGAGTCCGATCGAGCGCGTTCCGTATGGCGAAATGCTGGTGGCAGTGCATAGGCAGGATGGTGGTTGAGCAGATACTGGTTGAAGGCAGGCGACGATCTCAACGACGCTGGCGAGCTCTCTCGAGTTGTTGTTTCGAAAAGGAAAGAGGCAGGAGCTCGTGGCAGCTGATCTGGGTGCAATACTGGTATGTGCGACAGCCATCCTGCAGGAGTAACAGGTGGGGGCGGAATTCCGTTGCGATTACTTCTGTCGTTGCCACTGCCGTCTAACTGCACGTGGCCTTGACCTCCGTTGACTCTCCCCTCCATCGCGGCCGTGCGCCCATGTATTAGTTTTCTGGCCTCTCAACCCCCAGTCTCATAAGGATAACAATTTTGGTCTTCGTCGTTGGGCATGACAAATATTGTGGTCGAGTGTGAGTGACACAGCCAACTTAGTGTTTGCTGTCCACCCTTTCGCTCTTGCTTACTTGAGGCACTGTGTCATCGATCATGCTCATCTCAGATTGATGAGGTCGTGCAAATTATTGCTACAGTTACTAGATAGACTTCTCGCTCGTGGAAGAGCCGGCCGCTAGGTCAGGTTAGAGCTGACCAATAAGCCATGTGGCACACGCCCGGCGACCTCTTGCCAGGGGGTCTCAGCCCTGCCTGAACAGTACTATCGACGCCTAAGTCAAGCGCGAGTCAGCTTTGGGGTTAGCGCCTGTCATCTTCAAGCCCTGCTGCAACCAGTTGGAGGAGCTGAACGACGAACACACCAGTCTTTGTTTCATCTTGTCCTGAGGAAGCTTTTGCTTTTCAGGCAGTTGGCTCGTCCTTCCTCTTATGTCTTCTTCACATCACTAGCCTGCACCTCTACCCCGTTTCTGAGGAGGCCATCCGAGACATTCGGGCCCACACATACTCTTTAAAGGACACCAGGACTCATCCATCAATCTCACACCCTGGCATCCTTCACGTGTGAACGCCTTGTCTACGTCCCTGAAATTCATTGGACTGGCTCCTTGGATTCTTCGTCGACACTCGTCTGATCAGGCCTTTATCCGTATCTAATAATGACCATTTAGCTCGAGTTCATCTGACAAACATTCACCAGCAGAGCTGAAAATCGTCAGTAGACCTTAGCTGCTTACACCCTTCCGGCTGGTCCAATCGCCCCTCATTTGTTGAAGAAGGACAAGATGGCCAGCAATATCATAGGAAACAGGAACAGTACTCCTGAGGCTTCCAAGCCCTCGCTGCGAGGGCTTCCATCTAGAGCTGTCGGAGCGCCTAGCAATCTACGGTCATCTGCCGATATGTCGTCGTTCTCGTCTCCTCTATCTGCTCGCAATATACGGCCAGCTTCGGAAGTACTATACAACCAGCAGTCTCAGCAGAATGCGCAGGACGATTCTGGCAAACTTGGTGAACAATGGATACAAGACATAGAACAATATGAAGTTATGCTGGAAGAGATGGCTGCCGCAACGCTCGACTCGGACTTTAAGGACGAGCTGAGTGCGATCGAGCAGTGGTTCCATGTTCTCAGTGAGGCCGAGAGAACTGCTGCCACGTACGCTCTGATTCAGCAGACCACCCAAATGCAGCAAAGGTTCTTTGCGCAAGTGCTGAACCAGATGTCGAGGAGTCACCCAATTTCCGGCGTGCTCTCCCCAGCAAACTTCGGCGAGAAAGGTTAGCTGGAATGAACAGAAACAAAGACAGGATAATGACTGACGAATATGGCAGACCCAATGTCCAGCCGAATGAGCGATGCGATGGCCAAATTGAACATCGAAAACTCGCGCAACTCCATCTCAAGAGCACCAGTCTCTCCCGCAGGCGGCAAGAGAAACTCGCAGGTCGACCCTTCTGCTATCAGCGCCATGTTTCCAGATGCTGCAGCTGCTATCGCCCAGCAGAAGGCAGAGTATACGCAACAGACCGGCAATCCCATTCCACATCGAAATAGCCAGGCAATTGGTGACCGTTTGTCTGTACCAGGACCCGGCATGTCTGCTTCGAGAGACACGAAGTCCGAGAGCATGAGCCAGAATTGGAGGCAAGCAGAAGGCCCCCAGTCGCTCAGCCGGCCGAAGTCTTCGGACAGATCAGCTCAACCACCGATGGGGCAGTTCTCACAGCCTCCGCCATCAGCAGGCCTGCGCTCTCCTCGGCCGCTGGGCCCGCAATCAGGGAACATTACAAGCACGACTCTCGAAGCTCCCGAGCAGCCTGTCACATCCATCCTGTCCCCATACAATATTGGCAATCAAAGCTGGGCTTCGATGTCCAATACACCTATGGTCCCGAACTTCAACAGCATGCAACAATCTCAAGCCCAAAGCGACATGATTGCCAACGCCACTGCTATGAAGCTGGCTGCCCTTTCCACGGTGAACAACAGGATCGCGCTCGACGACGTTAAAAAGTATAGGAGGTCGCGATCTAATGAGCCAAAAACGTCTCCGGGCCATCCTCCAGTATCACCAGGCCTGCAATCCACTGGCATTCCTGGCATCAACACGATCATGGTCAACGACCAAGGCCAAGTTTTGAATGGACAGCAAATTGCCGCTCTTCAAGCTCAACAAATGGCTGCAGCGCAAGGCAGGCGGTCAAGGCCAAGCTCCCCAGGCTTCGCCATGCAAGGCGGAATGGGCGGGGGACAATTCTCTTCTCCACAGCACAACGGGTACTTAGCGGCCATGGATGGCAATCCAATGATGCTCAACTCGGGCATAGGTGGATTGATGGCGGGGTTGGGACAGTTCGGCGGGGGTGAAGGATATCTGTCCGACCATTCGGAGATGCAGCGAGGTCGATCACCTCGAGGACGACGTGGTAGCTCCAAGCCGCCGGAGGATCCAACAGACCCGAAGCTGCTCGGAGACATCCCAACCTGGCTTCGGTCGCTTCGGCTGCACAAGTATACCGACAACTTGAAAGACATGACATGGGAGGATCTCGTTCAGCTTGACGAGAAAGGTCTTGAGGCTCGTGGCGTCAACGCACTGGGTGCAAGAAATAAAATGCTCAAGGTACGTCGAATCCGGCCATGCTATGAGCTGTCACTAACATTCTACGCAGGTCTTTGAACAAGTGAGGGAAGCACAAGCAGGTGGCAAACTTTAGACAAGTGCCAGCCGTGCGCCAAATATTCCTACGAAGTGCTCCTCCAGTAAGGATGAGGCAGTAAAATCTGTTGCTAGCGACACGAATGCCAATGACGAAGGGAAGCAACGATTCAAATGGATTCAGACTCCGAAAGGCAGATTGAAGAAGGTGCTGTGCACTGAGGCCGCTGCCCTGTGAGATCATGGTAATGCATAATGGAGATTGAGCGTCAATAAGCATGCCTGCATCGGATATTTTGGCGATTTTCTAGATTTGCGATAATTAGCTGAACCAATCCTTCTCAAGCACACTGAACAACTCCTTGTTGCCATGCCCTAATGACCGGTAGACAGGGAGGAAACGGCACCTTGATGCCTTGATGCCTTAGAATCTGGTCGGGAAAGTCAATCTGGCATGCATGTATGAATATGGAGCGAGCAATTCGAGGCTGAAACTGGAATCTGTCCTCGTCCTTGCCCTCGTTCTCGATAGGCGAGAACAAAGAGCGCACGTACCACTTGCCCTACAACCTACAAGCACGCATAGCTCAACCTGAGCATTCTTGCAGGCACAGATCAGATGTCGCTGAATAGATAACATCTACCCGCAGCGCCATTGCTGCCCACGCTCACTACCATGAACGGCTCTTTCGAGAAACACGGGCTGGAGGACGATGCATTTGGAGACCACGGTCCCTCTGGCCTACGAACATTCGATGCTTTCCCAAAGACAAAGCCGACATACACCTCAGCAACAGAACGAGGCGGCAAATGGACTGTGATAATAAGCCTACTCTGCGCAACCCTCACAATATTCGAATTCCAGACATGGTGGGCAGGATCAGAAACCCACCACTTCTCCGTCGAACAAGGCGTGGGTCATGAGCTACAACTCAACCTCGATATTGTAGTCGCCATGAAATGCAGCGACATTCACGTCAACGTGCAAGACGCGGCCATGGACCGCATCCTGGCCGGCGACCTCCTCACCCGCGAAGACACAAACTATCTCGCCTGGCACCAGCGCGCAAGCAGCAACAAGGGTCACTACACTGCCAACACCCAAGGCAAGAACTTCGACTCCTTCGCAGCCGGCTCCAACGACCTCCGCCGCAAACAGGCACAGGAAGAAGACACACATGTCCAACATGCCCTCTCGCACATGCGCGAATCCCGCTCCAAACGCAAATTCGCCCGCGCTCCGAAATTGAAGCGAGGCGAGGAAATCAATGCATGCAGGGTATACGGGAGTCTCGAGGGGAACAAAGTCCAAGGCGACTTCCACATCACGGCGCGCGGGCATGGCTACCTCGAGCCCGGTGGTCACAAGCACCTGGACCACGCAACGTTCAATTTCAGCCACCATATCAACGAGCTCAGTTTCGGACCGCATTATCCCAATCTCCTCAATCCGCTGGACAAGACGAGTGACTCTACCGAGAAGAATTTCTACAAATTCCAGTATTACCTCTCCATCGTCCCTACCATATTCACGAAACGGCGCGTCAGCACCAAGAGCGGCGCGCTGGATCCAGCCGCCATCCCCCAGCCCGCGACGCTGGACTTGACGCCAGAGGACATGAAGAAGGTCAAAGCGGGTGAGATCCCGTCTCATATCTCGAATCCGAATGTAGGAAGAGATAGCAAGAGTATCTTCACGAATCAGTACGCGGCCACGAGTCAGAGTAGAGAGGTGCCGCATCAGGTCATCCCTGGCATCTTCTTCAAGTATGATATCGAGCCGATATTGCTTATTGTGAGCGCGCAGAGGGGCGGCTTTTGGGCGTTGCTGCTTAGGCTGGTGAATGTCATCTCGGGGATTGTGGTTGGGGGCGGGTGGATGTTTCAGTTGACGGAGTGGGGGAGTGAGGTTGTGAGGAAGAGGAGGAGGGGAACCAGTGAGGGTGTTTTACATGGAAGGATGGGAAGTGGCGATTACAAGGATGAGAAGTTTGGTTAGAAGCCTGACAATGAAGGGCAGGGTGTGGTTGCCAGGTAGCATCGCAGTAGGATTACGATTGAAGCCTTCTGATGTGTATGCCTACTGCATCGCACATCTATGCAGGAGATGGCTCTCGCTTAATCCTCACCCCATCCTCTGCAACACTCTCGGTAGAACTAAGACTGGGAGTGCCGGGTCTACTCCTCCTCTTCTTCTCCTTCCTCGGAGCACTGTCATGTGGCTCGTCAGTCATGGTCAAGGGGCTCAGCAACGATTCGCTTCTCCTAACGCTACCAGTTCCGCTCCTCAGACTCCGCCGAGCACTACCTGTACTGCTCACACTGCTCCCTCGCCTCACGTGTTCTCTCTTGCTGTCGCCTGGCACTATCTCCGTCGTACCATCGAGCATGTAATGCGGCGTACTAGATCTGGACGATTGGCGTGAATGTGCAGACGAGTCCCGTAGCCAGCTGGGCCTTCTGGACGCTTTGGCCGCTGCAAGTGCATCCTGCACCTTCTCCGCTCCGGGCGGAAGGGCACTGTTCCTCCTTGAATCTGTCCTCTGGTGGCCTGCGTGATGATGACCATGAGGATGTTTCTCCAGATCAGCGCCGGTCTTCTTCCTGTGACTAGCATGTGGTATTACTCTCCAGGCTCCTGTCCACCATTTCCAGCCACCGACCTCTTTTGCTTTGTTTCGTTTGTGGAATGCGACTTTCCGGCGCAGGCTGGCTCGGCGTTCGTTTTCGCGTTCCCAATACTCGGAGCGGTATGTTTCCCAATTCTCGCGGAACTCACTGGAGAAGTTCTTCGGAAGGAGGAGCAGGAGGAGGAGGTCTCCTGATGGGCTTAAGTCTTCTTCGACGATCGCTCCTGTTGTCTTCCCGAGCTCGATTTCAGATGGCGTAGGCGGAGACTCGACAAGGTGCCAGTCGCCGGAGCCATCTGCGAGACCGGCCCAGGGCGCGAGGGCTTTGATGTAGCTTGTCGATTCTTTCCATAGGCTACGCTTCACGACCACGGCGCGAAGATTGAAGCCTCGTAGCCCTCGATTGGTGACAGAGAGCCACTTTCTCGGCCAACGTACGCCAGCTTCCCATTGCCCCGTGGCTTTGATCAGAAGACTTGCTACGACACCCGAGATGAAGCCTAGACGGATGGCCGCCTCAACGACCCAATATGGAGACCCACCGAGTTTCCCGCTACCGTCTTCCCGAGGGCGCAAGAAGAGAAAGTAGCTGAATGTCAGATTCCATAGGGCGAGCAGGGCGATGAAGAAGGTGTTCAGGCGGCGGCGGGAGAGGAGAGTCAAGTATTGCTGGCGCAGGGAGGACTCGAGGATTAAAAGGTTGAGATATATCTGCGGAGGGGACGAGGGAAGATTGTCCGTGTTGATTGAGCTCGCTGTTGCTGAGCGTAGGACGATGGTGCGGGCAGGACGTTGGTGGTGGGATGCTGGTATTTCTCTCTCTGCTGCATGTTGCGAGACGAGCGCATCAACGGTGTCGGAGGAGGCCTGGGCGAGGGGTGGAAGCGGCGCTGGTTCAGAGACCCTGGTGCCCGGTGGTGGTGCGCCTTTAACTATTTGGTTGAGGGAGGTGTCGGTTGCCATGGCGTAGAAACAGCGTGTCGCGAGCTATCCGGCCGATTGGACAACCGTCGTTATAACATTGTTGGAATCAGTGGCACTGGATATTGGCCGATGCGCATCTCAAGTAGTACTTCGAGACAGTGAGCGTACGATGTGTTCAGGTCATAGAGGAAACCCTTTTGGACCTTTCAGTACTGGAATTCCTGTCTCTGTTTTGCTGCTGCACAGCTGACATCAGCGCATGTGAAATGGCCCAGCTTTAGGCGAGGCAGATCACCTGCAGCTCAAGCCACAAGCACGTGGAGCTTTAACGGCGTGTCCCGAAGCGTCATATCCAAGCACTCCTAAGTTACCTCGCCCAGAGCTTCCGTGAATTCAGGAGCTTCAGTCAGAGCTGTCCCATGCCAGACTGTGAGACTCAAGCTGACGTTAGCAGAAGCAGAAACGATCCGTCGTTGCCGAAGCAATCGCGATTATATTGATGCCAAGGCAGTGACGATAGGCTTGTTGATGCTCCCCGCTCCGCTCCCGCTTGCTCCATCTTGGGTGTGTTTGTGCCTTGATTCCGAGCGTGTTGCATGCGCGTCAAAGCGATATTTCCAGAGCTGCAAAAGTCAGTTTGCTGCTCTACTGTTCATACATCTGCGTCTTCTGCTGTTGTTATCATTTACATCCCCTTCTACTGAGCAGCCAAGATGGTGAAATGGGGCAGTGTCTTTGGATTCACCGACGTACGGAGCCGGAATCGATGGCATGAACAAGCTCGTCAGTTGCTCCCAAGTCATGACACGGATCTCCCTCCTTCTGGCATGCCTGCCAAAGAGGTAACGAAGGTTGCTCTCCGACTCAAGTACCAGATTGAGCAGGTCATTCCCATCGAGCTTGACGCAGCCAAAATCACAAAAGCCAACAGCGCCGTCATCACCGCACAGGTCGTCAAGACAGCGAAAGAGGCTGGAGGAGACGAGTACAGGGCCTGTGTGGTCTACTGCTTATTGGTCGTCAAGAGATGGTTCCTGAAGCAGGCCATGCTCGAGCTCTGGGATAGCGAATTGCACGATGTAAGAGCTGTAGCATGCGAGGTCATTGCAAAGCGTATCATCGAGGACGCAGAGGACCAGGACTACCTCATGCGCAAAGTTCTCCTTGAACGATACTCTGTTCTCGTGAATGGCGACGAGACAGAACCTGCCAATGTCATAGAGAGGGCTGTCGACATGCATGCCCTGGAGATCATCGGCTCGTCTGGCTACCAGAAGGCTATCAAATATCTATGGCACGGATGGATCGTACAGAATGACCAAGATGCTGGCCACTTCATCGAGTACAAGAACAGAGACAAACCGGATTACTGGTTACACTTCGACGCCGATCGCATGAGAACCCCTTTGTACCAGAATGGCGTCCAAATCTTCTTCTCCGTCCTCTACCTCGTCCTCTACACCGAGTGCGTCAACACCATCAACGAAGACGGTGACTTGGATATTGTCGAAGCCATAGTCTACATCATGACCCTAGGCTTCATTGCCGACGAATTCTCCAAGTTCTGGAAGGTAGGCCGGCACTACTTCGCTTTCTGGAACGCCTTCAACGGCGCCCTCTATGCTCTCCTAACCACATCCTTCGTCATCCGTATGATGGCATTGACTCAATCAGATCATACTCACCATGGCCACGGTCTGCAGCGGTCCGAGCTGAACAAATTGGGCTATCACTTCTTCGCCTTCTCTGCCCCCATGTTCTGGATGCGCCTCCTCCTCTACCTGGATGTTTTCCGCTTCTTCGGCGCCATGCTTGTTGTCTTGAAAGTCATGATGCGCGAGTCTCTCATCTTCTTCGCCCTCCTCATCGTCGTGTGCATTGGTTTCCTCCAGGCATTTATTGGACTAAATCAGACGGAGGGGAATGATAGTATCTCCGGCTTCATCTTCGAGGCTATGGTCAAAGCCATCCTCACATCGCCCGAGTTTGAAGGCTTCGATACCTACGCACCTCCATTCGGCTTAATATTGTATTATATCTTCAGTTTCGTGGTCATGGTTATTCTGCTCAATATCTTGATTGCGCTGTTCAATTCAGCCTATGAGGATATCACGGCAAACTCGTTAGATGAGTATATGGCCCTATTCGCTCAGAAGACAATGCGGTTTGTCAGAGCGCCGGATGAGAACGTCTTCATCGCACCTTTCAACCTCATTGAGATCTTCGGTCTGGTTCTGCCATTTGAGTGGTGGCTTCCAGACGAGAAATACGAAAGACTGAATCACTATGTCATGACGGTCATTTACTCCCCACTATTGCTCGTCACCGCGTTGTACGAAACATACGAGGCGAAACGTGTCAGATTCAACAGGAAACGTGGTGAGGAAGACGATGACACTGTCGAAGAGTGGGAGCAGATGGAGGGAGAAGTCGACTTCGAAGCAGAAGGCTGGACCAAGAGCGTTGAACGATCGAGGCCAAATGTGGAGGTTGATGGTGATATCCTCGAGATCAGGAAGCTACAAGACGAAGTGCGCGAGCTGAAAGACTTGGTCAAGAGGATCGGCAGTGTAGAGCCAAATAGTCAAGCGGATGGTTAGGATTCTCCGAAGCTGAGCTCTTTGGTGGGCGATCGTGTTGAGTGGGGGAGTGGTGAGCAGGCAGGTAGTGCTATGTCTGGATTCATGTCCTATGTTCCGGGCTTTGGCAGAGCTTCGTCGCCGCCAGTGAGAGCTCGAGGTTCTTGATGATTCGCGTTTGCGCTGATATCCCTAATGTGCGTGCGACTCAACGCGGTAGCACGGCGTTGGTAAGACAGATCCTCCTTAGAGCTACGTCAGCTAATGCACATTTGATTTCTATCAATCATTTTGAAAGCAGGATCTTTGGCTCGTCCTCGAGGGACGGGCCTAATAACCTGTGATGATCTGGGAGGAGGGGCACAAGAAAATTTATTCAAGCACTGGCAATCTGAAGCTGGTATACACCGCGATCAGCCGGCCGCCCTCTACGTTCTTCTCACATCGACTGGTCTCTGACTGGTAGACCTGGCATCAAATGTTCTGGGTCAACGACGTTCGTAGGGTTCGCTTTCGAGTATGCTTTCAAGTTCGCTGCGCTGTGGCTGTTGCCGCAAGCTCTCGTGCTCATATATGCATTCCACGCGACCGGAGCTGGCTCATGTGGGAAGGCAGAAACAGGCCATGATTACAGACATGGTTGTCGAGTCGAGCGAGGAATGCGGTAGAAGGAATGTTATACTATTTCTCATCCTGCTGTGGAAATGCTATGGAGGGTATCTCATCAAAAGTCGATGTCAAAGCACAATTGCCTTCTTCGTCGCCACGATCCGTGCAAAGCTACCATCTTCCAGAGCCTGTTCGCCGTGTTGTGTTCGTGAGGACCGATTCAATCCCTTGCTGCTTGACGCCTCGCTGAAAGAACGATGTAACAGAACTGTGTTGTATGCCGTGCGGTAAAAGTCGTCGATGCGTCTCTGTGTCTGTGTGCCTCTTCTGCGTGTTGTAGATTCTGGTAGATCTTTGCTTGCGTCTCCTTGCGCTTCATGCTGCTTACTCCTCGATCGGCTCCAGTGAGAAGTCCGCCCTCCTCTCAGCACCACAGACACTCCATCTCTTTCGCTCCTTGTTGCTTCTTAGACTGCTTGCTCTGCCATCCAACGAACTTCTTCGCCGGGCATCGCCGGATTCACTGCCACTATCGCCCAACTCAGCTCTATATTTCGCGTCCTCTTCAGCCGCTAGCCGTGCTGCTTCTTCCGCGTCGGGCGAGTCCTCGATCGTCTCCAGGGAGCTTATCGACGGCGAACGAGATCTGAACGAGGAAGGCGTACTAGGCATGCTACTCGCAGAACTGTAGCCAAAGCTGTTGGGGAAGGCGTCGCTGGGGTAATATCGTGGTTGAGGCGAGGAAGTGCCTCCTGCGTGCGGACTGATTGCGCGCATGTCGGTTCGTGGGCCTGCGAGCGAGGGTGCGCTGGCACTGGCGTGGAGGGGGCTTGTGGGACGGCGGCGCGAGCGTGGGAATGTGTTGTGGTATGTGGGTATTGGTGAGATCTGCGAGAGACCTTCAGGAAGTCTTTCTGAGAGATCAAGCTCTGCGTGCTCGGGGATATTTGGTTCTATTGCTAGACCACTCCAGGAGACGGGATATGATTCTTCCATGGCGATTCGTAGGGGACTTCTTCTTCGGCCGGAGCTCAGTGGGGAGGCTGGCCGCCGCTGGTTCGTGTAGTATGGACTGGGTGTTACGAATCTGCCATTGGAATCCACGCCAGGCGATGAGTGTGCTCTCTGCATCAGAGGCGGCGTTAGGCCCGTCGAGGTGTGCGGTCGTGCCATAGGCGAGGACGGAGATTGGTTCTGCGAACGGACGGCTAACTGGTGTAGGATGGGCTTCGTTGGGATGCTCGGTTCACTGTATCGCTCTGTTGACGCTGGCCTCGATGGTATTGAGTCGTAATCGTCGTCGAAGTCGAAGGGTGGCGAGGGAGGTAACTGAACGTCCTTAGGCGAAAGCTGAGGCTGCTCACGACGACGGGAACTGGAGGGTTCGGAGGAGTGTGCGGACATGTCGGTTGGGTGTAGTAGGTTGGTCGAGCGATCCGTGACTCTCGGGGTCATGCCTGCATGGTTCATGTAAAGATGATGTGTGGCGGGATAATTGGCGTCAGGCCAGAGATATGTAAGCGGGTGCTTCGAGAAAAAGTTCTCGGTCGTACCAAGGTGTGCGGTTGAGGTTTGGCTATTGTTATGGTTGCTTCGTGCCACTGGAGTTGGCATGTGCTATTTTGACCGACACCTGACACGAGCACAGACAACCCAAAACAGTCCGTGCTGCATACCTGACTCACCAGAGAACGAATATTCGAGGCAAGGCAACCTAGGCAATGGAAGTTTGCTGTTCGAAAGCTCGACATCGGCTTGGTTCCAAGCTATCTCCGATACGTCCCTTCCATCGTCTCGCAGATCTTCTAGTGGTGCACAGCGAAGATCTTCGCTCTTTCTAGCCTCAACAATTTGCCCTGATCTGCCTTAAGCGTCGTTAGACATGTCTGAGGAGTACTTTAAGCTCTTTACCCTACACTCTCACAGGCCAGTCTGGCGGTCTCACACGCTAGCATCAACCCTAACTTTGCCTTCTTGTCCCTTATTTGCCCTCCAGAACCCTGTCCTGGTTGAGGCGGCAGGAATGACTTCATCAGCTGGCTGATCATCTCAGTCACTGCATTTGCAGCTTCCCGTTTCCCTCTCCTTGATGGCTCAGCTCGTGCCTGACTCAGCGTGCAGCTACCGGTACGTGACATTGAGCGGTCACCATAAGTGCACCTCGTTCGACCGTTTCACATGCGTCTCATCAAGCGCTACCAAAAAGGCACCGCGACCACTAATTGACCTTGGCAGAGTCGAGCCCCTCCCCTCGCCCTCCACAACTCTAGGCTACGTCCGCAATCAATTCTACCGAAATGCCGACCTTGCCGAGGGGTGACCCTTTTTGCCTGAATGTCACGTACGAGTACAACATAGTCAGCTTTGTAACAACCCACTTTCGCTTGTCTTCCTCCTTTGGCATGCTTTGGCTATGTGGCTGCCTTGCCATAACCCTGTTTGGACCATATCCCTCCGGCGTTATCCGATGGGCGATCATGTACACATCAAAACCATGAAGACAGCTGGGAGGTAGGTGAATCTCGTACCTGTTGGCACGTGCTTGGCTGTAAGTTTTCGCCAAAGATGAAGTTTACCGATGGTATGTGGCATGTGAGGGAAGGAGTTGAGATTAATTGGATGAGCCATGTTGAACGAAGTGCTGTACGAAGTACTGCCAGTGGTCACGAGGTTGATCTACTGCTAACCAAGTTCACTCGTGGACGAGGGGATAAGCTGAATACCCCGACTCTGTCGGCTACAGTCAGGTCACCTCGAGAAGGCATCATAGCTACCAAATTCACCCACTGGGCAGGAGAAGCAGATATTGGTCCTCAATTTCCTCTGGTCGAGGAAGCTTCTCATCCGTATGTGGCTGAAGATGGCAAGACCATTGATTGCAGGACTGGGCCTCTGCAGCTGGATATCACCAAAGAGCCCAACGAGCTAGCTCTACGCTACTCTATAGCGGAAGAAGGGAGGAAGCTCACAGGACATTCCGGGCGATCCATAGCTTATGTGTCTGACAGGAATGGTCCACACTACAATCCGAATGATCAATTGCATGCCCAAACAGACCATTACATCCTCCTCGGACTCGATCTAGCAGTCAATGAAAAGATCTACGGCCTTGGCGAACGGTTCAGCCCATTCGTCAAGAACGGTCAGTCTATCGACATCTGGAACGAGGACGGTGGCACCTCCTCTGAGCAAGCCTACAAGAATGTGTCATTGTACATCTCTTCCCGTGGCTACGGCGTTTTCGTCAACAGTCCAGCACGTGTCATGTACGAAATACAATCCGAGCGCACAACACGTGTCAATGTCGTGGTCAAAGCTGAATCGGTCGAGTACATGGTCATCGCAGGCCCAACACCGAAGGATATTCTACGGCGGTACACAGCACTCACAGGCCGGCCTCCACTACTACCAGCTTGGAGCTATGGTCTCTGGCTGACGACCTCGTTCACAACGTCGTATGACGAAGCAACAGTCACCTCATTTCTCGATGGTTTCAAAGAACGCTCCATTCCCCTCGCCGTATTTCACTTCGACGCATACTGGATGAAATCTTACCAGTGGTGCGATTTCACCTTCGACGCCGAAATGTTTCCCCATCCATCTTCATACCTGGCCACGCTCAAGAATGACCGTAGTCTCCGCCTAAGTGTTTGGCTCAATTCATACGTCGGTCAGTCTTCGCCGCTGTTCGCAGAAGGTAAAAAGAACGGCTACTTCATCATGCGCTCTGACACCACCATTCCAACCGTTTGGCAGTCCGACCTCTGGCAAGCTGGCATGGCAATCGTGGACTTCACGAACCCAGACGCATGTTCATGGTTCGCCTCACATCTTCGGAAGCTAATGGATCTAGGCATCGACAGTTTCAAGACTGACTTTGGAGAACGAATACCATTCGAGAAAGTGAAGTACTACGATGGAAGTGATCCGGCTCGAATGCACAACTTCTATACGTACCTGTACAACAGATGCGTGTATGAGACTATGACCGACTACTACAAAGAGAAAGGCCTCGCGGGCAAGGAAATACCAGTTCTGTTTGCACGATCAGCAACGGCAGGAACACAGCAATTCCCAGTGCACTGGTCCGGCGACTCGGAGAGTACATTCGAAGCCATGGCCGAGACGCTGCGAGGTGGGCTGTCACTCGCACTATCTGGTTTCGCCTTCTGGGCACATGACATTGGTGGCTTCGAAGGACTCCCGCCGCCAGCACTGTACAAGCGGTGGGTTCAGTTCGGACTGCTGTCGTCTCACTCGCGTTTACACGGCAGCAGCTCGTTCCGTGTCCCGTGGATCTACGAGGATCATCCTGAACTAGGTGGAAAGGCAGAGGCGGTAGAATGCAGCAAGGTGCTACGGGACATGACGAGATTGAAATTGAGTCTGATGCCTTATCTGCTGAGTCAGGCACTCACGGCACGAGATTATGGCACGCCGCTGCTGAGGCCGCTGCTCATGGAGTTTGGCGAATTCGATCAGAATGTCTGGAATATTGACACACAGTATATGCTCGGCGACAACCTCCTTGTTGCGCCTGTGTTTACTGCACACGGAGAGGTGACGTTCTACGTGCCAAAAACTAGCAAGAGCACTGCAGGTACCAGCGAGCAGGGCAAGGGAGTCTGGCGTTCGTGGTTCGATCATAAGAAGACATATGTTGAGGGTGAGTGGTATACTGAGACTCATGGGTTCAATACGTTGCCGCTGCTAGTGAGGCCTAGTGCGGTGATTCCGTATAACCCAAAGCTTGAGCGTCCGGATGGAGACTTCACGGACGGGTTGAAGGTCCTGGTGAATGGACCTTTGAAGGAAGAAGTATTGCTACAAATAGTGCTTCCGGATAAAGTGGTCGAGGCTGCCTTTGCGATTGTGGTCAATGCTGATGGGTCGCTACGAGATACGAAGGACGGTGTAGTGAGCAAGACACTGAGGATGGATAGATAAACATGGTTTGAGCTGGGAAACAGCTAACACTACTTGACAGCACGTCGGGCGCACTTGCACGGTCACTCAAATATAAAGTCTACTTCCCATGGGCTGTTCCTCTCACAGACCTTTGGTCCCGAGCATTATTTCTCCTCCCGAAGTCATTCTTGTCCAATCCGGCTAGTCCATTCACACTTTCGCATCGACCTCCAGCCAGTCAGATATTCACCGGAATGCCAAAAGGGAAGCATACACCAGGTCTGACTTGAAGAGACGAGCTATCCCATGGCCACATCTTGCCGACAAAAGACACCTGGGGTCCTGCCTGATGACATACCCGCCACCAACCGTTAGGAAGTGTCAGCACGTGCTAGAGCGGGAACGCTTTCCCACCGAGCTATTAGTCCAAAGAAGTGCAGCCGCAGGACATATCGAGACTGATGGCGACTCGTTGGGTTAAGGGACTATGACGCGCCACAGATGGACTTGCGAGGGAAGGGAGGGTGTTTACTCTAGGAGTGATGATGTGGAGCTCCATGCGGGATGCTGATTGGAGGGCGAGGCGGCGTGTATGAGTTAGGTGGCAGCGCATCGGATCGGTGCTGGAGGTTGCAAGTTCGGGTTGCGTAAGTTATGCTCCGGGCGTGAAGCGCGGCAGAGTGCTGGTCGCACCGACTTTGCATGGTTACCTATTCAATTGTTAGGCTCCGACAGTGATGAATATTGTTGACGGAAGTTGGCAGCCTTGGCCGAGGTGTGTCTCGCGAACTCTAGAGGCTGGAAACGTTGGATAATCATGCAAGAGCGGTAGAAAGCTGCTCACACGTTGGATCGAAATCGGATCAAATATGTTCGCTGTAGAACTCTAAGATATGTAGCCCTTCCCTTGATGCTCATTCTGCCCATCACCGTTAATGGCTTAAGCCAAATAAAGCGTATCCAGGTAAGCAACAACCATCCTCTCAACGACACTCTTGTCCGGCAGGCTCCCCGCGACACCATACAACTGTGCCTGCCGTCCTTTCTTTCGTGCCTCGAGTCCGCTGCCGCTTGTCGCCTGCTCTACCAACCTCTCTTTCTCACTCCTGACCAAAGTCACCAGGTCCTCGATCAGGTTGTCTACTGCACCATCTCTAGTCATTGGCAATGTCACAGCCACATGGAGTCCAGGTGGATCTTGCACGCTGTTCAAATGCCAACCTTTGGCGGACATGGCGTCTGCAATATCGTAGATGTCGATCGCTTTGTCCACACTCTCGAATGCAATTACTGAGACCATCGGATTGCCCATAACAGCCAATGTCTCTTTCAGCACAGGATGCTCCTTGATCGCATTCTGGATTGTGATCCGCGTGCTCACAATCTTGTGCGTTGCATCGATGTACCCCTTCTCGCCTACAGCCATCATGCTTGCCCAAGCACCTGCTATGAGTGCGCCTGGTCGTGAGCCAGCTATGGACGGACTGCCGTAGACACCACCAGACCAGTCAGGAGAGATGAAGTACTGATATTGCCTCAAGCTCTTGTTTCTGTATAGTATACAGCTATTCCCCTTTGGTGCAAAGCCATATTTGTGCGTGTCAACGGAGATGCTAGTGACGCCTGGCACGGCAAAGTCGAACCCGCCTTGGTCAGCGTAAGGCGATGGAAAGCCTGCTTTGGCGAGGCAGGGCATGAGGAAGGAGCCGAGACAGCAGTCCACGTGAAGAGGGAGTCTGTGTAGTAGGGCGAGGGCGGAGAGAGCAGGGACATCGTCGACGTTGCCGTGCGGGTAATTCGGTGCGGAGGCTACAAGAAGGATGGTGTTTGGATTGATCAATTTGCGGACCTTGTTGACTGGAACTGTGTAGTCCGGTGCCGAGCAATGGACGAGGTGGACTGTGATGCCGAAGTACTGTCCGGCTTTGTGGAAGGCTGCATGTGCAGTGGATGGTATGATCATCTCGGGATATGACACTCTTCTTTCTGCTTTCGCTTTGTTCCGTGCGCTGAGGCAGGCCATGAGGATTGATTCTGTACCGCCTGAGGTTGTTGTGCCTGCAGCGTGGTCGGGTGCATTGAACATGGAGAGGACCATGGCCACTACTTCTGCTTCCATTTTCCGTACGGCGGGAAAGACGTCAGCATGGATGGGATTACTGACGCTGAAGAGTTTCATCGCTTCGGCTTGGATATTCAGAAGCTCGTCACCGCCGTGATAGACTGTGCCCGAGACTTTTCCTTCTTCCCATCGTGTCCGCTTCATGCTCGAGAGCTGGGTGAGCTCTGTCTTGAGCTGCTCTGGCGTCCATGGGTCTTTCGGTAGTTTGCGGTATCGATTTGTGTCGGGTCCGAAGCCTATAAGTTTCTCTTCAAGCTCTTTCGTCGCGGATGCTATCTGCTTGTCGACCTTGGAGCGTATGCCGGGTAGTGAAAGGAATACATGGTACAATCGTTTGTAGAGGGCCTGGTAGAAGATGGCCAAAGAGCCAAGGACGCCATGACCTCGTAAGAAGTAGAAAGACTTTCTGACTAGGCGGAAGACGAAGAGAACGAGGATGACTTGTCGGATTCTAGAGGGTGGTCAGCCAATGGCCACAAGGCTACGAAAAGTGAAGGCCGTGCATATTAAGACTTTTGGATACTGTCTGCCATTGTGGTATTGCTCGTGCTTTCTGGAGCTTGCTCTGCAGGCTCACGGGCAAAGCAGAAGAGCCCATTGGAATTCGTACCATATTAACGGAGAGATGAACAGAGTCATCATGTTGTCAGAGTTGACGACTCGCTTCACATGCGAGCCAAAAGTTCACTCGTGTCTACCTAGTGTGCCTCGGAACCTGACGTAGCA
>Ga0210040_10000659_pt1 | contig 56305 bp, 57 predicted proteins | sample CryGeyCG12114_NA_FD_185462 | JGI IMG/M metagenome (GOLD analysis project Ga0210040, IMG submission 185462) | Groundwater microbial communities from aquifer - Crystal Geyser CG19_WC_8/21/14_NA (SPAdes) (version 2) | ecosystem: Environmental > Aquatic > Deep subsurface > Groundwater | place: USA...
CGCTGGATCCGGGCGCTGCGCGCCCGGCCTGAATGGCGATTCGGCAAGCCGAATCGCAGAACGTAAAGGACGGGAAAGGCTGCGCCTTTCCATCGCTTGCCATTCCGTAGCCGGCCCGCCATTCCTGGGCGGAATGGCGGACCGGGTCCCCGCTGCGCGGGGACGGGGAAGGCCGCTAGCGCTGCGGCTGGCCGGCGCCGGTCCAGCCCGGTCGCAGACCGATTCCCAGCGCCTGGGTGACCAGCACGGCCAGGGTGCTGCCGCCCTCGTCCTCGGCGGCCCGCTGCGCGGCCTCACCGGCGAGCACGGTCTCGTCCTGCCACCACGCCAGGAAGGCCAGGACGGCCAGCGGGTTGGACGCCAGCCCGGCGGGGGCCTGCCGTACGAGGGCCTCCAGCACCCGGCGGGTCCCGCCGACGGTGGCGGGGTCGGGCCGGTCCAGGCTGCCGGTGAAGACCCGCTCCAGCACCTCCGACAGCAGCTGCTTCGCGCCCGGGGCATCGGTCAGCAGCGCCCGGCACGCCGACTCACCGCCGGGCATCGAGTCGACCATGACGGCGTCCCGGAAGTCGTCCACGCGCAGGCAGGCCAGCAGCAGGGCGGCGGCGTCCGGGGTGAGCTCGTGGACGGCGTCCGGGGTGGTGCGCGCCCGCTCGACCTCGTCCAGCCACGTCAGGAAGCCCGCCTCGAGGTGGCGTTTTCCGCTCAGCATCTCCAGGCGGCAGCGCTCGGCCAGCGCGCCGATGGAGGCCCGGTGGACGTCCGCGGCCGGGGTGAGGCAGGCGAAGAGGTCCTCGCGGGTCCCGGTGGCCACGGGGAGCCCCTCGGCGACCAGCTCGGCGAGCACGCGGCCGCTGTAGAGGTCATCGACCAGACCGGACCGGTCCGTCACGGGGTCGGTGGGGGTGGTCGGCAGCGCCCGGTAGAGCGTGGGACCCACGTGCCAGGCCGCGAGGGGTGCCAGGCCGGTGGCCTCGGTGGTGGCCCACAGCGCCTCCAGCACCGCGCAGACGGTCGCGGCGTGCTCGGGGTCGACGTGGCGGGTGTAGAGCACCGTGATCACGTGGCTCACGCCGAACCCGCTCAGCTGCGGGCAGAGCTTGCCCAGCAGGGCAGCGGCCTCGGCGCGGTCGTCGGGGAAGTCGACGCGCGCGATCGGTCCCAGGAGGCCGCCGGGCATGATGCCCAGGATCACCAAGGAGTGCTCGGGCCGGAATCCCATCAGTGTGGGAATGGCGCCGAGAAGGTCTCGGGTGTCGGTGATCGGGCTGTCTTGCATGGACATTGTGTGGTCCTTTCCGGCGCGCGTTTCATGGCGCTGGCCGGTGCGGGGAGCTGGTCAGGCTCCGTGGGTTGGTGTGCTCAGCTTAGTGGCGGCGGGTGACAATTCTGGGTGCACCGGTCCGGCTGTCCGCCCGCCGTTCGTTACGCGTTCGTGATGCTGCCGGGCCACGGCCCGGGAGGCCAGGCCGCACGCGCCGGCCACCTCCCCCGCGGCACCCCATGCCGGCTGCCCCGGCCTCCTCGGCGCGGGCGCCGGCGTTCGGCGCGGGGCCGGGGGGTGCCGGCCACCGGCGTGCGCTCCACGGGGGGAGAGCGCCCGCCGGTGACCGGCAGTCAGTGGGGCCGGGTGGTCAGCGGTAGGCGGCCAGGAAGTGCTGGCCCCGGATGGTGATGGCGGCCAGCCGGACGGGGTTGGCCTTGAGGCGCTCGACCAGCTCCAACAGGACCTCGGCGAGCTCGTCGGACAGGCCCAGGGTGTTGCCGTTCTCGTCGGCGCCGCCGGTGAACACCACCGGGCCGCAGTAGGGCTGGGAGACGAAGCCCATCCCGGCGGCCACGGCGGTGGCCACGGGGTTGAGTTCACAGCGGTACAGGCCCTCGTCGTGCACCCACATCTCCATCTCCGGGTGCAGGCGGACCACGTCGATGTCACCGCCCACGGCGGCCTGGAGGGGCTCCAGGAGGCTCCCGGACGGTCCGGGGGACCACTGGGCGCGGGTGGCGTTCCCCTCGGTGTCCAGCCGGACGACGGTGATCGCGGTGGCGTCGGTGGCGCTGGCGGTGGCGGTGGTCTCGGTCATGGCGTGCTCCTGTGCTCGCGGGGCTGGTCAGGCCCCCGGGTTGGTGAGTCCACGGTAGCGCCACCCTCTGACAGTTCGCAGCAGTTGCCGCGCGGGTCAGTCCACCACCTGGTGCGCCTGCAGATGCGGCCCCATCCGGGTCGTCGTCCCCGGCCACCGCCCGATCAGCAACGTCTCGCCGAGGCTGGCCGGGTACGGCTCGACGTGCATCACCTCCAGCACCTGGCCGCTGATGTCCTTGCCGCCCCACCGCGTCCCCGGGGCGCACGTCACCAGGTCCCCCAGCTCCACGACGTCACGGCCTCGGGGTCCAGCGGGTTGGACAGGGTGAAGTCCTTCGGGTCGCTCACGGCGCGCTCCAGCGCTCGGGGGGCTGGTCAGGCCCCGGGGTTGGTGAGCCCACCGTAGGAGCGGCCGCCGACAGCCCACGACCCGAAGACGCCGGGCCAGCCGGCATGGGGTGCTGGCTGGCCCGGCGTAAGTGGTTGCCGCCAGATCCAGATGTGACAACGCCCGGGACGTCGGTCGGATGAGGCTTCGGCAGGCTCACCCAACTGACGGCGAAGACGCCGGTAACGGCTTTGCATTACCTCGGACGCCTTCCCTCAACCCGGTCAACGCCAAAACTACAGAGACGAAAATGAGGAGAATTGAAAGATTTGCAGTGGCTCGGACTCCGATGTAGCCAGCCAAGGCTCCCGCAACGACTGAGCCGACGACGGTGGCAGTGCTCTCAACAGTCATAAAGGCGGAGTTCACCCGCCCAAGGAAATCGTCGGGACTGTGGCGCTGTACTTGTACTTGAATGAGCAGCAGGAGAGTGCCTCCAGGTATGCCGGCCAGGCCGAGGGCAAGGACAGCAACAGGCAGAGAGTGGCTGTTGAACATTCCGGAGAAGCAAACCGCCAAGGCCCCTAGGACGACTGCCATGACAGGTCGAGTTGACAGTCGTCGTATGAGCAGGGAGCCGATGGGAGCACTCAGCAAGTAACCAGCACCGAGCGCGGAGAACATCAGGCCGACCTGCGGCCCGCCACCGTGGAGCTCATCGCTGACGTAGGGGACGACGAGGACAGTAAGCGCACCGTTTGTCAGCAGGAACGTTGCTGAGACGATGAGCAGAGGCCTCAGGGTAGGGTGCCGGTTGAGGAGTCGGATACCGGCAGCGAGATCGTTGCCTGCTCGCTTAACCTCCGCGCGAAGACCAGCATTCTCGGTTCTGCTAGATGACGGGTTCTGGTGTCCCGCCGGTTTGAGCGCCGTGATCAGCAAGCCCGCGATGACGTACGCGACAGCGTCTAGCATCACCGCGGCAGAGAACCCCCAGAGCCCGTAGACAGCGCCGCCTATTGGAGCACCGACCAGGCGGACGACGCCGCTGGCGGCGGTCATCCAGGCATTCCCCGTCTCGAGTTCACTGCCACGGCCGAGCACCGCAGGCAATAGCGAGCGTTGAGCAGGCTGGGCGAACTGGGTCACAGCGTTCTCGATGAACACGAGAAGGAAGAGCATCCAGAGGTGCTCATCGTCGTTGCTGGCGAGCATGGCGGCAACGACAGCTGCACGAAGTAGGTGCCCAACCACCAGCAGGCGGCGCCGGTCAACGCGATCGACGACCAGGCCGGCCAGGGGTGCCAAGATCACGCCAGGGGCGGTCTCGACGATCACCATGATGCTGGCGGCGGTGACCGACCCGGTGATCGCATAGATGTGGACCGGGATGGCGACGACGAGCAACCACGCGCCTAGGTTCGCCACGGTGGCGCTTCCGGCTAGGAGCCAAAACTGTCTGGGGAGCCGCTTGATCACCGCTCCTACTATCCTGGTAGGATAGTAGGAGCGCAATAGTATTCTGGAGGAAGATAGTGGACAACGCAGCCTTGGGCTCGATCCTCCGAGGTCGTCGAGCGGCCGCCGGCCGCACGATTGCTTCCGTCGCCGTCGAGGCAGGCTTGTCAGTGCCCTATATCGCCAATCTAGAGAACGGCCGAGGCAACCCCACACTCGCCGCCCTGGACAGCCTTGCGCGGGCGCTGGGAACGCAACTGACCGTGAGTCTCGTCGATGACCAAGCGAGCACATTCGCGGGGTCTGACCGCACGCGGGTGGATCGCCTACTCCGACACCCCGGGCTGACCACGGAAGCCCGGCGGCTTGCCGAGACTTCAGGGCACCCACTACCGCAAGTCCGAGAACATTTCATTACTGCCTTGGAAGCGATCAGCCGACTCAGTCCAGAACCACTGACCGACCGGGATGTCGACCGCCTTGTTGACCTTGTGATACTTGCCACGAGACGCACGGACTGACGCTCAAAGCCGACGACACTAGCTCTTGCCGCTAAATGGGTGCAGTCGATCCAACATTGATCGCTGGCCATGGTGAAGCAGCGGGATTCGGCGTGCCGATTGGCGCGGTCAGGTTGATGGGCACGATCTACGTCTACGCCTGGGCGACCAGCGCCAGGACCAACAACCGAACAAGCTTGAGTTAGGAGAGCGCCTCAACTGCTGGCGACCGGGCGCGCGCCCGCAGCCCGACGCGGTACGTGATGCCGGTCGAGAATGCGGCGCACCGCGGTCTGGGACCGGTCGACCAGCTCCCCGATCTCGCGCAGCGACCGTCCGCCCACATAGGACTCCACGACATAGGCGTCCAGCCGCGCCTGCAGCGCAACGCTCAACACCGTCCCGGTGCGCGCCGTACCGGCGAACTCCGGCAGCGGCCGCAGCGACGGCCGGGACGGGTAGGGCATGGGTCGAGTGTCGTCAGACTCGGGCGGGCCAGGCCACCAGCGCAGGCATCGGCTCCCCGGATAGGGGGACGTCGGGGTCCTGGTGGTCGTGGCTGCCGGCGGCGTGCGCGATGGCGGCCAATAGCAGCCGGAGGCTCTCCCGGTCGAGGTCACCGGCCAGGTCGCCCGGGTTCACCGGCTGGCCGTCGGCGAGGCTGCCGGCGGCGCGCAGCAGCCGCTCCTGGCCGTCATCGCCGTCGAGGCCGCCGGCCTGCAGGGCGCTGCGGACGTCGTCCCATCGCACCTGCGCCCAGGTCTGCCCGCCGGCGGGGTCCGGCTCGAGGTCGATGAGGCCGGCGGCTTGCAGGGCGGGCAGCCAGTGACCGCCGTTGGCCAGCAGCAGGACCGCGGCCTGGAGGGCGTAGTCGCCCACCGCGGCGCGCAGGAGGGCGTTCTCGACGTCGACCCGGCTGGGGCCTGATGGGTGAGGTCCAGCTCCGCGACTGACCAGCGGGTGCCGCTCCGGACCGATCCTGCTAGGACAAGTGCCGTGCCGAACTCGGAGACGACCGTCCTGCTGTCCACGCTGCGTGCCCAGCGGGCTCACGTGCTCGGCGCGCTGGACGGGCTGGAGGACGAGGCGCTGCGCCGCCCGGTGCTGCCCTCGGGCTGGACGTGCCTGGGGCTGGTGCGCCACCTGGCTCTGGACGTCGAGCGGTTCTGGTTCCGCGCGGTCGTCGCCGGCGAGCAGGTGCCTCTGCCCGAGGGCGACGAGGGCTGGCGGGTCCCCGCCGGGGAGTCGGCCGCCGACGTCCTGAACCTCTACCGGCGCGAGTGCGCGCTGAGTGACGAGATCATCGCCGGTCTCCCGCTGGCCGCCGAACCGGTGTGGTGGCCCGACGTGCTATTCGCGGACCTGCCCCGACGCGACCTGCGCCGCACAGTGCTGCACGTGGTCACCGAGACCGCCACGCACGCCGGCCACCTGGACGCGGTGCGGGAGCTCATTGACGGCCGTTCCTGGCTCGTGCTGACCTGAGGGACTCCGCTGTCGCCCCGGCTCAGGCGGGCTGCTACTTCCCGACCTCGTCGGCAATCAGCAGCCGGTTCTCTGGCGGCGGCAGCGGGCAGGTGACGAAGGCGGTGTACGCGCAGGGCAGGTTGGTGGCCCGTCGACGGCGAACTCGATCCGGCCCAGGGCCTGGTAGACGAGCTCAAGCCCCTCGACGACCGAGCCGACGGTGGTCGGCTGCGGCTGGTCAGAAGGCACGAACCGGCCGGTGACCCGCGCTTAGGGCAGTTGCCACCATCTGCGGCGCAGCGCCGTGCGGACGGCGTCCTGGTACTGCTTCTCGAACTCTTGGAGCGCCGACAGGTCCACCCGGGAAGGCGAGATGTTCATGTCCTCGTCCCGGGTGGCGCCGGGCTCGCGCCACCCGTCGCGGATGGATCCACCAGCCACCTTGCGGAGCTCTGCCAGCAGCCGGCTGTAGGCAGCGCCGGCGTCCTTGTCTTCCAGGGCGGTCCAGACCCGAAAGTAATCCAGCTTCTCCTGGACCGCCCGCAGGGCCTCGGACAGCCGAATGCGTTCATCGGCCGGGGCCGAGTTGCGCGGGGTGGTTCGCCGCCTGCGCACCGCGTAGGGAAACTCCTTGTAGGCGGCGTACCACTGGTAGGCCTCGGCGAACAGCAGCCGCGACCGCTCCCGTGACTCGCTCCTGCTCTTGGCCCGCGCCAGCCAGATCGCGATGAGGCCGGTCAGCGCGGCAGCCAGCAGGACCCAGGGGACGCCCCCTGCATCGGTGGCGTTCGGCGATTCGGTGGGCTGACAGAGCTGTGACGTAGAGGCTGCCGTCCCTGCTGCTGGCTCGAGCGAGGGGCCAAGGCTCGACAGGGCCCCCGGGTTGGTCTCGTCGCAGCTGACTGGCGCTGCCTGCGTGAGCAGGGTGGTGGTCACGGCTGCTCCTCTGGCACATCGAGTCCGTCACTGCCGGGCCGGCCATGAGGCGCTTCGTCACCAAGCCATACGCCGTTGGCTCGCCACCAAGCTTCCTTGAACAGGTGCTCGCTGATCATGGCGAACAGCACGAGCAACCCGTCGGTGGGCACCCATCTGCGCGTGAATAGGTCCCCGGGGTACCAGACGCACAGCTCAGTCCTGCCCCGAGCGGGGTACCGGTGCGGGCTGTCCGTGGGACCGTCGGCGAACAGCCTCGGGTGACCCGGCCAGCGGGAGTCGAACTCCGCCACCGCCTTCCTGTGCGCGTATCCGGCGACGGGCACAGTAGCGGTGTAGACGCGCACCGGCCCGTTGCGTTGGCGTTGGATTCGCCGGTGCGTGAAGTCGGGGTAGGCGGCTCGAGCGGCGCGTTCGTAGCTGCCTCGAAGAACAGGATCATCGGTCCAGCCGGTGGGCTGGCGCCGGTAGATCACTTTCCGGTGTCACCGAAGGACTGGGGACGCTTGAGAACCGTTCCGCTGGTCGTCGACAGACCACCTTGTGCGTTGGCGCGCAGCGGGCGCCCCTGCTGCAGCGCGGCGACAAGGCGAGCTTGCGAGGTGCCGCCGGTGCGGTCGGGCACGTATTCGGGCCACAACGGCCGCAGCGCGTCCTGGATGGCCCCGCTCGTCGCCGGGGTGGTGCTCAGCCCATCCAGCTGGAGCGCGGTGTCCAGCTGCCGAGCGTTACCCAGCCACCGCCGGGACGCGCCTTGGCGGTCCCGCACCTTGATGTCGGCTGAGACGCCTGCCGGGTCGGGCGTGAGACGTTGCGCAAGGTCGAGCCCTCCCCGCAGCCACAGGGTGTGCAGTGCCCGGGACAGAGGCATCAGCTGGGTGATGTAAAGGATCGCCAGGGCCTCGATGTTGAAGCTGCACAGCGCGGCCGGGTCAGTGCGCTTGTTCTCCGCTTTCGCCAGACGGACCGACCGCGCCCGCAGGACTCGCAGCTGCTTCTGGCTGTCCGGGCCCAGGAACATGCTGGTGTGCTTCTCCGGGTGCGAGGGGTCCCACCGGCGGTTGGTCAGGTTGGGGATCCACAGTCCGCCGGCTGTACGGGGAAGCCCCACGATGAGGTCCACCGTCGGGTCTTCGCCTCCGGGGAGCGGCTCGTGGAACTTGACCAGGATGGCCCGCTTCATCCCTTCGGTGGTCGCCGTGGCCCGCGGGTAGCCGTGTGCGCGAACGTATTTCTCGACGGCCACCCGGAAGCTCTCCACGACGCCGTTAGGCGGCTGATTGGTGGCCGTCTCGGGCCCAAGCGTCAACCAGGCCCACGGGGGAAGGACCACCGCACCATCAGCGTCTAGGCCCTTGTCACGGCGGTGGATGGGGCAGATGGCAGTCCCGTGCGCCAGCGACCCAGAGCGCACCGTCTCCTGCGAGAAACCGTGGATGGCGGCACCCGCCAGGACGATCTCCCGACGCTGCTTGGCTTCCTTCACGACGGTGTCGTCAGGCTGGATTTGTGCTCGGATGTCATCGAGCAGAACGTCGGTGTAGCGCATGGCGGCCTCCTCGGTCTGTCGCGCGCACTGCGAGACGCGGCGAGGGTCGCACCAGGGTCCGACAGTTCCAGGCCGATCCGGGCACGGATGGCCGACACGAGGCCCAGGCAGTTCCCGAGCCGTTCCAGCCGGGCGTCACCGCCGCCTTGTTCGCCGTTCGGTATTTACCGAACGGCGAACGACTGTCATCCTGAGAGGGTGCCTAGCTACCTGTCGACCAGTGACGCCGAGGAAGCGCTCATCAGCGCGGTGACGTCGTTGGGCTTGGTCGCTCGTCCGGTTTCCTCAGTTGGCGATCGGGGCGTCGACGTTGTGATCGAAGTTCCCGGCGGAGCGGCCGTCACCATTGAGGTCAAGACGATGGCGCTGGTAGACACCGAGGCAGCTCACCGGCTGCGGAACCGGACTGTCCACTTCTCCGCCTCGCTACTGCCCGTTGTTGTAGCTCAACGGATCACATCGGCAGCCCGGGAGGTACTCAACGAGGCGGGTTTGGGGTGGCTCGACCTGCGCGGTCATCTCCGGCTGGTCGGATCCGGGATCTTCGTGGACACCGCCGTTGCGGGCATGTCAGAACCCACGCCGGAGCGGAAAGGCATCCTCGGTCAGGTCGGGATGGAGCTGGCTGTCCTCCTGCTGATAGATCCCGAGGAGGCGCGGGGTGTGCGCCCGGCTGCGGCTGCGCTGTCACGCGCGCCCAGTTCGGTCTCCCAGGCATTCGCGGGACTGCGGGCCGCCCACCTGGTGACCGATGAGCTCAAGCCGGCGGGTCCGGAGTTGTTCTGGGAACTGGCCCGGCACTGGAAGTCGCCTAGGGCCGACGTGGCTTTGGTGCCCGGCCCTGGGCGCGGAGGTGACAACAAGGTCCTCCGGCTGGGCTTCGATGAGGTCGAGGAGACCACCGGCTGGGCCCTGAGCGACACGGTCGCAGCCGCCTACTACGGCGCGCCGGTAGCAATCCGCTCGGATCACCCGTTGGACTTCTACGTACCTGACCGCAGCGCGCTGCGGCGTGCCGTGCACCTGCTGGGACCCGCCACGAGTGCCGCCCAGCGAGCCGGCCAGGTGCGGATCGCGCCCGTTCCTGCAGTGTGTAATCGACGCGTGGACGGGACGAGCTGGTCCGGTGGCGAGTGGCCGCTGGCCCACCCAGTGTTCGTGGCCCTGGATCTGGCCCAGGATCCTGGTCGCGGCCAGGAAATTTTGCGCGACTGGACCCCGACGGGGCCGGTGCAACGTGTCTGGTGACCCGCGGCTGGTTCACCTCGCCGGTGAGGCCATGACCCGCCTGGTGTCGGCCATCCCCCTGGTCGCCGAACGCACCGGCAGCCCGGTGATCGTCGTCGGCGGCCTGGCCGTCCTGTCTCGCCTGGCTACCCCCTACCGGGCCACAACCGACCTGGACACCGTCGATGTTCAGACTGCAGGCAGCCGATCCCACCTCGAGCTCCTCCTGAGCGAAGCCATAAAGAGCGGCCCTTCTGGAGTTCTCCTCGACACTCCCCTCGGTCCAGTGCAGGTCGACGTGCTGCACGTGCCCCAGGCCGACCGCGAGCCGCTACCTGACGATCGGACTGACCGGCTCCACGTCCAGGCCCACACGTGGGCGGCCGCGACAGCCACCGACCTCACCCTCGCCGTCATTGGCGCTGCACCGGTCACCGTCGCGGTCGCAGAGCCCGGCCCGATCATCGCGATGAAGCTGCAGGCCGTCATGAACCGCGGAGCCGCGAAGGAGGGCACCGATCTCCTGGACATCATCCGGTTGACCCTGGACGCCCAGTGCGGGCCGGCTTCACGAGACCAACTCGAGCGCGCCGACGCACAGCTACGCGAGGACGCGCTCATGCACGCCCGCAAGTGGTTCCACGATGACGCGGCCCGCCTCCTGCCCAAAATCCGGGCTGTCCCTGAAGGGCAGGACATCGAGGCCGACGACCTCGAGCTCGTCGGCGAGCTCCTCGCGGGGGCCTTAAAATTTCCTGACCTGTCTGACGTGACGCCCTGACCAGGAGCCATCTCCGAGCACCCCGCGGCACCCGGCCCGCCAAGGCAGCCGACCGCGCCCAGCGCTGGGCGCTGGTCCAGTAGGTCGGCTAGCTGGCCAACGTGACATCAGGGTGGCCGGCACGCTGTCGCTGTGAGCCTGCGACGTGCGCTACGACCAGGCAGAGCAGGACACCGAGGGCTGTGCCGGTGGTGTTGAGCACGATGTCGTCGATGTCGGCGCTGCGCCCGATCGCGAACTGGACGACCTCAATACCGGTGGAGGTGAGCAGCCCCGCGGCCACAACCCTGGTCAGCCGCCAGCGGAAGACTGACCCGGCCAGGGCGCCCAGCGGGATGAACATGACCACGTTCCCGACGATGTTGAACAGCGCCAGATCGAGGTTGGCGCTGCTCAGTCCGTTGGCGATACTGCGGCCGGGCACCAGGTTCGCCCCGCGGAAGCCGTGGCCGGGCAGCAGCGTCAACCCCAGCACCGCGATCAGGGCCCCTGCCAGGAGCAGCCGGCCGCCCACACGCGCAGCGGCCTGCCGGTCACCTCGACGCAGGCGTGAACCGACCAGCGCGGCGACCAGCAGGACCAGCAACATCCCGAGGACACCGAGCATCGGCAGATTCATGTACCTGAGGACATCGCCCATACCGGCAATGTGACACCCCCGGTGGTCCACAGGGGCGTCCCCGCGCCGGGCCGACCGCTACTGCTCCGGCCAGCGACGGTCAGGCGCGAAGAGCGACCAGTGCTGCGCGCAGTAGCGACAGTGCGGTCTCCTCGCTCAGTCCAGCTTGGTGAGCTCGGCTGGCGAGTTCGGCGGCTGCCTGCCGCACGTCACCAGCATCCGCTGCCGGTACGGAGGGGGCGGCCACGACCGTGCCCAGTCGCCGCCGGCTGGCGACCAGGCCGGCTCCTTCGAGTTCGCGGTAGGCGCGGGCTACGGTGCCGATGGCGACGCCCAGGTCGCCGGCGAGGGCTCTCATGCTGGGCAGCCGGGTGCCCTCCTCGAGCTGCCCGCTGTCGATGACGGCCGCGATCTGGCCGCGGATCTGCTCATAGGGCGGGATGGGGCTGGCCAGGTCGACGGTGACGTCCACGACCTTCACTGCTCCATGGCGACGAGTTCGGCGGCGGGGACGGGGACGCGGTTACGGACGAAGAAGATGACGACGCCGGCCACCCCGCCGCACAGGCCGATGAGGGTCAGCGCGCCACCCACCCACGGCAGGATGGAGGCGGGCCCGCCGACGGGCAGGTCCTCGAGGCGGGCGGCCTGGGCCGCCGTCATCGCCGCGCTGCGGATCGCCAGCCCGCTGACGGTCACCAGGCCGGCGACCACGACCATCGCCACGGCGGTCGCTCCGCGCAGCACCCGCTGCCCCGATGCCCGCCGGAGGGCGTCCTCGACCTCGGCGTCGTTGGTGACGATCGCGGGGCGGTTGGCGACGACCCACAACGCGGCCGTGGTCAACGCGAGCAGGCACCCCAGGCCCACCAGGGCCGGCAGCCCGTATCCGGTGCCGACGTAGGGGGACGCTGCGCCCTCGACCAGGCCGTTGCCGGCGTGGACGGTGATGCTGCGGTCATAGCGGTCGGCGGTCACCGCACCTACCGCGATCACCGCGATCCCGATGACCAGCGTGCCGATGGCCGTCCGCAGCAGCCAACCCGGAAGATCTTGCAGCAGGCCCCGATGCGCCAGCCGGGCTCGCCGGACCATCCCACTGGGCAGGGACCAGGTCAGCTCCCCGACCAGGATGACGCCGGTGTGCGCGACCCCGAAGGCCAGCGGCAGCATCATCGCGGCCACACCCGGCCGCCCGACCGCCGGATCCAGCGGCGCTGGCAGAAGTACCGCGACGGCGGCGGCCACCGCGGCGAAGAGACCGACGACGACCGCGGTCGTCGCGGTCCGCCGGGCGTGCCGTTGCGCACGCTCGACCGTGCTGTCCTCCCCGTGGGCGAACTGGCGCATGAGCAGCGCAGCACCCCCGGCAACCAAACCGACCAAGAGCAGGAGCACAAGCAGCGGAGCGATGTACATGTCCGTCCTCACATTCGCCTGTATCAAGTAGGCAGCACATTGACACAGACGGGACGAGTGCACGGGGACGCCCCGCTGAGGCGTGTTGCGCTACATCACCGCCGTGGCTGACACGACGGCTCGGATGGCTGCACGTCCCGACGTCGGAATCGCCGTTAGCGCTCGGTCAGGGATCGGGCACCAGAGGGCCGGCGTGACACGTGATGCTTGTCCAGGGTCCTGCGGACCGCGGTTAGGGAGCGGTCGACCAGCTCGGCGATCTCGCGCAACGAGCGGCCGTCGGCATAGGCCTCCAGGACGTAGGCCTCCAGGCGCGCCTGAAACTCGACGCTGAACACCGTGCCGGTACGTGCGGTGCCCGCGAACTCCGGCAGCGGCCGCAGCGACGGCCGGGGCGGATAGGGCACCGGTCAAGTGTGGTCAGCCTCGAGCTGGCCAGGCCAACAGCGGCGGCACCAGCTCCCCAGAACTGGGGACGTCGGGCTCCTGCTGGTCGTGACTTCCTGCGGCGTAAGCGAGGGCGGCCAACAGTTTCCGCAGGCTCGCCCGGTCGAAATCGCCGGTCAGGCCGCCGCGATCGACCGGCTGGCCAGCCGGCCGCGACGGCGCCCAGCGGCACGCAGCAGCCGTTCCTGGCCGTCGTCATCGCTGGCGTGCAGGGGCGGTGCGGACGTCGTTGGAGTAGCTCCGCGTCGGCTCCCCTTAGCGGCTCGCGGGCGCGACCCGACTGAGCCTGGCCAAACAGACCTCCTCGGCGGTGGCGCCGACCGCCGCGAGGCCGCGGCGTGCGCGGGCCCCGGGCGCGTCAGGGCATGTCGATCGACTTCTGCAAGTCCACGAGCGGCCGGAAGGCGGGGCCAAGATCCTCGACGGCTCGGATCATCCGGACGTTGGAGTCTTCGGTGCAGGTGAAGGTGGCGAGTGCCTCATCCGTGTCACCAGCGAGGGCTTCGAGTTCGCGGCGGTTGGTCAGTACGACGCTCGGCGCCCAAAACGCCAGCCCGGACACCTCATGAGTCGTGCCATCCAGGGTGACCTGGACGCTGTTGGGTGCACCGTAGAGGCCTCCTGCTTCCCGCGGCACCGACGCCAGGAAGTCCGCGATCTTGCCGGGACGCAGAGCCATGCTTAAGCCCGTGTACGGCAAGACCGCCGACGTGCCGGTCAGGGCTGCCGCCATCGCCATCAGCAGATGGGCGTCCTCCTCCTCCAGGGGTTCGATCGGCACGGGGATCAAGGTGCTGAGGTAGGTCTGCAGCACCTCGAGGGCAGCGACGAGACGGAAGGCCTCGAGGGTGCCGTCCGAGGCAGCAGCATCGGCAGTGAAGGTGGAGAAGGACACCGGGCCGACGCGGAACTGCAGCGTGTCTCCGGGCTGGCAGGCCGCCATCAGGCGCACCGCCGGCAGCACGTCGTGCGGGTACAGGCCGTCCAGCGGACCCAGGTCCAGCTGCAGCTGCCCCGACGGGGAGTCACCCCTCTGAAGCTGCAAACGGCCCTCCAGCGCGCCGCTGGGGTCGTCTCCGGTGAGCGTCGCGCCCTCGGTGCCGCCGACCCGCTCGGTAAAGGTGAACGGCACGGAGACCCCCTCCCGGCCGCCCTGCCGTTGCAAGGTGAGGGAGCCCCGCAGCGGCAGGCCGGCGTTGTTCGGGATGCTGATCAGCCGTAGGGAGCTGACCTGCTGCCTCGACTCGCCCAGGAGGCGCTGCGTGGCCTCGGATGCGGCAGCGACCTCGAGCTGCTCGACGTACCGACCGGGGACCTCGACGTCCCCGCCCAACCGCAGGACGCGCTGAAGGTGGGCGGACGTCGCCTGCGCCTCGGGATCATCAGGCGGGAACGCGAAGAAGGACGTGATCTTGATGGGGTCTTCCTCGGCGGCGTCGGTGCGCTGCGCGGTGAGCATCTGGGCAGGCCCCCAGGGGGTCTCGCCGGGGCGCCACGTCCAGTAGGGCGTGATGGTGTCGCCCAGCTGCTGCAGGTCGTGCATGCGGCGCGTGAGGTCAGTGCCGGACGTGAGGGCGGCGGTCTCCAGCCCGTGCTGCTTGGCCCGTCGGAGCAGCGTCGACTACGCCCCCTCGATGTAGTTGATCAGGCCCTCGCGTCCGGCGATCTTGCCGTCGAGCCAGTCGAGCCCGTACTACTCGAGCTGGACGTCGAGGAATTTCGCGCGCAACCCGTCGAACCAGTTGAGCTCGGCCGGACTCGGGTTGAGCGGGATCACCAGCACCCAGCGGTAGGGGCGGTGCAGCTCGACCGCACGGGTGAGCGACCCCTGGATCTGGCGCCGCTGGCCGGCGGTCAGGCGCTTGGAGAAGGACTTGACCTCGAAGATGGTCAGCCCGTCAGGACCGTCGTGGCGGAGGTCCTGGGCGTCATCACCGCCGGCGCCGTCGATGCTCGTGGCACCGCAGACCTCGCGCACCAGCAGCTGGGCGGCTCGTTCGACGTCGGCGGCGTTGAGGTCGGCCCAGTGCAGCACCGCATCAGTATCCGAGACCCCTCCGACTGACTGCCCCACCATGAGAGCCATGATGCTTGACGGTATTCATCACGTGTATCACGATAGGTGCATGGCCACCCCGACCGTCGCCGGCTTCACGACCCTGCCCGCCCGAGAGGCATCCCGGGTCGTGGCTGCGCACCCCGAGCTCGCCGACGCCGACAACGCCGAGCCGCTCGTGCTCGTCGGCACCGCCCGGGACAGCAGGGAGGCCGCAGTCCTCACCGACTTGCTGACGGTGATGCGCGGGCACCTGCGCGACGCCAGCGCCACCCGCAACGCGGTCATGCACGCCCTACTGCCCACCGAGGCGGACTACCCCATGCCGCCGGCCCTGCTCGAGCAGGTCAACCGCAACGCCAAGGCCCGCGCCGACCTCGCCCGGGAGTTCGGGCTGCTCTCCAGCGCCGACGTCGCAGCCCTGGCCGACTCGACGTCGACCAACGCCGCGGCGATGGCCAGCCGGTGGAAGGCCGAGGGCAAGGTCTTCACCATCTTCTCCGCCGGCCAGCAGCGGTTCCCCGGCTTCCAGTTCGGCCCCGACGGGCGCCCGCTGCCGGTCATCGCCCAGGTGCTCACCGTGCTGGGCGCCCGGCTCAGCGGTTGGGAGCTCGCGCTGTGGTTCACCGGCAGCAACGGCTGGCTGGGCGGCGTGCGCCCCGTCGACGTCCTGGACAGCGACGCCGAGCTCGTCGTCGACGCCGCCGGCCACCTGGCCGACGACCTCCTCAGCTGAGCCGGCGGTGCCACCTGCTGCCCGGCGCCCCTCCCGGGTGCCGCCACCCACGCCTGTGCCGCTCCCGCCGGCCGACGTCGCCACGCTCGACCCGCTGCTGCACACCTGGCCGGCCGGGCAGCAGTTCCACCGCTGCTACGACATCGACTGGGGCGCCCGGGAGTTCTACGCCGGCTCGCGCACCCGTCGGGGCCGCTTCCACCCGATCGCCCCGAGAGGCTTCGGTCTCCCGCTACCGGTGCTCTACGGTGCCAGCGACGTCGACGGAGCGCTGAGCGAGACCGTCTTCCACGACGTCCCGGTGCGCGGCACCAAGCACGTCCCCTACGCGATGCTCCTGCACCGCCTGGTCGTCGCCCTCGTGCCACGACGGGACCTGACCCTGGTCGACCTGACCAGCCCGGGCCTGCGCCGGCTGGAGCTCACCCACCGCGAGCTCATCGACTCCGACCCCCGCAGCTACCGGGCCACCGCCTCCTGGGCCGAGGCGCTGCACGACCACCCGACCCAGCCCGACGGGCTGCTGTGGGTCTCCCGGCAGCACAACACCAGCACCGCGCTGGTGCTTTTCGGCGATCGCGTCCCGCTGGAGGACCTCACCGCAGCACCCGACGCCGTTCCCCTCACACTGGGCGCCGGCGAGGGCCTGGCCGCGGTGTGCCTGGCCGCCAACCGCGCCGGCATCACCATCACCGACCTGCCCTAGGCCGCTCGAACAGCTGGTGCATCGTCAACGCGCTGGGTCTAACCCAGCAGGTTAGATGATCGGCTCGAGCAACCCGAGCGCGCAACGCTTACACCCCCGGCTCACCTCTACGCGACCTCCGGGGCGGGCTCTGTGGCTCATCGACGTTGACCACAGCCAGGCACACGGCTAGTTGCTGGCCGTGCTTCGTGGTGAACGTCAGGATCGGCCAACCCGCAGGCCCCTCGTGATCGACCTTGACGAAGCCGTCCTCGGCCATCAGTGCTTCCAGAGCCTTTGCTTGTGCCTCGGCGGCGCTCAACTTCTCGTTGAACACCACGAGGAAGGTCGCAGTGTCTTGAGAGTTGAGGTATCTCAGGAGTTGTTGGTAGCCGAGCCTGATTCCCTTACCACCGTGCCATTTCTTGCACTCGGCGATGAAGACGCTGGCCGTGCCCGACCCCTCCGCAAGCACATCAGCGGTGACGTAGATGTCCGTCTTACCGCGTCGCCGGTAGACCTCCCGGTGAGCGCCAGGCAGTGCTGCGTTCAGTGTCGCGGCGAGGAGATCGCTCAGTCGGTCCTCCGACAGGCCGGCGAAGGCGCCCGGATACCTCTCCACCGCATTGACCCAGGCGCGCATGGTGCGCTGCACGTCCTCGAAGGTCGCTGGGGAGAGGCGCACCCTGTGTCGCAACTCCACGACCGTGTCATCAGGACCGGAGAGAAACTCGACGTCATCTGGTGTCACGCCGGCGGCATCGACGACCTCCGTGGGGACTGCCGGCACCTGAGCGAGAGCCGGCTCGTCGGCCTTCCAGTCAGACGGCCAACCCAGCTGGCGTGAGATAGCCGCCTTACGGCTCAACGCCCGCTTGCGCTCGTTGACGACGTGAGACAGGTCTTCTCTCAAATCGTGAGCGCAGTACTCCCGCACCTGGTCCCCGATCGCGTCGACGATCGGCCGGATACCGGCTATGGCGGTGTCGAACTCCGCGGGCAGGTATCGTCGATCAGCCTCTACGTCGTCTTGTTCAGCATCGGTCAGGTCGATGAACGTGTGCAACCGAGCAGGCTCGTCGCCGGTGCCAAGGTCGAGAGACCACCTGTCAATGGCTGTTAAACGACGATGCCATTCGACAGCCGCCTCTTGGTCATACTCGCCGTCATAGTCGCGGGCAGGGTCAGCACCCAGATCATCTCCCCACGGATTGACCTCGGTTAGGTCCCCGCTGCCGCGATCGGGCCAGCACTCCAAGAGTTCCGCAGCACCCGTGACCGTGATGGAGATTCGTACACGCGTAAGCGGGACATAGTAACTGCGCTGATCTCCTGGTCGGTGACCTCCATCCGTAGACGGTTCCTGACGCCACTCACCTAAAGCTGGCGGCACCAACTCAAGTTGCCCGATGAGCTCGTCGACCAAGTCGTCCGTACCTCGCTGGCACTGCTCTGCCGAAAGGTGCCGTGCCAGCTCGAACGCCCCCCAACAACGATCGCTACGCAGATACGTGGAAAGAGGACGGTGCTCCCTGCGGAAATGCGTGAAGAGCTTCTGGATGGGTGGCCGAGGGTGCCGTCGGAGAGCCACGGACCGAAGCTACCTGCGCAGCCGTAGGCGCCACGAGTCCGCGAGGCCGAAGGTAAGACCCACCGATCGGCATCTGTCCAGTCCAGGTCAGGTCATCACCCGAGGACCCGCAGAGACCGTCCCTCCGGCCCGAAGGACTCAACCTGGTGTCCCAGTGACATCAAGGCCTCGGCCAGCGCCATGGTCATTGCCTCCTGCACCGCTGTGTGCAGGTCGTCCGTGCGCACGTCAGGGGAGCTGGCGCGCTGATGCTGGTGCCAGCTGACCACGATGCCCGGGCGGCCGCGGTCAGGGGTGAGGCACACCCCACCAGCCGGGCTGTCACCGGCGCAGTCGTGCAGTGGAAGCCCGGACTCCACCAGCGCTGAAGTCACCTCGACGGCCAGGCTCACCAGCTCGTCGTCGTCGACTGCGTCGTGGTCCCAATCCATGGGCAGCCGGTCGAGCTGGGCGCTGAGCTCGTAGAGCCAGGCCCGCTCCTCGGGCAGCTGGCGCATCGAGACCCGGCCATCGAGACGCAGGACGCCGTAGACCGCGTCCCCTCCGCCGGACAGCGCGGCCCACCCGGCTTCGATGCGGTCGGCGAACGGGCCGGCCCTGACCTGCCCGTCTCGCTGGACCTCTGAGCGATCGGTCAGCCACCACGTCGGCGTCTCCGTGACCCCGTTCGCGGAGGGCAGCGCTCGCGGTGCCTGACCGCCGACCGACGTCACCGACAGCTCGGCCGGCAGCCCTTCTGCCGTCGGCGGGCCAGCCACACCACTGGCGCCACCGCCAGCAACGCCAGCTAGGACATGAGCCTCTTGACGCTGGACCTGGTTGCGCTCGAACTCGTACCGCGCGGTCGAGCTCTGCGCGAGGACGACGACGAGCGCGGCCATGAGGAAGAAGCCGATCACCGCGATCGCCGGCCACAGCATCATCGCTGCGCTCCCGCGGATGCCGGCGGGACGACGCGGTCAGGTGACGGGGCCGGCTCGACGGTCAAGGAGCCCGCCACGTGGGGGTGGCGCTCGACCGGCGCGTCCAACGACCTGCTCACACGAACTCCTTGGCGCTCATCGCGGGCACGGAAGCGCGCCCTGAATGTTGGGCAAAAGTAGGGCTCGGGACAGCAAGGGGCGCCCACGCGGAAGAGCTCTCGGATCGGCCGTGACCAGATCGTTCTTTTCCTCCCTCGAGCAGGCGACGACCTGCCTCTGCTGTGCCTCCTTGTCGACTGAATAGCGTCCATGAGCAGGGCTTTCGCTCCGCGGACTGGACGGTCATGTCGAGCACAGCCTTGCGGCCAGGCGTGTCGCCCGCGGCGGTACCGTCGACTCGAACGGCCCTCCCATTCGGCGAAAGCCTCACCGCCGTCTGGCTGACCGCGCGGGACGCACCGGCTGACCAAGCCCGGTAGTCATCGCCGGCCTGACGCGCAGCCGGCCTACAACTCGCGGGGGCCGGCCCGCTCCCGCGCAGCGCTAGGGAGTCGTCTTGTACGGCCCTCGAGGGAGTCGGGCTAAAGCGTCTTCCAGCTGGCCGGCGACCTGCAGCAGCTCGGGCTCCAGGTACCGCTCGACGGGCGAGCCACCGACGGATCCGATGGCCTGCACGCCACCGTTCGCGGTGAACGTGACGGCGTGCACGACCTCGTTGCGACGGTCCTTCGCGGGCCGCCCGATCAGCAGGATCCACTCAAGGAGTGCGGTGCGCTCGGGCTCGACGACGTGGTTCATCACGCGCGTCTTCAGGTCGGTGATGGCACCGCCCAGGGCGCGATCGAACGGTGCATCGGAGGCCGCGCCGTCGATGACGTTGATGGCGTCCCGGACGCCAGCATGGAGCCGTGCCGCCGCCCAGGTGACCCGGCCGATGCTGGGGAGAAGCGACTCATCGCAGGGCATCGTGGCCGCGCGGTCGCTGTAGTCAGTCACGCGGGCAGCGTGCCCGAGCCGCCGGCGGTCGTCATCCGATGAGGTCCTTGGCCTCGCTACGGGTCGAGCCGACTCCTCATCAGGAGCCGAGGCGGATGCCGGCCTCGCTCAGCTCGGCCGCAGCAATGAAGAGCACGCTGGCACCCAGGCAAGCCCAACCGATCACGTCTCCGTCATCCCTCTTATTGAGGCGATCCCTGAGCGCGGCCATCGTTTCACCAGCGCGCTTCTGCGCGCCGCCGTAGGACGCGAGATGGATCTGCACGAAGGTTCCGATCAGACCGAAGACCGCCCCGAGCACCTTCAGCCCGCCCGTGAACTTCGGCTCCGCCACGACGCTGCTGAGGAACGCCAGCAGAGCCATTGCGACAGCGAACAGGATGACGACGCGCCAAAAGGCGCTCAGCTTGGGTTCCGTGGGAAGCGTGGCCATGCTTGCTCTGTCGGCCGCCTCGACCCCCCGCTTGAGTTTCGGAATGGCCTCATTTTCGTGACCGACGTTGGCACTGGGACAGCCGGCATGGGGTGCCGCCGGCCTTCCCGCCGGGTGGCGGGCAGGTCAGGCGACGGGTAGGGCCAGCAGGTCGTCGGTGACGGTGCGCTGGACGGCGACGCCGGGGGCGTCGGCGGGGGCGGTGGCGAGCACGCCTGCGGTGGCGGCGTCCAGGACGACGGTCAGGTGGGCGCGGTGGCGGGAGAGCATCACGCAGGCCCGCCCGGTGTCGGTGCCGAAGCCCCCGGCGGCGTCGCGGTACCCGGCGAGTGGGTGCAGCGTGACGACGGCGGGCCGTTCCAAGCCCTGTAGCTGGTTGGCGGTTCCGATCAGCAGGTCGGGGTGGTCGGACAGGGTGGCGCGGACTGCGGCGGCCTGGGTGACGTGGGCGCAGACCACGGCGACGTCGGCGGCGGTGATCGGGCGCGTGCCGGTGGCGGTGGTCAGGGAGTGGGTGAGCAGCTCGCGGGCGCGGTCGGCGCAGGCGTGGATCAGCGCGGGGTCGGTGGGTCCGGCGTTGACGGTGACGACGCGGTGGGCCAGCTCGGGGACCGGCTGCCCAGCGGCGTCGGTGAGGTGCTCGGGTGGGCGCCGGGAGGTGAAGGGCAGGGCCGGGTAGAACGCGCCCTGCACCAGCGCCGTGGTGGCCGGTCCCAGCCGCCAGGTGTGCCGCAGCCGGACGACGCCCACCGCGTCGCCGTGGGCCGCCAGCAGCGCCTCGGGGGCGGGCAGGTGCGGGCCGGTGGGCGAGGTGTGCCAGCGCCCGGTCTCCCCGGTCACGACGGGGGCGACCTGCCCGGGGTCCCCGACGCACACGACCTGCCGGGCGTGGGCACCGAGAGCCCCCAGGTCGGCGTAGGTGGCCTGCCACGCCTCGTCCACGATCATCAGGTCGCAGCCGACGTCGGCGGGTTCGGCGTAGAGCCAGCGGGCGGTCGTGGCGATGAGGATGCCGCCGCGCTCGGCGGGGAACCGTGCGCCCTTGGTCGCCACGGTCGCCCCCGCCACGTCGGGGGTGGCGTGCTTGGCCGACCACATCAGGGTCGCCAACCCGGTCTGCGCGCCAATGCGGCGGGCCAGCTCGACGGCCTGGTCCCGGGTCTGGGCGGCGACCCCGACGCGCAGCTCGGCGCGCTCGGCCAGCGCGGCACCCAGCAGGGCGACGAGTCGCGTCTTGCCCGCGCCGGGCGGGCTCGGAACGACGACGGCGGGGTCACCGGACCAGGCGGCGTAGAGCACCTGGGCGGTGATCGGGTCGTTGAGGATCTCCTGCCCGGCCCAGCGGTGCGCAGGGCGCGGCGGCGCGGCGTCGGGGACGGGCGCGGTGGTGGCCGGTGCGCTCGCGGCGGGCGCAGCGGCAGCGGTCGGGGCGGGGCGTGCGGGCATGGTCCGCATGGCGGTTCTCCTGTCCGTGGGCTGGTCAGGCCCGGGTTGGTGCGGTGAGGCTAGCGGCGGGCGGCGACAGTTCCGGTGCGTCGGGCAACGGGCCGGCGCTCAGTCCTCGGCCCCGGCGACCAGCACTTCCAGCGGCACGTCGCGGCGCATCGGGGTGGGCGTGCGGCCGGTGGTCAGCCAGCTCGTGCGGGTGGCGTAGAGGCGGCGGTAGCGGGAGCGGCCCTGGCGCATGGTGTGCGGGTTGGGCGCGGTCGGGGCGAGGGTGACCGGCTCCCCGCCGGTCGGCCCGCTGTAGCCGGACAGGGTGAGCACCAGCCGCCCGGCGGCGACCTCGGTCCCGGCCACGGTGGCGGGGAACCGCTCGGCGGCGGTGTCCCCGGGGGGGCCGGTCCAGCCGGTGACGGCGTTGCCCACCCGCAGCCGGGCGTCCAGCCGTGCGCAGGTGATCCGGCCTGACCGCTTGCTCTCCCCCGCGCTGGCGGTGCCGGTGACGACGTGGCCGGTGTGCACGGCGCGCTGGCGGTAGAGCGGGTCGGCCAGCAGGGCGGCGGCGAACAGGTCGGCGGCATCGCAGCGGGCGCGCAGCCCGGTCGCGGCGCGGCTGGTGGTGTCCGGGGTGCGCCAGTTCCAGCCCTGGGAGTGCTCGGTCTGTGCCCGGCCCCAGGAATAGGTGTCGTCCTCGGCCAGCACGTCCAGCAGCGGCAGCGGCGGGTTGGCCGTGAGCCGGTCCAGGACGGCCAGCATCCCCACCGGCCCGTCGTCGTCCACGTCCAGCCAGGTGCGCCAGGTGCCCGGCTCGCGCTCGTCCTCGGGCACGGTGCCGGTGGTCCAGGCGCGGCGGCAGGCGGCGGGCAGGTGGACGACGGCCAGCCCGCCGGGGAAGTCGTCGCGGTCGGCCCACCAGCCGAGTGCGGCGGCGACGTCGGTCAGGTCTCCCTCGGGGTCGGTGGCGCGGGCGGCGCTCACCAGTAGCGGCAGGGTGGCCGGGTCGTCGGTGACCAGGGTGGGCGGCTCGACGGCGTTCATCACCACCCCCAGGTCGCGCAGCAGGGCCAGGGCGTCGGTGCCCTCGGCGGTGGCCGCAGGCCGGCCGGGGGTGGCGGCGGTGACGGTGAGCCGCCCCCGCGCCGACCGTGACCGCACGGCCACCGGGTCGGTGAGCAGGGGCAGGGGTGCGTGCAGCAGCCGGGGCGCGGGGCGGCCGGTGGCGGCGGCGTGCAGCCGCTGCCCCAGGTCGAACCACTCGACGGTCACGGCGTCGGCTCGAGGTGGGCGGCGGCCAGGGTCCAGCCCTCGCGCAGCGCGGCGGCGGCGCTCGCGCCGTTGGCCGGGGCCGGGACGGCGGGGTCGGTGGCCAGCTCGGTGGCGGGGTCCAGGGTCAGGCCGGTGCCGGTCAGCAGCCGGTCGGCGTACTCGCGCAGGCGCGCGTCAGGGCGGCGGGCAGTGCTCATGGGGCGTGCGCTCCGGAGACGGTGGGCTGGTCAGGCCCAGGTTGGTGAGATGAGGAGTAGCGGCGGCCACCGACAGATCAGGCCAGCCGGTGGGCCAGGTGCAGACGCTCCCCGGCCCACCGGCATCACGCGGCCAGCGGCGGGATCGCCACCGTGGTGGCCCAGGCCGGGGTGCCCTTGGGCGGGCGTGCGGAGACCACTCCGCAGACCAGCCGGGACCGGGTGCGCCGCTCGGGCCAGGGGGTGTCGCCGTCGGTGAGCACGACGACGACGTGCGGGGCCGGGCGCAGCGCCTCGGCAGCCGCGATGCCCACCCGCATGTCCGTGCCCCCGCCGCCGACCAGCTTCACGTCGGCCAGGGAGCGGACCCGCTGGGCGGTGGCTGCCTCGGCGTCGCACGCCAGCAGGTGCAGGTGGTCGCGGTCCACGCCGTTGGCGCTCAGCACCCCGTTGACCTCGCTCATGGCCGCGTCGAGGTCGCCCTGCCCCATCGACCCCGACGTGTCGATGACGACGGCCACGATCACCTGCGGCTCGACCATCGCCGGGGTGACGATGCCGGGGGTCTGCCGCCGCCCGGGGCGGGCGTAGGTCTGGTCGACCATGCCCGCCTGCGTGGAGACCGCCCGGCGCACCGCTGCCCGCAGCACCACCGGCCAGGGCACGACCGGGGGTGCCAGCACCCGCCGTGCCCACCGGTCCAGCCCGGCGGGCACGCTGCCGCGCCCCTTGGATGCCACGTGGTCGGTGACTGCGATCGCCACCCGGCGGCGCACCAGGTCGCCCTCGGCCTCCCCGATGCCCGGCGCGCTGCCGTCTGCGAGGTCGGCGTCGGCGGCCAGCTCGCCGGGCACCGCCGGGCTGCCGGCCCCGGACCCGCAGCCGTGCCCGCCGTCGTCGGCGGCGGCACCCGCCCCGCCGTCCCCGCCGCCGTCCTGCCCGCCCTGCTGGTCGTCCAGCAGGGTCGCGTAGTAGTCCTCGGCCAGCCCGCCGTCCTCGCACCCCAGGTCGGCAGGTCGCACCACCCCGGCGGGCAGCGGGACACCGGCGGCCAGCAGGTCGTCGTTGATCTCGGCGTCCCCGGCCAGGTTCCACGCCAGGTGCACGTAGGGCTGGGTGAGTGCTGCCGCCCGCCCGGCGTGGTCGCGGATCAGGTGCCCGACCTCGTGCAGGTCCACGGCCCCGGCGGTGGTGCTGTCCCACGCGGTGCGCCCGGTGAGCAGTTCGGGGTCCATGTAGAGCCGCCAGTGCCGGTCCACCGCGAACGTGCCCAGCCCCGGTGCGGCCACCGGCTGCACGGCGAACAGGGCGTGCATGAAGTAGGGCGCACGCTCGGCGGCGACCAGCCGGGACAGCCGGAAGGCTCTCCACTCCTGGTCGGTCAGCGCCCGGACCTCGCCGCTCACGCCGCAGCCGCCTCGGACAGACCGGCCGCGACCAGGATCGGGGCCCACTTCGTGCGGACGGCGGCGGGCACCGCGGCCTTGGCCGGGCGGGCACGCCCCAGCACCCGGGCGGCGGCAGCGGCGACGTCGGGCGCACCGTGCTCGGCAGCGGCCAGCAGCGGCCCCCACGCCTGCCGCCAGGCCTCCACCGTGCCCCGGGTGGTGGCCCAGCCGACCACCCCGGACAGCACCGCCCACACCCGGTCCGGGCGCTCCCCCCAGGCCACGATGCTCGGGTCAGCGACCACCGCCGCCGGGTCGGGCAGGTCAGCGGCATCCCGCCAGGTGAGGTACTCGACACCCACGCCCTCCCCGACCAGCCCGAAGGTGATCGCCTGGCGGCTGGCAGCGTCGTCCTCGCGGACGTGGGCCAGGGCGCTGGCGAGCATCGACCAGGTGCGCCGCGACGGCCACGGGGTGCTGGTCGCCGCCGCGTCGTCGGGGTAGACGTGCAGCAGGTTGGGCTGGGCCTTGATGAAGCCGGTCACCGTCGCCACCGACGCCGACCGGCGCAGCGGGTCGCTCGCCACCGCCCGGGAGGCGGGCGGTGCGCCCCAGCCGGTGGTCATGCCGTCCAGCCACTCGTCCACCGTCGGCGTGTAGTCCAGGTGGCAGAAGCGGTTGGCCAGCGGCGGGGTCAGCGGCCAGCCGTCAGCGGCCCGGTCCGGCGGGTTCGCACCGGCCACCACCCGCACCGCCTCGGGCAGCCGCAGGTCGCCCACCACGCGGTCCAGCGCGACGCCCAGCATCGCGCCCTGCACCGGCGGGCGGCACAGCGTCAGCTCGTCCAGGAACAGGTACCCGGCCCCGGCCTCGGCCAGCCGCTTGGCGTAGGCCGGGGGGTCCAGCACCACGCCCTCGGCGGTCACCACCGGGATGCCCCCGACGTCGGCGGGCTCGCGCAGCGACCCCAGCACCGTTTCGCATTTCACGCCCTCGCTGGCGGCGATGCCGCGCACGAGGCTGGACTTCCCGACACCGGGGTCCGAGGACAGCAGCGTCGGCACGTGCGCCCGCCCGCAGGCGTCGATGACGGTCACGGTCGTAGCCAGATCGGTCATGGCGGTACTCCTGTAGTGCTCGCGGGGCTGGTCAGGCCCCTGGGTTGGTGAGGACCACGCTAGACACCGCCACCGATAAATGAGCAGCTCAGAGCGCGCAAAGTTGCTGGGACGACCGGCATGGGGTGCCGGTGGAGCGGACACGGGTCATCGCATCGGCCTCACCGCTGGAGAGCCGACGATGACCGCCCCTAGGCCGTCCTCTTCGCCCGGCCCGTTTTCTCCGGAGGTGCGGGTAGCCACACAGCGAGTGCATCGCGGCGACTGCAATAACTTAAAGGCGTAGACAAAAGAGTATTTGGGGCGTAACTTAGTTGGTGTGGCGGTGACCTGGGCTGAAGCGGCCGACAAGCACGGCATCGCGCACGAAGACGCCCTGCACGCGATGCTGCACGCCGTCTACGTCGAGACCGAGTTCGACGAACCTCGACCACCAGCCGGCATCCGGCCCACCTTGTACATCGGCCCCCAGCGCAACGCTCACGCCCCGCTGCTGGAAGTCATGGTCGAGCCTCGCGCCCCACGCGGCCTGCACGTCTTCCACGTCATGCCAGCCCGCAAGAAGCACCTCGCCCGGATGGAGGACACCCCATGAGCACCGACACCGACCAGCTCACCACTAGCGACCAGGCCCTCGATGAGACGGCGGCGCAGTGGGCCGAGGAGGAGATGACCCTCCCGACCAACTCGCGCACCGCTCTGCGCGGCGCCGACGCAGCTGCCCACGGCCGCGCCGCCCTCGAGGAAGCACTCGGGGGCACCGAGGCCGTCGAGCGTGCCGTGCGCGGCCGCAAGACCTTGGGACAGCAACGCCCCGCCGGTCGATCCCCGAAGCGGCAGACCACCCTGCCCGCCGATCTCGACGAGTACAGCCGGTCATACATCGCAGCAGGCGGAGCCAAGGACTTCTCGGCCCTCATGCGCGAAGCCTTGACCGAGTTCTTCGACCACCACCCAGTGCCTACCGAGCGCGGCGTCTAACCCCGGGCTTTGGTCGAAGATCAGGCATGGCTGGCTCCAGCAACTGGAGCACCCGGCATGGGGTGCCTGCCGGGAGGTGGGTCATTACCTCGACGCGGCCGGCTGCAGAGCCGGTGGAACCGGCTGGAGGACCGCGTCGGCCCTCCAGCCGGCCTCAGCGCCCGACGGGCTTCCGCGGCTTGGAGGTGGCCGGCGCGTGCACGTCGGTCTCCTCGTAACCCCACGGGTGGTCACCGGACGGCGGGTCGGTGTCGCACCGGGGGTGGCGGGCCAGGGCCTCGCGCAGCCGCAGCGTCCACGCCTGGGCGTCGCTGCCCTCCCAGCCCGGGTGCTCGCAGGACTGGTAGCGGTAGCAGCCGAGCGCGTAGTGCAGTCCGGTGAGCGGGATGCGCAGCGAGGGCCGTCGGTAGGTGTAGGTCTCGACGTCGCTGTCGCGGAAGTCCACCGGCGCCGGGCGGTCGCCGTCCCCGTCGTCGGGGTAGCGGTAGGCAACGCTGGCCAGGCACTCCCGCCAGAGCACCCGTCCGACCTCGTCGGGGTCCAGGTGGGTCACGTGCTCGCCCTCGCACAGCCCCTGCACCAGGACGTCGATGTGGGCGCGGCTCACGATCCAGGCGCTCACCGGGCACCGCCCTCGGGCAGCGCGGCGGCCGCGGCCGGGGCAGGGGTCAACGGGTCGGTCATGGCAATTCTCCAGTGCTCGCGGGGCTGGTCAGGCCCCTGGGTTGGTGAGTTCGACACTAGGCGCCCCCACCGACAGAAAGGCCAGGTCAAGCGCGGTACCGACGCCGGGACGACCGGCATGGGGTGCCGGCCGTTGGGCCGGGGCCGGGTGGCCGCCGGCCCTCCGGGGTCAGTCGTAGTCGTCGACGTCGGGCAGCTCGAAGGACCCGTGTCCCTGCGGGCAAATGAGGTCGACGTCGAGCACCTCGACCTCGTTGGACTTGCGGACGTTGACGCTGCCCCCGGCGTTCCACCGGGCACCGCGCCGGTAGTCGACCTCCTGCACGGTCACCCCCAGCTCGTTGCCGCAGTCCGGGCAAATCAGGAACTCATCGACCTTCCCCGGGACCAGGGTCCGCAGCTCCTCCTGCGGCTCGGCCAGGGCGCGGGTGATCTTCTCGGCCACCGCCCGCAGCGCCTCGGGCGTGCCGACCAGCACCGCCGCCTCGTCATCGGCCAGGCTCAGGGCCACGTCCCCGGGGTCCAGCTGCTCGCCGGTCTGCTCCTCCGCGAGCGCCGCGCTCCACAGCTCGACCGCCGTCCGGCTGGCGTCGAACATCTCGTACCTGGTGCCCATCGCCTTCTCTCCCGGCGACGGGCCACCCGTCGCCGTGCGTGCTGCCCGGAGGAGTCGAACCCCCGACGTGACCGTCGCAGCGGAACCCGCGCGAGCTGGAGGACCGCCACCGACGGGGCGGTCCTCCAGCTCCCCCGGTCACCGCTGGGCGTGCTGGCGCTCCCACTGCTCGGCGTAGGCGTCCCGGCCGCTGTCGGGCATCAGGGCCGCGCTGATCGGCCACAGCACCGACGCCACCCGGTAGGAGGTCTCCGCGACCTCCACCAGCCGCTCGACCGACACCGCGTCGTGCAGCACCAGGACCAGCCCGCCGATCTGGACGGTCAGGTAGGGACGGCGGTGCCGGTTCGCGGCGGCGGTGATCGCCTGGGCCGTCGCGCTGGTCTGCGCTCCCCGCATCCGGATGACGAGCGAGCTCTCCTGCCCGGTGTGCAGCAGCGCCTCCGGCAGGCTCGCGGTGTGCTCGGCGGGGAACAGCCCCCTCGCCCGCTCCGCCCCCAGGCGGGCCGCACGGGCGAAGTCGCCAGCGGCGGCGAAGTCGAGGAGGTAGATCAGCGCCGACCCGATGCGGCACTGCACGTGCTCGGCGCTGTACCGCGACGAGTGGCCGGTCTCGTAGGCCACCTCCCCGACGAGGTGGACGGTGGCGCGGATGAACTCCTGGCTGCTGGACTGAGGCACAGCGGACTCCTGCGGAACTCGCGGGACTGGTCAGGTCCCTGGGTTGGTGAGGCCCACGCTAGCCGTCCCCACTGATAGAAACCGCAGGTCAACAAGGAGATTGCCACTGGGCCGACCGGCATGGAGTGCGGGTCGGCCCAGTAAGCAGCACCGACTGCGCGAGCTCGCCGCGGCGACGGCTGACTACGCCTCGTGTGCTCTGTTTGACGGTTCGCAGCATTCGCTCGTACGGTGGGTGAGCCAATCCCCGCCGGCCTGACCAGCCGCCCGCACCGCCTCCGGACGTGACCCATGGACAGCATCCAGCTCGTCGAGGCCGACCACCTCGACCTCCTCATCAGCACCGCCATCGCCTACGGCCAGCTGACCAGCGCGACGCGGGCCGCCTTCAGCCCCATGCACGCCGCGGCGCTCACTGCAGCCACCCCAGACGAGGCCGGCCAGCTGCTGCTCGAGGAGAACCTGGCGGCCGCACGCTGGCGTGCCGGCCGAGGCCGTGGCCGGCTGCCGGCCGGGCACCTCCTGACCTACCGGCACCGGCCCGTCGAGGACCTGCAGCCGGTGGAGGTGATCAAGGCCGTGCACGCTTACAACCACGCCACCGCCAACTCCCCCGGCTGGGCCGGTAGCGCCGCTCACCGGCTCACCGTCGACGTCGCCCACGCCGCGGCCGAGCACCTGCCTGGCTACGCCGATGCGCCGTGGTGGTGGCGCCGTCCCGGCCAGCGGGGTGAGCCGGTCGGCTTCTGCGGCACCACCTGGCGGCCCGACGTCGTCGGTGTCACCTGGTCGACGCTGGATGAGGTGCTGCAGCGCTGGACCGAGGCCAGCGCCGTGGTGGTCACCAGCGAGGTCCTCGAGCAGTTGCCCGTCGAGCTCCCCGCCCGGTCCGGACCGGTCTACCTGCTCACCCGCCCGGGAGGGCTAACCACGGATCAGTGGACCCAGTCCGGCGTCCTCGGACACGCGGTCTTCGTCGAGCTGCCGACTGCTGGAGCCTGGCTGCAGCACCAGCTGCAGGCCGCCGGCGTGCACCTCGAGCAACACTGACCGAGGCCGGCGGACCACACCTTCGTGCGGTCCAGCCGGCCCCGCTTCTAGAATCGTAACGCTCCGCGCAAGCGGGCCCGCGACAGCGCAGCACGGCAAGGCCGTGGGTTGGTAACACTCGGATGCTGCGCTGTCGGATCCTCGGTCACCAAAGGGTGGTTCCGGAGGTGACCGAGGATCACCGGGCCCACGCACGCACACCCCGTCGGCAGGGTCAGTCCACGCTCACGGGCGCGACGGTCAGGTCGCGGTTCAGGTGAACACCGGCCTCTCGAGGAGGCCGACCGGATCCTCGACCCACCCGTGCCCGTACGTGTCCGATGGGGCCGCGAATGGCACGCGCCCGCACTGTTGCACGCCTGGACGAGAAGCGAGGACCGCGGTGATGGCTGGCTCGGCTGCGTGGAGTGCCACCGGGAAACCACCCCCGGATTTGCTTTCGCAGTAGGCCGGTGGACCCCGGCGTGGAACATCCAGCCAAAGAGGCAACCACCCCGCCCTTCTGACTTCGGCCCCTACGCTGGAGCCAGCCTCTGCCGGTGCCCCCGTGTCGGCGGCGGCCTGCTCCATTCCAGCGGCGCAGGAGGTCCTTGCCATGGGTCGGGGACGAGCCAAAGCCAAGCGGGTGACGTCGGTGCGAGAGCTGACAGGCCCGCCCCTGATCGCGGTGCCGGACCTGACCGGGTTGACCCTCCCTGAGGCGGTCTCAGTCGCCGGACCGTTAGGGCTTTCGCTGGTGAGCGCGACCGGCGAGCCACCTCTTGCACTGACGGGCCTGATCACCGCCCAGCAGCCCGCAGCAGGCACGAGGGTGTCCCCCGGGACCGTCGTCACCATCTCGACGACTCGGACAAGCGGACCGGATGGACTGAGCCCCTCCCTGGTCTCGTGAGTCCAGTGAACTCACGCCGTCCGGACCAACCGGCGCCACCCCGGTTACCCCGATGGCGTCGAGCAGACAGCCATGACTGGGACGTGATCACGTCCGGGTCGCTCGGGCGTCACATCCGCCCTACTCAGTACCGATAACAGCAACCAGTTGTCATCGGCACCGCACAGTGCTGTCTGCTCAGAGGGGAAGCTAGTGATCAGCTCGAGCTTTTCGGTGTCGGGGGCGGCTGCCGCGTCCGCCCCTAGGTCGACAGCGCCGACGGCCGGGGTCACCGACCGGTGGAACGGCAAGGCCAACAACCTCGCCAACCTCACCGACGGGGACCGCAGCCTGATCAAGGACGCCCTCGGCATCGACCTGAACACCGACGGGGTCGACCCCAAGGGCCACGCCCTGGCTCCGATGCTTGTGCACATCATGGCGATCGACCGAGCGCAGGGACGGCTGCCCGCCAACCAGCCGATCACCGCCAGCTACCTGCACACCCTCCTCAGCGAGAACAACGGCAGCCCTGAGCTCAAAGCCGGCGTCGACAAGCTGATCGAGGCTCTCGGCAGGCGGAACCCGACCACGCGGTCTGAGCCCGCGACCGCTGGCCCTGTGCTCACCTCTACATGGTCAACCGCCCGGAAGAACCTCGACCCGGTTTGACCGCTGTCGCAGTTGCTGACGTCCAGTGCGCTGCCACGGGCTGACCGAAACCGCCCGTTAATGAACGGCCCGATACCCGACCGTTTCCGGGCCGGTAGGGACCAGCGGCGCGTCGTTCACAAGCCAGGAACAACGACACGGCTAGCGCACGCTTCAGGCTCCCTCCGACGTCGCGGCCCTGATGGGCATTGGGCGCGGAGCGGCCGAGTTGCGTGCCGTTGAGTCCGTTTGCTGGGCGGACCGAGCGCCGGAGCGGCTGAGGACGGCCTTGCTGGGGTCAGGGCGCGAGAGGCTGCCGTGCGGCGCCGAGACGCAGCCCGTCGAGGAGCACGGAGACGATGCGCTGAGTGCGCTCGGGCCCGCGCCCGGGCACTGGCTGAGACAGCTGGGTGAGGGCGTGCAGCAGCTCTTCCGCGTTGATGTCGTTGCGGACCGCCCCATCCGCAACCGCTGCGTCGAGCAGTGCGGAGAGGACGGGCTCGAGGCGCTGCAGGAAGTAGCCGGGCAGCTCCTCGAACGCCGGATCGCCGGAGTGCAGCGCCGAAGCCAAGCCGCGCTTGCTCGCGAGCAGGTCGGTGAACCGATGCACCCACTCGACGAGCGCTCCTGCTGGATCGCGCTCGGCACTCAAGGTCACACCCGCGTCAGCGACGAGGTCGATCCCACTCTCCACGACGGCCTTGACCAGGCCGGAGCGCTGCGGGAAGTGCCGGTAGAGCGTGCCGACGCCCAGGCCGGCCAGGTCGGTGATCTCTTTGGCCGGCGCATCCACCCCGGAGGTGTCGAAGACGGTCCGCGCCGCCTCGATCAGTGCATCGACGTTGCGTCGGGCGTCGGCACGCCGCCGCGGCAGCTGCCCTCCGGAGTCCGCCGTCCCCGAGCCGTGCGGCGGCCCATCGGCCGCCGTCCCGTGCAGAGCCACACGCCACCCCTTGCCTAAACGGAAAAGCTTTCCGTACAGTAGCGGAAAGCGATTCCGCTTCCATCAGCGTACGGCAGCCAGCAGGCGCCGATCAGCACAGGGAGACAGTCCATGCAGTACCGCACCCTCGGCCGCACCGGGATCCGGGTCAGCCCCTACGCGCTCGGCACCCTCATGTTCGCCACCTCCATGGGCAACGCCCCCGAGGACTCGACCCGCATCCTCCACAAGGCGCTGGACGCCGGGATCAACTTCATCGACACCTCAGACGCTTACGGCGACTCCGAGGACGTGGTCGGCCAGGCACTCCAGGGGCGCCGCGACGACGTCGTGCTCGCCACCAAGTTCAGCCGCCCCGCCGGAGACGACCCCAACCACCAGGGCGCCTCGAGGCGCTGGATCGTCACCGCGGTCGAGAACTCGTTGCGCCGCCTGCAGACCGACCACATTGACCTGTACCAGCTCCAGCGCCCCGACCCCCAGACCGACATCGAGGAGACACTGTCGGCGCTGACCGACCTGGTCCGCAGCGGCAAGATCCGCACCTTCGGGACTTCCGGGATGCCCGCCTCCGACCTCGTCGAGGCTCACTGGGTGGCCGAGCGGCGCGGCCTGGAGCGTTTCCGCACCGAGCAGCCGCCCTACTCGATCCTCAACCGCGGCATCGAGCGCGAGCTCCTCCCTGTCACCCAGCGGTACGGCATGGGCGTGCTCACCTGGGGGCCACTCGGCCAGGGCATGCTCACCGGCCGTGTCCGCCGCGGACAGGCCACCGACGTGACCCGCGCCAAGTTCTTCACCGTCTTCAACGACGCCCGGCGCCTGGACGCAGTCGAGCAGCTGATCTCCCTCGCCCAGGAAGCCGGACTCCCCCTCACCCACCTCGCCATGGCCTTCGCCATCGCCCACCCCGGCGTCACCAGCGCGCTGCTCGGCGCCCGCACCCTGGAGCAGCTCGACGACCTCCTCGCCGGTCTCGAGGTGCAGCTCAGCGACGAACTCCTCGACCGGATCGATGAGATCGTCCCGCCCGGCACTGAGGCCGGCACCCTCGATCAGGCATACGTTCCCCCGGCCCTCCAGAACCTGGACCTACGTCGCCGCCCCCTCACCACGCGCGCCGCTGCGTAATCACCGCTCACGGGCACTGGTGGCCTGATGGCCACCTCGAACTGACCTCGGCAGTGCTGGACGGCCGACGATCTCGGCGGCCGGGCAACTCGCCCGGCCGCCGAGCCGCCTGGTGCGCTGCTCATCGAGCGTTGGTCCAACCGCCCCTCAACGGACCGACCACAACCCGACCGTCGTCGGACCCGCGAGACGAAAAGCAACTAGCGGGAATCAGCCGTGTCGCTGTGCGTGACCAAAAAGGGATTCCGAAACTAGGGCTCACAACGCCCCGTTAACGGACGGCCCGATACTCGACCGTTTTCGGGCCGACGAGCGCTAGTGGTCCGTAGGCCGCTAGGGCAATTCAGGTCTCATCAGCTGGCTCAGCCCGCTTAGGGTGCGCATGTGATCGAGGTACGCTCACGGCGGCGTAACCAACCAGCGCCGCCGCCTGTCCTCTTTGAAGCGCTGACCAAGCCAGATCGCGACTCGGCTCGTCCCTGGATGCTGCTGCTCGATGACGAGCTGCAGCCTGAGATCGTCACAGCTGAGGAGCCGGGCTTGGTGATTTGGTCATCGCTTTGGAAGCGCAGACCTGACGCGCGGATCCACTTCGAGCTGCCCGGGGACTGCAGCGGCTACGGCACCGACCTGCGCTGGACGTTGCTGGTCGAGGAACCATCGCCTGAGTCCTCGTTGCTGGGTCACATGCGACGGCGCATCAACGAGCTGATCAACGCCACCTGCGCTACACCCTCGGCCAGTAGTGTCTCGAGCTGCTGACCGCTGGCCGGTAGGCGCGCAAACCGATGTAACGGTGCGTTGTCGGCCCGCCGACCGCGAAGTCGTGGAGCGGCCAACTCCTAGGCAGCCGACATCAACGCTGGCGGCCTCGCCGACCTGAAGCGCCAGACCGTCGGCTCTTGGCATCGGGATGTTGCTGGCGGGTCATCTCACGACCCAGGCGTTCATCGAAGCTCGTGCTCCAGAGCGGCAGCCGTCCCGCGGCCGCGGCTGCCCCCTGGGACCGGGCGTTGCGCACTGGAGCAGCTCTTCCCGAATTGCTGAACGGTCATCTGCCACGGCACCGCCTCCGGGAAAGGTGTCCCCTCGAGGCTGGTGATCAGCCAGTGCCTTGACCTCAGGTCGGGAACCACCTCAGTTCCCTCAGCATCAGACGCTTCGATGTACCAGGGCAGTGTCGGCTCACCGGGTCATCCCACACAGAGAACTTTTCCGGTCGCCTGGATCCCCGCAGCCGCCTGCCCACGACCAAATTCCCGGCCAGCCACGAACTCAGTTGAGCCCGCGGGCACCGTCCGGAAACTGGGACCGTTTCACGTCGCCTTACGGCCACAAACTCCCTCTTCGGGCTGCCCGTTAGCCGACCGTTTGGCTGATCGCCGTGTCCGTTGACGCACCAAGCACCACCCGATCATCTTTGGGCTGGTGGACGGCTGCGGGGACGGCTAGGTCGGGCCGGCACTGCCGGGTGCCAAGCCAGCGACGCGTAGCTCTCGCCGATCCGGTCGGCGTGGTCTCCAGCTTCATCGAAGGGCCACCGCCACGGGCTAGCACCCCGACCTCGCTGAGGACGGGACAGTGCAACCGGGCGCTAGGTCCTCTGCCCCCATCAACCAGCTCCATTCACGTCCTACGGACGGTCCCGGCGCGCCGTCGCCGTCTGACCGTCTGAAGACTCGCGGAGGAGGTGATGACGTTCCAAGGGTCACCCGACCCGGAGCACCTCGCCCAGCCGCTCCCGCCGGCGGGCGGAGGACTCCACCGCGACGACGGCCAGCACCACGAGCACGAGCGGCACCCCCATCAGCGGCACGGCCCAAGGCACGACCAGCGCCGGCGGGCCGAACTGGCCCGTGAGCAGCCGCAGCGCCAGCGGCGCCCGGACCAGCCCGGCCACCGCCGTCCCGAGGGCCGACCCGACCAGGGCCGCCACGACCACCGGCGGCAGAAGCTCGCCGAAGCTGATCGCCCGGGCCTGGCGGCCGGTGAGACCGAGGGTCCGCAGGGTCGCCAGCGAGCGGCCGCGGGCGGGCGCACCGGCGGCGGCACCCAGTCCGACGACCGCGGCGGCCAGCACCAGCAGCGCCCCGACGGAACCGGCCGCCACCAGCGTGAGCCCGCCGGTCAGCGGGTCCGCCCGCCGCGCCGCCAGCCAGTCCTGCCGGTCGACGACGGCGGCACCGGCCAGCGCAGGCGTACCGGCCACCGCCGCGGCAGCCCCCGGCCCGACCACCCACAGCGTGTCCGGCGCGGCCGGCCCGCCACCCGCCGCCTCGAGGGCCGCGGCGTCGACGACCACGGTGGCCGGGCCGGCCGCGCCGAGGGCCGGGGACCGGCCGACCGGGTCGGCCGGCACCTGCTGGCCGTTCCACAGCACCGACGCCGAGGAGGCGTCCAGGGGCACGTCCGGGCCGACGAGCACGGGCACGCCGTCGGTGCCACCACCGGCCAGGAGCGCCAGGTCGGGTGCGTCGGGCAGCGGGGTGCTGCGCAGCAGCCGGTCGAAGGCGGCCGGGTCGACGGTCAGCACGGTCACCGTCCTGCTGGTGGTGCGGACCAGCAGCTGGGTGTCCCGCTGGACCCGGGCCGGCACGGCCTGCTCGACCCCCGGCCGGGTCAGGAGCTGCTCGGCCAGGCCCGGCAGCCCCCCGGCGGGCAGCTCCTGGTCCGCCCCGACCGTGACCGCGACGTCGCCGCCCACCGCCGCCCAGGACCCGGTCTCCTGGCCGGCCCGGACGGTGAGGCCCAGCGTGGCCACCACCGCGACCAGCCCCGTGGTCAGGGTGAGGGCGAGCAGCGGCAGCCGCGCACCCGCGGTCGACCGGGCCTGCACCGCGGCCAGCAGCGGCACGGCGCGGCGCGAGCGCGTGGCGGTGCGCAGCACGCCCCGCAGCAGCAGCGGCACCAGCCGGAGCAGCACCACGGCACCGGCGGCCACCCCCAGCGCGGGGGCCGCGACGAGCAGCAGGTCCGCGACCGGGTCGGCGGCCGAGGCGACCACCCCGCGCAGCCGGAGCGTAACGATCGCCGCCACGGCCAGCAGCACCACGACCACCTCGACCGCGCCCCGGCGCAGCTGCCCGGCCCGGGCCAGCCGCCGCCGCTGCCGCCGGTCCGCGGGCACCCGCCGCCCGCCGGTGCCCCGGGCGGCGACCAGCACCCCGCACACCGGCCCGGCGAGCAGGCCGACGCCCAGCACCGGCACCAGCCAGCCACCCGCGGTCGAGCCCCGCACCAGCATCGCCCCGGCCAGGACGCCGACCGTCCCCCCAAGGGCGGTCAGGACGGCGGACTCGAGCCCGAGGTCCACCGCCAGGGCCGCCAGCGACGCCCCGCGGGCCCGCTCGGTGACCAGCACCGCGCGGCGGCGGCCGACCAGCAGCTGGGCGCACAGCAGCAGGACGAGCGCGGCACCGGCCACGACGCCGGCCAGCAGCACCGCGGCCTGCGCCTGCGCCGTCCGGACGCGGTCCTGCGCCTGGGTCAGCTCCAGGCCCAGCCGGCTGGTCACCGTCGGCGTCGGGTACAGCAGCAGGCTCGTCGGTGCCGACTGCAGCCTGCCCACCACCGAGGGCAGGACGTCGGCCGAGGCAGCGTCGACCGCGTCCGGGTCGGTGGCGAACACGACCGTGCGGGTGAGGTCGCCGCTGGGCAGGTCCAACTGCAGCGCGGGCAGCGAACCGGCCGACAGCAGTCCTCCCACGGTGGTCTCGGCGGTGCCCCGGGTGCCGCTGCTGCGCGGCCGGAGCAGCTCCGGGGCGCGCTGCCACGCCCGGTCCCCTGAATCCTGGGCGCGGAAGACCCCCGTCACGTCCAGCTCGACCTCGTAGTGGCTGGAGGCCGTGACGCCGATCCGGTCCCCGACGGAGGCACCCAGCACGGCCGCCCCCTCCTCGCTCAGCGCGATCTGCACCGGGTAGGGCGGGAATCCGTCGAACCCGATCTCCGGCGCGTCCGCGGGACGTGGTGGGGGAGCTACCGGAGCCGCCCCCTCGATCCAGGTCACCGCCGGCTCGGCCCCGGCCCACACCCACGCCAGCCGGATACCCAGCTCACCGACGTCGGGGTCGATCGGGCGGCCCAGGGCCAGGGCCAGGGAGCGGCTGACCACGGCCGCCACCGGCTCCTCCAGCACCCGGGACAACTCGGGCGGCAGCCCCTGGTCGATCTGCCCCGCGGCCGCCACCGTCTCCGGCACCGAGTCCACCGGCAGCTTGCGCGGGAGGACGTTCGGCGTCGCGAACGGCCACGTCACGGTCGTGTCGGCCAGCGGTCCAGCGTCGCGGACGGCGTCCTGGACCGCAGCGTCGGCGGTGCGGAGCACCAGCCGTGGGGTGACCACCGCCAGGGCCGAGGTCAATGCGAGCACCGCGACGGTGAGCAGCAGGAGCCACCGGTCGGTGCGGGTGCGGCGCACCACCCCGGCCAGGTGCACCCGCGGGCGCCCGGACCGGGTCCGAAGCTGGACCGTGCGGGTCACGTGGCGTCCCCGAGCCGGAGGTGCGCCGACCCTGCGCGGCGCACCAGCACGGCGGCGACCGGCACCACGACGGCCGCGCAACCCAGCAGCAGGCCGACTACGAGCACGGACTCCGCCGGCCACGGCCACTGGGCCACCGGTGCCGGCACCGGGACCCGGCCGGTCTCCGACACGGTCATCAGCGGCGCCAGCTCCCGCGTCGCCAGGGCGCCGACGACGGCGCCGAGCGCGACGGAGACCGAGGTGACCAGTGCGTGCTCGACCAGCACGGCAGCGGCCACCACCCGCCGCGGGACGCCCATGCCCTGCAGCCGGGCGACCTCGACCGACCGGGACCCCAGCCCGGCGGCGGTGTGCAGGGCCGTGCCGGTGAGAGCGAGCCCGACGGCGGTGGCCGTGAGCAGCCAGAGCACCGCCGGCAGGCCCACGTGCAGCGGCCCGTCGCGCAACTGGGCGGCCACCCCGTCCCGGGTGACCGCGCCCGGGAGGCCAACGCCGGCGAGCCCGGCCACTCCGGTGCCCGGGTCGGCCACGCCCCCGGCCCACCAGCTGTCGGCCACCGGCTCGAGGTGCCCGAACGCGGCCAGGGTCCGGGCGAGGACCTCGCCGTCGGCCAGCACGCCCGAGGCGTCCGGCGCCCCGGGCAGCCAGGGGGTCAGGCCGGCGACCTGGCCGCTCACGGTCTCGTTCCCCACCACGAGGGCGACCGGGTCGCCGGGGCGGGCGCTGATCGCGGTGGCGAGGTCGGGCGTGAGGAGCACCGGCACCACCAGCGGCGGCTGGTAGGCGGTGACCAGCAGCTGCAGCGGCCCGAAGGACAGTGACGGCAGCGAGATCTGGCCGCCCACGTCGAGGGTCGCGCCGGCGGCGCCGGGGGTCAACGCGGCCGAGGTGCCGGTCAGCACGCCCGGCTCCGCGTCGAGCAGCGCCCCGGCGGACCACCGCACCGCGGGCCCCGTGGACCCGGCGGGGAGCTGCAGCGCCACGCTCACCGCGGTCGTGGTGGCCACCTCCGGGTCGATGCCGCCCGGGTCGAGCGACGTCAGCGTCAGGTCGGCTCCGACGACGGTGAGGTCGGTACCGGCGACCGGAGCGGTGTCCGTGGCGTCGCGCAGCTCCACCGAGTGCGGGGCGCCGTCCAGGGGGACCTGCTGGCCGGTGAGCGTCGCCCGGGCGCCCCGGGCGTCCTGGACGACGAGCACCGGGGTCACCCCGACGGCAGCGGCGGCGGTGGACCCGGTGACCGTGAGCGCCGGGCCGGTGTCCGGCACGTGCAGCACCACGCCCTGCGACCGGTCCGGCGCGCCGAGAACGGCGGTCAGCGCGGTCCAGTCGCCGGCGCCCGGCGGGGCACCGGCGAGCAGGTCCCCGGCCACGGAGGTGTCCACCGCGACCAGCTGGTTCTCCGGGAGCGCCGTCCCGGTGGCCGACAGGTTGCCCAGCGCGACCGGCCGCACGGTGGCCGGGGACACGGTGCCGCCGAGCACGGCTGCCACCTGGGCTCCCTCCCCGGGTCGTGCCGGGACGCTGGCCGGGACGACGACGTCGGTGCCCACCCGGGCCGCCGCCTGGTCGGCCTGCGAGGTGTCCCAGGTGCTCGCGTACCCGGTGCCGAAGGTGGCGGCCGCCGTGGCCAGGACCAGCAGCAGCGCGGCCCCGGTGGCGTGCGGCCGGCGGGCGACCTCCCAGGCGGCGAGCGGTCCGACGAGCCCGCGGGCGCGGGTGGCCCGGCGCTCGGCGACCAGCTGCAGCAGCGGCAGCGCGCGCAGCGCCAGCACCGCCCCGGCGACCAGGACGAGCACCGGCGCGGCCACCAGCAGCGGGTCGACCGCCCCGTCGGAGGAGCCGGGGTGGGCGCGCAACTGCAGGAAGACGACGACGGCGAGCCCGGCGAGCAGCAAATCGACGCCGGACCGGACGACGAGGCTGCGGCGTCCACGGCGCACGGCGGCACCCCCGTGCACGGGGAGGAGAGCCGGCAGGACGAGGACGGCGGTGAGCCCGACGGCGCCCAGACCGACCGCAGCCACCAGTGGCCAGGTCACGCCGACCGGGCCGCCCAGCCCCGCGGCGGACAGCCGGGGCACTGCGGTGAGCGCCCGGAACAGCAGCAGCGATCCGGGCACGGCCACGACCGTCGTGACGGCGGCCAGCGCCGCCGCCTCGGCCGCCGCCCGGCCGGCCAGCTGCCCGCGACCCGCGCCACGGGCGGTGAGCAGCACGCTCTCCCCTGTCCGCCGGCCGGTGACCAGCCGGGCGGCCAGGCCCAGTGCCGTCCCGGCCAGCGCGAGCCCGACGAGCGCGACGACCAGCACCCCCGACCCGGTCACCGCCTGCTGCGTCCGCGCGCCGGCGAGGGTGCGGGCGAGCGGGGCGTCGAACCGGGCCGCGGCGTCGGGACCGGTGAGGGCGTCGGGCAGCGTGGTGCGCAGACCGGTCATGCCCCGGCCGGCCGCGTTCAGGTCGGCGCTCGAGCCGTGCGCGACGTCGGGGGAGGCGACCACCTGGACCTGGTCCAGCCCGCTCCCGGTGCCGGTGGCCGCGCCGCGGCCGAGCAGGGTGTCCGCCGCCACCACCAGGGGCCCGAAGGCCGGACGGGTGGTGCGCCGGTACGCGCCGAACTCCAGCGCCGGGTCGTACCCGGTGCCGCCGAGCAGGTCCCGCCGCCACGCGGGGTCGGCCACGTCGGCGGCGAAGGTGCCGACCAGCACGACGGTCACCCCGGGCGCCGTCGGCCCTTCCCCGTGATCGAGCTGGAGCTCGTCGCCCGGGCCGACGCCGAGCAGGTCCGCGGCCTGCCGCGGGAGCACCGCCTCCCAGGGACGCCCCGCGGTGGCGGCTTCCGGCCACCGGCCGGTGAGCAGTTCCGCGTGGTCGGGCAGGTCGCTGATGCCGGCCAGGTAGCCCAGCCGTTCCTCCACGCCGTCACCCGCGTCGAGGGGGCGCACGGTCGAGGTGGCCCAGGTCGACAGGGAGGTCGGCAGTGGCGCGAGGGCCGAGGTCAGCGCCGCCGCTGCGGCGTCCGCGGCCCCGGCCGCGTCGGGCGGCACCCTCCCGACCACCACCTCGGCGGTCAGCTGCGCCGCCGGTGTCGCCCGCAGGTGGGCCGAGCGCGCCCGGTCCTGGCCGGTGGTGATCAGCAGCGTGCACGTCCCCAGCACCACCGCGCCGGCCAGCACGACGGCGAGGACAGCGGTCACCAGGCCCCGCTGCGCCAGTGACCGGCGGGCGACCGGGCCGACTGACGGGGTCACCGGCCGCTCACGGGGCGACCGTTCGAGAGACGACCGCTTTCGAGACGACCGTTCACGAGGTGACCAGCCGGCCGTCGGTCACGTGCACGACCCGGTCGGCGAGGGCGACCATCACCGGGTCGTGCGTGGAGACGATCGCGGTCATCCCCTCGGCCTCCACGACGGCGCGGATCAGCGCCATCACCGCCAGCCCGGTCTCGCTGTCCAGCTGCCCGGTGGGCTCGTCGGCGATCAGCAGCCGCGGCGACCCGGCCAGCGCCCGGGCGATCGCCACCCGCTGCTGCTGACCGCCGGACATCTCCCCCGGTCGCTGTCCCGCCGCCTGCCCCAGCCCGACCAGCTCCAGCAGCAGCTGCACCCGCTGCTCGCGGTCGGCGACCGGCAGCCCGCGCAGCCGCAGCGGGACACCGACGTTCTCCGCGGCCGACAGCACCGGCACCAGCCCGAAGGTCTGGAAGACGTAGGCCACCACGTCCCGGCGCAGCCGCACCAGCCCGTCGTCGTCCAGCGCGGTCACCTCGGTGCCGGCGACGTGCACGGTGCCGGAGTCGGGCCGGTCCAGCCCGCCGACGACGTTGAGCAGGGTCGTCTTGCCCGAGCCGGAGCGCCCGACGAGGGCGACCAGCTCGCCGGCGCCGACGGTGAAGGAGACGTCCCGCAGCGCCTGGACGGCGGCCGGCCCACTGCCGTAGGTGCGGTGCACACCCTGCACCTGCACCATCGGTGCTCCGGCGACCGGCAGCCCGGTCACCGCGGCCCCGCGTCGGGTCGCACCGAAACGGCGTCGGCCTCCAACGCCAGCCGGACGCGACGGGTGAGGTCGAGGGCCGCGCGGTAGTCGGCGGGGATCTGCACCCGGCCGGCACGGTCCATCACCGCGTACTCGTCGGCCACGACGGCGGAGCCACCGTGCAGGTCGACCTCGGTGCGCCGTAGCACTTCGCTGGAGGTGCGTCCGTCGCGGATGGCGACGGTGCGCTCGACCTGCTCGGACACCGTCGGGTCGTGGGTGACCACCACGACGGTGGCGCCCAGCTCCCGGTTGGCCGCCCGCAGCGCCTCGAAGACCTGCTGGGACGTCGCGGTGTCCAGCTCACCGGTGGGTTCGTCGGCGAGAACCAGCTGTGGCGTGTTCGCCAGCGCCACGGCGATCGCCACCCGCTGCTGCTCGCCGCCGGACATCTGGGTGGGCCGCCGGTCGGCGCAGTGCCCGACGCCGACCAGCTCGAGCAGCTCTGCCACCCGGGTCGGCCGGCCGCGGCGGGGCTGACCGGCCAGGGCGAGCGGCAGGCCGACGTTCTGCGCGGCGGTCAGGTAGGGCACCAGGTTGCGGGCCGTCTGCTGCCAGACGAAGCCGACCATGCTGCGGCGATAGGCGACCTGGTCGCGGCGAGTCATCGCCGCCAGGTCCCACTCCCCCACCCGGACCCGCCCGGCGGTCGGCGCGTCCAGCCCGGACAGGACGGCCAGCAGCGTCGACTTCCCCGAGCCCGAGGCCCCGACGACCGCCACCATCTCCCCGGCGTCGACCAGCAGGTCCAGCCCCTGCAATGCCTGCACCTCGATCGAGCCGGTCTGGTGGATGCGCACGAGGTTGTCGCAGACGACGAGGGCGTCGCGGCCGAACTCGACGGCGCGCGGCGGGGCCAGCCCCGGCAGTACGTCCTGGACCATCTCCGCTCCCGTCCCGACACCCCGCGGGGATGACTGCGCTCTGCAACGGCCGGGATGTTAGCGCGCTCACACCGCTGGAGAGAAGTTGCGTCGACCAGCGCTCGCGTCGCTGATGGACCCGGTCATCCAGCTGAGCCGTGCATGGCAGTGAGCACTTCAAGGGTCTCGCGGCTCGAAGGCCCCACTGACGCCAGGTCGACTGCGAGTACGGCCCGGACAGCCCCGTCAGCGGACCGGTCCCTGTCGGCCGTCTCCGGCTGGGGGCCCCGTCAAGGGACTGACTGGCACCGAACCATTCTCGTGCTGCTGACGGTCAACCCATGCCGGCCGCCTGCCGTCGAACGTCTGCCATCCGATCCCGCCCGCTCAACTAAACGGTACGGTATCGTTTAGTTATGAGCCGGGAAGCAGCGGACGTGTCCTCAGGCATCCGCGAGCCGGCCCCTACGGACATCCGGGGGCGGCCTCGTGACGCCACACGGGACACCGCCATCAACGCAGCGACCATCGACCTGCTCCATGAGCGCGGATACGACCACCTGTCCATCGAGGCTGTGGCTGCCCGCGCCGGGGTGGGCAAGACGACCATCTACCGGCGCCATCGCGACAAGGCCGCACTGGTGGCCGCGGCCATCGAGCACCGCGCCGCCGGCGCCCCTCCCGACACCGCTTCCCTCGGCCTCCGGGATGCCCTCCTGGTCACCGTGCAGTGGCTCGCGGAGCAGCTCACCGCCCAGGACGGCGGGATGCTGGGTGCCGCCTTCGCGGGCATGCGCAGCGACCCGGCCCTGGCGGCGGCGATGCAGCAGGTCCTGCACCGCGACCAGGCGGCCATGGCACGGCAGGCACTCGGAGGAGCCGCCGAGCGCGGCGAGTCACTCGCGCCCGGAGCCGTGGAGCTGTTCGCCGACGTGGCGCCAGCGGTCGTGGTCCACCGCGTCCTGTTCTCCGGCCAGCCGTGCGACACGGCCTTCCTGGAGCACGTGGTGGACGACGTCCTGCTCCCGCTGCTGCGCCCCCCGACCACCACTCCGCCTCTGTGACCGGCACCCGCCGGCCCGGACCCACACCCGACTCTGGAGGAACTGAGATGCGGATCGTCCGCTACGACCCCACCGGGGGCATCGAAGCGATCACCGTCGAGCAGGCACCGGAGCCCACCCCGGGCCCCGGGCAGGTCGTAATACAGGTGCAGGCGACCTGCATCAACCCCGCATCGGTCTCGGCACTGCAGGGTGCGCCCTACGTGCCGGGACGGGACCTGGCCGGCGAGGTCGTCGCCGTCGGCGAAGGCGTCCTCGACCTGAGAGTCGGGCAGGATGTCCTGGGCTGGTGCCAGGACTGGGCCGCGCACGCCGAACTCGTCGCCGTCCCCGCCGACCAGCTCGTTCCCAAGCCCGCCGGCCTGTCCTGGGAGGTTGCCGGGTCGCTGTCCACCACCCCCATGGCCGGTTTGGCCGGCGTCCTGGCAGTCGCTCCCGCACCCGGGGAGGTGGTCGTGGTCTCCGGGCCTCCGGCGGGGTCGGACTGACCGCCTGCCAGCTCGCCGCCCACCGCGGCTCGACCGTGTTGGGGCTGACGAGTGCCCGCCACGAGGACCTGCTGCGCGAGCTCGGTGCGACACCGGTGATCTACGGGGACGGCCAGCAGGACCGCATCCGCGAAGCCGCCGGTGAGGCCCCGGTCAGCGCGTTCATCGACTGCTACGGCTCCGGCTACGTGGATCTGGCGCTCGCCCTGGAGGTTCCTGCAGCACGGATCAACACCGCCGTGGACTTCGGCGCCGCCCAGCAGCACGGAGTACGGACCTGGGGGACCCGGGATGCCGGCGGCACCCCCGCCCTCAGCGACCTCGCCGACCTCGCCGCACGGGGCGAGCTGGTCATCCCCATCGCCGCCACGTTCCCTCTGGGAGACGTGATCGACGCCTACCGACGCGTGGTCGCCCCCACCGGTGCCGGACGGGTCGTCTTGCAGCCTCAGCGGTGACCAAGGGGCTGCCCGGCCGGGGCAGGCCTCACCGAACCTCCTCCCAGACCGGGAGCTCGTGATCAGCCACATCGACTGGTGCGCGCACCCGTTCAGGCCGAGAAGACGAAGAAGCTGGCCAAAGTCGGCCGTGTCACTCTGCATGACCAGAATGGGGTGTCGAGACCGCGGCCCGTTGAGACCGCCTCCGCCGGTGGTGTGCTGGTGAGCCGGGCCAGCGCGTCCCGTCCGGCAGCTCGGGCCATGACGCTCTGCCCGGTCGGCATCAGCACCCCGGCCGCCGCGCCCTGCAGCAACCGAACGCCGACGAGGACGGGCAGGGTGGGTGCCGCGGCGCACAGCGCCGAGGCTGCGGTGAAGGCGCCGATCACGACCAGCCACGTCCGAGTGGCACCGAACCGGCGCGAGAGCCACCCGCACAGCGGCAGGGTGGCCGCCAGGGCGAGCAGGTAGCCGCTGGTGATCCACTGAGCGCTGGTCAGCGACGCGGACAGCCGGCCGGCGATGGTGTCCAGGCCGACGTTGACCAGGGAGGTGTCCAGGCCGGCCATCACCGCGCCGAGGACGACGATGCCCGCGACCCGCTAGACCGACCCGCGCACCGGCTTGCACGCTGCTGCAGGTCACGGCGGGGACGTGCTGACCGCGGTGGTCACCGGGCCACCGCCTGCAGGACCCGGCTCGGGATGCCGGCCCAGCGCGTCAGCGCTGCGGCGAGGTCGGCGGTGGCCGCCTCGGGGTCGGTGGTGTCCGTCGCCCAGGCGATGACGCCGTCGGGGCGCACGAGCAGGCCGGTCAGCGCCCGGTAGGAGTCCGGACAACCGGCCGTCGCCGCGGTCTCCAGGACCGGCGCCACCTGCTCCGCCCAGGCGTCGGCGGTCGCGGCGAGGGCGCCCTCGAGCCGGTCGAGGAGCACGAAGCGACCGGTGTGGAAGTGGTCGGCGAGCCGGCTGCCGTCGGCCAGGGGCGCGTCGCCGACGAGCCGGCCGTTGAGCTCGTGCTGGGTGGTGCCGGCCCCGGTGACCTTCACCGGGTCGACGTCATAGCGCTGGGCGATGCCGGAGGTGGTGCGGAGCAGGTGCGTCGTGGTGGCGGTGTTCGACAGCAGGTCCTGCTGCACGACGCGGCGCAGCTGGGTCGTCTTCTCGTCCCCGCGCATCAGCGCGACCTGGGCGCGGGTCCAGTCCAGCACCTGCGCGCCGATGGGGTGCCGCTCGCTGGTGTAGGTGTCCAGCAGCCCATCGGGCGCCCAGCCGTGCACGGTGGCGGCGAGCTTCCACCCGAGGTTGACCGCGTCGCCGGCGCCGAGGTTGAGCCCCTGCCCGCTGAACGGGGAGTGCACGTGCGCGGCATCACCGGCCAGCAGCACCCGGCCGGCCCGGTAGGTGGTGGCCTGGCGGGCGTTGTCGGTCCAGCGGGTCGCCGCACCGGAGATCGCGCGGACGGTGACGTCGTGACCGGTCACTAGGCGGATGCTGGCCTGCAGCTCGGCTGCGGTGACCGGCTGGTCCCGCAGCGCACGGTCGGGGGCGCCGGTGAACTGGACGGTGAGGATGCGGCCCGGGATCGGCCCGAGGCTGTAGACCCCGGTCGGCGTGTGGTTCCAGCCGCGCCCCAGCCCCTCGGTGCTCTCGAGTTCCGCGATCGCCTGGTACCCGGTGATCTCCGGGTCGGTCCCCGGGAACTCGATGCCGGCCATGCGGCGGATCACGCTGCGCCCGCCGTCGGCGCCGACCACCCACGCCACCCGGATCGGGCTGCGGCCGGTGGCCAGCTCCTGCCCCACCTCTCGGCCCTGGTCATCGAGCATTGGGGTCATGCCGGTCACCTCGACACCGCGCACCACCGGGATCCCCAGTGCGCTCACGTGCGCGTTCAGCAGCGCTTCCATCTCGCTCTGGCGCACCATCGTCGATCCGCCGGTACCCGCGTGGGCGGTCAGCTCGGGGTCGGCCTGGTCGACCAGGTCCGGGCGGAAGAACAGCCCGGCGAAGTGCCCAGCGCTGGGGAACGCCGGCCGACCGCCGCCACTGGGCCGCCCGCCCATCGCCGGCAGCGCCGTCCCGTTCGCGGCGGCGAAGGCTTTCAGCTCCTCGACGAACCGCTGCTGGGCGGCCTGCGCGGCCGGGCGGAGCCCCCGCCGATCGAGGATCTCGGCGGTGGCGACGTTGATCGACCCGGCCTTGATCGTGGTGTCCGGGCCTTCGTTGCGGTCTAACACGACGACGTCCACTCCGGCGAGCGCGAGCTCGGCCGCGAGGAGGAGGCCGGTCGGACCGGCGCCGACGATGCCGACCTGGTGGTCGAGGTCGGTCGACGGGTGATCCGGAGAGGTGGTGCTGGAGGACGTCATGGCCTGCTCCTCAGAATCTATCGCTGATCGGGTCGAAGGAGACGGTACCTATCACCGCTAGAGTTGTCCACATGGCGAAGATCAACCGGGAGCGCGTCATTGCTGAGGCCCTCGCTCTGCTCGACGAGGTGGGGCTGGACGGGATGAGCACGCGGCGGCTGGCCCAGCGGCTGGGCGTGGAGCAGCCGTCGCTGTACTGGCACTTCAAGGGCAAGGACGCCCTGCTCACCGCGATGGCCGAGGAGGCGATGGCACCGCACGTCGCCACCCCTCCCCCATCGCCGGACGACGACTGGCGGGAGTGGTTCCTGGAGAACTACCGGAGCTTCCGCCGCACCCTGCTGCTGCACCGGGACGGCGCCCGGTTGCACGCCGGGACCTTCCCCAGCGGGGGGGCGCTCGACGTCCTGCTGCGCAAGATCGCTTTCATGACCGTCAACGGCATCCCGGAGGAGCACGTGCAGATGGCGATGATGGCCGCCGGGCAGCTCACCGTCGGAAGCGCGCTCGAGGAGCAGGCTGCCTCGACCGGCCCGCTCCCACCGTCACCGCTGCCGAGCGACCACGCGCGCGGGTTCGAAGCCGGATTGCGACTCCTCGTCGACGGCCTCGCCCGACACCAGGTCCACGTGGGGGCGGTCCCCTCGACACCAGGACCGACCCAGGCGCTCGCGGACACGTGAGAATCGGGAACGTCCGTCAACGGACGGCCTGATGCTCGACGGCAGTCTCAATGGGTGCGCGCAACAGCCTCTGTAGATGATCACGAGATCGTGGTCTGAGGGCGTGAGGTCGTTCGGGTTGTCGGTAGAGCGGCAGGAGCAGCTGTGGTGCAGTGGCGGTCTGGTCAGTCGCTGCGGTTGATCGCCCGGTCGATGGGGGTCGCCCGCGGACCGATGCGCAGGTACGTGGAGCCCCGCGGTGGCGTTCAGCCCCCGATGCGTCGGCGGGGCCGGCTCGCGCTGACGGCGGCCGAGCGGGAGGAGATCAGCCGCGGGATCGCCGCCGGTGCCACGTACCGGGCGATCGCTCGAGACCTGGGCAGGCAGGCGTCCACGATCAGCCGGGAGCTGACCCGCAACGGCGGCCGGGATGCCCACCGGGGCCGCAGGGGCAGACACTGCCGCTGCCACTGATGTACGGGCGCTGCGCCTGAAGCTGGCCAAGCTGGCTGTTCACGGCCAGCTGCGTGCTGAGGTGTCCCGCCCCGGGTCTGATGGAAGCTCTCAATCCACGTGAGGATGAGAGTCATGGCGGCACCGAGGAAGTACCCCGAGGAGCTTCGGGAGCGGGCGATCCGGTTGGCGGTCGATGCCCGGCGGGACCCGATCACCCGGTCCGGGGCGTTGCGCCTGATCGGTGAGCAGCTGGGGATCAACCCCGAGACGCTGCGCAACTGGGCAACCCAGGCCGAGATCGACGAAGGCCACCGGCCGGGCACCAGCACCGATGATGCAACGCGACTGGCCGAGCTGGAGCGCGAAGTGCGTGAGCTGCGCCGGGCGAACGCCATCTTGAAGAGCGCGTCGGCCTTCTTCGCGGCGGAGCTCGACCGCCCACAGCGGTGATCGTCGAGTTCATCGACGCCCACCGGGACCAGCACGGGGTCGAGCCGATCTGCGAGCAGCTGCAGATTGCCCCGAGCACCTACTACGCCCACCGCACCCGGCCTCCCTCGGCGCGATCGGTGACCGATGCGGCGACCACCGCGGTGATCGAGCGGGTGCACGCCGACAACTTCGGCGTCTATGGCGCCCGCAAGATGCACGCGCAGTTGCACCGGCAGGGCCATTCTGTGGCCCGGTGCACCGTCGAGCGGTTGATGCGCAGCGCCGGGCTGCGCGGCATCACGCGGGCGAAAGGCCCGCGGACCACGATCCCGGGGGCAGACCCGGACACCCGCCCCGACCTGGTCGAACGGGCGTTCACCGCGACCGGCCCGGACCACCTGAAGGTCGCTGACATCACCTACTGCCGGACGTTCTCCGGCTGGGTCTATGCCGCCTTCGTCACCGACGTGCACTCCCGGCAGGTGGTCGGCTGGCAGCTGTCCCGCTCGCTGCGCACCGACCTCGCACTCGACACCCTTGAGATGGGCATCTGGACCCGCCGGCGGGCCGACCGGGACCTCGGCGGCCTGGTCCACCACTCGGATGAAGGGATCCAGTACGTCGCGGTGCGCTACACCCAGCGCCTGGCCGAAGCCGGCGCAGTGGCCTCGGTCGGCAGCACAGGCGACAGCTGTGACAACGCTCTGGCCGAGGTGTTCAACTCCCTCTTCCAGGCGGAGCTGGTCCGCAACAAGGGCCCCTGGGAAGCCATCGACGACCTGGAGATCGCCACCGCCGAGTACATCGACTGGTTCAACCACCGACGACTGCACGGCGAGATCAGCCTGATCCCACCGGCCGAGCACGAGGACAACCAGTACCGGCACAAGCCCGCAGCGACTAGCGTCGCCGCGTCAGTTCCGAGTCTCCACTGAACCTGGGCGGGACCGGGCAGCCGGGCAGCCGGGCAGCCGGGCAGCAACGAGAACACCAACGGGCTCCTGCGCCAACACCTGCCCAAGGGGCACTGACCTGCGCACCTTCACCCAAAGCGACCTCGACGCCATCGCCGCCCGCCTCAACGGACGACCCCGACAAGCCCTGGGCTGGAAGACTCCCGCCGAAACATTCAACGAGGCCGTTGCGCAGACCCGTTACGACCACCCCCGTTGGTGGACTGCCCGATACCCGACCGTTGTCGGGCCGTCGGACCTGACGATGTCGCCGGATGCTGCGACCTGGCGCAGACGGTCAGCCAAACAGCTACGCCCGGCCGTTCGAGCGCCACCGCTCTCAGGAAACCGCCCTCGAGGCGAACCTCAGGACCAGCCCGATGGGACCCTTCAGACCGTGGCGGGATCGGCCTCTGACGGCAGGGGCTCTTCGGTGGCGCGGGAGTCGGTCAGGGACATGGAACCGATCGTGGCGATCACGCCGACCAGGACGGCGACCACCAGGTAGGTGATCCGCTCACCCGCGAAGAAGGAGTGGATGAGCTCGGAACTCCAGGCACCCACCGGGAGCGTGTTCGTGACCAGGGCGGCGATGAGGGTGCCGACGACGGCCGTGCCGAGGCTGGTGCCGATCTCCTGGGAGGTGTCGTTGAGAGCGGCGCCGATCGAGGTCCGGTTCTCGGGCATCGCCTCGACGAGAGCGACAGCACAGATGGTCATGATCGTCCGCAGACCGGTGGTGAGCACGACCATCATGACCGCGATGGCGAGGTAGCCGTGCTCCACCCCCCACGCCATGCCGAGCAGCGAGCCCACCAGGAGGGCCGTGCCGACCAGACATGCCTTGCGGTGGCCGAGCCGCGCGGTGAGCTGCTCGGCCACGGGGGTCGCCGCGATCATCGTGACGATCAGGGGCAGGTTTGCGAGGCCGGCACGCATCGGGCTCCAGCCGTACGCGTACTGGAAGTGCAGGACCAGGCCGAACAGGACGCTGGCCAACGTGACCGAGGCCCCGAGCTGGGTGATCGCCGCGCCTCGGGCCGGTCCGGTGCGGAAGATCGCGAGGTCGATCATCGGTGAGGCCGCGCGGCGCTCGCGGAGGACGAAACCACCGGCGGCGGCCACGGCGCCCAGGGCGCAGGCGAGCGTGACGGGTGCGAGCCAGCCGTACTCGATGCCGCTGGTGAGGGTGTAGCAACCCAGCGCCACCGCGGCGACGGTGAGGACGGTGCCGGGGAGGTCGAGCCGCTCGGAGGTCAGGTCGTCGCGCCGGTCGGCTGGCACGCCGGCGCGGACGCCGATCCAGGCGATCAGCGCGATGGGGGCGTTGGCGAGGAGCAGCCACTGCCAGCTGGCGTGGCTGAGGACCGTACCGCCCAACAGGGGACCGAGGACCAGGCCGGACATCCCGACGACCATCACCACCGTGATCGAGCGCATCCGCAGCTTCTGATCGTCGAAGAGCCGGAAGATCAACGACATCGTGACCGGTGCCATGGCCGCTGCGGCGCACCCCAGTGCCGCGCGCAGGGCGATCAGCTGACCGATGCTGGTGACGAGGACGACGGACAGGCTGATCAGACCGAAGGCCGCGAGTCCGGCCAGCAGGACGCGGCGGCGACCGAACCGGTCGGCGGTCGAGCCCGCGGTCAGCAGCAGTCCACCGAAGGTCAGCGAGTAGGCACCGGTCACCCACTGCAGGCCCGTCGTCCCGCTCTCGAGCGAGCGACCGATCGTGGGCAGGGCGATCGAGAGCAGCGTGTTGTCGACCATCTCGACGAAGAAGGCCAGGCACAGCGCGGCCAGCGGGACGGCCGCAGCGCGCAGGGAGGTGTGGGTGGGGGGCGCGGCAGGGGTGGTGATCGACGTGTTCATGGACGACCCATCTATCGAACGCCGCACGACTATCGAACGGCGTTCGTAGCTTAGAACAGCGTTCGGTAAGATGCAAGGCATGTCTGCAGATCGATCGAGTTGGACTGGACGCTCCGATGCGCCGCCTGCCCGCCCCCGGGGCCGCCAGCGGGCATCGCACTCGCTCGACACAGTGCTGGGCGAGGCCATCGCCATACTCGACGAGTCAGGTGAGCCGGCACTGACCTTCCGGGCCCTGGCGGCGCGGCTCGGCGGTGGCGTGGCGAGCATCTACCACTACGTCGGGAGCCGCGACGAGCTGCTCGAACAGGCGACCGAGGAGGTGATGGCCCGGGTCCTGGCCGACAGCGAGCCACTCACCCACGGGCCAGACCCGGTGGGCAACGTGCGCGCCCTCGCCCTCGCGCTGTTCGACGAATTCGTCCGCCGGCCGTGGTTCGGTCAGTTCATGCTCCGCAACTCGGATCTGCAGCCCAACTCGATGGCGATGTTCGACCGGGTCGGCCAGCAGCTCATGGAGCTCGAGCTGACGCCCCGGCAGAGCTTCTATGCGGTGTCCTCGATCATCAGCTACGTCGTCGGGGTCGCTGTCGACCTTGCACAGCCGCCCCCGCGGGAGTTCCTGGAGAGCGGGATGGACCGGTCGGAGTTCCTGGCCCGGTACGCCGACCGCTGGCGGGCCCTCGACCCAGGCCAGTATCCCTTCACGCACCACATCGCCGACGAGATGGCCACGCACGACGACCTCGACGTCTTCCGCTACGGACTCGACCTACTGCTGGCCGGACTGCGCTTGCAGGCCGGCCGAGGCGCGACGCCGTGATTGCGGTGAGGTGGGCCTCCGACTGCATGCTGTGCATGCTCCCCGCGAGGGGCGGCTGACCAAGTGAGGGACACTGCCGGACGCGCAGCGGGCGTCCTTTCAGGGCCCTCATCGCTGCCCACGAGCCCCGTCCCGTGAGTCTTGAGTGAGCGCTGCGCGACGGCGCGTGGAGACCGCCGCCGGAGTAGGCCGTCCAGGACGCCCCGATCGACGATTCCGCGCCGGCCTGCTCGCGGCCGCCGTGCTTGGGTTGATCCAGGGGCTGGTGCAGGGCTCTGCCGAGGGTTGGACGACCGCACCCCCAGCTCAGCCTGGTTCTCCAGACCTCACTGGTGGTGTCCCCAGCACGGTCGGCCGTCGGTCTGACACCCCGGATGGTCGGGATCCTGGTCGCCTCCTGCGCCGGACGCCCGCTGATCAGCAAGCTCGCTCGGGGGCTGATGACAAGCCTCCTCCGCCGGTTGATCACCGGCGAACGGCTGCCCGCCACCCCGCCAAGGGCAGCCAGTCACCGATGAGAATCGAGTCGTCAGCGGGCGTCAGCGGGCGTCAGCGGGCGTCAGCGGGCGTCAGCGGGCGTCAGCGGGCGTCAGCGGGCGTCAGCCCCGCGCCAGCCGACGTCGGCGCTCCCCGTGCACGGTCCTCCTCGAATTCACCGAGGAGGACACAGGATCTGCCGGTGGTCAGCGGGGCTAGCGTGATCGCCCTGTGGGCAACCGTCGGCAGCGTTAGCCGACGCCAGGCTGTGAGCGTTGACGCCCGCGCTGGCCGTCTTCCATCGGGGCATGATCCTTTGGTCCGACAACCTCCACGGGCCGCGACCAGCGGATTTTCGACCGACAAGGCGGGTAGCGCCGCCGGCGCCCGCAGCGCCGTGAAGTAGCTCGCCGCCGCCGCGGTCGGCTCAGCCGCCGTCGTTGTCGTTGTCGTTGTCGTGACCACCGTCTATTTCACCGCCCACGTGTCACCCGGCGCCGTGCAGGCCATGACCAGCCGCCCGACCGTCGTCGGCGGGAGCTCCGCCGCCAGCCTGGGCTTGGTGTGGATGCCCCGGCAACGTACCGCCGGAGGCGGAATTCCGGCCACCCCGGCCACGGCCTGCAGACAGGCTTGCGCGACATCGAACACTGTTCTAAAATTCCGAATGTTGTTCCATAGTCGTACAACGTTCGATCAATGGTCCGTTGAAGAGGACGTCACTCGTCACCGGCGGCGGCTGCACCCCCTGGTCTGGCCGCCCGCCGTCGGTCGACCCGTGATCTGGACACCGGCGAGCGGCTGCACCGAGCCGCTCTCGCCGCCTCCCGGCTCCGGCCGGTCGCGGCTACCAGACCTGCGACGTGACGACGTCGACGCGCGGTTCGCGCACTCCCGCATCCCTCACCTCCAAGGAGCCCGTCATGAAAGCTCTCGCACAGCACGCCGTCCGGCACCGTTGGCTGGTCATCGTTGCCTGGCTCGTCCTGATCGTCGGATTACAGGTCGGCCTGTCCGGGGCTGGCGGCGCGCAGTACAAGGACGACCACACGCTCCCGAACACCGAGTCCGACGTCGTTTCGAAACTCCTGACCTCCGCCGGGCTGGACAGCCAGAACGGCGCCTCGGGCACGATCGTGCTCCACGCCCGCGAGGGGGCCGTCCGCGACTTCGGGACCCGGATCCAGCCGGCGCTGCAGCAGCTGTGCGCCCCGGGCCTGGACCTGGCTGCGGTCGAGTCGCCCTACGGCACCATCGACTGCGCCACCGGCCAGACCGCGAGCGACCCCGCCGCACAAGCGGCCCTGACCAGCCCCGACGGCACCATCGGCCTGGTCAACGTGACCTGGACCGCCGCGCAGCCCCCGGTCGAGGGGATCGACGGCACCGTCGAGCGGTTCGCCGCCGCCTACACGGGCGGGACCCAGCAGGAGACGGCGGCCAAGGCGCTCGATCAGCTCCGGGACGGCCCGGTGCAGGTGGAGTTCACCGGCAGCGCCTTCGCCGACCTCGCGCCGGCGGAAGCCGGGATCCCGCCCGAGTTGATCGGGATCCTCGCCGCCCTGATCATCCTGCTGGTCGTGTTCCGCACCGTCGGCGCCGCCCTCCTGCCGTTGCTCAGCGCCGCGGCCGCGATCCTGACCGGGCTGCCGCTGGTCGGTCTGCTGTCACACGCCATGTCGATCGCGTCGTTCGCCGAGACGCTTGCCCTGCTCATGATCCTCGGCGTGGGCATCGACTACGCCCTGTTCATCGTCACCCGGCACAGGCGCAACCTGCTGCGCGGCATGAGCGTCGAGAACTCGATCGTGCTGGCCATGGAGACGTCCGGGCGAGCGGTGCTGTTCGCCGGGATGACCGTCTGCATCGCCCTGATGGGCATGTGGACGCTCGGGGTCAACTTCCTGTACGGGGTGTCGCTGGGCACCGCGATCGGCGTGGCACTGACGATGCTCGCCTCACTGACGCTGCTGCCCGCGATGCTGCGCTTCCTCGGCCTGAAGGTGCTGCCTCGCCGGCAGCGTCTTGCCGTCCGGGCCGGCGAGTTCGATCTGTCCGAGCGCGAGGGCCTGTGGTACCGGTGGGCGCGCGTCGTCCAGCGTCGTCCGGTCACCCTCGGCCTCCTGGCCGCGGTCGTGCTCGGCGTCCTGGCCGTCCCGGCGTTCTCCATGCAGCTCGGCTCGGCCGACCAGGGCACCGGCCCGGCGGCCAGCACCCAGCGCCAGGGCTACGACCTCACCGCGCAGGGCTTCGGGCCCGGCTACAACAGCGGCCTGCAGCTCGTCGTCAGCGGCCCGGACTCCGAGGACCCGGCATACCTCGGCCGCATCGCCGACCGGCTCACGACCGTGCCCGACGTCGCCCCGGACAGCGTCCAGACCATCCCCACCGGCCAGGGCCTGTCCATCATCGCGTTCAAGTCCCTCACCTCGCCGCAGGACGCCGCGACGACCACGCTGGTCAAGGACCTGCGCAGCGACGTGCTGCCCGCGCTCTACCAGGACACCCCCGACCACGTTTACGTCTACGGCATCACCGCCGTGTCCGTCGACTTCACGAAGGTCCTGAGCGCCAAGCTGCCGCTGTTCTTCGCCGCCGTCATCGGCCTGTCGTTCCTGCTCCTACTCGTCGCGTTCCGCAGCGTCGTGATCTCGTTGACCGCCGCCGTCATGAACCTGCTCGCCGCCGGCGCTTCCTTCGGCATCGTCGTCGCCGTCTTCCAGTGGGGCTGGGGGTCCGAGGCCCTCCGGATTGGCGGCGGCGGGCCCATCGAGGCGTTCCTGCCCGTGCTGTTCTTCGCGATCCTGTTCGGCTTGTCGATGGACTACCAGGTCTTCCTGGTCAGCCGGATGCACGAGGAGTGGCAGCGCACCGGCGACAACACCCGCGCCGTCACCGTCGGCCAGGGCGAGACCGGCGGCATCATCACCGCCGCCGGACTGATCATGATCGCCGTGTTCGTGGGTTTCGTCCTCGGCCCGGACCGCACCATCAAGCTGTTCGGCATCGGCCTGGGCTCCGCGGTCCTGCTCGACGCGTTCGTCGTCCGCACTCTCCTCGTGCCCTCGCTCATGCACCTGCTCGGGCGAGCCAACTGGTACATCCCCGCTTGGCTCGACCGCATCCTGCCGCACCTCACCATCGAGGCGTCCGAGGACCCCAAGGCCCCTGACGCGCTCCAGCCAGAGGCTGACGAGTCACTGATGCCGGTGTGAAGCCGCTCTGAGGCTCAGGTGGCCGCGCCGGGGGCGCGGCCACCTGAGCCAGTTCTTGCACGCTTGCCGCGCAGCTGGTTGATCCGGCTACGTCCACGCGCCCGCCAGTGCGCTGAGGCCTTCACCCCTGCCCCGACAGCGGGGGCGGTGGTCACGGCCGGGGAACGATGACTGACTAGCGGAAAACGGCCATCTCGATCTGCATGACCAGAAAGGGGTTCCGAAACGGCGGCCCACAACCACCGGCGGTCTCAACGGGTGCGTGCAACAGCCGCTGCGGATGATCACGTGGTCGTGGTCTGGGAGGCGGTTGTCGTGAAGTCGTTCGGGTTGTCGGTGGAGCAGCAGGAGCAGTTGTGGGTGCAGTGGCGGTCGGGTGAGTCGCTGCGGTTGATCGCCCGG
>Ga0210040_10000660_pt1 | contig 56229 bp, 60 predicted proteins | sample CryGeyCG12114_NA_FD_185462 | JGI IMG/M metagenome (GOLD analysis project Ga0210040, IMG submission 185462) | Groundwater microbial communities from aquifer - Crystal Geyser CG19_WC_8/21/14_NA (SPAdes) (version 2) | ecosystem: Environmental > Aquatic > Deep subsurface > Groundwater | place: USA...
AGGTGGTCCTCGAAGATCTTCTCGGCCTCGGCGTCGATCCAGGACTTGTCGATGTTGGCCGCGGACCGGGTCTTGCCGTGGGTCACCACCGCGGGGATGGTGACCCCGATCGGACCCGTCTCGCCGATCGTCTCGGCGAAGTGCTCCACGATCTCCCCGACCACCTTGGCCACGTTCTCCGGCGTCGACTTCTCCGGCGTGGGGATGCGCAGCCGCTTCTCGGCCAGCTCACCGGTGGCGAGGTCGACCGGGGCTCCCTTGATGCCGCTCCCGCCGATGTCGATGCCGAGGACGGGAGCGGGATGCACGGGTTGGTCGGTCATGGGCTGAGCGTATCGAGCGCCGCGCCGCTGGAGGAGGGTGGTGCAGCCAAGAGGCGCGGCAACGCGAACCCTGCCGCCCACTCCACCCGCGGGTGGGATGATCACGTCTTGTGAGAACCCTCCTGACCGCCCGCAGTGCTGAGGCAAGCCGGGTCGTCCCCGCTCCCGCCGTCGACCTGTTCGAGCTGCTGGCCGCCCCCCGGCAGCATGCGGTGATCGACGGCTCCGGCACTGTTGCCGACGTGCAGCCGGGAACGCCGGAGCGGCTCTCCGCCGGAGCCCGCTTCGGGATGCAGATGCACTGGGGGCTGCCGTACAAGATCCTCAACGAGGTGGTGGAGTTCGAGGAGGGCCGACGGATCGCCTGGCGCCACTTCGGCGGCCACGTCTGGCGCTTCGTGCTGGAACCGCTCGACGCTGGCAGCACCCGCGTCACCGAGACCTTCGACGCCCGTCCCTCCAGGGCGCCGCTGGTGCTGGTCCTGATCCGTGCGGCCAACCGCAACCAGCGCTCGATCGAGCAGACCCTCGACCGGCTCGTGGAGTGGGCCCGCGCCCGCTGACCTCCCCGCCTCAGCTGCGCAGCTGCTCCAGGCACCAGCGGTAGAGCTCAGGCTGGTCGAGGCAGGAGTCGGAGAAGTAGAAGCCGTAGAAGCGGCGGTAGACGGCGATCCAACGAGCGAGGTCGCCGGCCGCCGCCCTGCTGTCCCCGTAGCGCTCGAGCACCACCGCGGTCAGCCAGGCCGCGTCCGCTGCCGCCTCCGGGTAGGTCTCGAGCTCCAGGAAGGCGACCGACCCGGTCAGGTCGAGCACCGGGTCGGCGTGCAGGGTGTGCGGGCTGAAGTCGCCGATGCCGGTGACCACGGGCCCGTGGGGGCTCTGGCTGAGGTAGGTGTTCGGCGGGCAGATGTCGCCGTGCACCACTGCCGGGCTTACCTGGCGCTCGGCCAGGTCAGCCTGCAACCGCTGCCACACCCCGGCCACCTCGGGTAGGTCACGCTCCACCGCCGCCCGGCTGCGCGTCACCGGGCCGGCCAGCATGACGTTCAGCAGATCGGCCAGCGACCCGTACGGCCGCAGGGCCCCGGGCCCGACCAGGCGGGCGAAGCCCGGCACCGGGCTCGGCAGCAGGGGCAGGGCGGTGACCGCGTCGAGATAGCTGAGCAGGGCCTGGCGGCGTTCGTCGCGGTCCGCCGTGGCCAGCCAGCCCGAGAAGCCGCGGCCGGAGAACCGGCGGTCGACGGCGTACGTGCGGCCGGCCCGCCGACCGACCTCGTAGGTCAGCGGCACCTCCACGCCGATGTCGTTCCCGGCCCAGGAGCCATACAGGGCACGGAGCTGCTCGGCGGTCTGCTGCGGAGCCTCGTGGCGTTCCCGGTAGAGGCGGAGCACGCGGTCCGGGCCGAGCGCGAAGACCTCGCTCTCCGAGCCGGCCCCCAGCAGCTGGGAGCGGTCGGTGCCGAACGCGGCCAGCAGGCCGTCCCGCGCGGAGTCGCCCGGAGAGCCCGCGACGGCGCGGGCCTGGTCAGCACGGCGGGCGGACCGGGCGCGGTCGAGCTGGCTGAACGCGAGCTCGCGGGCCACGGCCTCGTCGAGCTGGTGGGCGACGACGTTCACCGGGCCGCGCGGGGTGTCGAAGTGGACGTCGGCGAGGTGCAGGCGTCGCTGCAGGGGCCCACGCTCGATCCGTACGGACTGGGTCTTGGCGTGCGGCAGGACGTCGCGGACGTGGGTCAGCCAGCCCGACTCGGTGACCAGGGCGCGGTCGTTCCAGCCGTAGCGGAGCGTCCACCAGTCGAACCAGCGGACCCAGCGGGCCCGGCGCGGGACGGTGTGCAGCTCGATGCTGTCCAAGGCGAACCCGGGCAGCACCCGCTCGACGGCCAGAGCGACCTCGGCGGCATCCGCGACCGGGAGCAGCACGCTGCTGGCGGCGGAGTCGTTGTTCTCACCGTTCCCACCGGCGTAGCCGACGATGTCCACGTCCACCCGGTACCAGCCGAAGAGCCGCCAGAGCAGGGGCTGACTGGACTTGACGCCCTGGATGCGGTCGACCGGCACCGACTGGCTGGTGAGGTTGGTCAAGCCCCGGGTCACCCGCAGCCCGCGTCCGGACTCGGAGAGGGTGAAGTTGTACATGGCGAAGACCCGACGCCCGATCACCGAGACCACCCCGATGAGCAGCGGGATCAGGCCGGACCACGCGTACCCGACCACGCCGTAGAAGCTGGTGACCACGAGGGCCACCACCGCGAAACCCGCGGTGACCAGCCACTCGGTGGAGAACAGGAAGCTCACCACGAGGCGAGCCACCGACACCTTCACCAGCGGGGAGTCGTCCGTGCTCAGGTCGGTGAAGGCGCTGACCGGCAGGGCGAGGTCCGGGTCGTCCACCCGGTGGCTACGGCCGTGCGCCCGGGCCAGCAGGTACTCCCGCAGCCGGGTAGCCCGCGCCCGGCTGAGGTAGCGCAGCCGGAGCGTGCTGTCGCCTGCCCCGACCTCGATCCGCAGCTCGGCCAGCCCGAACATCCGCGCGGCCAGCGGCTGGATGATGTCGACCGACTGCAGCCGCTCGAAGGACACGCGCTTGGAGCTCTTGAACACCGCCCCGGTCTCCAGCCGCAGCTCGTCGTCGTCGATCACGAAGCGGGTGAAGTACCAGCTGAGCAGACCTGTCAGCGCTGCCAGCAGGACCAGGGCGCCGACGAAGGGCAAGGCCTGGCGGAGGTCGGAGGTGTCCAGGCCGTCGTCGCGGCCGTCGGGCACCAGCTGCTGGCCCCAGCCGATCACGATGGCCACGAACAGGATCCAGCCCCGGATGAACGGTGTCAGGGGATGGGGCCGCTCGGTCTGCTTGACCACGGGGGCACCCGGGACGGGCGGTGCGACCTCGACATCGGCGATCCCGGGCACGGGAACCACGGGTGCGGGAACCTCGGGTACGGGGACCTCGGGTATGGGGGGCGGCAGGGTCACAGGCCCGAGGCGTGCGCTTCGCCGAGCTCGGTGAGCCGGTCGCGGAGCCGTGCGGCCTCCTCGGGGGGCAGGCCGGGGATGCTGGCGTTGGTCTCGGGGCTGGCGGTCCGTAACGACACGGTGGCGAGTCCGAAGGACCGCTCGAGCGGACCGGAGGCGACCTCGACGAGCTGCATCCGCCCGTACGGCACGGCGACCAGGCTGCGGAAGAGCACGCCGTGGGTGATGTAGAGGTCGTCCTCGCGCTCCACGTACCCCCAGGAGCGCCAGTTCTTCTCGACCAGGGAGAGGCGGAGGAGCACGATCACCGTCGCGATGCTCCAGAGGACGGCCGAGATCCACCACAGTCCGGTGAGCACGCCGACCAGTACCGCAGGGACGCTGAAGAGGATGGGGGCGACCAGGACCGTGGTCAGGCGGCGCAGGGAGCGATAGCGGGGAGAGAGCCGCTGCCAGGCGTAGGCGGGGGGCGCGAAGAGGTCGTCCATGACGCAGCCCAGGCTACGTGCGCTGGCGCCGGCCTCGCCCTCCGCAACCGTGCGCGCCGTGCGTCATCGCAGCGGCTTGCGGTTCCTCCGCCTTCTTGGGCCCGCGGACCGAGATGCCGCCCAAGAGGTTCATGCCCCTGATCACCAGCACCGGCCCCCCGGCTCGGGGTGCGCCGACGTCCTGGATGTCGGTGCCGCCGCAGATGGCCATGGTCTCGTTGCGGACCTCGACCCCCTCGGGCACCGTGATCTCCATACCGCCAAAGCACCGCAGCCCGGTGATCACGGTCACCGGGCTCTCGAACACCGCGTCACGCAGGTCGAGGTTGATGCCACCGAAGACCGCGTACGCCTGGGTGTGCTGGCGGAGCCGCCATCTGCCCTTGCGCTCGGTCCCGGAGAACACCGCGACCAGCCGGTCGATCTCGCCACTGGCTTCGGTGGGATCGACCGCGTACGACGGACCGGTGGTGGCCGGAGCGGTACCCACCACCACCAGGTCACGGGTGAGGCCGACCAGGTCGTCGAAGGTCTTGGCTGCCAGCAGGGCCTCGACCCGGTCGTCGTACTCGTCGCGGGTCAGTCGTCCCTCGGCGAAGGCTGTGCTCAGCACGGTCGACACCTGGTCGCGGTCGGCGTCGGCGGCGCGCAGGTGGCCGCCGGCTACCGGTCCGACGTGGCTGGGCTCCACGCTGCTCTCGATCCTGGCGCTCTCGGTCATGGCCTCACGCTAGGGCGGCGTCCGCCTCCTGGCGAGAGCGGAGCGGGGGGACCAGGGCTGGACCAGGCTCGCTCAGGGCCATCCCTGAGGGTGCTCGTCGCGGCAGGCGTGGGGACGGCCATGGGTTACACTTCTGGACGCGGTTGGCCGCACGCGGACGTCGTACAATGGCAGTACATCAGCTTCCCAAGCTGAGAATGCGGGTTCGATTCCCGTCGTCCGCTCCAAGACGAAAGCCCTAGCCACGCTGTCAATGGCCCGGGTTTGGCACGTCCAAGCGGAAGTCACCCCTCGGCCTGTGCTCAGACTGCGGAGAACTGAGGGCCAACAGCGCACAGCGATCTGCCCGATCACGGGCAGCCGGCGCGCGCTGGTGGACAGGGCCGCATCGACGCTGACGTGCCTGATCCGCCCTATCAGCTCGCGCGTGCTGGCACCTGTTGTGGCTAGCCGCGTTCTGCTGCCAGATGCAACAGTTCGGATGATGCCGGCCATGTAGAGGGTGGGAGCGCTATCTGGAGGTCGACGTGGAGGATCCAGGGCTCGATGAGTTGCTGGCGACGCGAAGGACATAGTTCACTCCTCGCGTCAGGGCGGCCGTTGACGAGTTGGTCACCACGACGCGTCTGCAGGTGGTGGCCAGTCAGGCTCCTCGCACCCACCGCCGCAGACGGGTTGGGTGGGCCGCTGTCGCCTCCGGCGTCGTGCTTCTTACCGCTGCGGGCGGCTCGTTGACTGCAGTGCAGCTGAGGACGCCGCCGTTCGTGACCGTACCGGGCGGTGTGCAGCGTAGTCAGCCGACGGTGCCTGTCAACTACACCACCACCTCGGACGCAGAGGTCAGTTGCCAGGCCTTCCTCGAGTTCCAGAACCTGAGCCGAGCTCAACTCGAGGAAGTCGAGACCTACGTCGAGAGTCAGGACTGGTCGCCTTTTGGCCAGTCGGTCTATGACCGGGCGGTGGCACGCTGCCCGAGGGATCACGTTCTTCCCAGGTCGTCGCCGGGGAACTCGGTGAGGTGCTGGACCCGGCTCTTACCGAGGTGGTGAGGGCTGCCGCGCGCAGCGTCCGGATTCGCGACCTCTCCTCGGGCATGCCGACTTACAACGGCTTCGCGATGTCCTGCAGGACGAGGTAACGGTGACTGAGCGCTCGCTCGTCCGGACCTCGACGATCCCGGCTGGTGACCATCCAGCTGCGGCCTCGCCAGACGACCGGGATGTGGAGAGGATGGTGCGCCATGAGGCGCCAGACTTGTTGGCTTACCTCGTACGCCGGACGGCGCATCCCGACGATGCTGCAGACCTTCTCGCCGAGGTGCTGGTGGTGGTCTGGCGTCGCGTCGCCGTCATGCCTGGTCAGGAGGAAGCCGCGCGGATGTGGCTCTTCGGGATCGCGCGCAAAGTGCTCGCCACACATCGACGCGGCCTCCACCGGCGCTCAGCTCTGGCCGACCGGCTACGCGAAGAGCTCCAGACGTCTGTGCCAGCAGCCGGGCTTGATGGTCGGTCCACCAGCGCCGAAGACAGTCGGTCCGAGCGTCTTGAGGCGGCACTCGACACTCTTTCCTCGATTGACCGCGAGATCATTCAGTTAATTCACCGGGATGACTTCTCGCTCACCGAAGTCGTCCAGCATCTGCACCTGCGACCCGCTACTGCCCGCAGCCGCTACCACCGAGCCCGCTCGCGACTACGCCTCTCCCTTCGGGATGAGGGGCAGATCTGGCCGCCTCCTTAGGTCGGTCGCCCAACCCGAACTGAGGAGACTCGTTGCCCCTTCTCGCCCGGCGCGGCCTTGGGGTGGTACGCATGGCCTTCTCCCGACAGCAAGGTGGGCACGCCGGCAACGGTAGAGCGGTTCGCGCCACGCCAGAGGTGCCGAACGGCTCGCGGACCCGGTCGCCGCGTTGCCCGAAAGCACTGTCTGAGGCTGGTGTGATCGTTCGCGCGCCGGCTTCGACGGCGGCCGCCATGGCGGCTTCAGCGTCGGGTACCCACACCCGCAGCAGTGACGGCATCGCTGGTCAGTCGGGGCGTCGGTCAAAGGCGAGCACGACCGTGTCGCCGACGCGGATCTCGGCGTGCCCGATGCTCCCGTCCTCGACCTGGACTCGCGAGAGCTCCACGCCGTCGAAAGCGACTGTGATGAAGTCCAGCAGCGCACCCGTGTCATTAGTCACCAGCCAAGGGGCTACCGCCGTGTACCCGGCCGGGATGTTGTTGGTCATCGGGCTTTCACTCGTCGAGGTCATGGAGTGACGCTAATGGTCATGGAGGACGGCTTCTGTCCTCAATAGGAGGACGCTGGTGACTCGACCACTGCGCGTCGGCACGAGGGTCGGCCACCGCGCGCGAATCACACAAGGGTCGGCCCGTGTGCGACTAGTACGACAGTCGATTGCTCACGGCTCCCACTAGCGACCGGCAACCGGGCTATGTCCGTAGCCGCGTGAAGGATTCACCCCACCAGCGTCAACTTGAGGTGACGACTCGCGTCGTCAACCGGTGTAGTCGGTGAGGTGGTCGCGCTGGTCAGCGTCGGCTAGGGGCGTCAGCCGGCACTAGCCGTACCGGTCACCCTTCCGCTTGCGGTGCAACGTGAGCCGGTCGGCTTGTGGCACTGCCGTTGGGGCCGCAGGCAAGGTGTCAGGCTGACAGTCCCAGACTGACAATGGCCGGATAAGAGGCTCTGGCCGAGGGGTCGAATCAGTAGTCAGGTGAGAGTAAACATGCCAGACAAGGTTGCCCAGCCGGTGGCGGTGCGGGTACGTGGTGTCGTCGGCTCCCTGATCGGGTCAGCGCTGTTGACCGCTGTCGCCTGTGCTTCCTGGGCCACGGTTCTCCACCTCATCCGTCTGCCGGTCACCGACTCGACCGGCCGAGGTCTGCTCTATGTGTGGCGCGGGCACGACAGTGACTGGTGGCGGGGTCGAGGGGTTGGGGTGGCTCTGGTGATGTCCTTCGCGGCACTCGGCTGGCTGTTCTGGCTCGGAGTGCGGCTGGTCTGCAAGCCTTGGCGGAGGGTCGTGACCGTGATCGCCGTGGCGGTGTGGCTGGCTGGTGCGGCAGTTGGTGGCGCGGTCGGCGGACTGGCGATGATCTATGTCGGTGGAACGTTGACCACGGTGCACGGGCCTGGTGGGGTGACGCGGGTGGTTACCCAGGACGAGTTCGACGGTGATGTCGTCGAGGTCTACCGCCCGGTGGGGCGCTTCACCTACCTGCGTGAGTCCGACGATGGAGGCGAGGTCTCTCTCGACCCCCGCCGCGGCCCGTGCTCGATCACCGGAGAGCCCTCGGCGGGGAATCTGGTGCTGTCGTGCGGTGACACTTCTTACCGGCTGCACTAGCCACGGCTCGTGCCGCCTGGACCGACAGCCCCACCTGCTGAGGACCTAGAGCAGCGTTCCGGTCATCCTTACCGCGAAGGCACCTCGGTAGCCGGTCGGTTGACGGGCCTCGGGTGAGCAGAACGCCATTGATCGGATGGGCTTAGCCTCAGCGCGTGCCCACCACCGTCCGCGCCGTGATCTTCGACCTCGACGACACGTTGTTCGACCACGGCGAATCTGTTCGTACCGCACTCACGAGGTGGTTGCCGCAGGTAGCGTCTACCGATCTCAATCAAGTCACCAAGGCCTGGTTTGACCTCGAGCACATGCACTACGACAGCTGGCGAGCCGGGCACATCTCCTTCGACGAACAGCGCCGCCGCCGTATCCGCGACTTCTGGCCCCACCTCAGCAGCGCCAACTCGCCCCTGACGAAGACCTCGACGCACTGTTCGCCACCTACCTCAGTCATCGCGCAAGGATGCCAGTCAAATTCTCCTCTGACTCAAGGTGGGACCAGGCGCCAGCTCGGCGTCCCGCTGGCTCTTCCCCCCTACGGCAAACCCACCCGGGCCGGCGGCCGGTCGGCTTATTGAGGCGGGCTCTCGTGCTGGACGATCAGTGCTGGGATGGCGCCCGGCAGGATCGTGGGACCTTGTTGGGCGGCGCGCCGGGTTCCGGTGTCGATATCGTGCCTGAGTGGAGGGGGCGACTGTGCCGGTCGAGATCGCCTTGGCGGCGTTGGTTCAGAACGGAAAGATCCTGCTGGGTCACCGCCATCCCGCGCGGCGTTGGTACCCCGATTGCTGGGACCTGATCGGCGGGCACATCGAGGCCACCGAATCGCCTGAACAGGCGGTCAGACGGGAGTGCCGCGAAGAGATCGCGGTCGAGGTGTCGCAACTTCGGTCCGTTGAGGTGGGTTTCACCGGCCCAACCTTCGTGCCCCATGCCTTCCTCGTCACAGGGTGGGTCGGACGACCCACGAACGCTGCGCCAGACGAGCACGACGCCCTGGGGTGGTTCACGGGTGACGACCTCGCACGACTCCGGCTCGTCGACCCCCACTACTACGATTGGCTACCCACCCTGCTGACCGCTGGCACACCACCCACTTCCCGCTAGCCCTTTCGCGATCGGTGCACCAGTGGACGATCGGCCCGCGGGACTCTTCAAGATCGCGATCTGAATCAAGAGGCTCTCGAATGCGCTGCCGTAACCAGCGAGTTGAAGGCAGACCAGGTATGCGTCCCGGGGAGTGGTGTAGTTCCTGAGGTTGCCTGTCGTGTCCGCGACGACGTGGGCGGCCATCGTGCACGGTCAGTGAGACCGGACTAGGGAACTCACAGGAAGACACGATGCACGATGGCCTTGGACCATGCCGCCTTACTCGAAGTGCTGGAAGTGATGAAGTTCGCCGGGGTCAGCGACCCCACCCGGCAGCCCTGCGCGGCCGGCGGCGACTCCACCGTCACCCTCAGCCCGCCGCCGCCACCATCCTCGGCAGCGACGTCGACCACCCGCAGGCCGGGCAGACCGACCAGCAGATCGCAGCGATCACAGTAGGTCTCGGCACGCGCGCAGGAACCAGCGCAGCCCGTAGGCTCATCCATCGTCGGGGTCCTCGCGGAACGGGTTCTTGGTCGTTCTCGATCCTGAGGACCTCGACCCTCACCTCACCGCATCCAGCTCAGGCGTGTCGCCCCCGCCCCACCGCAGGTATGAAGAGCCCGTAACGACTCCCACTGACGTGGCACGCACTGGCAGCGAACGCCCCCCCCGGTCGTGGTGCGCGACCGGCGATCGGAGGACCTGTCCGCGCTCCTGCCGCTGCTGCAACGCACGCACCAGCAGGAGGGCTACCCGGTCAGCGCTGCCGCGGTTCGAGCTGACTGGCTTGCGTCGCCGGACGAGCTCGACGCCGCCGTGGCGGTCATCGGTGAACAGATCATCGGGCACGTGGCCTTGCACGCAGCGAACGCTCAGGACGACGCAGCGGCGGTGCTGCAGTGGGGGCGTGCAGTTGGGCGGCCGCCGGAGGGGCTCGCAATGGTGTCGCGCCTGTTCGCCGACCGGTCTGTGCGCGGCACCGGCACCGACCTGCTGGCCGACGCGGTCCTGCGAGCCGCGCGGATGCGGCGTGTGGCGGTGCTACTGGTCGATCCCGACAGCCTGGCTCGGGGCTTCTACCTGCGGCGCGGCTGGCAACCTGTGGGAACGCAACGCAGCAGTGGGGCCACCGCACCGTCGAGGCCGCGCTCCTGGTGCCACCCGACGTGCGGTTCAGCCGCGAAGACTGACCGAGAACAACCCGCCGGACGTCGCCAGCCAAGCGTGCCGCGAACGTTCCCCTTACGGAGTTGGGCGTCCGTGACAACGAGCGATCCACCTGGACGTCGGCTACTGCGTGTTCACTCGGCCGGCGATGGCCCGAGCAGTCCAGGTGGTGGCGCGCTCAGGATGCGCGTGCGGCGACGGCGGCGTACTTCCGGTCTGGTCGATCCGGGATCTGGTGCCGTTGGCGTTGCAACTCGACGAGACCAGCGGCCAAGAGACGCTCGGCGAAGACGTCAACCGGCCAGCGGTAGGCGGTGATGACCTTGTGGTCGAACGCGGCTACGTCGTCATCGCTGTCGAAGAAGCCGATGACCAGCAGGCCGGAGGGGGCGAGGAGCCGGCGGAACTCGGTGAGGACGCGGTCGAGTTCGGGCGGCGGCAGGTGGATGGTCGAGTACCACGCGAGGATGCCGGCAACCTAATGGTCAGGAACGTCCAGCTCGGTCATCGAGCCGAGCCGGAAACTCGAGCCGGGGTGGGTCGCGCGAGCGTGGGCGATGAACTCCGGAACCATGTCGACGCCCGTCACGTCAGCGCCCAGGGAGTGCAGGTAGGCGGTCCAGTGACCGGGGCCGCAGCCGAGGTCGAGCACTGGTCCAGGAAGCCCGCTCAGGTGCCGCCGCACCAGGGCGGTGTCATCGTCATGGTCCTGCCAGTTGCCGTCGAACAGGCCGATGTACTGCTGGGACATGGACGAGTACGCGTCACGCACTGGCTGGACGGAGCTCACCACTTCAGGCTAGGTCCAGCAGCGTGCCGGTGCGGCCAGCTGCCAAGGGACTACCGTCAGCGTCATGATCAGCTGAGGTGTTCTTCTGTCGTGGTCTCGCTGAGCCCTTCTCCTGCGGTCCCGCTCAGCCGAAGCCGAGTTGGGGGAGCTGGCGGCAGGTGAGGGGGTTGGTGGAGCTGAGGTTGACGTGTGGCCGGCGACCTCCTCCAGCTCACCTGGCGACCGGACTGAACCTCTCCATCAGCCTTCAGAACCTTCGATCCCAGTAGACCTTGGTCTGTGGTTGCACCGCTGAGCTCTCGGCTACTGCGTGCGTCCCGTACGACGGTCGGCTGCTGCGTGCGTCCCGCAGGACGGTCGTCGTCCAGCGCGACTCCCGCGGTCCACTCTCCGGTCAATCGTGGGCTAACCAGGCACAAGGCGGCACCTTCAGGCTCTGGGGTCGCTGCGGGTGTTGCTCGAGCTCTGTGTCGAGACGCCAGAGGACGCACTACCGTCCGAGTGTCACGAAACATCGACGTCGCCTGGTGCGGGTGCTACCGAATGCGTCCGCGCACGGCGGTGGCTCTGCGTCCCGCGTGAACTGCGCCTGCGTGCTCCGCAGGAGGGTCGCCTTACCAGGCGGCTCTCGTGCTGGTCGACCAGTTCTGGGATGGCGCCCGGCAGGATCGTGGGACCTCGTTGGCGTGTGAGTCCCCTGGCAGATCCGTGACCAGCTGACCCGAAGCTTCCCCAAAATCGGGCCGCTGATGGACCAGGCGAAGGCTGAGGTACTGGCCTTCACCGCGTTCCCGCGATCGCACTGGGTGAAGGTCTGGTCGACCAACCCGATCGAGCGGATCAACCGCGAGATCAAGCGTCGCGCCCACGTCGTCGGCATCTTTCTAAACGACGGCTCGGTAATTCGACTCGTCGGAGCCGTTCTCCACGACGCCCACGACGAGTGGCAAGTCAGCGATCGCCGCTACCTGTCCGAGACCTCCATGGCACTTCTGCAACCCGGCAGCGATACTGACACCATCGCCGCCATCCCGCGGCACGGTAGGCATCGAGAACCATCCGAAAGCCCACCACTCAGCGGGGCTCAATCGCCTGTGCCGGTAGCCCGTCGGCTTGCCGGACGGATCTCCCACTCGACCTGGTGGCCGTCCACCGCTTCTGACAAGGTGTCGAGGACCACGAACGGCGAGAGGTGTGGAGATGTCGAACGAGCCCACGACCATGCAGATGGCAGAGGCCGAGCGGTCAGACTTCCTGCGCCTGGTCGAAGACCTGACCCCCGCGCAGTGGGAGGCGTCGACCCTCTGCGGTTCGTGGCGCGTGCACGACGTCGTCGCTCATGTGCTGAGCTACGAAGACCTCGGCCCTGCGTCGACTGCGGCGCTCTTCCTGCGTGGGCGGCTCAACTTCGCCAAGGCCAATGACCTTGCCCTCCGACCCTTCGGTGCCTCGACACCTCAGGAGTTGAGCGATCGGATGCGTAGATGCCAGAGGCCGCGAGGCCTCACCAGCGCCCTCGGCGGCGGGATCGCCCTTGCCGACGGCATGATCCACCAACAGGACATTCGCCGCCCGCTGCAGCTGCCGCGCGCAATCCCACAGCCGCGGGTTCTGCGGAGCCTGCAGATCGCACTTCGCGCCCCAACTCTTCCGAGTCGGCGACGCGCCGCCCACGTCCGGCTGGTCGCGACCGATACCGACTGGAGCCATGGCAGCGGCCCAGAGGTCCACGGACCAGCCGAGGCCTTGTTGATGCTCGTGGCCGGTCGCCCAGCAGCGGCCAACGACTGTTCGGGCCCCGGTCTGAGTCAACTACGTGGGACTGCGTGACCCGCTACCCCTGATTCCCAGTAGCCCCTCTCCCTTTGCGGCATACCAGCTCAGCCAGCGTGCTCCGCTGGCGAGGGCCAAGCCGAGCTGTGGGAAAAAGCTGTCGCCCAGTAGTAGGGATTGAGTTCCCGCAGTGGCCGGCTAGTCCAGCCCAGGCCACTAGCTGAGTCGACGACGCCGACTTCGACCTCCGGACCCCACAGGGCGAGCCGCTCTCGGCAAACGCCGCAAGGCGCGAGCACGAGGTCAGTCGTGCGACCCCTGGCTCGGTTGACGCAGATCGACGCCACCACGATGCGGTTGGTGGTGTAGGCCTGACATAGTGGTCCGGTTTCGGCGCACAAGCTCGCCGCGGAGTTGAAGTTGTCGAGCGTCACTCCCGTGGCGATGCTGCCGTCGTCGAGGTAGACGGCAGCAGCGGTAGCCCAATCCGCATCGGGCCAGCGCCGTTCGATGAGTTCCACCGCGGCCTCGTACAGGGTCAGGTCGGCCTTCACCAGGGGAGTGTAGGAGTTTCGAGCGCTCTGAGGATCACTGGCTCAGCTACGGTCGGTCTCTGTTCAGTGGCCCGCTGGGGACCTTGTGCCCGTTCCCGTCGAGGTAGCTCCGCAGAACTCGTAGGGGTGTTCCGCTGGGCGTCTTGCTTGCGGGGCACCGGTAGCGGGTCGGCTTGCGTGCGCCCTGCACGCGGTCGCCTTGCGGGATCAGACGATCGGGAGTGTTGGAGAGCGCTGGAGAGGGTGGGAAGAAATGCCCCGTCAGGGTGTCATTGGCACCGGCGAGAAGTACGCAGGCTCGGCTAGGTCACTGGTGGCCGGTGCGGCGGAGTGTCTGGTTGCGCAGGACGATGCCGGTGCGGGTCGTCGGATCAGGAGGTGTGCCGCAATGGCGGCGCCTCGTTGCCCACGGCGTGCGACTACCTGGTGCTTTGTCTGGTAGCGCAGCAGCGCGCGCTCGACGTCGTCGAGGGACTCGAGGAGGGATTGCGAGAGGGTCGCAGCACCGGCGATGGCTGAGCTTGATCCCTCGCCGAACAGCGAGACGCAGGAGGCGGCGTCACCGAGAAGCACCACGCGACCTCGGCTCCAGCTAGGCGCACGGACCCGGCTGACCGCAATCGAAATACCGGTCGCAGGCGGCGGAACAGCCGTCGAGCAGCTCTAGAGCCCACCATCCCATCCCGTTGTAGGTCCTGACCATGAGTTGGGTGACGCCGTCGGGATCCCGGAGATCGACCTGAGCGGAGGATCGGAACCTGAACGCGGCACCCGGCTGCCCTGGCCCGGGGTGGAGCGCGATGGCTGCACCTGGCTGGTTGTGCATGAGGACCGCGTGGTTGTCGAGGCCGGTCTGCCACCGCATGGTGGCGACGTAGAGCCTGAGGTGGGTGACCCAGGTGCCCTCGGGTCCGAAGGCGAGCCGGCGGACCGTGGAGTGGAGGCCGTCGGCCCCGACCACGAGGTCGAACCGCCGAGGGTGGCCCCGTTCGAACACCACGTCGATGCCCTGACCGCTTACCGCTGGAACGGACCCCTTGGTCACGCTCCACCACGGTCACCCCGTGCCCGTCGCGGACCAGCAGGCAGGCCAGAGTGGATCCCGCGATTCCAGCACCAGAGATGGGGACCTGCAACGGCCGTTCCCTCACAGCACACGATACGGTTCGGCTGCGCCCAACTGGTCTGACTCAGTACACCCGTGGAGGTGTTCCTCAGCCTTTCCCCTACGGCACCCCACCCGTCCGGTCGCGGTCCTCCTGCGGTACACGGTCGAGGGGCAGGATCCCGGACGCGAGCCGCAGAACTCTGGGCGATCTGGACCAGTGAGATGTCGATCTCGCCTCGTCCTGTTCGTGTAGGAGGTGAGTGCCGGCACCAGGCTGGCGTGTTCGACGAGGAGATGTCCGTGGCCCAGTACCTGCTCAGCGTGATCCAGCCGGCCGGAGAGCCGCCCGCCCCCGAGGTGCTGGCCCGGATCGGCGTCGACCTGCAGGCCTTCCACCAAGAGCTGCGCAGCGCCGGGGCGTGGGTCTTCGCCGGTGGACTGGCCGGCCCCGACACCGCCACAGTGGTGCGCGCGTCCGCAGGGGAGGCGCTGCTGACCGACGGTCCGTGGGTCGAGGCGAAGGAGTACCTGGGAGGGGTGTGCATCGTCTCCGCCCCTGACCTCGACGGTGCCCTGGAGTGGGCCCGCAAGGCCGCTCGGGCCACGACCCTGCCCATCGAGGTGCGGGCCTTCCTCGGCGGATGACCACCTCCGACCTGGACGACGTCGCGCTGGTCTTCCGCCGGGAGTCCGGCCGCGCCGTCTCGATCCTGATCCGCTTCCTTGGCGACATCGATCTCGCCGAGGATGCGGTCCAGGAGGCCTTCGCCGCGGCCGTGCAGACCTGGCCCCGGACAGGTGTGCCACCGAGCCCCGCCGGTTGGATCATCTCCACGGCGCGGAACCGGGCCGTGGACCGGCTGCGGCGTGAGTCAACCCGCGACCAGCGCCACGCCCAGGCTGCCCTGCTGCACGTCGCCCCGTCCCAGCCGGAGGGTCCCGTGGAGGATGAGCGTCTTCGGCTCGTCTTCACCTGCTGCCACCCGGCCCTGGCCGTGCCGGTACAGGTCGCGCTCACCCTGCGGCTCCTCGGCGGGCTGACCACCTCGGAGATCGGCCGCGCCTTCCTGGTGCCGGAGGCGACGATGGCCCAGCGGCTGGTACGGGCGAAGAGAAAGATCCGCGACGCACGCATCCCGTACCGGGTGCCGCAGGAGGCGGACCTGCCCGCGCGGCTGCGTGCGGTGCTCGTGGTGGTCTACCTGATCTACACCGAGGGGCACTCGGCGACCAGCGGGACCGAGCTCGTCCGCGCCGAGCTGTGCACGGAGGCCGTGCGGCTGGCCCGGCTCCTCGCCCAGCTGATGCCCGACGAACCAGAGGCCCTCGGGCTGCTCGGGTTGCTCTTGCTGTCGGAGTCCCGCCGACCCGCACGCACCAGCCTCGACGGGGCACCGGGACGCCTGATCCTTCTGCCCGAGCAGGACCGCTCGCGGTGGGTAGGCGCGCTCATCGCCGAAGGCCAGGAGCTGGTGCGCCGCTGCCTGCGCCGCGGGCAGCCCGGTCCCTTCCAGCTGCAGGCCGCGATCGCCGCCGTCCATGCCGACGCCGCGACGCAGGCCGACACCGACTGGGCGCAGGTGCTGGCGCTGTACGACCACCTGCTGGCCCTCGACCCGACGCCGGTGGTGGCCCTGAACCGGGCTGTCGCCCTGGCGGAGGTCGACGGACCCGCCGCGGCTCTCGCCGTCGTCGAGGACCTCGACCTGTCCGGCTACGCCCCCTTCCACGCCGTCCGCGCCGACCTGCTGCGCCGCACCGGTCAGCGCACCGTCGCCTGGCTGGCCTACGACGAGGCCATCACCCATGCCGGAAACGACGTCCAGCGGGCCTTCCTCACCCAACGGCGCGCGCAACTGGAAGACTGACCGACCAGCCAGACGTGCTGCACCTCCCCGCTCGACCTTCCCCCTGCGACACCGCCAGCTGCGCCGGTGGACCGTCCCACGGCACACCCGGGCGTGCCGTCGCCGCTGACCCAACGCTGATGTCGTGTACCTCGTCTGCCTCACCGAGGTCAGGATCCAGTCCAGCGTCAGCTCGTCGTCGCGAGAACGAGCACCAATGGGTGGACGGCTCCAGGCAACCGAACTTGGCGGGCATGCGCGTCGCCAAGACGGCACCGGCGTGCTGCTCCTTCGCGGTCGGCTCGAGGGTCCTCCTCGTGCGGCACCAAGCCGTTCTCGTTGGCCGACGACGCCGACAACATCAGGCCGGTACCCGTCCCCCCTCGGTACGAGCCGCGGCGTCGTTCGTCAGTCTCTTGGGGCGTAGCCACGGTTCGGGCAGGCCGTAGCGCGCCGACCCACGCCACAATGAGCGTCATGGACATGCTCGGTGCGCTCGTCCAGGAGACGTTGCACGTAGAGCGGCTGGTACGCGACGCGGACCTGGCCGCGTTTGTCCCCTCCTGCCCGGGCTGGACCGTGTACGACCTCGCCACGCATCTGGGCGCCATCCACCGCTGGGCGGCTGCGGCGACGCGCACGCCCCATGACGGACGCACGCCGGATGACCCGGAGGAACCGCAGGGTCTGGACGGCGCAGACTTGGCGAACTGGTACGCCGCGGGTGCGGCCGAGCTCGTCGACCGGTTGTTCGTCGACCCAGACCGATCCTGCTGGACCCTAGGTCAGCCGCACACGGTGGGGTTCTGGCGCCGGCGCCAACTCCACGAGACTGCCCTGCACCGCTGGGACCTCCAGAATGCGCTGGGCCAGCCGGCCAGGATGGACGTCGACGTCGCGCTCGATGGTGTCGACGAGGTGCTGACCACGATGCTGCCACGGCAGCTGCGTCTCCGGCGCGTCGAGGAGTCGTCTCGCTGGGTTCGGTTGCGGGTCGACGGACGGGATCGGGTGCTTGCCTTGTCTGCCAGCCGCGACGCTCAGCCGGTCGCGACCGTGACCGCTGACGCTTCCACCGTCCTCCTGCTCTTGTGGGGTCGGCTCAGCCTCGACAGCGTGTCGGTCGACGGCGACCGGACAGCCTGCGACGACATCCTGCGTGGTGCGCTGACGCCGTAGTGCAGGCGCCAGCTCACGTTCGAACCGTCGCAGCGGTCCTCGCTTCTGGTGCACCGCTAGACGGTCGGTCATCGGCATCACCACGGCCAGCCTCGCGCTCTGCAAGGGTGAGCGCTGAGGAGCGGATCAAGCTCATGCCGCCGCGTAGGTCAGATTCGAATCAGGTCTAGGGCGACGACGGCCAGCATCAGGGCCCCGAGGGTCTCGTTGTCGGTGATCTCTCCGCCTCTGATCATGGCGATCAGGTCGGCCCAGGGCACTCGGTGGACCGCGGTGATGCCCTCGACCTCGGTCTCGCTGCCGCCGACCTCGGTTAGCTCGGTGGCAAGAAACACCTGACCTGGGGCGGTCGCCACGCCGTTGAGGGAGTCGACGGTACCGATCGGGCGCCAGTTGGCCGCGGCCATACCTGTTTCTTCGCGGAGCTCGCGGCGCGCTGTCGCGAGGAGGTCCTCTCCGTCGGAGCCGCCGGCCGGCACCTCTGGTGTTGCCCGGCCAGTGGTGTAGCGGTCCACGGTGACCAAGACGACCTCACCGGCGTCAGTCACCGCAATGACGAAGACGGCCGGTGAGCGGACTTCGACGACCCCGTACATCCCCGGCGTGCCGTCCGGCCGGACCACCTCGTCCTCGCGTACGCGGATCCAGGGGTTCTCGTACACGGGGCGGGTCGAGGTGGTCCTCCACATAGGTCGATCCTTGCAGCCCGTCATCCGCCTGACCCGACACGGGAAACCGTCACCGGGCACAAGGATCGAAGGCGTATCTCCTCAGCAGTCGGTTCGATCAGCTGGGGGCGAAGCGGGTGAGAAGACCCTGCAGCGGTCGGGCTTGGGCGAGGGTCACGGCGGCGGCCACTGCGCGGATCCCCGCGCGGGTGCGGGGGGCATAGGACCGGACTCGGCCGGGGAACATGTCCTGGGCGGCTTTGACCGAGGGCCGCATGGCTGCCTCGTAGTGATCGAGAGCCGGCCCGAGCTCACCGCGCTGGTGGAGTGCGGCGGCGAGCGCCTCGGCGCCGGTGAGGGCCAAGGCGGTGCCGAGGCCGCTGAGAGGGCTGGCGCACCAGGCGCTGTCGCCGAGGAGGACGATGCGGTCGCGGTGCCAGGACCTGAGGTGGATCTGGTCGAAGGTGTCGAGGGCGAAGCCGGGTGCAGCGTCGGCGGCGGTGACGAGCTCGGGCGTGCGCCAGCTCCCCCCGGCGAACAGCCGTTGCAGCAGGGCTGACCGGGCCGCGCGGTCGCCGCGGGGCGGGAGGGTGTCGGCGGGGAAGGTCAGGCCGACCTCCTGCTCACCGGCATGGCCGGGCCTCGCCTCGACGACGAGGGACCCCGGAGCATTGTGGACGAGGTACCAGCCGTCCAGGGACGGTGTGCTGGGCCGTTCGGGAAGGGTGAACCAGGCGTGGGCGAGCCCGAGCGGTCGCCGGAACTGTTCCTCGGGTCCGAACGTCAACGACCGCACCCGTGAGTGCGTGCCGTCGGCCCCGACCACCAGGTCGTAGGTGGCGGGTGCGTGGGACCGGAAGGTCACCGATAACCCGTCTGGGCCCTCAGCCAGCGTTTCGGCGGTCTCGTCGAACCAGTGCCTGACGTTGGCCTGGGACTCTGCGGCGTCGTGCAGGACCCGGGACAGGTCGGTGCGCAACAGCTCCGCGGAGGAGACGAACCCCCGTCCGCCGAACGCCTCGACCGGCATCTGCGCCAGCCGCTCTCCGGCGGCGTCGACCCAGGCGATGCCGCGTTGGGGCACGAGGTGGGCCAGGCACTCCTCGAGGAGCCCGAGGCGGGCGAGGACGTCACGGGAGCCGCCACGCAGGTCCACGGTCTGCCCTCCGGTGCGCAGGCCCGAGGCGATCTCGACCACGGTCACGTCCCACCCGGAACGGCCCAGCAGGAGGGCGAGCGTGTCACCGCCGATCCCGGCACCCACGATCAGGACTCTGGACATGGGCTCTCCTGGTGCAGGGGGCGATGTGTTGACGAGACTAACGTCGCGGCCTTGCTAAAAGCAAGAAGAATTGCATTAGCATCGACGGCATGAACCAGGCGAGCGGCGCCATCCGTCCCGGCGGTCGAACCGCGCGCACCAAGGAGCGGGTCCACGCGGCCGTCCGCGATCTCCTTGCCCGCCCGGACGCGCCCGCTCTGACCATCGCCGAGATCGCCGCCCGCTCGGAGATCAACGCGGCAACGATCTACCGCCGCTGGGGAAGTGTCGAGGCCGTGGTGCTGGACGTCGCCGTCGACGACGCCAACCGCACCTCACCGCTGGAGGTGACCGGCGACCTGCGGGCGGACCTCCTGCAGTGGGGACGTCGGCTGGTCCGCGACGTAGGTCGACCTGGAGGCCTGGGCCTGTTCCGCGCGCTTGTCGCTGCCGCCGCCACGCCCACACTCGGTGGTGAGCACCTCCACCTCCTTCGATACCTCGTGCAACCCCGCCTGGACCAGTTCCAGGACGTGCTGAAGGCCAGCGGCACCAGCGAGCTGACCCCCGACGACCTGGTCGAGCTCGTGCTCGCCCCGGTCTACATCGCCGCCCTGTTCACCCCACCCGGTCAGACTGCTCGGACCCTCGACGTCGACCGGCTGGTGGACAACGTCCTCGCCGTACGCGACCACCGCCGGGAACGCTGACTGAGACGACTGAGATGGCCGTACCGGTCACCCTTGCGCCAAGCGGGCGCCCGGTAGCCGGTCGGCTACCGGAACGAGCGGTTTGGCGAACCAGGCGGCGGGAGTCGTGCTCGCTCTGAGTCCTGGCGGTCACGGGAACCGTTGCCCAAACAGCCGTCCAAGTGCGTCCCCGGCCGCGAGGCGCGCTTGCGTCGTTCGGGTCGCGAGGAAGCTCAGGCGCGGTGTCAAGGTTGTGACGCAAAAGGGGGATCTGCGGGGTCCAGGAGCACTTTCCACCGCGGGTCCGGTGATGCGGTATGGGGGACGACTGGCCGTGACGATCTGGATCGCTGTCGTGGGGCCGATGAACCAGTTGTGGAACGACGTGATGGCGGCCGCCTCGGTCGACACCCACCGGCGAAAAGCCCGCCATGGAGCATGGCCAACAAGGTCGACCGCTCGTCCAGGAGTCCGGTGTGTCTGTACGGGTCACGCCGCTGAGTCTGACTAAGGCCTTGACGGCAGCTATGCCGCCTTCAGGACGAACTTCGACTGTTCCCGATCGACCTTCGGCTTACGGGCTCACCCACCCTCTCTGCGGCAGCCGGTCGGTTCAAGCGTTGGGAAGCCGGAGTATGGCTCCGTGCAGAGGATGTGAGCAACGAGCCCGAGGTCCCTCTCGCCGGCGGGAACATGAGCGACGTGGTCCGCCGAGGGCAGGCCCCTTCATCGCTCTGTGACGGAAGGAAGGGTGGCTTCGAAGGCGCCGAGCTGTTGGAGGAACCAGGCGGGGTCGGCTAGGTGGGGGTAGTGGGTGGCATGGGGGGAGGGTGGCTTCGAAGGCGGCGAGCTGTTGGAGGAACCAGGCGGGGTCGGCTAGGTGGGGGTAGTGGGTGGCATGGGAAGCGCGTTCGAGCTGTGCGCCCGGTATGCGTTCCCGCAACCAGGACGGGTAGTCCTCACCGGGGTCGGTGCCGTGCAGCGACAGGTACGGGCGCGGCTGCGGCATCCTGATCACGGCGTCCATCCACTCCTCCAACGCCTGGGGTGTGAGGTTGAGCAGCGGTGCCCAAGCGCCGAGCACGACGTCTTGGCGCAGGACCCGGCGCGCCTGCAGGTCTTCGGCGATGGTCTGGTCGAGCTCGCCGTACATCGGGGCGAACGCTGCGGTCATGAAGGGCTCGAAGCCATCGCCGCGGACGGCTTCGGCGACCTGCGCCGGAAGCGGCGTCAAGCGCAGGACCTGGTCGACGTTGACGACGCCGCGCACCGGGTAGCGGGAGGCGTAGGCGGTGGCCACCACCCCGCCCATCGAGTGCCCCAGCACCAAGGGCCGTTGGTCCGGCGCGAGCCTTTGGACCAGCGCATGGACGTCAGCCGCCATCGTCCACGGGTCGTACGGGCCGGTGCGGGGGGATCGTCCGTGACCGCGCAGGTCGACGCGGATGAGGTGGAAGCGCTCCGCCAGAGGCACTCGGTCCCAGAAGGAGCGATCCTCGGTGATGCCGTGGATGGCGACCAGCAGCGGCCCGACCCCGTCGACGTCGTGGTCCAGCAGCATGACCTCAGGCTCACCCGCGACCTCAGCACCCGGCGCCAGCGATTGCCGTGCCGGCATCGTCACTGACTGGTCCCCACTCGCGCACGGGCTACCAGCGACGACCAGTGGGGCGAGTGAGCTCGCGGTACCGGCGCCTGATGTGCCGGTCGCTGCGTTCCAGAGTGCAGAGCGCGCTCGATCAGGGCTCCCGGCGGTGGTCGGCACGAAGGTCACGATCCCGTTCCCCCTCGAGCTGCCCTGATTCGACCCCAGGGTTTGAAGACCGAGACCAGGGACGCCAGGGTCACCAACGCGAGCGCCATCGCGGAGAGGTAGAACACGATGGTGAGTTCGCTGACCGGGGCCTGACCGGTGGAGATCTCCTGGATCGGGTTGAGCAGGAACACCAGCAGCACCACCGACATCACGATGTTGAGCACCAGCTTCACCGCCACCCACCAGTAGCGCAGGACACCGAACTTGGTGGCGAACCCCAACAGCAGCCCGCTGAGCAGGCAAACCAGGCCGGCCGCGAGAGCGGTGTAGAGCATGGGCAGCATGTACCAGCTGGCGAGGGGTCGCCAGACCTCGTCGCGAGCCCCAGGACCCGGTTGGAGCCAGCCGACGACGACCAGGACGCACAACGCCAGGTCGATGCCGAACCAGGCGCCAGCCGAGATGATGTGGGTCATCAGGGCGACCTTGCGGGCAGGGCTGGACAACGGCCACCGGACTCGGTTCGCTGGTGGCGCGGAACGGGCCGGCGTCTTGGTGATCGTGCTCATCGAAGTGGCTCCTTGGCGGGGTGGGGTGGGGAAGAGAGGCGGGGGCTGCACGGACCGGTTTTGGCTGCTGCCCGGCCTGGGCGGATGGGTCGGGAAGTCGGTGCGCGTCCTCGGCGCCAGTCAGCTGGCGCCCCGTCCAGGAGGACATGCGCGGCTCCCGCACGGGGTCTGGACGTTGGCCAGGAGGCGCCCCCTGCATCGAGGACGAGGACGAGGACGTCGGCAGTGGTCTTGTCCTCGTGCTTGCGCCGGAGGCGGTCAGCAGCAGTTGGCGCGCCGGCCAGCAGACCGCGCCAGCAGAGCGGCCGGTGCCGACCGGGCCTATCCACCAGACGCCCGGTAGGTGCCGCTGGCTCCCAGGACCACCAGGTGCAGCGGAAGGCGGGCGGGCGCGTGGTCCGCTGCTGCGGTAGGTCCAGAGGCGGCGGAGGAGCCGGGGTGGCCGGTGGGGACGAGTCACGCCACACTCGCCAACACGTCGCGGGCGGCCGCGTGGATGCCGGGAGCGGCGACGAGGACGGTGTCCGAGCCGGGAACCCAGGGCGTCCCGTCGATGGTCGTGGCGATCCCGCCGGCCTCGATGACCGCCAGGACCCCCGCTGCTACGCCGGGCAGAGTGGGGGCGTACTGCCAGAAGGCGTCCGTGTGCCCTGCTGCCACGGACAGCATCGGGAAGGTGGACGGCACCTGGACGCGCACGGCCAGAGCACTGCCCAGCATCGCGGTGATCGACGCCCCGATGCGGGTGTAGTTCTCCACCTGACCCGCCTCGGCCTGGCCGGTCTCCACCACTGCCACGTCCAGGCCATGTTTGGCCGAGGCGGTCAGCCTCTGCCCGTTGAGGTAAGCGCCGCTGCCACGGAGCGCGGTGTAGGTCTGGTCGCCCACGGGCTGGCGCACCACGGCCAGCACCGCATCACCATCGCGGACCAAGACGATGGACACGCACCAGCGGGGCAGCCCGTGGATGTGGTTGACGTTTCCCTCCACGGTGTCGACCACCCACCACTCGCCGTCGGGCAAGGCGGTGGTTTCCTGCTCCTTCTCGAGCCAGCGCGCATCGGGGCGCAATCTGTGCAGCGCCTCTCGCAGGCCCTCACGGGCCGCGTTCTCGTTGGCGCGCACGGCGATGACCATTGCCTGGCGGTCGCTGGGGCGGCTGGTGGTGGAGTAGCGGACCAGCAGCCGATCACCAGCAGCGGTGGCGACCTCGACGACGTCGGCGAGTGATTTTGCTTCCTCCGGCGGCTGCAGCCGGTCGTAGCGGTCGAGCGTGGTCGACATGAGGCTCCCTGGTGTCTCGGCTTGTAGTACGACGGTAGGGAGAACCGACCAGTGAGTCCAGTGCATGTTTGGCACCTCAGCAATTACCCTGACGCATGTGGATCTCAACTTGTTAGTTGCGTTGGATGCGTTGGTCGAACACCGGAGCGTCGCGCGCGCGGCTGAGCAGCTGCATCTGACGCCCCCAGCCGTCAGCCGGACCCTGGGTCGGTTGCGGGCGGCCACCGGGGACGACGTCCTGGTCAGAGACGGCCGCACGATGACACCGACGCCGCGGGCGCTGGCCTTGCAGGAAGAGGTGCAGGACCTCGTGCGCCGGGCAGCAGCGGTGCTGACCCCGGTCCGCGCGCTCGAGCTCGACGCCCTGCGGCGGCACTTCACCGTCCGGGGCAACGAGGACCTGCTCGCCTTGCTGGCGCCTGGGCTGGTTCGTCGGGTCGCTGCGGCGGCGCCGGGGGTCGACCTGCGGCTGCTCGTCGAGGACACCGTTGACGCAGACGACCTGACTCGCGGGCGCGCCGACATCGAGCTCAGCGGCGATGAGCCTTCGTCGCCTGCCATCCGCTCCCAGGTCGTCGGGCACGACGAACTAGTGGTGGCCGTGGCGGTCGGCCACCCCCTGACCACGGTCGACGTGTTCGACGCCCGCGCCTTCGCGGGCGCAGACCACGTGAGCGTCTCCCGACGCGGGCGCCTGCACGGTCCCCTGGACGAGAAGCTCGCCACCAGCGGGCTACGCCGGCGGGTGGTGGCCGCGGTGCCCTCCACAGCGGTGGCGTTAGAGGTCGTGCGCGCCACGGACGCGGTCGCCGTCGTCCCCCGCCGCCTCGCCTACGACGCCGACGGTGTGGTCGCGCTGAGCGTACCGCTGTCCACGCCCGCGCTGCCCGTCGTGGTCAGCTGGCACCGCCGTCATGACAGCGACCCCGCTCACGCATGGCTGCGCGAGATGGCGATGTCCCTGCTGACCGACGTGCTCGCCTGATCCTGCCGCGCCACGGCGACTCGACAAGGCTTGGCTGGGTAGGTCGGGTCATGGGCGCCGGGCTGGCGCGCGGGTTCTCGCTGACGGCTTACAACCTGGGTGCTCGGCGCCAGACCCTGATCGAGGTGGCCCACCGGGTTCCGATCGTGATCAAGCCTCGTTTTTGCCACCTGCTGATGACGCGCGCGTCGTCAGCTCTCTTGGCGCGAATGACACGGTGTGGGAACGGGGAGGACCACGTGTACCCATGAGCGGGACTGCGCAGGCCCGCTGCGACGTATGGGAGGCCGTCATGCCGGCTCGCCTGCTGTTCGTGGGACCACCAGCTGTCGAGAAGACTGCTCAGAATGACCGCCTCGAGTTGGCCGACCACGAGCTCGCGCTCGAGGCCGGTCATCTGAGAATCGCTTCTCTCAGCACCTTCCAGGTGGCGCTGGCGAGTGCTGCAAGACGGCCGCAAGTACGCGAGGGCGACGGCGCCGGGTCACGTCCAGCTCGCGAGCTGAAGGATCTTGTCAACCGACTCGTCCACCGTCGCTGGGTAGGTAGGCACCTGGAAGTGCCGGATCCGCTCGTGATCGGACCGAGCGTGGTAGACGTCAACCCATCTGCGTAGACCAACGGCCATTTCCTCGGTGGGCTCGCGCTCGGTGACCCGCTGCTTCAATATGTCCACCGGCGCGGTCAATTCGCAGATGATCAGCCGCGCGCCGGGCAGCACGGCACGTAGCGAGTCGACCTCCCGCTCGTCGGCGAACACCGTCGGGATGATGAGCTTGATGTCAGGGGCGGCAGCGGCATAGTTCGGCCAGATGACCCGGAGGTTCTCCCGGGGAAAGGATCTGCCGGGGTAGGGATGGATCAGGCTGAGCTCGTCCATGTCGATGACGCCCCACGGAATGTTCGCTTGCCCGAGCCTCGAAGCCAGAGCTCGGGCGAGCGTGCTCTTCCCGGCTCCCGGGGAGCCGTGCAGCGCCAGGACATCTGCCACGAACCCGACTGTATTCGACGGCGGCCGCTGCTCACAGCCCCGTGTTCAGGTGCGACCGTGATCGACCGGCGACAGCCTGAAGCAGGCGACTCAGCGACAGCAGCGGGCACCCAAGCCTCGCCTCTTCCCAGTCCAGGATGACGACTGGCCCCTGGCGGATGACGATTGCGTTCGCCTCGTTCACATCGCTGTGGTCGACCGACACCGGTACGGCGGCCACCAGTTCCTCGGCGTAACCGTGCAGCTGACGGGCCGCCTGAGTGCCGAGCCGGTCCGACGGGACTTCGGCAGCACGAGGAACTCAGAGACTTCCATGGCCTTGTTGACCCGCCTGACCAGGGCCAGTCCGGCCAATTCGCCGTCGGCTCGGAACAGGTAGGGGACCCGATCGGGTTCGGACCAGTAGGCGTCAAGGTAGCGGTACCCGTAGAGACCGTCGTGACCGATCGACCGCCCGTCGATGCGTGAGAACTCGTAGGAGTTCAACTCCAACAGCCGGCCTGCTACGTCACGATCTGATTTGGTAGCTCGTGTGAGCTCGAGATCCACGCTGGCCATCATCACGTGTGTTCCGGTTGCCCTTTTCCCTTACGGCACAGCACCCGTACCGGTGGCGGGTCGCCGCTTTGACCATCATCAGCGGTGACCTGCGGGGCCTTCAGCGCCGGCGGCCGGCTGTGGTGGACCGACTCCGACCCGGACCCGGCAATGGACGCGAGTGCCGACGCCGCCCGGGGGCCAGGACTACCGCGCCAGCCGACCTTCGTCACCAGTCCGTACGCAGTCTTCGTCTGGGGCGGCGCTGACGACCACGACAATCTGGCTGAGGGCTACCTCCACCGGTCTGACTCCGAACGTGCCCTGCCGGGACTAGGCGTCGGACTCGTCGGCCAGGAGAAGCGCCAGCTGACGCCCCTGGGCAGGTGAAGTTCCAGCCAGTAGGCGCCGTTTTCGATGACCGTTCCGCTTGCGGTGCACCGGTAGACGGTCGGGCTTATGAGACGAGCCATGCCCCGAACAAGGCCGTCTCGGCTAGGTCAAGAGGTTGGTGGTGGCGCCTCTTTCGTCGACGAGGAGGGTGTCGAGACCGTGGCGACGGTTGCCGAGGACCCGTTCGCAGTTCGCTGCTTCGGCGGCGGCGGAGAACCACTCGTTCGGGCCGTCGGCTTCCGCCGGCTCGGGGGCGGCGGTTGTCGTGACCGTGGCGTTGTCGCTGGCGGGTCGGGCGGCCCAGACGATTCGGGTGGTCCTTGCGACGAGGTCCTGGCGGCGCAGGATGCTGTGTGAGCCAGCGGTGTCGATGAGCCGGTCGAGGGCGGTGAGGTCGTCAGCCGGGAGGGCGTCGGAGGCGGCTCGGCGCAGGCCCTGGAGGACGGCGAGGGCGTAGCGGCCCACTGCGTCGTGGTCTGCGCCTTTGACCTCCACGTCGAGGACCAGCTTCTCCACCAGGGTGAAGCCGGCGGCGGTCAGCTTCGGCCCCCAGTCGGCACCGCGATGCGGCATGTGCTCGGCCTGGCGCTGCTGGAGGGCGGCGTGACAGCGTTCTTCCAGGCCCGGGCTGTCCTCCGGGGCGGTGGCGGGCAGGAAGCGGGGGAGTCCGGCGAGCTCGACGACAGCGACCAGCCCACCGGGGGCGAGGTCGTCGCGGATCCTGCGGAGCGCCTGGTCGGGGTCAGCCAGGTGGTGCAGCGAGGCCGACGCCCAGACGAGGTCGGGTGCGCCGAGGTCGGGCCAGTCGGAGGCGTCGAGATCGGCCTGCACCGTGTCGACGCGGTCGCTCAGGCCCACGGCGTCGGCGGTCGCCCGTAGCTGCTCGAGGTGTGCGGCGGACGCATCGACCGCGGTGAGGTGGATTCCGGGGAACTGGCGGAGGAGGGCGAACGAGCCGGCGCCGGTTCCGGCACCGAGGTCGACGATCTCCGTGGGCGGGGTGCGGACCGGCAGCCACGCGGCGACGGCGGTGATGTGCTCGGACAGCACCTCGGCGTCCAGGTCCAGGACCTGCGCCTGGCCGTCGTCGTGAGCGTGCTGGGCAGCCCGGTGCCCGTGGTGGTCGCCGGCAGGAGCGGGGCGGTGGTGGTGGTCATGACTGGTCGGCATGCTGCCGACGCTAGAAGCGGCCGCCCAGAACGACAAGTGCGATTGCAGATTCCGCAAGGTACGGTGGTCGTCGTGTCCACCGAGCAGCCCGTTGACCAGCCCGACGTCGACCTCTCCCGGGTGGTCCGGCAGCGGATCCGTGGGCTCCGGCAGGCCCGGGGCTGGAACCTGGACGCGCTGGCGGCTCGCTGCCACATGAGCCCGTCGACGTTGAGCCGGATCGAGACCGGGCAGCGCAGCATCGGTCTGCAGCAGCTGGTGCCGCTGGCCCGGGCCCTGGGGACCACCATCGACCACCTGGTCGAGTCCGAGCACGACGAGGACGTGGTGATCCACCCGGTGGCGCACCAGGAGCCGGGGCTGACCACCTGGCTGCTGTCCCGCGACTCGCAGCCGGGCGGGTCGATGGTGGCGAAGATGCAGATCACGGGCCGTCGTCGGCACGGTCCGGGAGCGCTGGCCGTGCACCCGGGCAAGGAGTGGTTCACGGTGTTGTCCGGGAGGGCCCTGCTGCACCTCGGCGAGCGCAGGATCACCGTCGAGACGGGTCAGGCGGCTGAGTTCTCCACCATGACGCCGCACTCCATCGGCGCGGTCGACGGGCCGGTGGAGATCCTGACGATCTTCGACGCCGACGGCGAGCGGGCACACCACCAGTCCGGGGACCTCGACAAGGACGGAGGCGTCTGAGCAAATCCGCCTGTTGCGATTCCTGCAACTGAGATTGTGTCGAATGCACATCAGCATCAGAGTGGCGGCATGACTGATGATGCTGATGACCGACGCACTGACCCTTCTGCTGACGGCTCGACTGGCCACGCCTACGAGGTGGCTGTGGTGGGGGGTGGTGCGGCCGGGCTCAGTGCCGCGGTCGCGCTCGCCCGGTTCGAGCAGACGGTGGTCGTCATCGATGAGGGCAACCCGCGCTCCGTGGCCGCCGGCCACGTCCACAACCTGTTGACCCGCGACGGCACCTCACCGGTCGAGCTCTACCGGCTGGGGCGGGCCGAGGTGACCCGCTTCGGCGGGCACGTCATCGCCGGCCGGGTCGATTCTGTTCATGGCCGCGTCGGAGCGTTCACGCTGCAGCTCGGTGACCAGACGATCAGCGCTCGGCGGGTCATCGCCGCCACCGGCGGCCGCGACGAGCTGCCCGACGTCCCTGGTCTCGCCGAGCGGTGGGGGAAGGACGTCATCCACTGCGGCTTCTGCCACGGCTACGAAGTGCGCGACCAACGCATCGGCGTCCTCGCCACCGGTCCGATGGCCGTCCACCAGGCCATGATGTTCCGGCTGCTCAGCCCCCACGTCACCGTGCTGACCCACATCGCGCCTCCCACCCCCGACCAGGTCGAGACCCTGGCCCAGCGGGGCATCGCCCTCGTGCCCGGCGTCGTCGCCGACGTGCTGAGCAACGACGACCACCTCACCGGCGTCCGACTCGCCGACGGCACCCGCATAGACCTCGACGCCCTGGTCGTGGCATCAGTCGTGCACGCCAGAGCCGACTACCTTGCTCCGCTCGGGCTGCGCCCCACCGGCTTCAGCGTCAACGGCCACACCGTCGCCACCCGGATCGAGACCGGCTCCAACGGCGCCACCGACGTCCCCGGCGTGTGGGTGGCGGGCAACACCAGCGAACCCATGGCGCAGGTCGTCACCGCCGCCGCCCACGGGCTCGCCGTAGCCTCCGCCGTCATCGCCGACCGCCTCTTCGCACCACCCAACCCGCAGTGAGAGTCCCGTTCGGACAGGCCGGAGTTCCCAGCAGCCCGAACCTCCACGGGGAGCTGAGACTGATCTGACAGTCCGAGACGGTGCGCAGCCACCACGCCAGAACCTGGCACCGAGCAGGAACGTGACTCATCCCTCCCGGTTGGCCTTCCCGGAGGACGTCGCTGTGTCTGCAGTAGGAGGAGGTGTCTCGTTGATCGTCCCCAGGGCTGATGCGTCGAGAGCCAAGAGCCGTCAGGCTAGGGGTACGACGAGTGTCCACTGTCCGGCCTGCGGCCATACCTTCACCTCAACTGCCCCGGCGCCAGCGCCTGACCCCTCGGTCGTCCACTGGTTCCGTGCCGACCAGGGCTGGCTGGCGCCATCTCCACCGATGAGGTCTACAGCAGCTACCTCCACGCCACTGACGACCCAACGGTCTCTCGCGATCGCTTCGTTGCCGACCTCGCCTACCTCGGGGTCGAAGAGGTCCTCGACGACGACACTTCCATGATGGTCCGCCCCTGAGGACCGAAGGCGCCTCGACGTCGACCGTTCCCGGTTGACCCTCGCCCTACGGCCACCTGCCCGTGCCGGTAGCCGGTCGGCTCGCGAAACTGCTCAATCCGGAACGGCCCACGAAGGTGAGTCCGTTTCGTTCGAGGATCCTCGATGCGCTCGCGGTGGACGGACCCTCGACGGCTTCCGCTCTCGCCTTGCGAACCGGTCAGGCGGTCGGCAGCGTGAGCCACCACCTCAAGGTGCTTGACGAGGCCGGCTTGGTCGTAGAAGCACCCGAGCTGGCGCGGGACCGCCGCGAACGGTGGTGGCGGCTGGTGGCGCCGGGCATCCGTTGGTCACGTGCGGAGTTCGCCACCGATGCCGGGGCGGTGACCGCGGCTCTCGCTGCAGAGTCGCTGGAGATGCAACGCCAGTTCGATCGAGCGCAGGAGTGGTTGGCGAACTCCGAGGCGGCCGGTGTGTGGGACGACGCCGCCTTCGCCAGCCAAACCTGGCTGAAGCTCAGCCCGGCCGAACTGGCTCAGCTGTCGACGGAGCTGATCGCTCTCACGCAGCGCTGGCGCCATCGCTCCATCCCCGACGACGGGATCGAGCGGGAGACCGTGTTCGTGTTCACCCGAGGCTTTCCCGCCCAGCCGTAGCTCGCGTCCACCCACACCTCACCAGGTCGGCCAGCCGGCCCGCTGGTGCTGCCTGTCCCTTTGCCCAGAGGTCCCGCATGCCTGCCTCCACCGCCGCTGCCCCGATCCGTCTCGGGTCGAGGTTCACGCTCCTCTGGTCCGGTGAGGGCGTCAGCCTGCTCGGCACCGCCACCACGTCGGTCCTCCTTCCCCTGCTTGCCGTCACCCACTTCAACGCCGGCCCAGGGTGGATGGGACTACTCACGGCCGCGGCCTGGCTGCCCTGGCTGCTCGTCGGGCTCCCCGCCGGAGCGTGGGTCGACCGACTCGACCCGCGCGCCGTGATGATCACAGCCGACCTGATCGCTGCCGCCACCCTCGCGAGCGTCCCGGTGGGCTGGTGGCTGGGCTTCCTCACCCTGAGGCAGTTGTCGGGCGTCGCGCTGCTCGGCGGTACCACCGCGGTGTTCTTCCACACCGGCTACGTCAGGCTGCTCCCGATGATCGTGCCCGACCAGGGCCTGGAGACGGCAAACGCCCGCCTGTCCGGGACGGAGTCGGCGATGCAGATCGCCGGCCCAGGCTTCGCGGGGCTTCTGGCCCAGCTGGTGACGGCCGCGGCCGGGATCGTCCTCGACGTCGTCGGGTTCCTCGCGTCAGCCTTCTGCCTCTGGCGGATCAAGATCAACCCGCCGCACAAGACGGACAGAGCGCCCGTCGAGCGACTCCGGGACCGGATCGCCGAAGGTGTGCGCGTAGTCACCCGCGACCGTCACCTGCGCGTGTTCATGGTCATCGGCAGCGTCTCCAATTTCGGGCTCACCGGCTACGCGACTCTGCTGGTCCTCTACCTGGTCGACGACCTCGGGCTCTCGCCAGCCCGACTGGGCCTGGTCCTGATGATCGGTGGGATCGGCGGTCTGCTCGGTGCCCTGGTCGCGCCCTCGCTGGCTCGTCGGACAGGCAGCGGTCGCGCGTCTACGGTGCTGCTCGTGTGCGCCGGGCCCAGCGCCCTGCTCGTCGGCGCCCCCACCGACGCCCGGCACGCCTACCTCACCTCACTCGGCTTGCTGCTTGTCGGTGCGGCCGTGGTCGCCGGGAACGTGATCCGCGGGACGTGGCGCCAACGCTACGTGCCCGCCCACCTGCTCGGCCGGGTCGTCACCACGATGCAGGTGGTCAACTACGGCACCATGCCCCTCGCCGGGCTGGCCGCCGGCACGCTTGGCACCCACCTCGGCGTGCGGCCAGCCATCCTGCTGCTCGCCGCCGTCCATGCCCTGGCCAGCCTCAGCGTCCTTCTCACCCACGTCGGGCGCGAGCGGACACTGCCGAGCCATGCTGCTGACCATGAGCAGCTCGAGCAAACACCAGGTCCCCCGTAACCTGGTCCAGTTCCGGTACCCCTTCCCCTGGGGCGCAGTCGGCGTCTCGGTCGGGTTGTCGGGTTCGTAGTTGAGGTGGAGGCGACCAGATGATGAGTGACCAGACCAGCAAGGCGTCGCGGGTAGCTCTGGTGACAGGCGGGTCAGGGGGCATCGGCCGTGCGGTGGTCGAGCGGCTGGTCGAGGACGGGTTCGACGTCGCGGTGCACTACGCAGGCAACCGGGTCCGGGCGGAGGAGGTAGCCGACGCAGCTCGTCTCGCGGGGGTCAGGGCCGTGGTCGTGACCGGTGATGTCGCTGACGAGTCGGGCATGACCACAGCGTTCGATGCCGTGGACGCCGAGCTCGGCGGAGTCGACGTGGTCGTCAACACGGCCGGAATCATGCTGCTGAGCCCGCTGCGCGACGCAGACCTCGCCGAGGTCGACCAGATGTTCCGCACCAACATCCGCGGAACGTTCGTGGTCAGCCAGCTGGCGGCGCAGCGGGTCCGGGACGGCGGCGCGATCATCAACTTCTCGACCTCGGTCGTCAAGCTCGCGCTGCCCACCTACGCCGCCTACGCGGCGACCAAGGGTGCCGTCGACGCGATGACGCCGATCCTGGCGAAGGAGATGCGCGGACGTGACGTGACCGTCAACGCCGTGGCTCCCGGGCCGACCGCGACCCCGCTGTTCCTGGACGGCAAGCCAGCGGACGTCGTCGACAACCTGCGGTCCATGTCGCCGCTGGAACGCCTCGGCGAACCGGCCGACATCGCTGAGGTCGTCGCGTTCCTGGCCGGACCTGCGCGGTGGGTCAACGGCCAGGTGATCTACCCCAACGGCGGTGTCGCCTGACCCTGCCCCCACCGCCGGCCACGACATCCCGCTCGACGTTTTCCCGACGACGCCCCCGTCCGGCAGCTGGTGGGCTCCCGGGACGGTCGGTCTCGTCGGGGAGCCGACCGGGTCCCGGTAAGTTCCCAGCGTGGAGTTCACAGTTCAGCGTGGAGCAGACAGCCCTGGTCCTGAGCCGGCGGTGCACTACTCGCAGCACTCGCGCTACTCAGACCCGGGCGCCAACGTCCACCTGCTGCGGGCCGTGGCGCCGGACCTGTCCACCGTGTGCGCGGTCGCGCAGAACACGATCGCCCATTACCGGGCCGCCAGCGTGCCGCTGCCCGAGTCCAGCAACGCCGACATCAACGCACGATGGCTCAGCCGGATGCTCGACCTCGACCAGCAGCGTCACGGCGTGCCGCTGCAGCACGAGCGCCCCGAGGCGAAGCGTGTCCAGGGCTGCTGCCGTGACCACGCGCTGCTGGCCGTGGCCATCTTGCGCGAGCACGGCATCCCGGCCCGGAGCCGGGTCGGGTTCGCCACCTACCTGCAGCCGAACGCCCGAACCGACCATGTTGTCGCCGAAGCCTGGACCGGTGACAGGTGGCTTCGCTTCGACCCCGGGATCCCTGGTCCACGGGGCCAGGTTCAGGACCCCCTCGACATCCCGACCGGCGACGGCTCGCCCTTCCTCACCGCCGCGGCAGCGTGGTCCGGGTTCCGGCAGTCCGGAGACCCGATCGACGACCTCGGTGTCTGGGCCGGTTCCGTCGAGTTCAAGGGTGCGCCCTTCGTCCTCGCCTACCTCATCATGGACGTTGCCCACCGTTTCGGGGACGAGCTTCTGCTCTGGGACTGCTGGGGTGCGATGCCCCTGCCAGGACATGCCCCCGACATGGAGCTCGGCGACCAGCTGGCGGAGCTGGTCCTGCGCGCCGACGCCGGAGACCAGCAAGCCGAGCAGGACCTGCGCAACATCCACGCCACCGATCCCCGAGTCCGGCCAGGTATCCAGATCCTGCAGTTCTCACCTCGCAACGAACCACCACGGCAGGTCACGCTCCACGAGCCCGCCGGCGCCGACGAAGCAAGCTGAGGATCACCTCCGGCTGGTCGCAGGACCTTCCCCGGGTTCGTGCCGTGATCGCAACACCTGAGGTGAGCGTGGCGCGCCGTACGCCCCTTCTCCTGACCGTCCTCAGGTCACCAGACCCGGATGCGGGAGACGCCTGAGGAGAGGGTGCTGATCGGTCCGGCCGGGTAGGAGCCCGACGGGGCCTTGTCCGCCCCGACCAGGTCGGCGGCCATGACGGACGGCGTGCCGTCCGGCTCCTCGAAGTCGGCGTCGACGAAGCGGACCCGCTCCAGATCAGCTCCGCTCACCGTCTGCACCCGCGCGTCGTCGAAGGGAGCCGGCAGGCTGCACTCCAGGAAGACCTCCGCGCCTTCGTCGACGACCCTGGCGGTGGCGTCGCCCTCGGGGAGGACGTTCGCCCCCCGCTCTGCCTCGAAGGGCGTCGCTCCGGAGGCGTAGACGTTGTCGCGGATGTAGACCGGTTGCTTCACGTTGGTGAAGCGCTCGTGGTCGCCCTTGGTGGGGTCGGACACCAGGGCCAGGTAGTCCTGCATCGAGGCAGGGTGGCCGTCGTAACCGGCAGTCCCGTACCCCACCTCCCGGCGTCCGGGCCGGGACGACTCCGGTGCGTAGGCCAGGGCCGGGTCGCCACTGAGGAAGAGGTTGCCGATGTAGCGGTCGTCGCCGCCGACGATGGCCGCGTAGCCGGCAACCTGGGTGCTGTGCGGGACGTGGTAGGGCGTCGGCCGCTCCACGATGGGATCGAGGGAGACCGTCCCGCAGAAGAGGTTGTTGACGAAGGCGCCGCCCTGGCTGAACAGCTCCAGCGACACCCGGGAGGCCAGGACGTTGTGGTCCACCAGGTGGGGGCCGTGGCTGACCTCGATGAACAGGTCGCGGCTGTTGTCGTAGAACAGGTTCCGCGTCACCCGCGTGCCCTGGGTCTGCCAGTCCAGCCAGGTGCCGAGCGAGCAGTCGTGGATCCGGTTGTGGCGGATGACCACGTCCAGGGCGGCGTGCAGCTTGATGCCGCCGATCTCGTAGCCGTAGAACTCGCGCTTGATGGCGATGTTGTAGATGTGGTTGTCCTCGATGGTCGAGAACGCGCAGCCGAGGTGTCCGACGACCCCGTTCTGGCCGCAGTCGTAGATCGTGTTGCGGCGCACGACGTGGGAGCCGATGTGCTCGCGGTCCCAGCCGATCTGGATCGCGGCGAACACCGACTCGAGCTGGTACTGGTAGCCGGGCTTGTCGCGGCGCAGCGTGGCGAAGTTGTGGCCGGTCGACTTCTCCTTGCCGAGGGACACCGCGGAGCACTTCGCGTCGTGGATGACGTTGTCCTCGATGATCCAGCCCTTGGCCCAGTTGGGACCGATCAAGCCGGGCTGGTCGGCGGTCGGCGGCGCCCAGGGGGTCGCGGCCTGGGCGAGCTCGAAGCCGCGGACGGTGATGTAGTCCACGTGGTGCTCGGTCGGGTAGAAGACCGAGCGGCGGACGTTGATCTCGACGAGCTCGTCGTTGGGGTCCGTGCCGGGGAAGTTGGCCCAGATCGTGGTCTGCTCCGCGCCGACCTCGGCGTGCCAGACCAGCTGGGTCTGTGCGGGGTCGCGGACCCGGTCGACGGTGCCGGTCCAGTGGTCGACCACCTCGGCCCGGCGCGGCGGGTCCGAGACCTCCTCGACCGTAGCGACCTCGTAGAAGCTGGTCCCGTTGAGGTACACGTCGCCGAGGTGCTTCTTGGGGACGGACTGGTCGGCGTAGACGATCCAGTCGCCGTCGACCTCCTCGGCGAACGGGTTGAACCGGCCGAAGAGGGCATTCGGCACGGCCACGGTCCAGACGTCACCACTGACCCGGTCCCAGCCGGTGACCGCTTCGGAGCCCTTGATCACGACCTGCTCGCCCGGGGCCGCGGTGTAGGTGATCCGACGCCGGTCGCTGAGCCCGCCCCGCTGGGGCTGCACCCACTCGCGGTACTCCCCGCCGTGGACGAGGACGGTGTCACCGGGCCGGGCGAGCTCGGCTGCCCGGTTGATGGTGCGGAACGGTGAGTCCGCAGAGCCGTCGGCGTGATCGGACCCGGTGGTTGCGACGTGGAGTTCAGACGGCACGTGGGCGCCTTTCGTTTCGGTCTCCCCAGGGTCTGGGGTGGCATGAGGGTGAGGGTTGCGGGTGGTCGCAGCCCGGAGAGGCTCGGACGGCCACATCAGTCGATTATCGAGCCACTTGTTCGCCAGCTGCTCGGCGACCCGGATCGCGGTGGCCACCATCGTCAGGGCCGGTCGACGCTGCCGCTCGTCGGGTGCCGGCAGCATCCGCCACCGCCAGCCGTTAGCCGGGACTGGGCAGGCCCGCCGCCCACGGCCCGGCACGGCGGCGCGGTCGCCGTCGTTGTAGTGAGATGGCTCGTGTGTACCGCGAGATACGCCCGCCGGTTGGTCAGTCACACCTGGCTTGCGGTTGGGTGAGCGACGGAGCGGGAGCGAGCGTGCTGCCCGACGGGTGCGTCGACGTGGTGCTGATCGGCGGTCACCTGGTGGTGGCCGGTCCCGCCACGTCGGGGGTCGAGGTGGCGCCGACGCCTGGTCAGCACAGTTGCGGTGTGCGCTTCCGTGTCGGGGCCGCCAACGCGGGCCTGGGCCTACCGGTCGATGTCCTGCGGGACCTGACCGTGCCGCTGGCCGATGTGTGGGGCGGCGACGGGCGACGCCTCGGCACCCAGGTGAACCGGGCCAGCCCGGAGGTGGCGGTCACGGTCTTGATGCGAGCCTTCGCGCAGCCTCGGAGGCCGCTGGACCTGATGGCACGGCGCGCGGCGCTGCTGACGACCACGCGGCCGTTCAGGGAGGTCAGCGAAGAGCTGGGCCTGACTGAACGCCAGCTGCACCGCCGCGTCGAGCAGGCGGTCGGTTACGGCCCGCGGACGTTGCGTCGCATCCTGCGACTGCAGCGCTTCCTGCGTCTGCTCGAGCACGAACCGGTCAGCACACCGCTGGCGCAGCTGGCGGTTGCCGCCGGCTACGCCGACCAGGCCCACCTGGGGCGAGAGTGCCGCGCTCTGACGGGTCGGACGCCGTCGACCCTGCGAGCCGCCGGCGCCACTGCTGCCGGGGAGAGGATGTCCGAAACGTTCTAGCCCGCACCCGTCGCTACCCGCGATGCTGGCGTCCGTGATCGACCTCGATGCCGCCCGGACCTTCGTGCACAGCCACGGCCGACTGGTGGACCGCCGCCGGTTCCAGCACGCCGTCGACGGGGCGCCGCCCGAGCTGGTCCTTGCCGCCCTGACCGCCTACCGCAATCCCGACGGGGGGGTTGGCGCCCTGGAGCCGGACCTGCGCACACCGGCCAGCCAGCCGATCCCGGTCCGGTACGCGTTCGACGTGCTGGCCACGCTGCCGCCGTCCGTGGCGGGCCACGCCCTGGCCCTGGGTGCCCTGGACTGGTTGACGACGGTCAGCAACGACGACGGTGGGGTGCCGTTCGTGCTCCCGTCCGCCATCGAGCAACCGGCTGCCGTCTGGATGCAGCCGGCGCCGGAGTCGTCGCTGCTCGCCACCGCCCAGCTGGCCGCCGGGGCCCTCCGGCTCGAGCTCGACCATCCGTGGGTGGTCGGCGCGGTCAGCTACTGCTGGGCGCGGACCGGGGACGTCTCACCCCGTGAGGCATACACCTTCAAGTACGTCGTCGACCTCCTCGACGTCGTTCCCGACCGTGCTCGTGCCGAGCGGGAGCTCGAGCGACTGGCCGGGCTCGTACCTGCCGACGGTCGGATCGCCGTCGAGGGAGGCGTGGCGGGGGAAGAGCTCGATCCGCTGGCCATCGCGCCCTGGCCCGGGCATGCCGGGACCCGGCTCGTGGATCCGGCCCTGCTCGTCGAGGCACTGGACGCTCTGGAGGCAGGTCAGGGCGCCGACGGAGGGTGGGACGTCAGCTTCGAGAAGTGGAACCCCGCGGTGGCCTGGGAGTGGCGTGGCGCCGTGACCGTGGAGAGTCTGAGGACTCTGCAGGCCTATGGCCGCCTCACGGGCCCCGCCAAGACCCCGACCCGGTAGGTCTGCTCTGGCGAGCCCACACTGCTGGTGGTCGCCGGCGAAGTGCGGTTCAGTAGCGGTCGTGGTTGACGCTGAGTTCGGACACCCGCGGCTGGCAGGGATCTACGACGCCCTGGACCCCGACCGGGGGGACCTGGCGTTCTACCTGGCTCTGGTCGAGGAGCTCGGTGGCCGGCGGGTCCTCGACCTCGGCTGCGGTACCGGCACCTTCGCGCTGCTGCTCGCCGGTCGCGGGTACGACGTCGTCGGTCTCGATCCCGCCAGGGCGTCGCTCGCGGTCGCTCGGGCCAAGCCTGGCGCGCAGCTGGTGAGGTGGGTCGAGGGGGACGCGCGCGTCCTGACCCTGCAGGACCGCGACGTCGCCACGATGACCGCCAACGTCGCTCAGGCGATCGCCGACCCCGAGGACTGGGCGATGACGCTCCGAGCGGTCCGCAGGTCACTGGTGCCCGGCGGGACGCTCCTGTTCGAGACCCGCGATCCGGCAGCTCGAGCGTGGCAGGAGTGGACCCGGGAGGCGACTGAGCGGACTGTCGTCCTGCCTGAGATCGGGAAGGTGACGGCGTGGACAGAGGTGACCGGCGTCGAGTGGCCCCTGGTGCGCTTCCGCTCGACGTGGCGGTTCGCGGCCGACGGGGCCGTGCTGACGTCGGACTCCACTCTGCGGTTCCGGACGGAAGCGGAGGTGGCATCCGATCTTGGGGCCAGCGGCTTCGACGTCGTCGACGTCCGCGACGCACCCGACCGCCCCGGGCGCGAGCTCGTCATCCTCGCTCGACGTGGTGGGGAACCGGCGCCTCCTCCGGCGTCCCGGTAGACCCCGGGTCTGGTCCGGGGGTGCGTCCCCGGCACGGGAACCCCGGACGCCCTCCCTGCGAACGTCCAGTTCGCCTGCCGTGTCCACCGCTGGTAACGCACGAACTCAGTACCTTGCTCTGCAAGATTGTCTGCAGTAGCTTGCTCTGCATGGTAGATATCGAGCGCAGCAGCCTCATCCTTCGGGGCGTGCTCGACATCTGCCTGCTCGCCGTGCTCCAGGAGAGGCCGGTGTACGGGTACGAGCTGAGCGAGCGGCTCGGTGACCTCGGGCTCCCCGTGGCGCCCGGCTCGGTCTATCCCTTGCTCGCCCGGCTCGAGCGTCAGAGCCTGGTCGGGACCGAGATGCGTCCGTCCAGTCGAGGCCCGGCACGCAAGTACTACGCCCTCACTGAGCAAGGCCGGCGCAAGTACTACGCCCTCACTGAGCAAGGCCGGCGCACGCTGCAGGAGGGCCAGCTCGAGTGGACCTCGATCGCCTCAGCGGTGGACGTCGTCCTCGGTCAACCACCGTCTGCCACCTCGGGCTCCTAGCCCGACCGATCAGGAGAAGACCATGGCCACTGTGCACCAAGCGCCCAGTCACACCGACGACGTAGCGGATCTCCGTCCCGTCCTGCGCCAGGCCCAACGCACCTGGACAAGAGCCGGTGTCCTCCCCGCTGACCGTCGTCGTCTCGGCGACGAGCTGCACGGTGAGCTGGTGGCCGCGAGCGAGGGGGGACAGTCGCCCTCGACCGTTCTCGGGAACGACCCGGCGAGCACGCTGCGGCAGTGGGCCCACGAGCAGAACGTCTCGGGCCGGGCACCGAGAACCGAGGTCCTGGTTCCACTGACTTTGCTGAGTGTCCTGGTCGGGTCTCTGGTCCTGATCACCGACCAGGTCGTCGAGCGCTTCGTGCCCGGCGCGCCCTTCATCAGCCACGGCGCGATCTGGCTGGCGGTGATCGTCAACTCGACCATCGTCTCCTGGTTGCTGGCCCCGCTGAGCTGCTGGGCGGCTCTGCACCGTGGAGGCGACCCGCGCGCCGGGGCAACCGCCCGCTGGCTCTTCACGCTCCTCCCCTTCGCGGGGTTCACAGCCCTCCTCCTCGACATCATCGTCGCCACGGTGTCCGCGACCGAGGGGCCGTTCATCCCGATCATGGCCGTCGCGACCGCCATCACCTTTGCCGCGGCGCCGGTGGCCGCCCGCCACCTGGCCACGCGCTACACCCGGGAGCGGCGGGAGCCCTGACCGCGGAGCACCCGTTCGCGGCATGCCGGTCCGGCCCCGCTGACCGCTCGGAAGTGGACCTGGACCGACGAGCTGGCGAGGGGGGTCAGCTGGAGGTCTGACCGGGTGGGGTGGGGTCCTCGCCGAGCTGGACGAGGCGCGCGTTGATCAGGGGGTCGGTGGCCAAGGCGTCGAGAAGGGCACGCGGGCCACCGACATCGGTCCAGCCGTCGTCCCAGAGCATGCTGAACAGCCAGGACCGGTCGAGGGGAAAGATCAGGTCGGGCAGCGCGTGGCGCCAGGTGAGGGCCTCGACGGGTCCTGCCTGGACCAGGACGTAGGGCCAGTCCCAGTACATCGGCACCCGCTCGGCGTCGGGGAGCACGACATCGTGCACGCCGGTGTCGAGGTAGCCCAGCCACCACTGCGTCGTCCCGTACCTGGCCAGATGGGCGATGAGTGCCCGCTCGTGGTCGTGGAGGTCGACCGGGTCCCCCTGGTCGGGTTCGACAACAGTGGCGTAGGCCGGGAAAAGCGGCGGGATCGCGGTCGTGATGGTGCCGTCGGAGATGGTGCCCTCGGTGATCCATGCGACCGTCGCCGATGTCCCGAAGGGCCGCGGCGGGCCGGAGGGGTCGACCGACCCAGGTCCAACCGGCCGATCTCGGTCGTCGATGCTCCAGCTGCGCCGCATCTGCGCACGCTAGACGGTGTGGGGCCCGACGGCGACGACATTTCGGCAGCGTTCGCCGCTCCCTCTGCCTGACGGCTCTCTGGGTGCGCCTGCCGTCGGCGGCCCGGACAGCTCCTCGGGTAGCTCGCCGGTGCGGTCAGCGGTCGTCCTCCACGACGTAGTCAGGCTGCGGGTCCACCTCGAAGCGAACCGCCCGGATGGTCGCGTCACCCGCGATCCACGCCTTGGCGATCCGGTGCCCACCGTCCATGAGAGCTCCGCTCGCCGACAGGATGACGGGGTGGGACAGGTCGGCCGACAGGATGCGTCGGGCGTGCTCGGCCACCTGTCGACACGTCGGGGCCTTGCCGTCGAACCAGCAGTCCTGGTCGAACTCCGCGACCTGCGCGATCGCCACCTCGATGACGGGCAGTCCTTCGCTGAGCTGCCACAGCCGCTCGGTCGAGAAGTACTCCCGCTGACTACCGACGAGTCGCGAATGGTGTCCACCGCTCATTGCCCGATTCTCCTGGAGGACCACAGGGAGCCTGCCGTGTCCCCTTGGGACTCACGAAGAGGTGTGTTGCCGTTCCGCAGGCATGGTGCGCTGTGCCACGCTGCCACTCATGTCGCAGCCGGCAACCACAGGCATCGCCGCACTCACCATCGACTGCGACGATGCCGCAGCGGTGGCGCGGTTTTACACCGATGCTTTCGGCGGCAGAGCCGACCCGGATTCCCCACAGCTCGACTGTGTCCGCGTCGACGGCCTGCTCGTCCTCTTCCGCGAGCTCGACGGCTGGACTCGGCCGCCCTGGCCCGGTCCGAACATCCAGCTGCACCTCGAGGTCCATGTCGACGACCTGCAGCGCTCAGAGGCCAGGATGCTGGCGCTCGGTGCGACCAAGCCTCAGCCTCAGGACCTCTCAGACCCAGGTTTGCCGTCCTGGCCGACCCGGCTGGGCACCCCTTCTGCATCTTCGAGCGACCAACCCCAGACTCCTGACTGCGCGCGCACCGGGTCTACCGGAGACGTCGTCACCTCCTCCAACGAGTGGGCCGCGACGTCGGCGGGACCGCAGACCCCACTTGGTCCTTGACCCCAGAACTGCAAGCCCGACACGTGGTCCTGGAGGTCCAGGAGATGCATCACGCATTCCAGGTGGGCACGGACTGGACGCAGTCCCTGTCCGTGCTGGGAAAGGTGTGCGAAGCCGTCGATAATTTCCTTTCCCGGACCGCATTTTGTCTAGCGAGCGTCCGGCACCGTCAGCGAGCGTGGTCGGCCGTACCCGTACTGCTCGGCCGGCCGTGAGTCGACACTGAATGAGTGACGATCGCGAACGCCCCTGCGCCTGGTTGACGACGTTACGGCGAGACGGTTCGCCCCACACGACGCCGGTGTGGTTCCTGCTGATCAACGAGACCTTCTGGGTCGCCAGCTCGACTGCGAACGTCAAGGTCGGGAACATCCTGCGCGACCCCCGCGTCTCCCTGGCTGTCGACGGTACGGGAGCCCGACCTCACGTCGCCGAGGGACGCGTGACGGTGCACCGGAGAGTCCGGGACTTCCCTCACGTGTTCGCCCTGCTCGCGGAGAAGTACAACGGCTGGGACGCGGCGGACGAGAGCCAGGACGGTCCGCGCGTACTGCTCGAGGTTCCCGTGCAGCGCTGGCTCCTGGGAGGTGACTGACGGACGGCCGGTTGTCCAGCTACCGGCTGCGGCCACGGTCGCCCGGCAGGATGTGAGCGTGAGCGAGCAGGAGCTGGCGGGCGGGAACGCCGGGGGTGCCGTTCGCCTCGGTGACACGGTTCGCCGTGCAGCCGGGCCGTGGACGATCTCGGTGCACAGCCTGCTCCAGCACCTCGCCGACGTCGGCTTCAGCCAGGCACCGAGGCCGCTCGGCACGGACGAGCACGGGCGGGAGGTGCTGACCTTCTTGCCGGGCAACACGGTGGGGGTCCGGCGGCCCTGGCCGGCTTGGGTCCACTCCGACGACGCCCTCGTCCAGGTCGCGCGTTGGTTGCGTGGCGACCACGCCGCGATGGCCGACTTCGCCCCTGCCGCCGATGCCGTGTGGCGCGAGGGCGGCCAGTGGCGGCCCGGCCTGATCGTCGGGCACAACGACGCCGCACCGTACAACGCGGCCTGGGACGACCAGGGACAGCTCTCCGGCTTCTTCGACTGGGACTTCGCCGCTCCGGTCAGCCTGGAATGGGATCTCGCCTTCACCGCCTTCGCCTGGGTGCCCCTGCACGCACGCCACGTGGTCGAGGCCGAAGGGTTCAGCGACTTCGCTGACCGCCCGCGGCGGCTCCAGCTCTTCCTCGACCACTACGGCTGGAGTGGCGACCTGTCGGGCTTCCTCCGCACTGTGCAGGCGCGGGTCCTGGCCTCGGCTGACAGTCTCGAGCGCACGGCCGGCCGCGGCGATCCTGCCTACCAGCAGATGCTCCGGACAGGCGTCGCAGGCTCGCTCCGCACAGCCGCGGCTCAGCTCTCCCAGGACGCCGCCGACCTCGCGAGAACGTCCCGCTGAACAAACCCTCCGGTCGCTGCTGACGACAAGGGGCTGAGCCCACCGCGGCCCGCTGGATCGTGTGAACGACTGCGGACTAGACACCGCGTTCGTTCACACGATCCTTGGCGGGTCGACGAGACTCGCGGCTGCAGTGGAGCTGCCGCCCATGTGCCAGCACGCAGACTGGCGGGATGGACGACTCTGGGCTCACCCCTGACCAGACGGACCGACTCCGCCGGCTGCGGCTGACCTACCCCGAGGTGGGGCGCACCCGGGCCGACCTGCCGAGCGGCTACCACCACCTGGCCCGCGAAGGGGTGCTGGGCTCCGGGGAGGGCACCTTCCGGCAGGCCGCTGACGCCCTGCTCGGTTGGCAGCTGCAGCGCCGGGCCGGGGTGCGGGTGCTCCCGTCCACCGAGCGGGTGACCGAGGGGGCTGACGCCGTCCTGCTGCTCGGCTTCGGGCGGCTCGCGGTCCGCGCACCGGTACGGGTGGTGTACGTGGTCGACGAGCCACGCCGTACGGGGTTCGCCTACGGGACGCTGCCCGGTCACCCCGAGAGCGGGGAGGAGGCGTTCCTGGTCGAGCTGCGTCCCGACGATGTCGTGGCATGCCGGATCACCGCCTTCTCCAGGCCGGTCACCACGCTGGCGCGGCTCGGCGGACCGCTGACCACCCTGACCCAGAGCTGGGTCGCCGGACGCTACCTACGGTCGCTGCGGAGCTGACCGCCCGCACACCGCCTACTTCGCCTTGACCTGGACCCAGTCGTAGAGGTACCCGAAGCCCTGGTTGGGGTCGGCGTCCGGTCCCGCTTCGGCCGTGCTGTCGAACAGGCAGAACTGGAGGAAGGCGGGACCGTTCTTCAGGGGCGCCCAGGCTGCCGGGTGATAGCCGGGGACGCCCATCTCCCGGTCGACGGTGAAGGCCTGGATCTGCCACTTGCCGTTGCAGACCACGCCTCCGGGATGGCTGTCGTACCAGGACGCGGCGATGGCGCTGGTGCCCTCCTGGCCGGCGAGGTCCTCAGCCGACCCGGTGATGCCGCCGCCCTGCTTGAGCGACACCCACAGGTGGACGCCCTCGTTCCCACCCCAACAGCGGTACTTCGCCTTGAGGGTCGCGCTGTCGCCGGCGGCCTTGACGTTGTGGACCCACGCCACCTCGGGTGCGCTGTAGTCCATCTGCGACGCGCTGGCCGGAGCGGCGGCCAGGATCAGAGGAGCCGCGACCGCTGCCGTTCCGAGCGCGACCCGACGAGCTGAGTTGTGCATTTTTCCCCCTGGTGACCCGTGAGCCGTCGTCGGCTCCGCCACAGCGTAGGAAGGACGACACGGTGCGGGGACGATCGTGAAAAAGAAACACAGGTGTGGCAGAACTGGGTGATTGTGTGGCGAGGCGAGGCGAGGCGAGGTGGGGCGGCCGGGTGTCCGATCTGCGTTCACCGGCTCTGCACGGAAGACGTGATGTTCATCGACCCGCTCGCCTTCCTGTCACAAAACCAAGTGTCAGCCGGGTGCTGCGGGCATAGCGTTCACAGTCGTGAGCGACACGGTGGACGCAACGGACTCAGCTTCCCTACCTCAGGGAGATGACCCGGTCGACGGCTGGTTCCCGGAGAGCGTGGCCGCAGCCTATGACGCTCCTGGTGGAGACAGCGCGCCTGAGGTGGTGGAGCCCGCTCTGCAGGTTCTCACCGATCTGGCCGGTGGCGGACCCGTGCTCGAGCTCGCGGTGGGGACCGGTCGGATCGCCGCCCCGCTGGCGGCCCGTGGCCTGCCGGTGAAGGGAATCGAGCTGAGCCGGGCCATGGCGGCACGGGTCCCCGACAAGCCGGGAGGCGAAGCGGTCGAGGTCACGATCGGCGACATGACCTCGACCCGGGTGCCGGGGGAGTTCTCGCTGGTGTACCTGGTGTGCAACACGATCAGCAACGTCACCACCCAGGACGGGCAGGTCGCCGTGTTCGGCAACGCGGCTGCGCACCTGCGGCCGGGCGGACTGTTCCTCATCGAGGTCGGCCTGCCCGACCTGCGGCGACTGCCGCCCGGGCAGGACACGGTCCCGTTCACGGTGGCCCCCGACCCCGACGGCGGCGGCTACCTGGGCTTCGACCAGTACGACGTGGTGTCGCAGGAGTTCACCTCGAACCACGTCACCGTGTCCGCGGACGGCTCCGGACACTTCCGCCGGATACCGTTCCGCTACGCATGGCCGGCCGAGCTGGACCTCATGGCGCGTCTTGCGGGTATGAGTCTTCGGCATCGCTGGTCTGGCTGGGACCGGTCCGCCCTGACCCCGGAGAGCACCAAGCACGTGTCGGTCTGGGCGAAGGGCTGAGTGGCGGCGACTCGGCGTTCCCGCGCCCGGGCTGCCGGGTCGCCACCGCTTCTCGCGTGCCGGTGAGGGCAGCCGTGGCGCCCGGCCGGGGCAAGTGCGAGGACAGCCACTTCCCGAGGCACACAGAGCGGCCCTTCCCGTGGCCGTCTCGCAACCGACCCAGCGAGTCGGGCGTCCCTGTGCCGTCAGACCCCGGTCAGCCGAGGTCTACGATCACCGGCATGACCGGCAGCCCAGAGGGCGCGCCCTCCCGGCAGATGCTCAGCGACCAGCAGATCGCTGACGCTCGTCTCGCCGACTGGCGCAAGCTCGGTCAGGGTCTGCACGCCCGGTTCCTCCCCTCCTCGTTCCCGGCGGGGACCCGCTTCCTGGCCGCCCTCGCCGAGCTGGACGACGCGATCGGCGACGCCCTCCAGGTGCGGATGGACGCCCGGTTCGTCGACCTGAAGCTGATCAGCGACGACGCGGTCTACCGCGACGAGGACGGCGTCCAGCACGCGGTCGAGTGGGTGACCCAGCGCGACGTCGGGCTGGCGCGCCGGATCAGCGAGGTCGCCCGGGAGCAGGCCGTGCGTGCCGACCCGTCGTCCATCAGCACCATCGAGCTGGCCCTCGACACCCCACGGGCTGAAGCCGTGGCGCCCGTGTGGTCGGCCCTGCTCACCGGCAGCGCCGACGCCCAGGGTCGGGGCACGGTCAGCGACGACGTGCGCGACGCCACGTGGCGGGTGCCGATCCTCTGGTTCCAGGAGACCGAGGAGCACCCGACGCCGCGACAGCGGTTCCATCTCGACGTCCAGGTGCCCTACGACGTCGCGGACCAGCGGATCGCCGCCGCGCTGGCGGCCGGTGGAGTGGTCGTCGAGGACAGCGACCCCTCCTACGTCGTGATCGCCGACCCGGACGGCAACCGCGCCTGCGTGGTCAGGTACCCCCACCCGGCGTAGGGGCGCTGCCTACTGGTCGCGCCAGCTGTAGCTCGGGGTCCAACCGAAGAGCTCCTTCATCCTCGCGCAGTCGAAGGCGGAGTCCGGTTCCTGGTAGTCGGCGGCGAACTGCTCGTAGCCGTCGTAGAACTCAGCCATCAGGTCGCGCAGCCCCCGCTTCGCCCGGGTGTCGGCCGCAGCGATCAGACACACCTCGTGACCGCTGCTGGTCCCTTCCAGCGCCGCCCGGTAGGCGGTACCGACGTCGCGTGCGTCGATGTAGCTCCAGAAGTTCGACATGCTGCGGGCCGGGTCCTCCCACTCGTCGGCGAACCGGCCGTACCCGTCGGGCTGGATGACGTTGTTGATGCGCAGCCCCACCCAGGCCGTCTGCGGGTAGCGGACCGCGAGCGAGTCCGCGATCACCTCGCTCATGTACTTGCTCAGGGCGTACGCGTTGGGGGAGGGGCGCCGCTCGGTCTCGTCGAAGGGGATCTGCTTCGGGACGGTGCCCTCGGTCAGCAGTCCGGTCGCCATCTCGCTCGAGGCGTAGACCACCCGCGGGATCCCGAGGTCGCCCGCCGCCTGCAAGAGGTTGTGGGCGCTCAGCACGTTGTTGTCGAAGACGTCGATCTGCGCCTGCCCGCTCGGCGAGGGGTTGGCGGCGAGGTGGCAGATGCCCTCCGGTCGGAACTGGAAGAGCGCGTCGTAGACCTTGCCGGCGTCGGCGAGCTCGACCCGGCAGAACTCACCAGGGAGCTCGAGCTCTGGCCGGTTGACGAGGTCGAAGTTGACCACCTCGTGGCCGGCCTCCGCCAGGTCCCGGACGACCCACTGCCCGGCACCTCCTGTTCCTCCTGTCACGACAACTCGCACTGGAGAACTCCCTCCGTCGGTCCTGCACATCGAGCTCGGCACGCCCCGCCAGCGCACGAGGAGACTTCGAGGCCGAGATGAGGCCGAGATCTCCGGGGTCGACTGAGGAGGCGCTGCGAGGCTAGCAGTGCCCCCGCGGCCTTTTCCGCCCGGACGGCGTGGCCGCTGCCCGCGGGGAGAGCAGACCGGCGGCGGCGTCCTCCGCTCGCGCGTCCGCCCTTCCGCGTCCGATACCCTGGGTATCGAAAGGACGGTCGATGACCACCACCACAGCTGTCCGCAGCCGACCGCGCCGCTCCGACGTGCGCGAGCAGGTGCTCCGCGCCGCGGCCACCGCCTTCCTGGAGCACTCCTACGAGGAGGTCTCGGTGGCCGCGATCGCGAAGGCGGCGGGCTTCACCAAGGGCGCCGTCTACTCCAACTTCGGCGGCAAGCCGAAGCTCTTCGCGGCCGTCGTCGCCGAGCAGTTCAGCAGCTACATCGGCGCGGCGGTGACCGACGCCATCGCGGCCGTCGACGCGGACGGCTCGCACGACGCTCCGCAGGCGGTGGCCGCCTCGCTCACCCGCGCCCTCGTCACGCGCCTGCGGCTGCCCGCGCTGCTGGCCGAGTTCCGGAGCCTGGCGGCCCGCGACGCCGAGCTGGCGGCGGTCTACGCCGACCTCCGGCTCCAGCAGCGCCAAGAGCTGCAGGAGCTGCTGGCCAGCACCGCCGTCCGGCTCCGGCTGTCGCCCGAGATCGACCTCGCCGTCGCCGCCACCTTGCTGCTGACGTGTGTCAACAGCTTCTCCCTCGAGCACGCCGCCGCCCCGACCAGTACCCCGGAGCCGCTGATCGAGGCCATGCTCACGCACGTGATGACCGGGATCCTGGCGTGAAGCCCCTCGTCACCGTGGAGCGTCTCGGTCTGGCCACCAGGGACAGCCCGGTCTTCTCAGACCTCTCCTTCCGCCTGGAGCGTGGCGCCCTCACGGTCCTGCTCGGACCCTCCGGCAGCGGCCGGTCCGCCTTGCTGCTCGCCGTCTCCGGACGGATGGCGGGACTGACCGGCACGGTGGGGCTCGGGGACCGCACCCGGACGCGGCCCACCGATCTCCGTCGCTGCACCTCGCTCGCCCGGCTGGCCACCCTGGTCGGGCCGGAGGACAAGCTCACCGTCGCCGAGTCCCTGACCGAGCGCGCGCTCATCGACGGCGTGCGGGTGGCGGACGCCGAGCGGGCGGTGGCCGTCTCGGAGCAGGCGTTCGCGCTCGCCTTCCCCCGCGACCGGCTGGTGGAGGAGCTCGGGGCGTACGAGCGGGCGCTGCTCTGCGTGGCGCTGGCGGTGGTCCGACCCGCGGAGCTGGTGCTGCTCGACGACGCCGACCGCGGCCTCGACGTGGCCGACCAGATCCGGCTCTACGCCGCCCTGGAACGGCTCTGCGCCACCGGGCCGGCCGTCCTCGCCGCCACCGACCCGCCGAGCGGGCCGCCGTTCCCGCCGGGGTGGCCGTGATCCCGCTGCCGGCGCGTCCCGGCACACCTGCCCGCGGCCGGTCGGTCCGCCCTGGCGGTGCTGCCCCCGGGACCGCCGCCACCGACCCGCTGCCGGACGAGGCGGATGAGGCGGCCGGGGCGGCCGGGGCCGACGAGGGCCCCGTCGACGACCCCCACACCGCCCGTGACGACACCCCAGACGACGACGGAAAGACGCTGTGATGCACGTTCCTGCTGCTCTGCTCTCCACCTTCGAGCTCCGGCGGTTCCGCACCCCGGTCGGCAAGCTGGCGCTCGTCTTCGTGCTGATCATCCCGATGCTCTACGGGGCGGGTTACCTCACCGCCAACTGGGACCCCTACGGACGGCTGCGCCACCTGCCGGTCGCGGTGGTCAACGACGACCAGGCGGCGACGATCGGCGGCAAGACCGTGACGGCCGGCGACGACTTCGTCACCAACCTGCACGACCAGGGCACCTTCGACTGGCACGACGTCAGCGACGCGGAGGCGACCCGCGGCCTGCGGGAGGGTGACTACTACCTGGTCGTCCGGGTGCCGGCCGACTTCTCCGCCAACCTGGTGAGCGGTCAGGGGGACGACCCGCAGCGCGCGCGGATCATGCTGCAGCGCAACGACGCCAACGGCTTCGTCATCGGCAGCGTGACCAACAGCGCCCAGAACACCATCGCGCGCTCGGTCGACGAGTCGGCCGTCGCCAGCTACTTCGAGGCCGTCTTCGCCAACCTCGCCAGGATCCGCAGTGGTCTGGCCGAGGCGAGCACCGGTGCGTCCGACCTGCAGGACGGCCTCGTCTCGGCCGAGAAGGGCTCGAGCAGCCTCGCCACGGGCGCGAGGACCGCCGCCGACGGTGCCACGTCGCTGAGCACGGGTGCCACCCAGCTCTCCACCGGGCTGGCCACCGCGAAGACCGGCTCCGACCGCCTCGCCTCCGGGCTGGACACCCTCGACGCCAGCTCGGCCCGGCTGAGCACGGGGGCCGCCCAGGTCGCGGCGGGCAACCAGCGGCTGGACGACACGGTGCAGCCGGCGCTCGCGGCCGCGCATCGGGCCCTGCCCGCCCTGCAGGAGGACGCCCGGGTCGTGACGGCGCGGCTGGACGCCATCGCTGCGCGCGCCCAGGGGCGTACCTCCTCGGTGAGCAGCGACCTCGACTCCGCGACGGCCCAGCTCGCCGCGTTGAAGAAGCAGTACCCCGAGCTCGCCGACAGCGACGCCTTCCAGCAGCTCTCGACCTCGGTCGGTTCGGCCTCCGGCCGCGCCGACAGCATCGCCGCCGACGTCCGTCAGGGGGTGACCCGGATCGACCAGATCAACGACGGCGTGCAGTCGGGTGGCGACCTCGACGACCGGATCTCCACCGCACGCGACAACCTCGACGACCTGGCCGACGGCTCCGCGGCGGTCGCCTCGGGCGCCAGCCGCCTGCACCAGGGCATCTCGCGGGCCTCCGACGGAGCCGACCAGCTCCAGACCGGCATCGGGCAGGCCACGGCGGGCTCCGCCGACCTCGCCACCGGAGCCGCCACGGTGAGCACCGGCGTGACCAGGCTGAGCCGCGGCGCCACCGACCTCGACCGGGGGCTGGCCAAGCTGCGCAAGGGAGCCGGGACGCTGGCCACCCAGCTCGACAAGGGCACCGCCCGCATCCCCGTGCTGACCAGCGACGAGCAGGACCGTGCCGTCCAGGTGCTTTCGGCGCCGGCCGAGGTCACCACCCAGATCGACAACCCGGCCACCCTCTACGGGCGGGGCCTGGCGCCCCTGTTCCTGTCCATCGCGCTCTGGGTGTTCGGCATCTCGGTGTTCCTGGTGATGCGGCCGATCTCCGGACGCGCGCTGGCCGGCCGCGCCAGCTCACTCCGGCTCGCCCTCAGCGCGTGGCTGCCCATCGCCACGATGGCCACGCTGGCCGGGTGGCTGATGATCAGCGTGGTGTGGGCCGGTCTCGGCCTGGACCCGGTCCACCCGGTGCTCTTCGTGTCCGTGGTGACCCTCGCCGCCGTCTGCTTCTCGGCCATCGCGCACCTGCTGCGGATGGGGCTCGGCCCGGCCGGGGCAAGTCTGCTGCTGGTGCTGCTGGTCCTGCAGCTCAGCGCCGCCGGCGGCACCTACCCGCCGCCCCTGCTGCCCACCTTCTTCCGCGCCATCCACCCCTACCTGCCGATGACCTACCTGATCGACGCGTTCCGGGTCGTCATCTCCGGGGGCGAGCTGACCCACCTGCTGCGCGACGTGGTCCTGCTGGCTCTGGTCTCGCTGGCGGCCCTGGCCCTCGGCGTGCTCACCGTGCACCGGCGCAAGCAGCTCGGGATGACCGACCTGCACCCGCCGCTGGCGGCGCCGTAGGGCCTGAGCCTGTCGGCCGTGGTGCCTGAGCTTGTCGAGGCCATTCGGCGGGCTCAGGGGGCGGCCCTTCGACAGGCTCAGGGGGCGTTTCCACGAGACGAGCGGACCGGAGTGGTCAGCGCCCGGTCTGCAGCGAGCGGGTGACGGTGTAGCCCGGGCTCTGGGCCATCACCGACGTCTGGCCGACCAGCCGGCGCAGGCTGCGCAGGTAGGGCAGGTGGGAGTTGTAGACCGTCCAGAGCTGCCCGCCCGGCGCCAGCGTCCGGGCGGCAGCGGCGAACATCTCGAAGGCCACGGCGCTGTCGCGGGTGGTGCCGCGGTGGAACGGCGGGTTGCACAGCACCAGATCCACCGACCTGTCGGGGACGCCGTCCATCAGGTGGGTGTGCCGGACGTCCACGCGGTCGCCGACCCCGTTGGCGGCTGCGGTGGCCGCGGCGGAGAGCACCGCGGCGCGGGACTCGTCCAGAGCCAGCACCGCGGCCCCGGGCAGGGCGCGCGCCGCGCTGACCGCGAGCAGGCCGGTGCCGCAGCCCAGGTCGACCACCGTCCCGGCCTCGGGGAGGCTGGCCCCCAGCGTGGTCAGCAGGAACCGAGTGCCCAGGTCCACCGAGGGTCCCGCGAAGGCTGCGCCGTGGGCGACCACCGTCAGCCCCAGCTCGGCGTCGGTGGAGGTCACGGGGTACGTCGGCTCCCCCGGCGCGAGGGCGCCCGCGGCGACCAGGACGCGGGACTTCTGCGCGCCCAGGCTGGCCCGGACCGAGCCGAAGTGGCGGCCGAGCACCTCGTTCATGCCGCGGCTCATGTGCTTGACCCGGCCGCCCGCCAGCAGCAGCACCGACGGCTCGGCCCAGCGGGCCACGGCCTCCGCCGCCTCGTCCAGGGCGGCCAGGCTCTTGGGCAGGCGCAGCACGACCAGCCGGACGCCGCCCAGCAGCTCCGGCCCCAGCCCGGGCAGCACCCGCAGCCCGGGGGCGTTGCCGACGGCGGCCAGGACGGCCCGCTCGTCGGTCAGGGAGTCGGAGAACAGGCGGACCTCACGCTCGCCGCCCAGGCCCTGGACCAGGGCTCCGCTCTGGTCGTCGAGCACCGCGACGGGCCCGGCATCGGACACGAGACCGGCTTCGCGCAGCACGATGGCATCCACCGGGTCGGCAAGCGGGAGCACGCTGACATCCTCCCCTGCTTTAGATCCGACCAAACCAAGGCTAACCTTAGTTCCGAACCCATGACGTGCGTCCGGGGGCGCACCGGGTGAGCAGCGACAGTGAGGAATCGACGATGAGCCAGGCAGGCCAGCGCAAGCGGATCCCCCGCACCGCAGTCGTGGTGCGGGCCGAGTGGGTGAGCCCCTGCATGCGCCGGGTCTGGTTCACGGGTGCCGACCTGGCCTGCATGCGCGTGCTGCCACATACCGACCACTACGTGAAGATCCTCTTCCCGCCCCGGGGTGCGGACTACACCTGGCCGTTCGACCCGGACGAGCTGAAGGCGAGCGCTCCGGCCGACCTCTGGCCGGTGACCCGCACCTACACGGTGCGCTCCTACGACGAGGACCGCAACGAGCTGGCCATCGACTTCGTGGTGCACGGCGACGAGGGGGTCGCCGGACCCTGGGCCGCTCGCGCCCTGCCCGGCGAGCAGATCGGCTTCTTCGGTCCCGGCGGCGCCTACACCCCCGACCACGCGGCCGACGGCCACCTCCTGGTCGGCGACGAGGCGGCCATCCCCGCGATCTGCGCCACGCTGGACCGGCTGGGGGCGCACGCGCGTGCCGTCGTCTACCTGGAGGTCGACGGACCGCACGGTCGGCAGCACATCAGTGCCAGCCCGTCCGTGGAGATCGTCTGGGTGCACCGGGACGGCCGACCGTACGGCGACGCCCTGGCCGAGGTCGTCCGGGACCGTGGCGTTCCCGCCGGTGACGTGCAGGCCTTCGTGCACGGGAACGCCGACATGATCCGGCAGCTGCGCCGCTACCTCTTCGGTGAGCTCAACTTCAACCGGAACCGGGTGTCGATGTCGGGCTACTGGCGCACCGGCCAGACCGAGGACGGCTGGCAGGCCACCAAGCGTGAGTTCAACGCCTCGTTGGAGCGCGCCGAGGCGGTCGTCGTCGCCTGAGCCGGCGCCGCGTCGGGGTGTTCTGACCCAGTTCCCGCCGCCACGGGTCAGTATGGTGTACGAGCCGGTGCGGCAGCGCGCCCAGGGATGGACGAGGAGCCGATGACCGCGGTGGGGGAGTGGCGCGCGACGTACGCGCCAGGGGACTCGCTGGTTCTCTGCGGCCCGACCTCTGTGGTCGTGCTGGAGCCACCCGGTACGGGCTGGACGGCCTTGGTGGCCGAGCTCTGGGAGCAGGTGCTCGCCGCCTCCTCGCTGCGCGACCTTGCCGCCCGTCTCGCCGCGTACGGGCTGGACACCATGCCGAGCTTCGGCGCCCTGTTCTGGACCCCGGACGGGATGCGGTCACTGGTCCGCGGCGGAGTTCGCGTGGTCGACCCGGCCACGGGCGAGGTGGTCGCCGACGGCGAGGGAGTGCAGACCTGGAGCGAGACCGGTCTCGCTGCGCTGTCCACCGCCCGGGTGGAGACCGCCGTCGAGGACGACCCGGACGCCCTGCTGCTGCCGCTGGTGGTGGGGGTGGTCCGCGCGTCGTCGGTGGTCCTGGACGCCCGGACGGAGGCGCAGGTCGCCTCGCCGCAGGCCGACCCTGGCGGGTGGGCGTCCGGCTCGAGCCCGAGCCGGTCGGCCGGACCCGGCGACGCTCCTGATCCTGACGCCGCCGCCGGACCGGACCACGAACGCGCCGAGGACTCTCCTGCCGCCGCTCCCAGCAGGACCGAACGCGGGACCGACCCGGTCAGCGTCCCGCTGGTGCTCCCGACCACGGAGCCGTTGGCACCGCCGACCGGACCGGAGCCGGATGGACCTGCCGGCGCCCTGGAGCTCGCCGACGGGGACGAGCCGACCGAGCCGCAACCAGAACTGGGTGCCACCGGCCCCCAGACAGGCGCCGCGCCGAAGGGTCCCACCGTGCTCGGCGTCGTCTGCCCCAACGGTCACGCCAACCCACCGGGCGCAGGCCGGTGCAGAGACTGCGGCGAGCGCATCTCCGACAGCGAGCCGCGATCGGTGCCCCAGCCGGTGCTGGCCACCCTCCGGGTGACGGACGGGACCCAGGTGGCGCTCGACGGTCTGGTCCGGATCGGCCGGGCGCCGGTCGAGCGCGAAGACATCGTGGCCCGCCTGCTGACCGTGCCCAGCCCCAGCCATGACATCAGCCGGACCCATCTCGAGATCGCTCCCGAGGGGTGGCGGGTGATGGTGTGCGACCTCAACTCCACCAACGGGACGATCCTGGTCAGCCCCGACGGGGTGCACCGCCGGACGCTCCCGCCGGGCCAGTCCGTGCCGGTCGCGCTGGGCAGCGTGCTGGAGCTCGCCGACGGCGTCTCGGTCGCTCCCGCCGGGCCAGTCCGTGCCGGTCGCGCTGGGCAGCGTGCTGGAGCTCGCCGACGGCGTCTCGGTCCTGCTCGACCTTCCGCAGTAGCGTCGCCCTGATGTCCCCGCACCCCCGATCCACGACCACCGAGCACGAGGAGAAGCTGATGGCCAGGCCTGAGGCGCCGCAGCCCGACCGCCACACCGGCCTGCCGCCAGGGGTGCAGGCCGGTCCCCTCGGGCGGCGGTTCGTGGCGTACCTGGTCGACCACCTGGTCCCCGCGCTGATCGCGCTCTTCACCCTGGTGCTGCCCGCCCGCGGCGCCGACGACGGCTCCACCGCCTCATCCACCCTGGGCTGGGTCCTGATCGGGCTCTGGGGCCTGGTCGTCTGGTGGATGTTCGCCACCCGTGCCGCCGGCCCGGGCATGCGGCTGATGAAGCTGCAGCTGGTCGGCTTCACCGACGGTCGGCCGATCGGCTGGGGCCGCTTCCTGCTGCGGGCCCTCGTGCTGGGGGTCCTCACCGCCAGTGGCCTCGGCCTGCTGCTGATGCTGATCATGCTGCTGCGTCACCCGCGGCACCAGGGCTGGCACGACCGCGCCGCGAACGCCGTCGTCATCCGGCAGCGCGCGCTGGCCCCCCGTCCCGGCCGGACGAGCGGCGCCGCCGCCCGGGTCACCGCGGGCAGTGGCGCCGCCAACCACGCCAGCGGTGAGCAGTCACCGGCCGAGCAGCCCGTCGGCGCTCCGGGTGGGGCCACCGTCGCCGCCATCGCCGACCTGGGCCGATCGGCCGCTGCCGGGTCGGAGCGGCAGGCGCCGACGGATCCGGGGACGACCGCGTCCACCGCGGTGACGGAGCAGCGGGACTCTCATCCGCTGTGGACCGTGGTGCTGGACGACGGGCGCGAGATCGACATCCGCGGACTGGTGGTGCTGGGTCGCAAGCCTGAGGCGCGACCCGGCGAGGAGGGGGCCGAGCTGATCAAGCTGGCGGACGAGACCCGTACGGTCTCCAAGTCCCACCTCTCGCTGGACGTCGGCCCCCACGGCCTCGTCGTGATGGACCGTGGGTCCACCAACGGCTCCACGGTCACCGCACCCGAGGGTGCCGCCCAGCGCTGCACCCCGTGGGAGCCCGTCCAGCTCACCCCGGGCGCCGTCGTCTCAATGGGCGACCACTGGCTGAAGGTCCAGCAGGGCTGACGGGTGCGGCCGGTCCGGATGAGCCGCGGAGCCGCCGGAGGGGCACCGAGCGGACGATAGGGTCGCGGCATGTTGCTCTCCGACCGCGACATCCGCGCCGAGATCGAGACCGGGCGGATCGGCCTGGACCCGTACTCGCCGGAGATGGTCCAGCCCTCCAGCATCGACGTCCGGCTGGACCGCTACTTCCGCGTGTTCGAGAACCACCGCTACCCCCACATCGACCCCTCGGTCGAGCAGGCCGAGCTGACCCGCCCCGTCGAGCCGGTGGAGGGCGAGCCGTTCATCCTGCATCCCGGTGAGTTCGCCCTGGGCTCGATCTATGAGGTGGTGACGCTGCCCGACGACGTCGCCGCCCGGGTCGAGGGCAAGTCCTCGCTCGGCCGCCTCGGGCTGCTGACCCACGCGACCGCCGGGTTCATCGACCCCGGGTTCTCCGGCCACGTCACCCTCGAGCTCTCCAACGTGGCCACGCTGCCGATCAAGCTCTGGCCGGG